>Ga0209017_10000396_pt1 | contig 43521 bp, 25 predicted proteins | sample YNPBryunderm2012_FD_185812 | JGI IMG/M metagenome (GOLD analysis project Ga0209017, IMG submission 185812) | Anoxygenic and chlorotrophic microbial mat microbial communities from Yellowstone National Park, USA - YNP Bryant MS undermat 2012... ...
AGTAAGCTTGCGACCCAACGCGCCGCCAGGGTGGAACTTGACGAAGCCCCGCGCGTCGAAACCCCGACAACGGCTGACGAGTAACGCCAGCGCGTCGCCCACCGCCATCATCGCGGTCGTGGTCGCCGAAGGGGCCAACCCCAGCGGACACGCCTCCTCGATTGGTCCCAGGATGATCCGTTCGTCGGCTTTGCGGGCCAGGGCGCTGCGCTCGTGACAGGTGATCGCCACCAGCACCGCGCCCAACGCCTTGAGCGGAGGAACGATCTTGAGCAGTTCCTCGGTCTCGCCACTGGCCGAAAGCAGCAGGGCCACGTCCCCCTCGCGGACCCGTCCAAGATCGCCGTGAAGTGCTTCGGCGGGATGAAGCGGAAAGGCCCGGGTGCCGGTGGAGGCCAAGGTCGCGGCCAGCTTCTCGCCCACTAGACCCGACTTGCCCACTCCAAGGACGAAGACCAAAGCGCGTCCCGAACCCAGCCGATCGGCCACCCGGACCAATCCCTCGTCCAGGCGGTCGGCCACCCGCTCTAAGGTGGCCGCCTCGATCCGTACCACCCGCCGGGCGAACTCGAGCGCTTCAGCGTCGGTGAAAGGGCGATCCTTTCCCCGATCCGCCAGCGGACTCCCGCCCACACCATTCACCGCCTCCTCGACGATCCCCGCGGCTCGAACTGGGGCCATCGCCTCGCCTCCCTGCCTTCGATCGCCGACGCCTCGAACTCCAGGGCTCTTCGCCACCCAAGCCCGATCACGCCCCCTTCACGCCGGTCATGCCACCACACCGATGACTCCCGGCTTGAATCAGCCCACCACGCCGAACCCTCCTAGTTCGGCTCCTCGCTCATCCCCGCCTCCGGTCGGCAGGGACAAAGGCGCGGCACGATAGCCCAACCACGCCGAACCGTCAACGCTAATCTCAAGCCCCGTCCCCAACCAGGGGCAAAGGCATCCTATCCCAGCGGAATCGATTCAAAATGAAAAGAGCTTCTTAAGATATACCTAGTATATTTATTTGATTATCTACGCACACTCATCGACCTGCATGTTGCAGTTGGTCGTTCATTGGAGCGTTGATCGCGCTTTTCACACATTCATTGATTCATCGGGCACAAAGGCGTGACGATGGTGAACCATCTCGGGTGGGTCGCCGTTCTCCTCGCGGCGGCGGGACCACACCACGGCGACCACGTCGAAACGTTGCGGAACCTGGTCCACCTCGAACCGATGCGCGAACTTAGCTCCGGCACGTGCCAACTTGCGTTGTTTGTTGAGATCGACTGCCTCGGCCGGGTTGCCCCGCGCGCGGGTCTTCACTTCGATGAATACCAGCACATCGCCTTCTCTGGCGATGAGATCAATCTCATCGCGGCCCACGCGGAAATTGCGGGCCAGAATTCGCAAACCCCGCCGCTGCAACCAGCGAGCTGCCGCCCGTTCGCCCCGCGTTCCCAGGGGCAACCGCCGCTCTCGCCGACAACACCAACAGTGCCAACGCCACCACCACGACTCCGGCATCCAGCGTTTTGGCGTCGGCCGTGTTGGCGGTGGACCAGTCTCGACCACCGCGGGCGGTCGCCTTGCCTCCCCCGCCCGATCACCTTGCGCGGAGTCACGTCGGTTCCTCTCGTTCATTTTCATGAGAGAGGCCCTCGAACGCGCTGATGCTCCCGCCTTGCCATCCATTCCGACTCTCCGGTTCTCTGGCAAAGCGGTGGGGTGGCGGCAACGAGCGACCCGGTCCCGGGCGTTGGCAGCTCCCGACGATGCTTGTCGCTTGCCTCACCGCTCACTCCCTGCTTGCCTGGGCTTGAAGGCGAAGCGCCTCGAAATCCTCCCAGAAGCCGGGATAGGTTTTAGCGACGCAGCCAGGGTCCTCAATTATGACGCCTTCCAAACGCGCTGAGGTTAGGGCGAAGGCCATCGCCATGCGATGATCGTCGTAAGTGGAGACTCTGGCGGGAACAAGTTGGGCGGGGTCGGAAGGTGGCAGAATGGTCAGGCCGTCGGGATGTGCGATCGCCTCGGCTCCGAACTTGCGCAACTCGGTTGCGAGGGCAGCGATACGGTCAGTCTCTTTGTGACGGATGTGGCCAACCCGGCGGATTCGGGTCGGTCCCTCGGCGAATAGGGCGACCACTGCCAAGGTCATGACGGTATCGCTGATCGCGTTCATATCGACATCGACCCCGCGGAGAGGTCCGCCCGCGACTTGAATTCCGCGAGCGTTCCGGTCAACCCGACATCCCATGTGTTCCAGCACCTGCACGAAGGCGACGTCGCCCTGAACGCTCGCGTCGTCGAGTCCGACCACCCGCACCGAACCGCCTGAGATCGCCGCCAATGCCCAAAAGTAGCTGGCAGCCGAGGCGTCCGGTTCGATCGCGCAATGAGCGGCAGTGTAGGCCGAGGGACGAATGTTGAATCGCTTGAAGTCGCGGTTGCTGATGATGACGCCGAAATGCTCCATCATCTTCATCGTCATGGTCACGTAAGGCTTGGAAACGAGGTCGCCCTCTACCTCGATGGAGGATGGTCCCTTGGCCAACGGCAACGCCATCAGCAAGGCGCTGAGGAATTGACTGGACACATCCCCTTTCACAAAGGCGAAGCCACCATCCAGCCCTGGCTCCTCGACGCGGATCAGCAGAGGAGGGTAGCCGGTGCCCAACTCAGAAGAGGCAAACGCCCCAAGACTACTAAGGGCCTGGATGAGATCGGCGGCGGGACGCTGACGCATCCGGGGGTTGCCGTCAAGGCGATAAGGCCCCCGGCCTGCCGCAGCCAGCATCGCCGCCAGAAACCGTAAGCTCGTGCCCGAGTTGCCGCACTCCAACTCGGCCGTCTCTCTCGGAAACCGCCCACTGCAGCCATCGACTGTTAAGGTGGACCCGCCGTCGGCCGCTCGCACCGAGACTCCCAGACGGTCCAACGCCCGACGCATCACTCGGGTGTCGTCGCTATCCAACGCGCCGGTCAACACCGAACGCCCCCGCGCAACGGCCGCCAGGATCAAAGCTCGGTTGGTCAAACTCTTCGAACCGGGAACCCGCGCCTCCAGGTCGCGGGGAGGCTGAGTCCAACGGGGCAGCAACCGCGTGGCGACTTGGGACGACGTCTCGGACAAGACAACAGACTCCTTACCGGCATGTGTGAGGTCATGAGGTTGGTTCGAGCGTAGCCATTCAGTCTAGGAAGAAGGGACATCCGGCGTAGGGCTGGGCAGGGGCGTCCTGGAAAACCAAGGGCACCGGATCGATTCCGGCTTTGGCGGCGAAGGTCCGGCCCATCTCTTGCAATAGGTCGTCGCTGAAGCCAGGCCAGAGGGTTTCGATTATCCCTTGAGGGGTAATCAACGCCACATAAGCAGAGTTGGTAACGTGATAGTTCCTCACAATGGCGAGATCGGGGTCGCACAGAATGGGATAAGGGGTGTCGTGGAATGAACGCCATTGCCGAGCCACGTCGAGGTCGCCGTCGATGACGCCGACGAAGTTCAAAGCGTGGCCGTAGGCGCGATGAAGCTGGGCGTAATATGGTTCAGCCGCGGCGGAACAGGGGCACTTGTCCTTGATAAAGATCAACACGGCCGGTTTAGTGCCCTGTTCGGTCACGTCGGCGAGGGTCATCACCGCACCGTCGTCGGCCACGGCCGAGAGTTCCGCCGCAGCGGTGCGGGCCACCTCGCGCGCCTTGCGCTCCATCTCTTGGGTGACTCGGTGACTGCCCAACTCGATCTGCTTGGCCACATGGGCACGAGCTTGAAGCAGCGCCGCGTTTTTGCGAGCCTCGTCACGGGTGGCATAAATATAAACACTTCCACCAATGCCAATTAAGAATACCAGTCCAATCAGAATATGTTGTTTCATTGTGGTTCAAGCCGTTTCGTTGAGGATTCGCGCTGTCGCATCGATCGGTTGCGCGATAAGAATCGGTCGAAGGGAACCGGCCTCGACAACACACGGACCCCATCAGGTCATCGCCATTGTGACGCCATCGTTTATTCTAGAGGCGGCGGGGCGATTTGACCACTCCCCCCTTACCCTGGAACCACATTCGATCGAACTCTCCCCGTGAACTGAGCGGGCGGAGCGTCCGGGATTCGGTTCAGGCGGAGGGGTTCGGCGAGACGGGGTCCGATCCCATGGCGAGCGAAGGGGGCTTCGGAGGCGAACCGTGTCCCAGCGAAAGGGCTACGCCTATGCCAATGGCCGCGCCAAGGGGAACCGCAATCCAGATGATCAGACGAGCGGTGAACTCTTCGGGAAGGGCGTGGGAAACGTCAGGGAGGGTCGGGAAGATCATGGGGACAATCAACTCATAAAGCAAACCGACACTCCCTACGCCGAAAACCCCACCCAGGATGGTCCAGGGGAGCGCCTTGAAACGCCCCGCTCCCCAAGCGTAGCCCAGACCGGCAGCCAACCCCGCCCCTCCCCACATCGCCCAGTGGCCCAGAATAATGAGGTGGATTTGCACCGCGGCCGGGTCGCGTTCCATCTCGTAGAGCGAGGGATAAAGCTTCTGGACCGTTGCCCATCCCGCCGCCGCGCCAATGACCACCCCGGTCACTACACCGATCACACCCGCCACCGGCTTGCGTCCCAGCGCCAAGCCCAAAACGGCAAACACCAATCCGGTGACGCCACCTAGCGCGGCGTAACGCGCCCCGGCGTCACGCGAATTGACCCGGATCAACTCAGCGTTGAGTTGCTCAAACGCATAGGGGTCGGAACTCGCCTTCTCATCGGCCTCGACTCGAACCACCTGGGCCAGGCGATCGGCCGTGAACCAGGATAACGCCGTCGAGAGCAGCGCGGCCGCAACCAATCCTAACCACATGAGCGGAGTCCGTGGCGCAGCCCCTGATCGCGCCGGCGCGCTGGCAACCAAATCGACCATGATCGAATCACTCCGGAGGCGGGCCGTCTCGCAACCCCTCTTTCGACGGCCCCCATTCTTTCTCGGTTGAAGCCACGGACCGACACATTCACCTAGAGAGTCGAGAACGGATGACGCACACGAAGGGAAGGCAGGCGTAGCACACCCCCTTCCACCCGTGGACAGACCGCTCGAACGACGGTCATCATAGACCTCCGCCTATCCCTGATTCAACCGAGATCCCCTCGAAAGCGAACCCGCCCATCAAGATGGGTTGAAGAAATCGCAAAGTTCGAAGGAATTGCTCTTCTCTTTGTAGTGACGTTCTGCTAGAATTGAGGCGGGTGGTCGTACAAAATGCGAAAGTCGGGTCTGACCGCACCTATGCGCTGTTACTGATAGATACTGACTGTCGCATTGGCGTGGCCTGAGATACAACCCATCGGTTCGTTCGGACCCAGAGCGTTTCGCAGGACACCTTTTCATTGTTCATGTATCCGGGAAGACCGGAGGAGTTCTCCGTTGCGCTGGCTTTTGAGTCTGTTCGTCTTGGTGATGGGGCTGAGTCTAACGGGTTGCAGCCAAAGCGCCGACACGCCCCCTGCCCCTGGTGTCAAAGTGGATCCCATCCAGCCTGATAATACCCCGAAGGATGTCCGCAAAGGTGGTCCACCTACCGGCAGCTCGAGTGGCATGAACTTCAACCCCGGCGCTGACAATTGAATACTCAATTGTCGGTCGGTGGTCGGGAGAATCGACTCTCCCGACTGAGTCGCCCTCAGCCAAACTCTCTCAATGGGTGTTGGCTCACCCCGTTGTTGAGATGAATTCGTCTCATCTTCCTCTTCTCGGCGAACCTCAGTTTGGCCAAACTCCCACATGATTCATCATCCAATCTGGTCGTGGGAGCGGTCCTGGATCGAAAAATCCTACCTGTCTTCTTCCGTCCCTTCATTCCTTCCTCCTCGGGTTATCGAGGCGTTTCCCGACGATGAATTGACAACGCCGAAGGGGTGAACTTGTGGTTTGCGAGGCCACACGTTTCCGTGGTCATTCGGCGTCGATCACATCGTCGTTTCAGGGGGTTTTTTCCAATGATTCGATTGCGTCGTTCGACTCGTTCGGGGTTCACCCTGATCGAGCTTCTGGTGGTCATTGCCATCATCGCGGTCTTGATCGCCCTGTTGTTGCCCGCTGTGCAGTCGGCCCGCGAGGCGGCCCGCCGCGCCCAGTGCGTCAACAATCTCAAGCAGATCGGCCTGGCGCTTTACAACTACGAGTCGGCCAACGGCTCATTCCCCGCCTCCTACCCTTGCCGCAACATCAGCAACCCCGCCGAAGTGCGGGAAACCTGGGGCACTTTCAGCCCGCAGGCGCTCATGCTGGGTTACATTGAAGGAGGCGCGATTGCCAATTCGTTGAACTTCCAGATTTGCAACCGGGACAACGCTGCGGGTCAGATTCAGAACCAGACTGGCATCTCGATCCGCATTCAGACCTTCCTGTGCCCCTCGTCGGTTCCGCCGGTGGGGACCGATGGCGGTCGTCTGCGTCCGGGCAACAACTACTTCGCCTCGGTGGGAGCGAGCCTGTCGTTCCGCAGCCGCCCGGACATGGGCGCGGGCCGTCCTAACGGGCTGTTCTCGGTCTTCGGCAACAACGGCGGCGACACCATCACCATCGCCTCGATCACCGACGGCACCTCCAACACGATCGCCTTCGGCGAATGGCGCACCGGCGATTTCAATGAGTCGCGCTACTCGTTGCAGGACGTGATCAACCTGCGTCAGCCGCCGCCCAACGCTGGTTGGGCCTCGCCCAATTTGAACATGCCCGCCGGGGCCGTGGGCTTCCGGACCTGGATCGAGCAGTGCGCCGGTCTGGGCCAGAACCCCTCTACCCTTGGCGATTGGCGGATCAACATGAGCTACCTGGGCTCCTCGTGGCACCAGGGCATGTTCGGCTGGAGCCTAGGCAACGCGCTGCTGCCGCCCAACTCCCCCTACCCCAACTGCCGCACCTGCAGCTGGGACGGCGACTGGGATTGCGAAGGCATGTACACGATGTCGAGCTTCCACCCCGGCGGCGGCAACATCCTGATGGCCGACGGCTCGGTGCGGTTCCTTAAAACCACCACCGCCTGGCCGGTCCTCTGGGGTCTAGGTTCCCGCGCCGGCGGCGAAATCATCTCGGCGGACACCTTCTAACCCAACCTGCTGATCCTCCCTCTTTCCGTTTGCCCTTGAGCGGTCCATCTCCCATTTCGGTCTGATTGGCGACGGTCCGGCGCAGGCCGGATCGCCGCGATCGTCAAGGCCACGTCCTCCTCAACCTGGCCGTTTCGAGAGGGTGTCGCTCGGGCGATTTCCCTCTCGGAACGGTTGCGTTGTTTCGCCACCCGGTTGAGTCTGGTCCGACTTGTTTCGTGCATCGCTTCCCAAGCTCACCCATCTCATCCACGATTGACTCGACCGACCCTAGGGCGATGTACCATGACTGCAGCCTCCCACCAACCCGAACCCCCTGCTCCGTCATCCGAGCGCTCCGAGTCGCCTCGCCACGACCTTGCGGCCCAAGAGGCTTCCAAGTCCGATCCCATCCCTTCCACGAAAGGCTCGCTAGGGATCAATTTAATGTTGGCCGTCGTGGCACTGGCGTTGGGCGGTGGGGGGGTATGGTGGGTTCTCGGCGAATCGGGCGGCGACATCGGTGCGACACGCCTGCGTCAAATTGAACAAGCGCGACGTTTGCTCGAAGCTGGGCGGCCCGACCAAGCGCTGAACCAGGTCGCCGACATCCGCGACGACGGACTGGGAGCCGCTGAGGCGATGCGGATCGCTGGTCAGGCCCTCATCGCGTTGGAGGATTACGGCGGAGCGCGTAACGCTCTGGAGCGGTCGGTGATCCTCAATCCCAACCAACCCCAGGTGTTTCAATTGCTGGCGGCGCTCGCCCTGGGTGCCTCCGACGCCCAACGCGGAGCCGACTATTTGGAACGTGCGGCTCAACTCGACCCCAACCAGCCGCGAACCTGGCGCGCCCTGGGGATCGTGCGTCACCAACTGGGCGAAAGCGCTGCCTCGGTAGACGCCTACCAAAAAGCCCTGGCGCTTGCCCCCGACGACTGGGCGGTGCGGGTCAACCTGATCGCCGGTCTGCTCGACCTAACCCGTCTGGACGAGGCGTCCCAAGCGCTCGCCCAGGCCGAGATGCTGAGGCCGGGCGACTCCATGATTCTCGGTCTACGCGCGCGTCTGGCCCTGGCCGAAGGCAAGCTCGACGAAGCCCTGACTCTGGCCGACCAGTGCCTCCAGGCCGACCCCAAGAACCTCGACGCCCTCTCCACCCGCGCCCGGCTGGCAATCCAACACGACGATCCCCACACCGCCAAGGCGCTTTACCAACGTCTGTTGGAAATCGACTCGGAAAACCTCGGCGCGCTGCAAGCCCTGGCCGCCGCGGCGCGGGCCGCAGGCGACGCCGAGACCGCCCGCGACGCCGCTCAACGTCACCGCGACGTGACCAACCGCCGCCGCGCTATGGACGACTTGGTACAGCAAATCGCTCAAAACCCTGACGACCCGCGGCCCCGTCACCAACTCGGCCTGCTCGCTGTCGAAGCCAACCAAACCACCCTGGCGGTCGATTCGTTCCAGGCGGCCCTGATGGTCGATCCCAAGTTCGAACCCGCCCGCGAACAACTCCGCCAACTGGCGCGTCGCTTCCCCAACCAGGCCCCCTCCAGTCTGCTTGACCGTTTGGGCACCAACGCCACTCCCATCATCGCCCGCCCCCCCGCCACCGAGTCGGAAACCCAACCAATCCCGCTCGACCCCTGACTCATCCCGTCCCTCACGTTTCGTTGATGGAACCAACCTCCTCAAAACCACAAAACCAAAACGTTCTCCACACGAGCACCTCTCACACAACTAAGCCGCTTCAAACCGCACGCCTGGTTCGAGCCGCACCCGGAACCCAACACTCCAGCTTGATTCCCCCCGCCGCCGTCGTACCTTTGCGCTAGACCCTCTCCCGTCTCGCCGCGAGAGCGTCCACGTCGCCGGACCAAACCAAAACCAACCTGAATCCAACCCCTCCGCCTCCTCGTCGCCGCGAGCTCCCGTCGCCAGCGTCACAACCCCGCGATTACTCCGTCCCATCATGGATGAATGCAATCGCGGATTTAATTGGTGGCGACCGTGGACACTCAGGGTGGGATGGTGTTGTTGAAGGGGTCCGCGCCGAGGCAGTCCAATCCGCGGCGTTGTTGGGAATCGTCAGGGACTTGGGGATTCCCGTGATCGAATCGAAGGAAGGCGTTGTTGCTCCTTAACCATCGAGTCGTCTATGAGCCGTTTGTTCTCCGCCTCCAGCCGTGTCCTTCGGTTCCGTTCGGTTGGTTCGCCGCGTCGTTTGCTTTGGCGACTCCAAGTTCGCGCTGCGAGGCGCGCGGGGTTGACTCGACGACCTTTGGAGTGGCTGGAAGATCGAACGTTGATGACCTTTAGCGCTTCGTTGAGCGGCCAGACGGCCTTTTTCCTCACCAACAATCCGGCGTTGTTTCAAACTTTGGCGTTCGAGCGTTCGGGCGGGCTGCTGACGCACAACCGGGCGGGTGATCCGGGATTCGTCAACGAGTTCGACTTTGATAATACCCAGCCGGGCGTTCAGTCCCTGCCGGCCGACGCGGCCAGTTCGGTTCGTCTGTTTTTGGGTAACGCCAACCTCGAACTAGGAACGATCACGGGTCGGGCTGATCTGCTCAACGCCCGTTTCTTCGTGGACGAGGCGGGCCAAGGCGGCGCGACGGTGTCGTTCGCCGCGGCTGCGGCCCAGGTCGTCACCGTTGATCTCGACGGGGTGCGCAACGCCGGCCTTGGGCTGAACTTAACGATTCTGGATCGGTTCGCGGCCGGCGTTCAAGTGATCGGCTCGCCCGCCGCGGATCGTCTCAACCTACTAGGGGTCCCCGAGGATCAGCCCTTCGCGTTCGACGGCAACGGCGGTGTGGACGAGGTCGTGGTCGGCTCCAATGGATCGCTGCGGGACCTTCAAGACGACGCAACCCTCACCAACACCGGGGGCTTCAACACGATCCTGCTCGACAACGCTGGCGAGAACGTCGGCCGCGAGGTGACGGTAGACCGCGTCGCCGACAAGCTGCGGGTCACCGGCCTGTCGCTAGCTCCCGGCGGTGGTTCGCCCGCGATCCTTCTGACCGAAGACCGCGCTGCCTCCCTGACGATCCAACTGGGCGTGGGCAACGACCTGGTGCGGCTCAACGCGACCCTCGCGGCCAACCCCGGCGGCAACCTAACCCGAATCGACACCGGCGCGGGCAACGACGTTCTTGAGGTGTCGGCCCTAGGACTGGGGACTGGTTCGGACAACCAACTCGTGGGTGGTCCTGGCACTCAGGATCGCCTCGTCCTCAATGCGGGCGGCCAATCGGTCTCGGTGACTCCCAGCGCGGGCGTGATCGAAATCGACACCCTGGGACGACTCGACTTCGCCACGTTCGAGCTCCTTGAACTCAACAATCTGTCCGAAGCGTTCCTCCAAGGAAGCGTCAACAACGACGAGTTGACGCTTCAACGGTTCAACCCTGCAACCCTCCAAGCCACCCTGACCGACGCGCCGGTGGTCCGTCTGCCCGACACTGCGCCGTTGACCTTCCGAGGCGGCGGCGGCAACGATACGGCCACCGTCGATTTCCTTGAGGGACCGCTGGGAGCGGGTCTCTTCACCTTCGACGGCCAGATCGGTGCCAACAACCGCCTCGTGTTGGTCAACGGGGTGTTCGACCGGGTGGAACACCGCCTGTCGGGCGTAGGCGCGGGCGAGTTGGATCTGACTCCCACCAGTGGCCCGGTCCAACGGATCGCCCACCTGAACGTGGCAGGAGTCCGCGACAACTCGACCGCCAACGACCGCCTCTATCAATTCGAGGCTGCCGACGACCAAATCCGCCTGGGAGCTGGCCCCAACCCCGGCGTAGTCGTGATCGAAGCCCCCACCGCCCTGCCGGTCGAGTTCCGCGCTCCGGACCTGTCCCTCGCCATCAACGCCGGCGCAGGCGACGACGTGATGATCGTCAACAACCTTGGACCCTTCTTCCCCGCCGCCACCGTCGTCACGTTCGAGGGCGGACCGGGCCTTAATCGGTTCCGACTCGAGGACGATCGGCCCACCTCAGCAGTGGCCGGTACGCTGCTCGATCCCGATCGCGGCATCGTGGCCGCGCTGCGGCCCAACGCTAATGCTGCCCGGATCGTGGTTGACCGCGGCAACGGACGCTACGGCGCGGCCCTGGAACTCTCCGGCTTCGACACCGAAACCGGTTTAACGATCCTCACCAACGCCGCCGCCTCCGGCGGCGCGGCCGACGTGGTGGTGGTTCACGGCCTGGCCGAGTTCGGTCTGGGCAGCGATCGGTTCTTCGAGACCAACTTCGGCTCCGACGAAATTCGCGTGAGCGATCACCAGGTCGCCATCGACAACGCCACGGTCGGCGCATTGTTGCGGGTCAACCTCGACCCGACCCGCCTGGCCGCCTTGGTCGTCCGCGGCGGCGACGAGTCCAACGCCACCGGCGACCTCTTTGTGGCCCCGGCCTTCTCGCTCAACGGCGTGCCGATCCTGCTTGACGGCGGTGCCCCGGCGCTGGGGACCGTGCCAGGGGATCGGGTCGAGCTCAGCGGCCCTGCCTTCGAGGTCTTCACCGATCCGGTCCTGGGCCGTCCCGCCGTGGCGCTTCGGGCGAGCGGTCCCGGCGCGCCGAGCGGTCGGGTGACCGTGCTCAACATGGAGGCGGTCCAGGTCCAAACCGACGCAGTTCGCGTCCTGGGCGACCGGGGCGCGGCGAGCGGCATCACCGAGTTCGACACCTTCGTGGTCGAAGGCACCGGCCCCCGCCGCTTCGATCTGCGGATCAATGACCTGGGCGGGACCACCGCGCCGCTCTCGTTCGACTTGAACTTCTTGGGCAACAGTCCCTCGGCCACCCGCCGGTTGAGCCTGGAAGGAGGCCGCGGCGACGACCGCGTCAGCGTCACGCCGTTCCTCGGCTGGGAGGTGGCCGTTCAGACCGACGGCGGAGACGGCTTCAATCGGTTGGCCTTCAACGGCGTCGTCGGGGTCGCTGAGTCGATCCTGGTCGAGGCCGCCCCCGACGCTGCGGCGGCCGGTTCGATCCTTTCGACCGCCCAGGCGGGACCGGCCTTGGTGTTCGCCTCGGTCCAAGCGCTCAACCTCAACGCCAATCCTAACGAGGGCGACACCCTAACCCTCCGAGCCACCGCGGGCGACGACGAGGCCCTCCTCCAATTCTCGCCGCAACGCGTGGGGGGATCGTCGGTCAACGCGAGCGGCCCCAACGGCTTCGGCGGCGCGCCTTCGGACACCGGCCCCGAGTTCGCCGACCTTCGTTTGGTGGGACGGTTCGACGTGGTGCTCGACCAGGGACGCGGGATCGCCAACCCCGACGGTTCCCCCGCCGACGCGCCAATTCTCAACGGCTTCGGTCTGGTCGCGCTCGACCTGAGCGCAGGCAACGACCTAGCGCGCGTCAACCTGACCGGTCCCATCCCCGCCAGCGTAGAGGTAGCGATCCTGGGCGGCGCGGGCGAGAATCGCATCGAGGTGGTTGGCAACGCCGGATTCGACGACTTCACCCTGGCCCCCGGCTTCGACACGCGTTCCGGCCGCGTGACAATCGCCGGCAACGATGAGGGAGTGTTCCGATTCGAGGATGTCGCCACGCTCGACTTCCTGGGCGACGGCGGAGGCGACCGCCTGACCTTGGAAGGAACCATCAACGCCGACCTGTTCGAAGCGGTCGGCGGCGGCGTTCGGCTCAACGGCGGTCCTCGGGCCCGACCGCTCGACTTTGGCGGCGGATCGCTCAACCTGAACGGGTTTGCGGGGGTCGATCGTTACGTCGTCGAGCCCGGGTCGTTCCCCGGCGTGTCAGTGATCCGGGTCAACCCCGACGATCCCCTCGACGCCCCCGGCGAGGATCGGGCCGAACTCCTCGGACAACCGACCGACGATCTATTCAACCTAACCGCTGGCTCGCCTTCCGCGGCCGTGGTGACAGTCGCCTCGGGCGCGACGGTCGATCTGCGCGATGTTGGACGGATCGACTTGGATGGTCTGGATGGTTTGGATCGTTTGGGGTTGGCCGGGTTCGGCGGCGACAACACCGTGACCACCCGTCCCGACCCGATCACCGGCCAACCGATCATCGACGCTCAACTCGGCGGCCTAGCCGTGGTCGCGGTCAACTTCGAGCGTCTGGATTTCACCTCCGGCGGCGGCGCGGACCGCGTTGTTCTGGAGGGGACCGAAGGAGACGACACCGCGACCGCCACCGCCAACTCGATCACGGTGGCCGGCCAGACCGTCTCGTTCGTCAATCCGGTCGAGTCGATTGAAATCAACCTGTTGGGCGGCAACGACCAGGCCGACCTCTCGGCTTTCGCCATCCAAGGCGTCACCCTCAACGGCGGCGACGGCAGCGACACGCTCAGAGGAACGAACTTCGCCGATCGCATCAACGGTGACGCGGGGGACGATCTCGTGTTCGGCCTGGCGGGCAACGACACCCTCAACGGCGGCGACGGCAACGACACCCTCAACGGTGACGCGGGGGACGATCTCCTCCAAGGCGGAATCGGCAATGACTCGCTGTTGGGTGGATCCGGCGACGACACCCTCAACGGCGGCGACGGCGACGACACGCTGGAGGGCGGCTCGGGCCGCAACCTGCTCGACGGCGGCGCGGGGGACGATCTCCTCGTTCATCGGCTCGACGCCAACGGATTCGACCTGATGACCGGGGGACCGGGCAACGACACCGTGTCGGTTCTCGGCACCGCCGGTGGCGACTCGTTCCAACTCGCGCCCCTGACCAATCAGCCGGGACGCTTCAGCGTGGCCGCCAACGGCGCGGATCGGCTCGAAGGCGGGACGGTCGAGGTCGTCGCGCTCAACGGCGGTGTGGGCGACGATCGGTTCGTGGTCGCCGACCTCGCCGCCACCGGCCTTCAACGGGTCGATCTGGAGGGCGGCGCGGGCAACGACGCCTTCACCATTCAGGGCACTAACGGCGACGACGCGATTCTGGTGAGTCGTCCCAGTGTGGGCGGGCCGGTCGAGGTCGCCGGCCTCGCCGCGTTGGCGCGGGTCATCGACCCGGCGGGGTTCACCGAAACCCTGCGTGTTGAGGGTCTGGTTGGCAATGACCTGATCCTCACCGACTCGCCCGCCTCGCTGGCGCTACGGCTGATCTTCGACGGCGGCGACGGCAACGATACCCTGGGCTTCGCCGATCCAGTTCCCCCCGGTCCCGCCGGCGGCGTCTCGCTGCTGGGCGGCGACGGCAACGATCTGCTGCAAGGCGGCGCGGGCGACGACTCATTGCTGGGCGGCGACGGCAACGACACCCTGCTGGGCGGCGACGGCAACGATCTGCTGCAAGGCGGCGCGGGCGACGACTCATTGCTGGGCGGCGACGGCAACGACACGCTTTGGGGGGGGCTTGTCGGCGAGACCAGCGACTTGACCAACGACACGTTGCGTGGCGGCGCGGGCAACGATCAACTTCACGGCACCCGCGGCGACAATCTGCTCGACGGCGGACCTGGCGACGATCTGATCCGGGGCGTGGCCGGTCGCAACACCCTCCTCGGCGGCGACGGCAATGACACCCTCCTGGGTGGCGTGGGCTCCGATACCATTGAGGGCGGCGACGGCAACGATCTCATCTTGGGCGACGCTGACATCAATCTCGCCACCGGACGCCTCTTCACGTTGGAGGCAGGCGGAGCTGACTTCCTCGACGGCGGCGACGGCAACGACACCCTCAACGGCGGTGGCGGCGACGACACTCTCAACGGCGGCGGCGGCAACGACCTGCTGGGAGTCGTGACGCTGCCGGCGTCGTTGGGAGGTGCCGTCTTCGACGAGCCGGGACGCGACTTGCTCGACGGCGGCGACGGCAACGACACGATCCGCGGCGGTCCTGGCGATGACACCCTCAACGGCGGCGGCGGCGACGACTTCCTCGACGGCGGCGCGGGCGACGACCTGCTCGACGGCGGCGACGGCAACGATACCCTCTCTGGTGGCGCGGGCAACGACACGATCCGCGGCGGCAGCGGTAACGATCTCCTGTTCGGACGCGACGGTGACGATCTGCTCGACGGCGGCACTGGTGATGATCTCCTCTTCGGCGGCGACGGCAACGATACCCTCGACGGCGGCGCCGGCAACGACACCCTCTCTGGCGGCGCGGGCAACGACCTGCTGAGGGGGGGCGCGGGCAACGACTTGCTCTTCGGCAACGAGGGCAACGACACCCTCTTTGGCGGCGCGGGCGACGACACCCTGCAAGGCGGCGCGGGCGACGACCTGCTGGTGGGCGGCGAGGCAATTCGTCCTGTAGGAGCGCGGGTTGCTCCCGGTCAGCCCAGCGACGGCAACGACGTGCTGGCCGGCGGCGACGGGCGGGACACCCTCCACGGCGGCACCGGCGACAACATCATGGACGCCGGTTTGGACTCCTTCCGAGAACGGATGTTCGCGTCTCAAGGTCGCCATGTGATTTTCAATCGCTTCCTCCGGCCGGGGACTCGGAACTTCCGGGTGGATGACGCGGCGACGCTGCCTAACCGGGGTCGGGGATCGCGGATTGCCCACAACCGCCAGCTTTTCGAGATTGTCGAGCCGGTGGAACCAGCGGCCGAGCCGGGGATCGCCCCGCCGTTCATCGACGACCGGGCGCAGCGTCTTCAACTGGGCCGGTTCCTCCGGCGGCGCGGGATTGCCCCCGCCGCTCGCCCGGACGGCCCGATCGCGCGGTTCGTCCTTTGGCGGGATCCCAAACGACCACGCCTCGCCTCGGCTGGTGAATCGTCCGAGAGGCCGACTCTGAGCGTCAAAGGGGCGGGCCAAGTCCTATGACCGCCGTAGCAAGGGGTCCCTCTTCGTTGTTGATCGGTCCCGCATTGCAGGTCGTCGGCTCATCTCACCGGATGCCTCTCCACCTGTTTCGAGACGGGTGGATTGGATCCGGGAGCAGCCGACGCTCATTATTCCCAAGACCACTTGGTGACGGCGGGTTGCTGAAGGCGATACAATCCTTTGGATTCGTGGCGGCCAACGGATTCGACCACCCAACGAGCGAAGGACTGCGCGTCGGCGGAACCACTGGGCGACAATCGGAGGATGTGACGATCGAGCCCAACTCTTGGGGAACGTGACGCGATGACTACTCCGACCACCAGCACGACCGATCCGCCCACGTCGGCTCATAGGCATATTGCTCATGCCGCCCCCGAACCCAAAGAAGAAGCTTCAGCTGTCGCTCAACCACGCGCCCGCGACCCCTTCGCCGAACGGCTCGAGGCGCGCACCTGTGAGATTGGTTTGGAGCTCTTCCAGCTCATCGGTCGTGGTCCTGGACCTCTGAAGCGGGCCTACTGGGATAACGTCCTCATGGATCAAACCCTGGGCGATCCCGTGGTCAAGGTCCAACTTTTCCGCTTCACCGACGCCTTACCCTCGCTCCGCTCGCCTGAGTCGATCCGCCGTCACCTTTACGAATACCTCGCCGAAGCCGGCGATCGCGTCCCCTGGTTTATGAAACTGGGACTGGGGTTGGTGCCCCCCGGCGTGTTGGGCGACCGCCTGCTGGCCCAGGCGGCCCGGGTCGGAGCCACCAGCATGGCCCGCCGGTTCATTGCTGGTTCAACCCCCGATGAGGCGCTCCGGACCATCCTGCGCAATCGCCGTCACAACCTGGCCTTTACCGCCGACCTACTGGGCGAGGCGGTCGTCACCGAAGCAGAAGCCGACGCTTATCTCAACACCTGTCTTGACCTCCTGCGCGGGATGGCCGCGCAGCTGGATCGGGAACCGGAGCGCCCGATCATCGACCGGGATCACCAGGGGCCGATCCCGCGTTTGAACCTGTCAGTGAAGCTGACTGGACTAACCTCGCGGTTCGATCCAGTGGCGGTCGAAGCGACCACCAACCGGGTAATGGATCGGTTGCGGCCCCTGGCCCGCCAAGCGATGCGGTTGGGAGCCTTCCTCCATCTGGATGTTGAACATTACGCCATCAAGGATCTTACTTACTCCATCTTCAAGACGTTGCTCTCGGAGCCAGAATTCCGCGGCTACCCCCACTTCGGCATTGTCTCGCAAGCCTATCTGCGGGACGCTGAGCGCGACCTGATCGATCTGAATACCTTCATCGCCGACCGCGGCGTGCCAGTGACGATCCGTCTGGTCAAGGGAGCCTACTGGGATTACGAGGTCGTCCACGCTCGGGCGATGGACTGGCCCATCCCCGTTTGGACCGAGAAATGGCGCTCTGACGCCTGCTTCGAGCGCTGCGCGCGATACCTCGTCGATCATCACGATCGTCTGCGTCCCGCCTTCGGCAGCCACAACCTCCGCAGTCTGGCCCACGGCCTAGCCTACGCCGAACTCCGCGGTCTAGACCCCCGAGCCGTCGAGACTCAGGTGTTGCACGGCATGGGCGAACCGATCGCCCGCGCCTTGGTGGCAATGGGTCGGCGCGTTCGGATGTACACGCCTTACGGGGCGATGCTGCCGGGGATGGCCTACCTCGTGCGTCGTTTGCTGGAAAACACGTCCAATGAGTCGTTCTTGAAAGCTAGTTTCGTCGATCACGCCGATCAGCGCGAATTGCTCCGCGATCCCGAGGAGGTTGGTGCCATGTTCTGGAACCGCAAGCGGGCCCAATCAAACGGCAACGGCCGCGGCGTGGTCAACCCGGCTTCCAATGCCGAGTCGCCCGCGAGCTGGCCGCCGTTTACTAACGAGCCACTGACCGACTTTACCCGCGTTGAGGCTCGGGAGCATCTCAAACAGGCGCTGGAGCGGGTCGAAGCCAAGCTCGGCGTCGAGGTGCCGGTCTGGATCGGCGGTCAGTCCCGAACCGAGGGCGACTGGTTCGATTCGCTCGACCCCGGCGATCTCAGTCGGGTGGTGGCCCGCGCCCGCAAAGGCACGGTGGCAGAGGCGTCCGAGGCAGTGGCTGCGGCTCACGCCGCCTTCGGTGCTTGGGCGGCCACGCCGGTCGCCGAGCGCGCCACAATCCTGCGTCGCGCCGCAGCGCTTATGCGTCGGGACCGCGCCGAACTGACCGCGTGGATCATCTACGAGTCGGCCAAACCCTGGAAGGAGGCCGACGCCGACGTGGCCGAGGCGATCGACTTCTGCGAGTTCTACGCCCGCGAAATGGTCCGGCTAGCTCATCCCCGGCGCCGTGACGTGCCGGGCGAGGAGAACGAGTTGGTGCGGATGGCCCGCGGGGTCGCGGTGGTCATCCCCCCCTGGAACTTCCCGCTGGCGATCCCGGTCGGCATGACCGCCGCGGCGCTGGTGGCAGGCGATCCTGTGGTCCTCAAACCCTCGGAAAACGCCCCGGCGATGGCCTGGCATCTTTGCCGCGTTTTCCGCGAGGCGGGGCTGCCCGAAGGCGTCCTCAATCTCGTTCCTGGCTTCGGCGAGGTTGGCGCAGCGCTGGTGGCCGACCCCCGGGTGGCGTTGATCGCCTTCACGGGATCAAAGGCGGTGGGTCTGTCGATCAACGAGACCGCCGCGCGGACGCCGGCCGGTCAACATCACGTCAAGCGGGTCATCGCCGAGATGGGCGGCAAGAACGCGATCATCGTGGACGACGACGCCGATCTCGACGAGGCGACCCTCGGGGTGTTGCATTCGGCTTTTGGCTTCGCGGGCCAGAAATGTTCGGCCTGCTCGCGGGTGATCGTGTTGGCCGACGTGTACGACACCTTCGTGAAGCGTTTGGCCGACGCGGTCGGCTCGCTGCCAATCGCTCCCGCCACTGACCCCGATTGCGTGGTCAACCCCCTGATCGACCGCAAAGCATTCGACCGCGTAACCGGCTACCAAGCCCGCGCCGCTTCCCAAGGACGCATCGTCGCCCACGTGCCCGTCCCCGAAACACTTCGCAACAAAGGACACTATGTGGGTCCGTTGATCGTCGCCGACGTCGATCCTCAAGCCCCCATCGCCCAGGAGGAGATTTTCGGGCCGGTGCTGGCGGTCATCAAAGCCCGTGACCTCGATGACGCCCTGGCGATTGCCAACGGGGTCGAGTACGCCTTGACCGGCGGGCTATATTCCCGCAGTCCAGCGCACATCGAACGAGTCCGCCGCGAGTTTCTGGTCGGCAACCTCTACATCAACCGCCCGATCACCGGAGCGCTAGTTGATCGTCAGCCGTTCGGCGGAGCCAAGCTCTCGGGGATCGGCACCAAGGCCGGCGGGCCCGATTACCTGCTCGAATTCACTCTGGCCAAGTCGATCACCGAGAACACCCTGAGACGCGGCTTCGCCCCCGAGGTCGAGGCCGCCGACCACGAAACTGACCCGGCCCAACTCGAAACCGCGTCGAAGCCCAACTCGAACCTGTCTCCCACACCGCTGGGCGTGGGTTCGTAACACGCGACGCGCCGCCTGGCCCTAAGTCGCCGTCCCACGTCATCAAACCGCTCGACGTGATGATGGGGTCGAAGGGAAGGTCGGGAGATTTTGGACTCTGGATTCTGGACTCGGCACGGCCGATGCTCTAGCCTGAAAGAGATTCCTCGTTTCTTCATGGACTCTCTTTCCTCGACGACGCTCTTCGATCAGGGGATCGGTCTGGTTTGCCGATGAGTGCGTGTGACTGGCGCGGGGTGCTGGATGACGAAGTGGATCGGCTGGCGGATCGAATTCGATCGGTCCGTCGGCATTTGCACGCGCATCCTGAACCCAGCGGCGAGGAGTACGCTACCACCGCCTACCTGACCGATCAGTTGCGTTCCGAGGGCATCGCCACCCGCATCGCGCCCAGCCGTCGGGGTTTGATCGCCGACGCCCCAGATTCGGTTTTGGACGCGGTGGCGACCACCACGGGCAAGCCCCTGCCGACCCGAGCGCGGTTGGCGATCCGGGCCGACATCGACGCGCTGCCGATCCAAGATGTCAAGAGCGTGCCGTATCGGTCGTTGAGGCCCGGCGTGATGCACGCGTGCGGTCACGACGCCCACGCCGCGATGGCCCTAGGTGCGACCTTGGCTCTCCATCGCGCCAGCCAACGACAGGCCCCGCCCTGGCCGGTTCCCTGGCGGACGATCTTCCAGCCCGCCGAAGAAACCGCCACTGGAGCGCGGGAGATGATCCAAGCCGGTGCGCTGGACGAGGTGGCCGCAATCGTGGCGCTCCATGTCGATCCCGAGCGACCGGTGGGCACGATCGGCTACCGTCACGGCGCGTTGACGGCCTGCGTGGAAACGCTGGAAGTCGTGGTGGAGGGCGAAGGCGGGCACGCAGCGCGGCCGCATCAGTGCGTGGACGCGATCGCCGCCGCGGTCCAGTTCATCAACGCGGTCTACCAGGGAATTCCCCGGTCGATCGACTCGCGCGACCCGGTGGTGGTAAGCTTCGGCGCGGTCCAGGGCGGAGCCTCGCCCAACGTAATTCCGGCCAAGGTCAGTCTGCTAGGCACGATTCGGACTCTGTCACGCGACACCCTGGCCCGCATTCGCGATCGAGTCCACCGGATCGCTCAGGGCGTCGAACTGACCACCCAAGCCCGCATCCGCGTGGCGACCCACCCGGTTACCGATGGCGTAGTCAACGACGGTCGCGTGACCCGTGCCTGCGTGCAGGCGGCCACCCGCGTCGTGGGTCATCAACGCGTCTGGCCCATCGAACTGCCAAGCATGGGAGGCGAAGACTTCGCCGCCTACCTCGATCACGTCCCTGGCTGTTTGCTCCGCTTGGGGGTCGCCCCCGATCAAGGTGGCTCCCCCTTCCTCCACTCCCCTCACTTCGACTTGGATGAACGCGCTTTGGTCATTGGCGCACGCATCCTGGCCCACGTCCTCGCTCATCTGGCCCGCCCCGAGGATCACGACGAATCGGCCGAGTTCGCCACGCTCCCCGTTGCGGGACGACTGCCTTTATCTCCTGCCTCCCCCTCCCCTTGCGTTTCTCCCTCGACCCCGATCTCCCGCGAGGGTATCGTCCGATGACTAGTCCCCCTCTGATTTTCAACCGCAACGACTATCCCACCCTGGGCGTTGAGTTGGAGGTCCAACTCGTCGATCACCATACGATGGGCCTGGTCAGCGCCATCGAGCCGATTCTCAAAAACCTGCCCCCCGGTCTCGAGAATCGGATCAAGCCAGAACTGATGCAGTGCTATCTGGAAGTCAACACGGATGTTTGCCGGACGGTGGATGAGGTTGGGATCGACCTGGCCGACAAGGTGGCTGCGGTCGAACGCGCTGCCAACCCTCTAGGGGTCAAGGTCCATTGGTCCGGTACCCATCCGTTTTCCAACTGGCGGCATCAAGAGGTGACCAACAACGCCCGCTACCACCAACTCATCGAACAGATGGAGGACACCGCCCGGCGTTTGGTCACGTTCGGATTACATGTCCATGTGGGAGTCGATACCGGCGACAAGGCGATTATGATTTGCGACCGGATCGTTCGCCATCTGCCCACCTTGCTAGCGCTTTCGAGCAACTCCCCCTTCTGGAATGGCCGCGACACCGGGCTTTGCTCGCAACGGATCAAGGTTCTCGAGAATTTGCCCACCGCCGGCCCGCCGCCTCTCATGCGCAACTGGAGCGAATTCGTCTGGCTGGTGCGGACCCTGATCAAGACCGGCTTCATTCAAACGATTCGTGAAATCTGGTGGGACGTGCGGCCCCACCACGGATTCGGCACGGTGGAGGTGCGGGTTTGCGACACCCCCGCCGATCTCAAAACCGTTTTGGCCCTCACAGCGCTGGTGCAATGCCTAGTCCACGCCTTGTCCAAAGAGATCGACAACGGCGTGTACTTTGTGGACAGTCACCCTATGATGGCGCGTCAGAATCGCTGGCGGGCCTGCCGCTATGGTTTGGACGCTGAGCTCGTTGATCCATTCAATCAGGAGCCGCGTCCGGCTCGCAAACTGGTCGAACAACTCGTGGCGCTTCTGCGTCCAGTGGCCGACGAACTCGGATGCACTAAGCATTTGGAAACCGCGCTGGAATTGGCGGCTCAGCCTTCGGGAGCCAGCCGTCAACGGGTCGATTACGCCGAAACCCACGACCTGGCCGAGGTGGTGCGACGGGGATTGGCTCGATCGCGTTTGACCCCATCCTCCATCCCCACCCCCGTAACCGCCACAGTATGAGTCGGTCTCGACTCCGCTTCAGGAGATGATACGAGGCTCAGTAATCCATTTTGGAGAACTCGTGGATTGCCAAACCCAACCAGAACAAGGTCATCAGCAGCGAACTGGCAATAGACCACCCGGCGTGGAACTCGCCCATGTTAATGACGGTCTCGAACTCTTGAGGCGAGGCGAAGTGGGTCAGGTCACCGACGATGCCCCGCTCCAGCACGATCGCCAGATCGGCCGGCTTGGGCATGATCCAGTAACTGAGTTCAGTGAACCACTTCAGACCGCTTGAGTGTTGGGCCACCTCGTAAACCGCTCTCGCCCCCTCGTTCCGTTCACCATCAGAGTTGGCCTTTGGCTCTTCCAGATCGCCTTGGGCCAGATGGGGATCGGCGGTGGACTCAGGATCCAGACCAGCCACGCCGGGGACGATCTCCATGCCGGGCTCCATTTCCTCAACTTCCGGGAGTCCCTTGGCCTTGCGTTCCTCGGCACGGGCTTTGGCTCGGGCTTCGGCTTCTTCCGTGATCTTTCGGCCGCGTTCCAGCTCGAGTTGATTTTGGCGTTCGATCCGCGTGATCTCCGGCAACGCCACCGCAGAGTGACGGGCGTAGTTGGTAGCGAAGCACATCACCCAAAAAACCACCGCGCCGAAGACCGCCGCGATCGGGTTGCGGGTCAACACCCCCACGAAGGCCGAGAACCCGTAAATCATGCCGACATGAACCAACACCAACGGAAACGCCAAGAGATATTCCGGGCTCCAATCGCTGGTGCGGATCCCGATGGCGGCCCAGGTCAGCCCGACGAACAGGGCAGCGTGAAAAGCAACAAATGTCATCACGCCGAGGTATTTGCCGACGAGCAGAATCCATCGCGGAGCCGGTTTGGCCAGAAGAACCGAAGCGGCGGAAGGTTGAAGGAACTCAGGCAGGAAGCCGCCGGTGAAGATAAGGATCAGCAGGGTGCCGACCACTCCGGCGACGCCGATGGCCATGACCAAGCGAATGAATTGGACTTGACTTTGGGAGTCGCGGAAGAAATCGACTTGCATCAGGCCAAAGCCGACGGTCATTGCGCCGCTGGAGACATGCTCGCCTTTGGCAACGGCTTCGGCCAAACTCTGGTCGTTGGGCAGGTACAACTCGCCCAGGGGGTCTTTGGGGTCGCGGACGGGGGCCGATTCCGGCACCGAGATGCTTAGGCAAAAGACCACGCTCAAGATGGTCACGCCGAGCATCAACCAGAAGAGCCGATTGGCCAGCGACTGACGAAAGGTGTCCCAGATCAACCAACCCAGGGTGCGAACCACGGCGGGATTCTCCGAAAGCGGAACGGCGGAGCAAAACAGAACAAAAATGCATGGATAACAAGATACAATCTTGCAAACTTACATGATTGCTTAATCGTAGCGACGAGTTGATTCCGGCTCAGCCATTGAACGCGGCGGCCGAGACGGCGGTTCGACCCGCGGCGTAAATCGGCGAGAGCGTCTCTTCGAGGGAGGTGGCGCCCCGGTTGGTCAGTTCGGCCACGGTTCCCTGGCGGACGATCTTGCCTCCCAGGATGACCGCCACCCGATCGCAGACCCGCTCGGCCTCGGCCAGCAAGTGAGTGACCAAGAGGACCGTCTTGCCCGCCTCGCGCCGTTGGGCGATCAGGGCGGCCACCATGCGTCGTCCGTCTAGGTCGAGGCCCTCGGCTGGCTCGTCCAGCACCAGCAGGTCGGGGTCGTTCAGCAGCGCTTGAGCCAGGCCTAGGCGTTGCACCATTCCCTTGCTGAAGCGGGAAATCGGTTCTCGAGCCCGGTCGGCCAGACCAACCTTCTCCAGAAGGATTGGTACCATAACCTCGATCTTGGCCGTGGAAAGTTGGCTCAAGGCACCGTAGTACCTGAGCAATTCGGTGGCGGTCAGATAGCGGGGAAACGCCTGATTCTCATGAACATAGCCGATTCGCTTGAGCGTCTCCCGGTTCGTGGTGGGCTGATCGAATCGTTTGACGGTTCCGGAGGTGGGTCGGGTCAGCGAGAGCAGGATTTTGACCAAGGTGGTTTTGCCAGCGCGGTTGGGCCCCAGCAAGCCGAAGACCTCGCCGGGCGCGATGGTCAAGCTGACGTGGTCCACCGCCCGCAGCATTCCCCACTGCAGCCAGTTGGTCGGATAATCCTTGACCACCTCCACAAACTCCGCAACAGGTCGCATCCGCGAGTCCGGGATCGCCTCGGAAACCGCAACGGCTTGATCCCGTTCCACCGGAGCGGTGTCGGTTGTCATCATCCTTCCTCGTCCTTTGCACCCTGCAACCAAGTGAGCATGAGGGCGTCGAGCCAATACCCTCGCGGGGGGACGCCTCCCTAAAAATCAACCACGCCGCGCCATTCCAGGAGAACAACGCGACGTGGGAAATCTAGGACATTCTTGGCCGATCAGTCGGGTTCGCGGACCAAACTTATTCAATCAACGACAGTTGGAACCCGGATCGCATAATCTCTTTGAGGGCGTTGAGGAGACGGTTCTGAATGTCTTCGTCGGAACCGATGATCAACTTCCACTCGGGAATCCAGTCAGGTGGCGGATTGGGAAAGTTGGTACCCGGTCCCTGAGTTCGGCCAATCATCTCCATCTGCTGAAGGGTTCGCAGACTGTTGGCTTGCACCGGCGAGCTAAAGTCGAACACCTGGCCCAAACCAAGGCAGTGGACCAAAACTGGCTTGCGGGGGGTGGAGAACCCCGGCCTTGTCGGGTGTTCGCTGTCGTTGCAAATGGTCTGGGTGACATCATAGATCTGAGCCCGCAGGGTTGGATTATTGAACGCCCCTCCACCAGCAGAGGTCACGCTATCGCTCGATCCACCGCTCTCCCGAAATCGAACTCGGTAGTACGAGTAATTCGCGCCACTGCTTTGAAGACTGGCCTCGAACGGCGCGCTTGAACCACTGTTTGGTTGACCATCGGTCACGAAGACCACGAGTTTTTGCGCGCCTCGACGGCCGTTGCCCCCCGCATCTCCCAAGGGCCGATTGGGGTTGAAGGTACGCAACCCGGGATTTTCACTAAATTGGTTATACACCAGCATGAGCGGATGGGTGTAGTTTGTCCCCCCCATCGGGTAGGGAACCTGGCTGTTCATCCCGAACATCAGCAACGGTCCCGTCCCCCCGGTGGGGTTAGCGCGAGGCGTCGCGGTGGGGTTGTAGTTCAGGATGAGATCCGGATGGTACCACAACGAACCGATCATCCGGGTGTAGTCTTTGCCCAAAGCCACGCGGGGCCGGCGGAACCGACTGCCGTCATTGCCCGCGTCGAAGTAGATGAGAGACACGAGATCATTGGGGTGATTGCGTTGAATGTAACGCAACGCCCCTTGCATCCCCATCTTCGCCGCGAAGTCGGGCTGAAACGGCAACGTGGCGGCCGCATAGTAGTGACCGAGATTCTGGTTGAGGATATAATCCACCATCATCATCGGCCCAAACCACATATGGGTTCTGGGTCGCAGCGGGTTGTCGTCGTAGGCGTAAGGAGGGATTGGGTCGGTGGGATTGGCCCGCGCCGCCAGCAGCTGGGCCGTCGAGGTGATCTTCACCGGACCCCACTGGAAGTGACGACCGTATCCTACGAAGTTCGCCACGCTGGGAAGGAACTGGGGCGGATTGCTACCCTCGACCCCAATCATTCTCCACGAGTTGCCCTGATCTTTGAGACCCAAGGTATGATCGATGAACTCCTTCCAAAACCGGGCGTTGTGTCCATCGATCCCCGTGCCGTAGTTTCGAGTACGCCATTGCTCGTTGATGGCAGGAGACGGTGTCGGGATCGCGTTGTAATAGAGGATCCGACCGGCGCGGAGCTCGTTGGGAAACGGGTTGCGGCCCGACTGCCCGTCGTCGTTGCGGATCCAAGCCAGAATCGCTTGGTAATTGATCCGATAGAATTCCCGATCGGTCGGGTTGCTCGCCAAGGCCCGTTCCTCCGCCGTTAGCGTGTTCCATGGCCCGTCGTTGCCCCGGTAGTGGGGTGAACGGAACTGCCCCCGGCTGTCGAACAGTAACGCCGTGTTGGTCAGCGGAACCCAGGTGTTGGTCAGACGGTCAAGCTGCAGGAAGAATCGCCGTCGCCAATCGAACTGGGGACGCGGATCCGGTGGCCAGATGAAGAAGGTCTTACCGTAATACCGCGGCCCTTCGGTGAAACCCTGAAAACGGGTCCCGCTGTAGGGGCGGTAATTGACCGCGGGCAGGTCGTAGCCGTTGGCTTCCCAGGCGGGGGCGAACCGCATTGGGTGGGGAATGAGGGTGGCACCCAAGGCTTGCTGCGCGGTTTGGGCGAACTGGGTGTCGCTGTTGGGGGTGGTGCCAATCGCTCGCATCAAAGGACGATCGCCAGCGACTGCCCCTTCAGCGTTCCCCTCGCCCCAATCCCTGAAAGCCAGAGGTGCGGGCGATCCAGCGGTGCTGGGACCGGCATAAAACCTTTCCAGCAACGGCTTGCGATTCCTGTTCAAAGGATGGGACACGGTCCAGTTGCACGCCATGAACTCCTCGAGTCGATCAGGACCGCCATCGGCCATTCGGATGTTGGAGTGGGTGATCACCATCCGCGCGTCCGGGGATGAATAGTGACCGAATCGAGGTACCGCCGGGTCGGGGTTGTTGCAAAAGCGATTCTCAACTTGGCCCACGCCCTCCAGCAGGTTGGTGTATTTCGGCCAACGCCCCATCCCCAGCATCGAGTCGTTAGACATCGAGGTGGAAAAGTCCATGACAATCGCCACGTCGCGGGGACGATGCACCGCCGCAGCCGTAGCGCTGACCGGAATCGACGTCACTCCAAAGACCCGCGAGAAAAACGGCGGCACTTGTTTGGTCACCCGCGCGTGTGCCAAGCTCCAGGAGTAGGTCGGTGCTATGCTGGCCACATCGGTGATCTGATCCCGTTCCAGCGGCACCGCGTCGCTGCCATACTTGAAAAACCGCGACTTGGTCGCGTCGAAGATGTATTTGCCAATCGTGATGGTGACCTGGTTGGCCTCGATGGGCTGGCCCAAAATTGTGTTGGCCTGAGCAATCGCTTGTGCGTTAGGGCCAGCGTTGGCGAAATTATTGTCGGCCGTAGTAATCGGCGCGTCGGAGGGAATTCCAGGTGGCCGGGTTCCGTCCAGGGTGCGGGCTCCGCCCAAGGCGGCCGCGTCAGCGGCGTTTTGGGCCTGAGCTTTGGCTACGGCCAACACCCCTAGGTCGATCGCCAGGGCCAGCATCCCTAACAACATCACCGAACAGGCCGCGATGAGCGGCAGCACGATCCCTCGACGTGAACGAATCCGTGCCCTCCGCGGCGTCGGAGTCCCGAGCGTCCCGAATCGGGACACCAGTTCGATCCCATCCCGTCTCATCCTCTCACCTCATCCTCAAAAGAAGCTTAAGGGTTTACGAACACCTGGGAATGAGGACATTTAGGTCCTGTGTTGGTCGTGCTACCGATTCTGAGCGAAGCTTTCGCTCGAACCAACCCAAAGCGGGTCTCAACGCGCGGGGTCAGGCACCGCCGCTACCAAACCCCGCTACCGATTGCTCCACAAGAGCACGGCGTCCGCGTCTCATCATTCCCTGGATGGTCCTTCTTCTTCAGATTTATCCATCCATTGGTTGCGTTGGGCACCTCAAACCGAGGTTGTGACCCCTGAACAACGCTTTCAGGACACCTCGTCGAAGCGCAACCGCCCTTAATGGCCGAGGGGAGTGCGATTTCAGTGGAAGTTGCACCGAAACCCTCCCATCGTCAACCAACCACGATCGCCAGGTTGGTTCAACGTGGTCCGTCATTCCTATCTACAGGGATGACCGAATCGCGCGTCGTCGGGAGACGCGCGACGATCGGAGCGATTGTTTTACACTTAGTTGGCTTCGCTGTACATCATATGAAACGCCCGCAGGTTGATAGAGTTGCGTCCTCCCATCGCAATCGGCGAGATGATGCTGACCTCGCCGGAGATTTCCACCGCGATTGCCTGGCCGAAGCCGGCACCCTTCCAGTGGCCTAGTTCGTTGCCGTTCTCGTCGGCGCGGAACACCCGAATGTTGACGTTGGGATTGAACCCACCCACCACCGTGCTTTTGGTCGCGGCCGGCAGGAAGGAATCGATTTTCTGAATCAACTCTTCGTCGGTCAACGAGTCAGTCGAAACCACCGCCAACCGCGCGCCGGCGCGGGCGGCGTTGTCCCACATCACCCGCGTCATCAGAATGCGGCTGAACTCGATGATCCCCATCAGGAACATGAAGACGACCATCACCACGATCGCCATTTCAACCACCGTCACACCGCGTCGAAGCCGTGGTGTGGTCGCTCCTGGACTGCAACCGGCCCTCCGCGTGAGTCGAACCATCTTTGCAACTCCTTGCAAATCATGGGGCGTGAATCGGGAAACTGGATCAAATCGATACGTCGCCAACCGCTGGGATGGGACAAGGCGCGATCCGGTCGCGTGATGATCACTCGATGGGGGGATCGAGTGCCTCGGCGAGCAAGGGGAAGTCCCGCATCGAGTACCACTGCGACCGACTGGTGAGCCTCGGATAGCTGATGATTTTGTAGTTGATGTCAACCAAACGGTTGCCCTGAGTGCCGTTGCGGTCAAACGGCAACGACACCTCGACCACGAACTGGTCGGCCACCGGTTGATTGATGGAGGTATTCAGCGTACTAGGTTCGATTGGGCTTCCCCCCTCCCCCAAAATCTGCACCTCCAAGCCCTCGGTGTTGATCCCTGAGCGGGCAAGATAGCCTTCGATCACGTCTCGGATCGAGTTGATCGGATTGACCGGATCGGGCGTCATCGCCCTTCGTTGGCCAATCGACGCCTGGCGGCAACCCTCCCGCACTGCGCTATCCAAAACCATCCGGACCCGCACCAGCTGGCCCACCTCGAACAACCCCACCACCAAAATCAACATCAGCGGCAACACCACCGCGAACTCGACGATCGCCACACCGCGACGACGACGCCAACGGCCTCGGCCACGACGCCGCGCTCCGCTGATACCTCCCGCGATCGGTTCCCGACTCGATGGAATGACCAACATGACGCTTCCCCGTATTTCCTGGGCTGAACTTGAGGATGATTTCTCCAACCCCGCTCTCGCTCGGTCGGAGTCGCGTGTGGTAACAATGGAGAACTCACACTTCCACGGCCTCGGGGAAGCCGTGACGAGAGCCACCATCCCACCCCAACGCCGTCTAGTTGCATTCGACCCGTCGGGCGGCGAGACGCTTCGGAACCCTCAACCAGCCTGACCCCGATTCACCGACAATCCTCCGCTTCGCAAGAGAACTGACGTCTTTTCTCTTCTCTGGTCAGACCGTCTCCTGGAAGTCCCGTGAGTCCTAACCGAGTGTAGGCCAGATTTTTTGGAGAGGGGCTTGATTTCCACTTACTTTTCCTGCGCCACCAATCTGAGAGGACTTCGAGAAGAATTCCAAAATCTCCCCCAAATTAATCCACGATTCGACAATCCCCTTGCGTTTTTCTGAATCATCGAAAATCAGAGCCGTCGAGAGGTGATCTCGACGGCCCGTTTTGGCAAGCTGGATCGGGAAGCGAATGACGACGATGTTGGGTGAATCGGGTTAATCCAAAGGTTTGACGGCAACCCAGCGGCCATCCTCGCGGCCCGACTCGACTGCCGCGGCGATGAACGCCATCCCTTCTACACCGTCGTCGATGCCCGGCAGCGGACAGGCGCGGGGAACCGTTTCGCCCCGACGCGCGCGGATGGTCCACTCCAAGCAACGGTGGAGGTTGGCGAGCGCCTCGTGGAAGCCTTCGGGGTGGCCGGAGGGAACTCGGACATACGGTTTGACCGTCTCGGGAAGGTAGCCGTATTCGGCCCCCAGTCGGAACAGACGCACCGGTTGGCCCGCCTCGAAGTGCTTGAGGGTGTTGTGGTCAGTGATCGACCACTCTAGCGTGCCCTTGGTGCCGATGATGCGAAAGCCGTTGTCGTTCTGAGCGCCGATGGTCACCTGCGAGGCGGCGATGGTGCCGATCGCGCCGTTGGAGAGTTCGGCCAGCACGGTGAAGTCGTCGTCGAGCGCCCGGCCTTCCACGAACGTCTTGGTGCGGGCCTGGACCCGAACTGCCCGCAACCCGGCGACGAACTTGATGAACTCGTAGGCGTGGGTGCCGATGTCGCCGCCGCAACCCGAGGCTCCCGAGCGGGCGGGATCGACTCGCCAGGAGGCTTGTTGCTGGCCCTGGGCTTCGATCTTGGAGGCCAGCCAGCCCTGGGGATACCAGGCTTCGCACTTGCGAATCTCGCCGAGCGTCCCGTCGTGCACGAGTTCCCGGGCCATCATCACCATCGGGAAGGCAGTGTAGGTGTAGGCCACCACAAACGGCGTGTCGTGTTGCTTGACCGTTTTGCGCAGCGCCAGGGCTTCATCAAGGGTCAAGGTGAGCGGCTTTTCGCACAGCACCCCCATCCCGGCGCGAGCCGCGGCGTCGGCAGGGCCGAAGTGGGCGTGGTTGGGGGTCACGATCGTCACGTAGTCGATCCGCTGATCCTCGGGCAGCTTGGCCTCCTCGGCGATCATACTTGCCCAATCGCCGTAGCCCCGGGTGAAAAACAACTCCTTGGCCGAGGCAATCGCGCCCGCGGGGTCGCTGCGAAGCGCCCCGGCGGTCAGTTCGGCCGAGTTGTCCATGAGGATCGCCCGTCGGTGCGGAGCGCCGAAGAAATTGCCGGGACCGCCGCCGCCGACCATGCCGACACGCAGTTTTCGAGTCATCGCGCAGGAATTCCCCGCCGGACGCCGGGCCGTCTCCGAGTCGTCGTCCAATCCGATCCGGGCCGACCCCCGGCCCTCGTTGGGATGGGACCGGACCCTCTCGCGCGACCCCGTCCGGACGCCCCCACTCTACCCCTCGACCGCCTTTAACGGGAGAGGGGTGAGACCAAAGTGGACCCATCCCGCGTTGGCTCAGGACGCACCTTGACAAACACATTCAATAATGCTTGTTTAACCGTCAATAGCTGTGATTGGGTCGCGCTTTGCGCTTTATGGATGGCGAGTCTAGCTCGTACGAGCAGTAAGTTTGCGCCTCAGATGAGTTTTCACGCGAATTTTTGAGGATAAGGATTCAAACTCCTTGTTTCGGGAAGGCAAACAATCTCAAAACGCGGCTCATTTCACCTTCATCCGCCGATCGATCGGGGCGATCATTCGCCGATCAACGGCGCGGAATCAGCACGGTGGTCGTGCCAGCGGGCCAGGGTTTCCAAGGTGGCGCGGTCTTCGAGGGCCTCGGGGGAGTCGAACTCCGGCGCGAAGCCGTCGGGTGGCGCGGGGGTGCGGGCGAATCGCCAGGAGCGGGCTGAGACGTTGGCTCCAGCCTGGACCGACCGTTCCAGGATCGTGGCGATCCCCAGACGGAATCGACGACGGCCCGGCGGCTCGCCCGCGCGATCGCTCGTCGGGGCCGGCTCGGCACTGGACAACGTTTCGACTTCACCACGCCAACGTAGCCGGTCCTCGCTCAAGCGGAGACACAGGGTTGGCTCCCGGCGCACCACGAGCGCCTGGCCCAGCGGATCGCGCGGCCGACGCACCGCCTGTCGCAACCGCGCGCCGCCGCCGCCCAACCAAACCGACTCACGGATCGTTGGGCTGCGAAGACCAGTGAACAGTCGCCCCCAGCCGGTCACGCGGTCGGCGGCAGGAAGGGAATATGAGGCCGGCGCGACAGCGTCGGGCCGGGCGATCCAACCCGCGACGACCACCTCGACCCGAGACCAGGGAATGTACTGGGTCGGTTCGCCCCGCCAACCCTCGCAACGTAGCCCATCCTTCAACACCGCGACCGCCGAGACCGCGCGGGGACGCCCTAGGACGGGAAAGGTATCAGCGCGACGCGCCTCGGCGGCAATCCCAAACGCCTCCAACCGCTCGACAATAAACCGGGCGGCCTCTTGGGACACCGGCCAAGGCCACACACCAGGCAAACGAGCTGCCCCCAACGCCAGATCAATCGGATGAGCGGCGGTCGCCTCGCCGATAATTCCCCGGATCAGCTCGATTCGTTCGGCTCCCGCAAACACGATCACTCGGTAGCCCGCTCCACTCGGCTTGGTTGTCCCCATCTCCTTCTTCTCTCGTCTCGATTCAAAGTCCAAATTCGATCCGAAGCGCGAACTCCTGTCGGATCACGTGAACCCTAAAGCCACCCGACTCGTCTGACTTCATGTCGAGGACGCCGTGTCGGTCTTTGCCCCCCTTATGGCCACCGCCGCCGGCGCGCTGGAAAAAAGTGGTTGCCTTCGAGGGAGTCGTATGATACGATAACGGCTCCAAAGCTGGTCCGTGATGACGCCGAGCTGGTTGAACCGCTGGCGTAGCTCAATCGGTAGAGCATCGGTTTTGTAAACCGAGGGTTGTGAGTTCGAGTCTCACCGTCAGCTTCACCGAAAGGGCAGCCGAATTCCTCCGCGTCACACGGCTGGCCTTTTGGTCTTGGCAATTCATTGCGTTGCGGTTCGGGTGGATACCCAAGTGGCTAAAGGGGCCAGACTGTAAATCTGGTGGCGTTCGCCTTCGCAGGTTCGAATCCTGCTCCACCCATGTCGTCAGGCTTCTTCCCGACCACCATTCTAGGATCGGGGCGAACCGGCGACGGTGTTCCTGACGGGTTCCCGCTTTGTTCTGCCTATTGCGGCCCGACGGGAACGCGACCTTGGCTGCGGGTGTAACTCAATGGTAGAGTACCAGCCTTCCAAGCTGGCAGTGTGGGTTCGATTCCCATCACCCGCTCTTGGCGAATGTGGTTCGTGGATTGCAACCAGAGCCACGTTTTTGTTTGATTGGTTTGTGAGGAGATCACCCAACCCTACGTTCAACTGGCATGGTGGGATGGAATTTCAGATTGCCTCCCAAGACGTGGGTTGGTGGGAGGATGGTTTTTTGGTATTGTGGAACCAGCCGAGAATCGCTGCTGTAGCTCAGCCGGTAGAGCGCGTCCTTGGTAAGGACGAGGTCATGGGTTCAAGTCCCATCAGCAGCTTTCGGAGCCTCGCGTCGGTCTTGGTGAACTCCTCGGCGTCAATCGCCAATTGGCGTGGGGGTCGTCAGTTCGACGCCATCCCAGGTTGGATGAGGTTCCGGTCCCGGTCCCGCCGTGCGGTCGAAAACCGATCGGCGCGGGCGCGTTCCGAAGCGGCCGATTCCGCGACTCCCGCGTCGCGGGAAGGTGGCCTCGGCATTCCGCGCCGGACGTTTTTGTATGTCTCCCGTGTGTGATTGATCGCGGAGCGGGCTTCGTGGCTCCTCCCCGCACCTCGTGGACTTCCCGTCCCATCCTCGCCTCCGGCAAGGCATCGAGCACAGCGAACATGGCCAAGGAAACTTTCCAACGCACTAAGCCGCACGTCAACGTAGGTACGATTGGTCACATCGACCACGGCAAGACCACACTCACCGCCGCGTTGTTGAAGGTGTTGGCGAACCAACCCTGGGCCGGTCAAACCAAGGTCAAGGACTACGCCGAAATCGCCAAGGGCGGCACCGTCCGCGACGCGACCAAGACGGTGACCATCGCCGTCTCGCACGTGGAATACGAAAGCGAGAAACGGCACTACGCCCACATCGACTGCCCAGGTCACGCCGACTACATCAAGAACATGATCACCGGGGCCGCCCAGATGGATGGCGCGATTCTGGTGGTGTCGGCGGCCGACGGTCCCATGCCCCAGACCCGCGAACACATTTTGCTGGCCCGTCAGGTCGGCGTGCCAGCCCTGGTGGTGTTCCTCAACAAGATCGACCTTGTGGACGACGAGGAACTGCTGGAACTGGTCGAGATGGAGATTCGGGAACTGCTGTCGAAGTACAAGTTCCCGGGTGATGAAATCCCGATCATCCGTGGTTGCGCCCGCCCGGCCTACGACGATCCGACCAACCCGGAGAAGGCTAAGTCGATCCTGGACCTGGTCAAGGCGATGGACGAGTACATCCCCGACCCGGTGCGTGACAAGGACAAACCATTCCTCATGCCGGTCGAAGACGTCTTCTCGATCAAAGGCCGCGGCACCGTGGGCACCGGCAAGGTGGAGCGTGGGGTTGTCAAGGTCGGCGACCCAGTCGAAATCATCGGCTTCGGAGCCAACCTCAAGTCCACCGTCACCGGCGTTGAAATGTTCCAAAAAGTGTTGGAACAAGGCGAGGCAGGCGACAACGTTGGCGTACTGCTCCGTGGGATCGAAAAGAACCAACTCGAGCGCGGGCAGGTCATCTGCAAACCCGGCTCGATCACGCCGCATACCAAGTTCGAGGCCGAAGTCTACGTGCTCTCGAAGGATGAAGGCGGTCGCCACACCCCATTCTTCAAGAACTATCGTCCCCAGTTCTACTTCCGCACCACCGACGTGACTGGCACCGTCCTCAATCTGCTGGCCGAGGACGGCTCCGAAGCGCAAATGTGCATGCCGGGCGACAACATCAAGATGACAGTGGAACTGCAAACCCCCATTGCGATGGAGGAAAACCTCCGCTTCGCCATTCGGGAAGGTGGGCGAACCGTCGGCGCGGGCGTCGTGACCAAGATTCTGGCCTGATCGACCGGGTCGGATCCCTCGGAATCACGCCCCTGCCCTCCCCCACTACGCTCATCCCCTTTTTGCCCGTGGTTCCGACTGAGACCGGCCCCTTCGTCGTCTCCAAGCCAGGAAGGTCGTCCGGTCTTGTGAGATTGCCCTAGGGCCCGTTCGGGAACGAAACCGATCGCTCTCGAAGGGATCGAACCTGTCGGGTCGATCCCTTCAGCGCGTTTGAACGGGGCCGACTCGACCGTCGCTAACGACTCTGGCTACACCCGCTCCACTTCGTTTCGCCCCGTCAGGACGTGGCCCTTTCCTCCCCGCATGGCATCGCGTCTTAAGTTGTGATTGGGAGTGGTTTTCGATGCGTGAATACGTCTGGCTTGAATGCACGGAATGCGGCGACCGCAACTATCGCGTGCAAAAGGAGACCCGAGGCGCGGGCCGTCTGGAGCTGCGCAAATACTGCCCGCGGCTTCGACGTCACACGTTGCACAAGGAATCCCGCAAGAAGTGACGTGACGTGGGTAAGGTCCAGCCGGCTTGAATTGAGATTGAATGGGCTCGATTCGCTGGTGTCTCTCTGACGGTCAGCGCAGCGAGGCACCGGCGGATTTCCCAGTTCACGTCTTGTCAAGTCGGCCGAGTTTGGTTAGGATGGGAAATGGGCAGGCGAGGCGAGTTGACACAAATGCGACCAGCTGAGATGAACTCGGACTCGTCTTGGAACCGTCGGCTCGGCAACGGTTCGCAACCATCCTTACCCTTGTTACCCTTGTTGCACTGAACGAGCGTAGCTCAACTGGTAGAGCACCGGTCTCCAAAACCGGGGGTTGGGGGTTCGATTCCCTCCGCTCGTGTTCGCGGCGTTGAACGAGTTCGTTCTACTGCCGCGGCCGTCAACGATTTTGGGTGTTCGCTCCGACGGCGCGGCCCCGCCGACCTCGTTACTCCCTTCCTCGGCCGCTGGCATTGAGGGCGGCGTTATGGCGACGAGCATCCGGATCGGATCGGGTGTGGGGTGATCGGCGTCATCATTTCGATCGGCGGTTTGGTTCCCTGGGATGCCTCAACATGGGTCAAGTCAAAGACGGATCGCAAACCGCCGCCAAAGCCGCTGCGCGAGCCGAGGGAGATTTCGGTGGTTCGGCCAAGCCGAAGCGTCAGGGTCCGACGTATTGGACCAATCTGGTCTCGACCGACCTTTACAAGTTCAACCTTGGGCGTAAGGTCCGTTGGACAACGTTCATCGCCCTGGCCATCCTCATTGTCTACGGCGTTCAGCAACTGACCGTTCAGCTGGCCGATCAAAGCCTGCTGGTCGCCCGGGTCTTTCCACTGGGGTTCGGTGGCCTCCTGCTTTGGATCGCCTTTCGAACGATCCAATATCCCCGATTCGCCGAATTCCTGATCGCCACCGAAGCCGAGATGAACAAGGTCTCTTGGATCAGCCGCGACGACCTGCGCACCTCCACCATTGTGGTGCTGGTCTGCGTGGTGATCCTTTCCATCTACCTCTTCATCGTGGACATCATTTGGTTGAAGATTCTGGAATTGGTCGGTGTCATCCAGCGCTAATCTAGGCTTCCCTTGCCCCCCGCCGCCGAACTTCGATCCGCACGGTGTCCCTCGCCCTCCCCACCGCCCCCGCTCGCTTTCGAGTCGAACTGCGACTGTTTTCATTTATGAACGATCCGACCACGACGCCCCCTGACTCCGACCCGACCGAATGGGACGACCCCGACTCCCAGCGTGGCTGGCATGATGGGGAGATGCGATCGTCCGACGAGTCTGAGGAATCGCTGCGCCCCGTCGTGTACGAAGAGCGTCCCGATGGCGGCGACGACTTCGATCGGGAGGAGGACGACGAGAACGAGGTTGAAGCGCATACGGCTAAACACGCCGCCCGAAGCGCAAAGGCGGCCACCGGTTCCGGTTCCGCCTCTCCCCCTTCCCCTCCCTCCGACCCTGACGCGGAACCCGCCCCCGAACTGAGTTGGTATGTCCTCAAAGTGCAGAGCAGCCGCGAGGATTCGATCCGAGAGGCGATGCTCAAGCGGGTGCGGATTCAAGGGTTGGAACGCTTCTTTGGCGACGTGGTGGTGCCCAAACGCAAAGAGGTGGAGATCCGCAACAACAAAAAAAAGATCGTGGAACGCAAGACCTACCCGGGATACCTGTTGGTGCAAATGGAACTCAACGAGCGGACTTGGTTCACCATCCGTGAGACCCCTGGAGTTGGCGACTTCGTTGGTCCACCCGGATCGCCCACCAAAATCTCGCCGGCCGAGGTGCAACAGATTCTCGGCACCCCCAGCGCTGATGAGAAGGTAGGGATTGAAGAGGCATCGGCCGAACCGGTCAAACCCAAGATTGACTTCGAGCGGGGCGATCGGGTCAAGATCAAAGACGGTCCGTTCGAGAACTTCGAGGGGACGGTCGAAGAGGTGGTTCCAGCCCGCGGCGTGGTCAAGGTGATGATCGTGATTTTCAATCGACCGACTCCGGTGGACCTGGAATATTGGCAGATCGAACGAATTTGACCGGCAGTTCGATGAGTCCGTCGTTGGGGTTGGTTGACGTTCTCTTCGCCACCCGATCACGACTTGGCCTCTCCCCATCGAACTCAACCAAACCAAACGGAGCAGAACGCCACGTCTCTCATGGGCTGGCTTGAAGCGACCACCGCCACGTCGTGGGCCGGGATGTGACCGGATGTCCCAACCTGGCTTTTCTTCCCTGTTCGTTTTTTCGCGAATCGCTTTCTTCTGGAATGCTCAACGAGAACATGTCATGGCGAAGGTGATGACGGCTCAGGTCAAACTGCAATGCCCCGGCGGCCAAGCCACTCCAGCCCCCCCGGTTGGCCCGGCGCTTGGTCAACACGGAATCAACATTGGTCAGTTCGTTCAACAGTTCAACGATCGGACCAAGGACATGAAGGGGATGACGATTCCGGTCATCATCACGATTTACAACGACCGGAGCTTCGAGTTCGTCCTCAAGAGTCCACCAGCGGCAGTGCTGCTCAAACAGGCTGCCGGAGTGGCGTCCGGTTCGCCAACGCCGAACAAGACCAAAGTGGGAAGCGTAACCCGCGAACAGCTTCGGAAGATCGCCGAAACCAAAATGGCCGACCTCAACGCGCGGGACCTCGAACACGCCATGCGCGTCATCGCCGGCACTGCCCGCAGCGCGGGTATCGAGATCAAAGACTGAACCGAGATGAGTCTTCAGCGCGAACCGAACCTCACCAATCAGGTGGGATCCCTCGGGTTCGCGTTGCAAACCGCCGTCGTCTCAGTCAGGATCACTCGTAGGAGTCGAGTCGGGAGCGACAAGTTCCCGCGGGTTGTCGCGTCCTCAGGATGGATCTCAGCGCAAGGCGAGCTGAGATCAGACGAGGCGATCCGAACGAACCAACTCATGGATCGGTCCCCCCTTGACGACGACGCCACCGCCCGTTGTCACCAGGTCGAGAGGGGTTCCGTGGAACCGCAGAGGCGGAAGCACTCGTCATCCCTAATGGGAATGGAGCGCGACATTGGCGAAGCATTCCAAGCGATACCGGGCGTTGCTTGAAAAAGTGCCCGCCAGCAGAGAGCCGATGCCGTTGGAAGACGGCCTGAAATTGCTCAAAGAGTTCGATACGACGAAATTCGTGCAAACCGTGGAAGTCTCGGCCAAGCTGGGGATCGACCCTCGCCAAAGCGACCAGAACGTGCGAGGGTCGGTGGCCCTGCCGCACGGGATCGGCAAAACAGTGCGGGTGGCGGTCTTCGCCCAGGGGGAGAACGCCGAAAAGGCGCGAGCGGCCGGAGCCGATCTAGTCGGCTCGGACGACCTGGCCTCCCAAATCAAGGGCGGCATGATGGACTTCGACGTGGCGTTGGCAACCCCGGACATGATGGGAATCGTCGGCCCATTGGGTCGCGTGCTGGGTCCCCGCGGCCTGATGCCCTCGCCTCGCTCGGGCACGGTGACGACCGACATCGCCGCGGCCGTGCGCGAGTTCAAGGCGGGCAAGATCGAGTTTCGCAATGACAAAACTGGCAACGTCGCGGTGCCGGTCGGCAAGCTGAACTTCGAGGTTCCCCAACTGGCCGACAACATTCAAGCCTTCATGAACCACTTGCGGTCGCTCAAGCCGTCCACGGCCAAGGGCGCGTTCATCCGCAGCGTCACCATCTCCGCCACGATGAGCCCGGGTCTCCGGGTGGATGTCTAACCCCGAGGACTTCGGAGCCTTCGCTATGAGCAAATATGTTAAAGAGCTGATGTGTGCCGAGTTGGAGCGTGATCTGGGTGAAACCACCTCGGCGCTGATCCTCGACCTGAAGGGCCTGGACGCGATCTCCGAACACAAGTTGCGCAAAGACCTGCGTCAAAAGGACATCAAGATCCGAGTGGTGCGCAACAACTTGGCGCGGCTGGTGTTCGAGAAGAAGGGAATGTCCGGCCTAGACCCGTTCCTGACCGGCCCTAGCGTGTTGGTCTGGGGCGGCTCCGGGATCGCCGAACTCGCCAAGGAGATCTCCGACCAGGTCAAGGCGCTCAAAAAACCGGTCATCAAGGGCGGCTGCGTCGATGGGGTGGCAGTCGGCCCCGACATGGTTGAAAGCCTAACCAAACTGCCCAGCCGGGAAACCTTAATCGCCCAGGTGCTGGCCTTGCTGATGTCGCCGACCCGCCAGGTGCTGGCACAACTCAATGCCCCAATCTCGGGGGTGATGAGTCAGGTCAAAACCCTGGCGGAACGCGAAAGCGGGGACACGCCGTCCGACCAAGGCTGATCCCGTTTCCCTCCCTTCCCAAACAAGACCAGGCGCGACCGCCCAGAGTTAGGCGGAGCCGCCACCCAATCGACCTGCTTTCATCGGGGAACATCCTCCCCGCATCCATCGTGGAATCCGCGTTCGCTTGTGTTCAATTCGATTCGTTTGATTCCCCCCTCCAGGCAAGCAAGGAGTTCAATCCCATGTCCCAAACCACCTACGCCGACAACATCAAAGCGCTGGGCGACTCGTTGGTGAAACTGACCGTGCTGGAAGCCAAGGCGCTGAGTGACTACATGAAGGACACCTACGGCCTCGAAGCTGCTGCGGCCCCAGTGGCGATGGTGGCGGGCCCCGCCGCGGCGGCTGGCGAAGCGGCGGCCCCTGCCGCGGAAAAGACGGAGTTCGACGTGATCCTCGAAGCGGCTGGCAGCCAAAAGATCAACGTCATCAAGGTCGTCCGCGCCGCCACGTCCCTGGGTCTGAAGGAAGCCAAGGAACTGGTGGAATCGGCTCCCAAGCCGGTCAAGCAAGGCATTTCGAAGGCGGACGCCGAAAAGCTCAAGAAGGAGTTGGAGGAAGCTGGAGCCACCGTCAAGATCGCCTAAACAACTTGGTCCGCTTGCCTTTCCTCCCCGACTCCGACCGGCCGTTGGCGCTCTAGGACAGCCGCGCTGCCCCGGGCGTTAGACCGCGGCGCGGGTGTCGTTCCTTCCTCTGGTTTCCTTCCTCGACTTGGGCCAGGAACCTGCGAATCCACCGGGAAGTTCGACGGCCAAACGGGGTGGGGTGGGGTTGGAGTGAAGCGGGCTTGATTGTGTGAATGAACGATCGGATCGGTGAGCAACGAGCTTCCCCACCACGCGAACGCCTTGCTCACCGATCAACGCGCGTGGGTCCATTTCATCCCACGCCCTCGTTGTCCATCGCGTCGTGTGTTTCGTCCGCCCTCGCGGTTCGCTCGGTTTGACCGGCTCGCCTTGCCCCGAGCGTCCGCCCCCCCTCCCCGTGAGGAACTTGCCCGCCATGTCCACCGGCTCGACCATCCGACGCATCGTCCCCTCGGTCAAGAAGTTTTTCGGGCGGATTCGGGACGACTTCCCGATTCCCGACCTGACCCAAATCCAGACTGAAAGCTACGCGCGGTTCCTCCAGGAGGACACCCCACCCGAACAACGGAAGGATCAAGGTCTGGAAGCGGTGTTCCGTGAAATCTTCCCTATCGAAAGCTACGGTGATAAGACGCTGCGTCTGGAGTACATCAAATACGAACTGGGCAAGCCTCGCTACGACCCGGACGAGTGCCGACGATTGAGCTTAACCTACGGCCGTCCGCTCAATGTCTGGCTGCGGTTGTGGAAGGGTGACGAGTCGATCGAGGACCACGTCTACCTGGGCGACATGCCGATCATGATCGGCGGCGGCGAGTTCATCATCAACGGTGCCGAGCGGGTGGTGGTCAGCCAGCTGCATCGCTCCCCCGGCGTGGACTTCGTGGTGGACACCGAGTCGGGCGACAAGAAACTGCACGCTTGCCGGATCATCCCGGAACGTGGCAGCTGGATCGAGCTCCAGGTCAACAAGAAAGACGCGCTGGAAGTCCGCATCGATCAGTCGGGCAAGTTCTCGGCTATGACCCTGCTCCGCGCGATGGACCCGGCCTACTCAACCGACGAGGCGATCCTGCGCGCGTTCTACGACACCGAAACCATCCACACCTCCGAAGAGGGCGCGGCCGCCCGCCTGGAAAACAAAATCGCCTGCGGCGACGTGGTGGACCCCGAAACCGGCGAGGTGCTTTGCGACAGCGGAGCCCGGATCGACCGGGTCCGCGCTCAGCTGTTCGTCGATCACAACCTCGGCGCAATCGAGGTCATGGTCGAGGTCAAAGACCCCCTGATCTTGCACTCCCTCCAAATGGATCCGACCTCGGACCACGAAAGCGCACTGCTCAAAATCTATCAACGACTTCGCCCAGGCAACCCGCCCCAACTCGACAAGGCGCGGGATTTGTTCCGCGAAAAGTTCTACGACACCAACCGCTATCGCCTGGGTCGGGTGGGACGGTTCCGGATCAACCGGAAATTTAACCTGGACCTCCCCGAAGACAAGATGACCCTAGACGCAGCCGACTATGTCCACGCGATCCGCTACATCATCGACCTGCGGCGCAACAAAGGCCACATCGACGATATCGACCACCTGGGCAACCGTCGTCTGCGAACCATCGACGAACTCGCAGCCGACGAGATCCGCAAGGGGTTCCTCAAACTGCGGCGCACCGTCCAAGAACGAATGACGATGAAAGACGCGGAAGATTTGAACCCGCGTTCGCTCATCAATCAGAAGAGCATCTCGGCGGCGATCGATTACTTCTTCGGTCGGGGCGAATTGTCACAGGTGGTGGACCAAACCAACCCGTTGGCCCAGCTGACCCACGAGCGGCGGCTCTCGGCGCTTGGTCCAGGAGGTCTCAATCGCAAGCGTGCCGGTTTCGAGGTGCGCGACGTGCATATCTCGCACTACGGCCGAATCTGCCCAATCGAAACCCCCGAAGGAACCAACATCGGCCTGATCTCCTCGCTGGCCAACTACGCCCGGGTGGATGAGTACGGCTTTCTGGTCTGTCCCTACCGGGTGGTCGAAAACGGCAAGCCGACCAACGAAGTGCGCTGGATGCGCGCCGACGACGAAAACGACGTTTATCTTGCCCCCGCCGACGTGCCTCTGGACGAACATGGCCGCATCAAGGGTCCTAACACGATCGCGCGGTACCAGTCGGACATCCACATGATTCCGTCCGACAAGGTTCAATACATCGACATTTCACCTCGGCAGGTGGTGGGAGTCTCCGCCGGTCTGATCCCGTTTTTGGAACACGACGACGCCAACCGCGCGTTGATGGGTTCGAACATGCAACGCCAAGCGGTGCCGCTGCTGGTCGCCGAGCCTCCCCTGGTGGCCACCGGCCTGGAAGGCGCTGTGGCCATGAACTCGGGGATGGTGGTCCGCGCGCGCGAGGACGGAGTCGTCACCGAGGTGGACTCCACCAAGGTGGTGATTGACGGGGTGCATGTTTACAAGTTGCGGAAATACATCGGGCTCAATGAACGCACCTGCCTCAACCAAAAGCCGGTGGTGTCGGTGGGTCAGCAAGTCAAGAAGGGCGATTTGCTGGCGGACGGAGCCAGCACCTACCAGGGCGAACTGGCGCTGGGACGCAACGTCCTCGTCGCCTTCATGTCGTGGGATGGCTACAACTTCGAGGACGCGATCATCCTGTCCGAACGGTTGGTCAAGGAGGATGTCTACACTTCGATCCACATTGAGGAGTTCGAGGCGGACATCCGCGAGACCAAGCTGGGCCGCGAGGAGTTCACCCGCGACATCCCCAACGTCTCAGAAAAGGCGCTTCGGCACCTGGACGAAAACGGGATCGTGGCGGTGGGAACCTACGTCAAGCCGGGCGACATTCTCGTGGGCAAAGTGGCCCCCAAGAGCAAAAGCGAACTGTCGCCTGAGGAGAAGCTGCTGCACGCGATCTTCGGGCGCTCGGGGGAGGATGTCAAAAACGACAGCCTGGAGGTCCCCTCGGGCGTGGAGGGAATCGTGTTGTCTACTCAGCGGTTCTCCCGCCGCACCAGCCTCACCGAAGAGGAACGCAAAGCCCACGACAAGGAGATCAAGGACACCGAACAGGCCGAGTCGATCAAGATCGCCGAAGCCTATCGTCAAATGATCAAAGAACTGGAGGAGGTCATCGGCGGCCCAGTGGTCCACAAGGAAACCGCCCGCCCCTACGGGCGGGAGAAAGACCCGGTGGCGTTGGCCGAGGAAAGTCAGTCATTCAAGCTCGAACATATCGACCTACGCGGCCCTGATATCCTCTCCAAAGCGCGCGAGGTTCACCGCCGTCACGCCGTCCGAATCGATAATCTGCGGGACGAGAAGGAACGCAAACTCAACAGCCTCAAGCTGGGCGACGAGTTGCAGACCGGCGTTCTGCAAATGGTCAAGATTTACGTCGCCACCAAACGGGTCATCTCGGTGGGCGA
>Ga0209017_10000397_pt1 | contig 43508 bp, 24 predicted proteins | sample YNPBryunderm2012_FD_185812 | JGI IMG/M metagenome (GOLD analysis project Ga0209017, IMG submission 185812) | Anoxygenic and chlorotrophic microbial mat microbial communities from Yellowstone National Park, USA - YNP Bryant MS undermat 2012... ...
TTAGACATAAACATACCTAACTTTATACCACAAAAGCACTTCGGAGGGACCGCCTATTTTTTCCCGCCCCACGAAAAAACTGGGGATAAGTCAGGGGGGACGGCGGAGTGGCTTCGGCTGGCAAGCTGCCGGCCGGTTCCCAGAGGCTCATCAAAAGGTAGGCAGCCAGGCCAGCCAAGGTAACCGGAATCGTGGAGGGCCAACAGAGCCAATCGGGCAGATAGGCTTGTGCCCAGGGTTGGAAGAAGATTTCCCAATCCGCAGCGTAGTGGAGGATCCAGAGGCTGCTGCCGGTCAGGATGGCGGCAGTGGCAGCCAGAGGACCGCCCCGCTGCGTCCAAAGCCCCAGACACAACGGGACAAATAGTCCCACCAGCGTCAGCTCATAGGCGTCCTCTAACAGATGGTACATGGTTTCGCCCGTCAGGGCCAGGGCCAGAGAACCCCCGGCGACCACCAATACAGCGATTTCGTTTACCAGAAGACCAGGTAGTCGAGGCATGAGCCGAAGCACGATGTTTTGCGCCAGCACCGTAGCAGGAGACAAAATGGCACTATCAATGGTGGAAAGTACCGCCGACAACAGGGCCAAGATAAAGATGACGGCCACAGCAGGATGGAAAAACAGATGGGCCAAGGCGGGCAACACGCTGCGACGAAAGTCCTCCGGAAAGGTGACCTTGGCCACCAGGCCCAGCAGAATCGGCAACATGCCGAGGACCAGATACAAAACGCCGGCCAGGATGCAGGCCTGCTGGGCTACCCGTTCCGATTTGGAAGAGAAGATACGTTGCATCAGGTCCTGGCCTGGGATATTGCCCAGCGCTCCGATCAAAAAGGCCGTCAGCCAGGTGTAGAAGCCGGCAAGGGAACTTATGTCTATCGGCAAGCAGGCTTCCGGCGGCAACTGGTCCATCAGGGTTTGGCAGCCGGTCCACCAATTGCCCTGGCCCAATTGCCAGAGGGCCTGACCGGCTAAAAGGACTAGACCAACCATCAGCAAAACGAGCTGCAATGCGTCGGTCAGTGTATCCGCCCACATGCCCCCCAGTAAGGTGTAGCCGGTCCCCACGATCGCGGTGAGCACAATTCCCCAGACCATCGGAAGGCCGAAATATAAAGATAATGTCCCTGCCAGGCCCACCAATTGAGCGGCCACCCAGCCGAAGTAACTAGGCACCATCACACAAGCAGAGATGAATTCGGCCAGACGGCCAAAGCGTCGGCGGAAGAAATCGCTCAAGGTCAGCAGTTTCATACGCCACAAAGGACGGGCAAAAAACAGCCCCGCCAAGATCAAACATACCCCGGCGCCCAGCGGATCCAGGGCGGCCCGATGCATGCCTTCTTTGGCCACCTCGTCAGCCGCCGCTAGCATAGTGCCCGCCCCAAACCAGGTGGCCAGTAGCGTGGCCCAGGCCAAGGACAAGGGCAACCGTCGGCCAGCCACTACATAGTCCTCTGCCGTCCGAATTTGCCCCCGCACCCAAACCCCCAGCCCATAAATAACTACCAGGTAAACCAAAATCGCACTGCCCAAAAGCCATTTCAGTTCCAACGGAACTGCACTACTGTCCATCTGCTCTTCCCCACATGGATAACAGCCTGCAAACCCCTTCGTTTTACCCCAAAAGCTCCGATTGGCCACTCCCGCAGAGTCCCTCTGCCAGATCGGATGCTGCGCAGAAAAACCCCCTGGGGACAGGCATGCCAGGTATTGGTTTTCTTCGAACAGGAAGTATAATAACCAAAGATAGCGATTGCCGGGCCGACTTGGGGCCGGGCTATCCCTCCAAACTTTTCGTTATTATCATAACCGGTTTTTGGGAGAATGCTACGTTCCTTTGCTTGGAAAAGGACGCTGAGCCGATGCGAAGGGTTTGCTCCCTCAGGAGGCTGTGGGTACTGGGTGTTCTGGGCTTGACCTGGTGGTTGGCCATGGAAGGCTGGAGCTGGGCACAGGCGCCTGCGCCAGGAGAAGGGGGCGGAAGGAATCTGTATCTGGCCTCGTATTTCATTGTGCTGTTGGGGATTTTCTTGGGCCTAGTCGTGGTGTGTAACCCATCCCGCCGGCGGGACCGGCCCAAACCAGAATCCTACGGCGATTAACCCCCCTTTGGATCCCACCTCGAATAGTTCAACCGGCCGTCAGCGTCTTAGAGTCCCCCCGCTTCGGCTGGAGAATCTGACTGCCCCCTCGAAGAGGCTGTCCCGTAATTCGCTTTTTGCCGCAAAGGGTAGCCATCCTTGGTACCTCCAACCCTCGAAAAACCCCGCCAAACTGGTACTTTGGTAGGGCAGAAGGCTTGGAAAGCACGCCGTTGCGCCCCTCCGGCACCCATGGCGAGACAACCTCGGAAACCTGGGTGGCAAGTCTGCATCTGTTTGATCCAAGTCTGCTCATGTAGGCTCCGTGGAAGTCCAGTTCGGCATCTATGAAGTGGCAGCGAGCAAAGCAACCAAGCGCAATAGTTCCGGCCAGTCGGATGGGCATGAGTCTGGCCGGCTGGGGATCGCTGTTATGCCTGTTTTCGGCCCTGGGTTATACGGCCACCAATATGTGCCTGCGCCAATTGGCCGCACTGGGCGTGGATCCGATGTGGGCAACGGCGATGAAGGAAACGGTGGCGGTGGTGGTGCTGGGACCGTGGTTTTTGGTGCAACTGGGCCGGGGCCGACGTTTTTTCCCCTCCTTGGGTTGGGTGGGAGTGGTGGCAGGTTCGGCCCTGGTGGCCCAATTTGCGGGCAATATTTTCCAACAATGGTCGTTCGGCGTGGTGGGGTTGGCCATTGCCGTGCCGGTCATTTTTTCGGTTTCCTTGAGCGGGGGAGCGCTGCTGGCTTGGATTTTCCTGGGGGAAGCGGTGCCGCTGCGGTCCCTGGTAGCCCTGGGGCTTTTGATCCTGGCCATTGGGCTGTTGAGTGGCGGGGCGATGCAGGCCGGCAGCCTTCTGCCCGAAACTTCGGTGCCGAAGATGCTCTTGGGGGTTGGGGCCGCCTGTGTGGCAGGAGGGGCGTTTGCCCAACTGGGGTTGATGTTGCGGGTGGCTTCTTCTAACGGTCTTCCCCCAGAAGGGGTAGTTCTTCTAGTAACCGGGGTGGGGGCGGGCCTGCTGGGGCCGATCAGCCTCTGGCGCCTGGGCCCCTCCTTGCTCGTTCAAACCACCCCCCAACAATGGGCCTATATGCTGGGAGCGGGCAGTTGCAATCTGCTGGCCTTCCTGGCCATCACCACCGGACTTCGTTGGACCAAGCTGGTCCGGGCCAATTTGCTGAATGCCGCCCAGGTGGCCATGGGAGCGCTGGCAGGGATTCTGGTCTTTGGAGAATCGTGGAACTGGGCGGTGGGCACCGGAGTGGCCCTGACCATCCTGGGCCTGGCCCTGATAAGCTCGCCAAAACGAGAAAAAACTACCTCCCCCGAAGGAGAAAAAGACCTCCCCGCTGCGTTCGGAGATATGTCGGCCCAGCCCTTGGCAAAGTAAGCAGAGCTCTAGAAAGAAGGAACATTTGTAGCATTACAATGAAATAAGCTAGCCCTGGTTTGCCCTTTCCTTAGCGGGCGTTGGCATCTCTACGTTTTCGAGTGTGCTGGACTGGTCGTCGGGAAGACGGCGGAAGATCGCTTTGTTTTTGAAGCTTCCTTTGTGTAGAATAAGCCTTTGGAAAGGGTGCTCCTTGGCAGAATGGCCTCCTAGACCTTTCGAGCCCTCCCCGCCGTAGTCCAAGCTTCCCTTCCGCCGACACCGAGTTGTGGAGATCCCACGGCATGGCAGAAGAGGCATCTTCTATACGGAAGGAATTATATACATATATCCAGTTCAAAAGAACTGGCCGGATTTTCCGAAATTGATTGAAAGGAACTGTAGGATGACCCATGGTACCGGCACACCTGTATCCAAAGAACATCTTCCAGGCATTGCGCTCATCGGAAAGCGTGCGCCCCGCCGGGGAACTCTCGGAGAGGAAGGCCTCCCAGGTGCTTTTGCGTGTGGGAAACGGGGTAAGACCAAGGAGAGGAAACTTTTTCTGCTACCATCTCCCTACGCAAAAGAAAGAACGGAAAAAGCCCGCACTGGAAGAGCCTTGCCCGAAAAAGAACGTCGGACTGATAAGGAGAAGAGACTTTCTCGGCGACAATGGCTGGCGCTGGCCGGGGGGACAGCCGTAGCATGGGGAATCCCCCTAGCCGGACAGCAGGCCACTTTGACCGGGGAGGCCAAAGCGGCTTCTGGAGCGGAATCGCAGAATCGGCTGCTAGCCGGGCAGGCCCTCCGAGATATTACCCCGCCATTAGGGATCGAATTGGCGGGGTTCCATCGAACTCCTGGGAATGAACGCCGTATCCGAGGCATTCGCCAACCAGCCGAAGCTCGAGCCTTGGTGCTCCGGATGGGCCAGATGACAGCCGCCGTGGTCTCTTTGGATTTACTGGCTGTTTCAGCCGATTGGAGCGCCCAGACCGCCCAGGCTGTAGAAAAGGCCACCGGCATCCCGGCAGCCCATGTTCGGTTCTGTGCTACCCATAGCCATTCGATGCCCACGCTCCGATACTGTCGGCAATGGGGGGCGATCAGTCCGGAATATGCGGAGCAAGTGCGCAAAGCCACGGTGGAGGCGGTGCAGACGGCCTTGGAGGATTTGGCCCCGGCCCGGTTGGAAGTCGGTCGGGCAATGGTCATCGGCGGCAACTTCAACCGAACCGCCAAACCGTGGAAAACCGACGCGGAGTTCGGCAAAGATTCTACCGACGCCGATCGCTGGCTGGACACCACCCTCCATGTGCTCCGATTCCGCCGGGAGGGCAAACCGGAACTGGTCTGGTACCACTTTTCGAGCCATCCGGTCTGTTATCGGGATGAACTGGCCGGGCCGGATTGGCCAGGTCTGGTAGCCCAATGGGCCAAGGCAGACGGCCTGCCCACAGTCTGCTATCTCCAAGGCCATGCCGGAGATGTCAATCCGGGGGACGGCCAAAAATGGATCGGCGACCCGGAACCCTCCGCCAAAGCCGTGTATGAGGGATTGAAAAAGGCCCTTGCCGCAGCCCAACCGACTCCGGTGGAACACCTAGACCTCAAAACCCAATTGGTCGATCTGCCGCTAGATATGGAACTATTCCAAAAATGGATCGACCAGTATCGGGCCAAACCGGAGGAGTGCAACCGGGGGCACTGGGTGGATGGACCGTTTGCGGCCGACTGGTTCCAAGGAGCCGCTAAATGGAACCTCAAACAGACCACGCTTCCGGTGCGGGTTTCGGCCCTGGCATTGGGCCGAGAAGTTGCCCTGGTCTTCCACCCGGCGGAACTGTATAGCTACTACGGATTGGCGATCCGGCGGGACTCACCCTTCCGATACACGCTCGTGGTGGGCTATACGGACGATTGTATCGGCTATTTGCCCGACCCGAAAGCGTACCAGGCGGGGGAGTATGCGGCCATTGTGGTCCCGAAGATTTTGGACCTACCGCCGTTTCGGTCCCAAGCAGCCAGCCTCCTTGCTCAGGAAGCACTCCAGATGCTCCGGGCAGTATGGAAGGCGGAGAAATAATACCACGACATGGGCATTATATTCCCCTCTTTTGAGGTACAGTTGGCAGAGTTGCACCCTTTTTGGGGCATGGTGGGGCGAATTCCTGAATGGGCGATATATCTCCCCACGAGGGGGGGTAGATTGCACCTTTTTCTTCGGGGGGTCCAAGAACTCCCAGATCACATCATCATCAACTAGCTCATGCAGCGGTAGATTGCACCTTTTTCTTCGGGGGGTCCAAGAACCCCATTTCGGGTGGATTAAAAATCTTCCGGTAGAAGGACTTAGGATTCCCGATGGGGTACCACTTTAGCCGAAGAGGCAGCCGTGGGTGGTGATCCCGGCAGAATCAAGGCTCTGGGAATTTTATCCCTCTGAAAACGGGGATCTAAAAAAGAAAGGAAAGGTGGGGATCTAAAAAAGAAAGGTTACGGGGTTCCTTTCCGGACCGGGTTTGGCCTGGCAAGAACATCGCCCGCCTAATCCTGGCAAACACAGAGATTTCTTCCGTCTGGCGGAATGTTCCGATTGGGCCGGAACATAGAAAAAATAGGAAAACTAGGCAAAATTTTCTTCGGAAGGCCATTGCTCGGAATGCCTGAATCCCTTTTGGAAGGATTGAGGTCGGCTACCAAGGGGAGAGAATTGCTAAGAAAAATCCGGACCTACAATTGTCGGGGCTTGGAAAACGGGTTATACTAACGGAATTACGGCTAGACCTCGGGAGACGTCGAACCGGTTTCGGCGTCGGGTCTAGGGGAGTTTTTTGTTTTTCACCGAGAAGTTTTTTTGTTCTTATGGTCAATCGGAACCTGATTCGCGAACTGGAACCTGCTCAGGAGGAGTTGGAAAAGGAACTTCAAGAGGCATTTTCCGGCGTCCAGCCGGAGGAAATTGACTGGGGCGGAACCGACCTGAAGCCGAACGACATCGTGGAAGGTCGGGTGCTTCGCATAGAAGGTGACCAGGTGATCATGGATGTGGGGTATAAATGCGAAGGAGTGGTCCCGCTGAGTGATTGGGGACCGGACGAACCTCCGCCTCAACCGGGTCAGGTTCTGCGGGTATTGGTCGAAGACATTGAAGAGCTGTACTTCCCCTGGCTCGACCTCGGAACCGGCATGATCCTGCTGTCGAAGCGGAAGGCCGAGAGGATCGACAACTGGCGCAAGGTCATGGAATCGGTGCACGAAGGGGATGTGGTCACTGGGCTGGTGACCCGAAAGATCAAAGGCGGCCTGTTGGTGGATATTGGGGTCAATGTCTTTTTGCCGGCTAGTCAGGTGGATATCCGTCGGCCTGCCGATATTGGCGACTTCATTGGCCGATATGTGCAGTGTGAGGTGCTCAAGATCGACGAAGCCCGCCGGAACATCGTGGTCAGCCGGCGTGCCTTGATTGAAAAAGAACGGATCGACAAAAAACACCAGATCCTCAGCGAACTGCAGCCGGGCCAACGGCGCAAAGGAATCGTCAAAAACATCGCCGACTTCGGCGCCTTCGTGGACCTGGGCGGTATCGACGGCCTATTGCACATCACCGATATGAGCTGGGGCCGGGTCAACCACCCCTCGGAAGTCGTTACCCTGGAGCAAGAGATCGAAGTGGTGGTCTTGCAGGTGGACCGCGAAAAAGAAAAAATCGCCCTCGGTCTCAAACAGAAACAACCCAGCCCATGGGAAAATATCGAACAGCGGTATCCGATAGGAAGCCAGCATAAAGGCGAAGTCGTCAGTATGACGCCCTACGGAGTCTTTGTGAGACTGGAGGAAGGCGTCGAGGGCCTGGTCCACATCAGCGAAATGTCCTGGACCAAACGGATCAATCATCCCAGCGAATTGGTCCAGGTCGGCGACATGATCGATGTGGTCATCCTGAGCATCAACAAAGAAAAGCAGGAAATCTCCCTGGGCATGAAACAGACGCAGGAAAACCCGTGGGATCATGTGGCCGAGCGGTATCCCCCCGGCAGCATCGTCAAAGGAATCGTCCGGAACCTGACCAACTACGGTGCCTTCATCGAGTTGGAAGAAGGAGTGGATGGCTTATTGCATGTAACGGATATGTCCTGGACCCGCAAAATCACCCATCCGAGCGAACTGCTCCATCGGGGCCAGGAAATCACCTGCCGGGTGCTCTCGGTCGATCAAGAACGGCGCCGCATTGCCCTGGGATTAAAACAACTGACCGAAGATCCCTGGGTGCGGGAGATTCCGGAAAAATACCAGCCTGGCCAAATCGTTACCGGCACCGTAACGAAAATCACCAATTTCGGCGTCTTTGTCAGCCTAGAGGATGGGCTGGAAGGCCTTCTGCACATCTCGGAATTGGCCGATCATAAAGTGGACGATCCCGAAGAGGTCGTTAACGTCGGGGACAAGATCGAGGTCAAAATCCTCCGGGTGGATCCGGAAGATCGCAAAATAGGTCTTTCTCGCAAGCGGGTCGAATGGGCGCAGGAGGAACAAGCCGAAGCCCAGGCCGCCGAAGAAACTCCCCCCGCTCCTAAATCCCGCCCTCCGCGAGAACTGAAAGGGGGTGTGGGGTCCGGTTCTGGCCCCCTCATTCAGCCCATTGCCTCTTCCCAACCCCCAGAACCGGAACAAACCGAACAATCCGCCCCACCGGAATCTTCTGACTAACCTGCCCACCAATCCCACCCCAAAAGGATGTCTTGGCCTGATCAACTTCCAGAACCACCGCCCGAACTGTGGCGGCCAGCCTGGGGTTGGCAGGGGACATGGGATACGAGGCTGTACCGGAATTCCTTTTTAGCCGGAGGATACCACCCGCCGGCGGTCCCCCCACTGCCAACCTCCCCAAGGGGCATGTTGGTAAACCGGAAAAGTTTGGAAACGGTTCAGGTTGCCGCCCGGCTGCCAATTTCGGGACAGCCTCTAAGGAAAATCTCTACGGCTGGGAATTCTTTCCGCCGCCGGTTCTTCGCTGATCTGCCTATTGTGACTGGATCTCCCCCGCCTGGCGCCTCCCCGTTGTAGGGGCTAAGAGGCTGTACCGAAATTGGCACTCCGGTAGGCCCCGACCTTTTTTCAAAACCCTTTCTGTTTCCCAACATGCCCGTTTATTAGGGGGTTTGGCAGTCTGGGGCCGCTGGGTGGGGGTACCCCTTCGGCTAAAAACGGAATTTCGGGACAGCCTCTAAGAATCAGATCGAATACCACAGATTGTGGGCATCGTTCCGGGGGGATACTGTCAAGCTATGCCCCGGGGTTGTTCGGGATGGAAAGCGACGTGGCTTTCGCCAGGGGGTGTTTCTGTTCTGCGGTTGCTCTTTTTGTGCCGAGTTTTTTCTTTTCTTCCGAGGCTCCAGGGGATTTGGGGCAGTGAGGGTGGGCAAATAGGAAACCTGCGATGGTGCGGAACCCTTCGGGGGTACCGGTTGGGCGGCGAAAATGCTTGGGGCATGAAGCACCGGAAAACCCAAGTGTTCTCAAAAGAAGGATTGTATGGGACAGACCGGACGCCGAGGGCCTAACCTATGGGGAAAAGCCCCCTTTGGGTAGGTGTCTATTCGGTATGGTCTATATCCTGGGTACATTCACCCTAAAAAGTCGCCCAGGAGCTTCTATGCAGAATTGTCTCCTTGTCCGTCGATAGTCTGTACTGGAAAGATGGAGTTTAAGGAACACACCTGGGACGATCTTGTTGTGCAGAGTACCTATGGGCAAAACCAAATCCCGACGTCGATCCGCAGGAGCGGTCCAATCCCCGTTGGAAACCTACCTGCGCGAGATCAACGAAACGCCGCTGTTGAGTCCGGAAGAGGAGCAGGAGTTGGCTCTGGCCGTCGCTCAGGGCGACCCGGTAGCCAGGGACCGCATGGTGCGGGCCAATTTGCGCCTGGTGGTCAATATTGCCCGCAGCTATACCGGCAAAGGGCTAAGCCTTCAGGACCTCATCGAAGAAGGCAATCTGGGGCTGATGCGGGCGGTGGAAGGGTTTGACCCTGCCATGGGCACCCGATTCTCCACTTATGCCAGCTATTGGATCAAACAGTCGATCAAGCGGGCCCTGATCAATTGTGCCAAAACCATCCGGATTCCCGCCTATATGGTTGAACTGTTGTCCAAATGGCGCCGGGCCAGCACCCGGTTGACCGAAGAACTAGGCCGAACCCCCACCCCCGAAGAAGTCGCCCGAGTGTTAGGACTGCCACGGAAAAAACTTGCTATCATCAAAAAAGCCATCAAAATCTACAACCTCACCCCTCAGACCGACCAGGCCGACAACGGCTGGTCCCTGGGGGAGATCCTCATGGACGAAGATACCACAACCCCAGATGAAGACCTGGCCAAACAGGATCATCTTGTCCATATCATGGAACAATTGAACAAAATGGACCCCCGAGAGGCCACCGTCCTGCGGATGCGATTCGGCCTGGACGACAACCAGCCGAAAACCTTGAAAGAAATCGGCGAAGCCCTGGGCTTGACGCGGGAACGGGTCCGGCAGATCGAAACCGAAGCTCTCCAGCGATTGGCCGAAAGTCTCAGTAAATAACCACTCTGCCCGGCCTCGGAGAAAAATCCTCCACGGATTCCGCCCCTGCACTCTCCAAAAAAGTAACACGTTATTTTCACTGTATCTACCGGGAACTATGACCACACCCTGTGGTGTGCGATCCGATTTTTAGACCCTACATCGAGTAAGGGCCCGGCCGAGTAGATACAGTCAAATTAGCCGAAGGAAGCGAACCGCCTCTCCCCCTGTGGGAGAGGCTGGCGGTGCCAAAGGCACCGCCAGACGAGGGGGCACCGTGTCATTCCTGCGCAAGCAGGAATCCAGAAAAAATAACTGGATTCCCGCTTTCGCGAGAATGACATACAAGGGGGCAAAGAAGTGCATGTGTCCTTATTATTGCTCCCCTCAGCCTACAGTGTCCCGCCAGGGGGCGAAGGGATTCATCGGGCACAACCAAGGTGCCCCTAGATTCAGCTAAAATGTTGAACCGTAGCCGGTGGGCATTTTTCGGCGGGCTGATGCCGGGCAGAGAGATTACCTCTGCATTCGGCGGCGGATGGCTTCGCACAAGTGGAGCATTTGGTGAGGGCTGAGGGCTTCGGCGCGTTCTTGGCCGGTCAGTCCCAGTTCGGCCAAAGCGGCATCGATATCCGCCTTTTCCAATCTGCCTTTGACCGCTCCCAGCAATTCCGACCGCAAGAATTTCCGTCGGTGCTGGAAAATATCCCGCACAAACTGATGGAAAAACTCCCGATCCGGGATTTGTGCCCGTTTGGCTTCCTCCGGACGGATTCGCAAAATGGCCGACGAAACCTTCGGCCTGGGCCAAAACACCTCCGGCGGCATCACCCGCACCAGTTCCACCTCGCACTGCGTTTGCACCCAGATGCTCAGCGCCCCGTAGTCTTTCGTGCTGGGTTTGGCAGTGATTCGGTCGGCCAATTCTTTCTGAATGGTAACGGCCATCAGGACCGGCGGCCTATCCAGCGCCAACAGGTTCGACAGGAGCGGGGTGGCGATCTGATAGGGGAGGTTGGCCACCAGCTTCCATCGGCGAGCGGCGTCCTGGGCCAGGTGTTTTTCCACTTCCCCTAGCATCTGGGGATTGAGTTGGCTTTTACGGGCCAGGGCGTCTGCATGGAGCATGACCACATTGGAAAATGGATACAAATGTTCTCTTGCCAGCCGATAGAGGTCCTCGTCGATTTCCACCGTGATCACAACCGCAGCGCGTTCGGCCAGCATCGCAGTGAGCGATCCCGTGCCGGTGCCTACCTCCAGGACCACATCTTTCGGCCCCAACTCGGCCGACTCGGCAATCAAACGAACCAAATTCAAATCGATCAGAAAGTTCTGCCCCAATTTTTTCCGCAGATCAATGCCAGCCTCGGCAAACCGTTGCCGGAGAAAGGAAACCGTCTGATGCCGCTCAGAGCCGCTCATGGCCATCGGCCTCCACCGCTTGGGACTACCAAAAGATTCATGCCTTCCGTTGGCATCATGGTAACATTTCCATGGAGGAAAAACGCCTCTTCTCTGCTCATCGAGAGCTTGGTCTGGACCGCCCCCTGGAAGGGGATAACAATCCCTAGCTCTCCTCTGGCCTAAGAGACTGTCCCGAAATTGGTACTTAGGCAGCGGCCCGGACTGGTTCCAAACCCTTCAGGTTTCCCAAAGGGCCTGTTTTATTAGGTTTTTGGCAGTCTGGGGGCCGCCGGTTGGTAGTACATCTGGCTAAAAACGGAATTTCGGGACAGACTTTAAGGAGTTCTTTCTGGCGGAAGTGTGCTGAAGTTCAGAACGTATCCTGGCCGGTGAGTTTTTGTTCCAATTGGTCGGCCTGCCAGGCAATGGCCGATAGCGTCCTGGTCAAGGCCACCGGGTCCAGTCCCGCCAGGGGAACCAGGGCTTGAAGCACCACGGTGGGGCTACCCTGAATCTCCCGCACGGCCAAAGCGCCGTACATCAGTTGGGCGTTATATTGGAGGAGTTGGAGGGCGCTATCGGGCCGGGCCGGGCCGCAAGGGGTCCAAATCGCTAAAGCGGCCCCTTCGCCCACCTGCGCTGGAGGAAACTCCACATAGAGCAATTGCTTTCGCAGCGTGCCGACCGGAACGGTGATCTGCCACGTGGGGCCGGAGGTGTCCAGCGTATACCCGGCGGCCTGAGCCACCGCTTGCACCAGTGCCCTAGGATCCATCGCGGGGGGCAGGGAGGTTGCCGGGAGTGGCCCGGCCGCCCCTGGTGCCGGCCCAACCGCAGCCGGCGCCCCGGATGGCCCGGCAGATGGGGCGAGGGAAGTGGGCGATGGGATGGGCCCGGCAGGCACAGACGCCGGCCCGGCTGCTCCGGGCGCCGGCCCAGCGGCTTGTCCCGCTTGCATGGCCTGCTGGATCATGCCCGGCATCATCATGCCGAAGCCAAAGCCCATTCCCATGCCCATCGGGCCACTGGCCGTGGCCGGGTGCTCGGCCAGGCGAGCCAGGCTCTGGGCCGTCTGAAACTTCATGAACGCATTCAAATCCCCGACCGCACCCATCGCACTGCGGGCATCGATCGCCTTCTGCACCTCTTCCGGCGGCGTGATCGCACTGATGAAAAAGTCTACCAGCTCCAACCCATACCGCGCAAAATCCTCCGCCACCCGCAGCCGAACCGCTGATGCCACTTCATCATATCGAGCCGGTAGCTCCAACATGCCGATCCGAAGCGTGCCCAATACGTCGGCAAGCCGCGCGACAATCCCATCCCGCAATTGCTGGGTTACCTGATCTGTTGTATATCGCCCCTGGGTGCCCACCAACGTATTCACTAGCAGCGGCGCATCCACACACCGAAATGAATATTTCCCAAACGCCCGAAGCCGAACCATCCCAAAATCCGCATCCCGAAAAGCGATCGGCTCCCGGGTGCCCCACTTCTGATCCAGGAACGTCTGCTTCCCGATAAAATACACCTGGCACTGAAACGGAGATTTTTCCCACGGTAAGGTCAGCAGCCTGGTAATCAGCGGCAAATTGGCCGTCGTCAGCGTATATCGGCCCGGCCCGAAACGATCCATCGCTTTGCCGTCCCGAAAGAAAATCGCCTCCTGATTTTCCTGGACAATCAATTGGGCCCCTAATTTAATGGCAGCCGAACCTTCCGGCGGAATCCGCTGCACCAAGGTCTGATTGGTGGGATCGAAAAATTGGATTACTTCTAAAAGAGCCATCGGCGGTCTCCTGGGAAAATGGATGCCTTGCAGACTGTCCGGAACTGTGTCGATTGGGATGTTGCCGGCAGCGCCCGGAGCGGCAGGCCGGTTGGCCAACCTCTTCCCGTTGCCGGCAAAGTCCGCTCTCCCCTTTGGCGGAAATGCCCTGGCCCGTCTTTCTCCCTCTTCTCCCATTTTGGGATAGCAAGAGGGACGTTGTCCACCGTCCGGAAGCGTTCGGCCTATCTTTTCCGCCAGGGGGCAACAAGACGTGCCGGCCCGGCGGAAGGGTTCGAGGCGGTGCGGTGGCCACAGGGGTCTGCAGAGGCTGTCCCGAAATGCCAGTTTTGTAACATGTTAGCCGAACGAAAAAACTCTCGGCGGGACCTGCTTCGGAGGTCCGGCCCCTTGGAGGTGGGTGTCTTGGATCACCGCTTTTGCGGGCCTGACAAGCACGCCCCTCCATTCGCCTAAAATGTTACCCATTTTTTAGCCGAAGGGAGGACCCACCGGGCAGGCCTCCAAGCTGCAAAAACCCTAATAAAAAGGGCATTGGGGGGAAACCGGAGGGGTTAGAAACGGTTCGCCCCGCCGCCCGCCTCCCATTTTCGGAACAGGCTCTCCGGTTTCGGAACAGGCTCTCCGGAGCCGGGCCGGCACGATTTAGGCTGTTCCGGAGATGTTCGAGGCCGGCCGGGGGTCGAGGATGCCGCCCGAATTATTTCGGTTTGCGACGAGGCTTTTGGCGGGTTTTGGGCGGCGAATCTGCCTCCATATCTTGCCGATCCAAAGGGTGCCACAGGGGCAGTCCCGCCCGGAGCCGTTCGGCCATCACCTCCAGCTTGGCCCGGGTGCCAGGCATGGCATCGGTGGCTTCATAAAGCTCCACCGGCACTTCCGGCGGTTCGTAATCCCACTGGCCCAACTTAATCGCCTCTAAGACGGACTTCGGCACCGGCTTGCTCCTTTCCCAAATACCCTAATCCGAACAATTTCCCCAACCCGTACTCATTCTCAATCCCCACAGACCCCGGTAGAACTTTTCTGACCTGAATAGAAATTTTGACGTAAAAGAAACCTTCAAGATACGATCTTTTCCAAAATTGTCAAGAAGGAACAAAAGTTCCTCTCACGCTCGGCACTCGAACCGCTTTTGCCAATCCCTCTTCTGGGGTACATCGCTGGAGCGGCGCAACTCACCAAAAGAACCAACCGCTGCCCAGATTGACCGTATCCCCCACCCCCTACGCCTTGGAGGGGCGAAAAAATCGCTCCCACACCACAGACTGGCCCAATTCCTCCCGGTGGAGCCAGGGAAGCTAAAAAGGGTGCTCCGTCGGGCCTATCTTGCCCTTCGGTGCCTTGCCTTGTGAAATCTCTTTCCTGAGAGTACACTTCATTATAAATAGGGGCGTTCGGCCCTCCGGATCGAGGGATGCTCCTTTATAACCAGTTTGGTTCTTCGTGGGCCTATCCGAAGAATCCCTGGCGGGCGGAAGCGGGGAAAGGGGCAAGGCAATCGGTTTCCAATGGGCTCTTCGCCTGGCCGAAATATGGCGATCCCAAAATCTTCCCCCAGCCAGGAAAACTCCTTTTCCGGCTTCAGACCGCCGGCGGAGCCTGATCAACAGGGCCGATGTCGGGAGGTGTGGTCATGGGCCTCAGTCCAGCCGAAGAAATCGCCCAACTCCGGGAATTGATCCGGTATCACGACCGGAAGTATTACGTGGAGGCGGCGCCAGAAATCAGCGACCTGGAATACGACCGCCTCATGCAACGGCTCAAAGAGCTAGAAGCCAAGCATCCGGAGCTAATCACCCCGGACAGCCCCACCCAGCGGGTGGGCGGGGAACCGGTCCCGGAGTTAACCCCCGTCGAACACCTGGTGCCCATGCTTTCGATCGACAACACCTATAGCCGGGACGAACTCCGTGCCTATGCCGCCAGGGTGCACAAACTCCTGCCGGGCGAGCGGATCGAGTGGGTCGTGGAACTGAAAATTGACGGAGTGGCCGTCTCCTTGCTCTACGAGAACGGTCTGCTCGTCCGAGGGGCCACCCGCGGGGACGGACGCGTCGGGGACGACATCACCCACAATGTGCGTACCGTGCGCGGCATTCCGCTCCGTCTTCTGGGCAATCAAGTCCCCCGTCTCTTGGAAGTTCGCGGCGAAATCTACATGACCAATTCGGACCTGGTGGAACTCAACCAGCGGCAAAAAGAAAAGGGGCTGCCCACCTTCGCCAATCCGCGCAATGTTACCGCGGGCACCATTCGCCTTCTGGATCCCAAACTCTGTGCGGAGCGAAAGCTCCGGTTTTTTTGCCATGGTCTGGGGTACGCCGAGGGGTTGAAAGCCCGCACCCATATGGAGTTTCTCCAGGAGGTGGCCGCTTGGGGGCTGCCGATCTGTCCTTATGTACGCTGTTTCGACGATTTTGAAGCAGCCTGCGATTATGCGGACCAGATGATCGAACGCCTCCATGAATTGGATTTTGAGATCGACGGTCTGGTGCTGAAGGTCAACAGTTTCGAGCAGCGGGAACGGCTCGGCGCCACCACGAAAAGCCCCCGATGGATCATCGCCTACAAGTTCGAAAAATACGAGGCCACCACGCGGGTCAACGACATTCGCGTCCAGGTGGGCAAGACCGGCACGATCACCCCGGTGGCCGACCTGGAACCGGTCCAAATTGCCGGCACTACCGTCGCACGGGCCAGTCTCCATAACGCGGACGAAATCGCCCGCAAAGATGTCCGCATTGGCGACGTGGTCGTCGTGGAAAAAGCGGGCAAAATCATCCCCCATATCGTCCGGGTGGAAAAACACCTCCGCACCAAGCCGCTCAAGCCCTTTGTCTTTCCCGATCGGTGTCCCAGTTGCCAAAGCAAACTGGTCCGGGACGAAGGAGGCGTGTATATCCGTTGCCCCAACCTCCAATGCCCCGCCCAAATCCAGGAACGCATCCTCTACTTCGCCAGCCGAAACGCCATGGACATCGAAGGACTGGGCGAAAAACTGGTCCAGCAATTGGTCGATCGCGGCCTGGTCCGCTCCTATGCGGATCTCTATCGGCTCCAGTTCGAGGACCTGGTCGGCCTGGAACGGATGGGCAAAAAGTCCTCGGAGAATCTGCTGCGGGCCATCGAGGCCAGCAAAAACCGGGGGCTGGCCCGGCTGCTCAATGCGCTGGCCATCCGCCATGTCGGCGTCCGTGTGGCCACCGTGCTAGCCGAACATTTCCGCTCCATGGATGCCCTGATGAAAGCCAGCGTGGACGAGTTAAGTCAAATCTACGAAATTGGCCCCGTCATCGCCCAAAGCGTGTATGATTATCTGCACAGCCCGTTTGGTCGGCAAACCATCCAGGAGCTTCGCCAGGTAGGCGTCAAGATGGACCTGCCCGCCGAAGAAGCCCCCGCCTCCCGAGCGTTGGAAGGAAAGACGTTCGTGGTAACGGGAACACTCAAAAAATATACCCGTGACCAGATCCATGAATTGATCCAGCGCCACGGTGGCCGACCGAGCTCCAGCGTGTCCAAAAATACCGATTATCTCATCGTCGGCGCCGAACCGGGTAGCAAGCTGGCCAAAGCCCAACAACTAGGTGTCAAAATCATCACCGAAGAAGAGTTCGAAAACATGCTGCCCTGATATTCCCGCCGCATCTGCCCAGGGGGTGCGAGAGGCGGACTGACCCTGCACGGCAAGCGAGCGGCAGGCCGACTGGCGGAGGCAGAAAGCGCCGACTGCTCCTTTCTTATTGCCCCTCACCCTCCACTGCCGCGCCAGGGGAGAGGGGAAAAAGATCGCTCCGTCATGCGGGTCCAAGGGTACGTCTTTTCTCCAACGGCCATTTCTGCGCCGGGGGCCTTTGAAAAAGGCGAACACGACTTCAAAATAGATTCTTTTCGGGGCAGTCCGGTTTTGGCAGCGAAGCGCTTTCTCCGGTTTTCGGACTCCTTCCAAGCCGCCGGAGAGGCCTCTTTGGGGGGCGCCCTTTTGCCCCGAAGATGCAAAATGGGCGGAAGTACTGCTGGTGGCTGGTAGAAAAATGACTATATTTTCCCTTGGAGGGAAAGCAACCATGCGGATTGTGCTCTGTTATCCGGTGGAAGCCCGGCATAAGCTGCAGATAGCGGCTGCGGCCGCTCCGGGCGATGAGATCGTCGATGCCGGGCAGGAACGCATTGCCGAAGAAATCCTGGAGGCGGATATTTTCTGCGGCCATGCCAAGGTGAAGGTGGATTGGGAGGCGGTGGTGCGTCGTGGTCGGCTCCGGTGGATTCAGTCGTCGGCCGCCGGCATGGACCACTGCCTGGTGCCGCCGGTGATCGAATCGGATATTATTGTTACCAGCGCTTCGGGCGTTTTGGCCGATCAGGTGGCCGAGCACACGGTGGCGTTGATGACGGCCTGGTTTCGGAGTCTGCCGGTATTTTGGCGGAACCAGCAGCGCCATGCGTTTGTGCGTCGGCCCACGCAGGACCTGCATCGGCTCACCATCGGCATTGTAGGGTTTGGCGGCGTGGGGCGGCGGGTAGCCGAGCTGCTTGCACCCTTCCGAACCCGCATCTTGGCTACCGACATGTTTCCGGTCGATCAACCGGCCTGGGTAGCGGCGCTTTGGCCGGCGGATCGGCTGGACGATCTGCTGGCCGAGTCGGATGTGGTCATCCTCTGCCTGCCGCTGAATCCCACCACCCGGGGGCTATTCCATGCGCAGCGGTTAGCCCGGATGAAACGGGGGGCGCTATTGGCCAATATGGCCCGTGGCCCGCTGGTGGTAACGGCCGATCTGATCGAGGCGCTTCGGAGCGGCCATTTGGCCGGGGCGGTCATGGATGTGGTCGATCCGGAACCACTTCCGCCCGATAGCCCCCTTTGGGACATGCCCAACGTGATCATCACCCCGCATGTGGCCGGTCAGAGCCGATGGCGCATCGACAACATGACCGAACTGTTTTGCCGAAACCTGCGACGCTGGTATTCCGGACGCCCCCTGATCAACTACCTGGCCGACAAACGCTTGGGCTTTCCCATCCGTGGTTCCGGCACGCCCATCTGGGGCAGCCCAGAAGCGGAAGACTAAACCATTGGCCCGTTGGCCCTATCGGCCTCCCAAGCCCATCGCCCTGGTTTCGTAATCCGTTAGCCGAAGGAAGCCACTGACTTCTCCATTGTTTTCTTCCATTCGGCTAAAATGTTCCCTGGTTCTCTATCGGGCCTGGGTGTTGCCTTGGCGGAACCGCCGACCCTGTGAGTGGCCAGCAGGCTTCTACCTGGGGTGCATCCTGTTCCCGGCGCCTGGGGTGAATCCTGTTTCCGGGGCCTGGATACCTTCAAGCCACCTTCCGCCAAGCCCGATGTTGGGCTACGTTTTTAATCCAGCGACCAGGGTTTGCGGTACTCGTAGTGGAGGAAGTCGTTGGCCTCTTTGGGGCTGATGATTTTTTCATTCTGGGCGTCCCATTCCAGTCGCTGGCCGACGACCAGGGAGATGTTGGCCAAAAGGCTCATGGTAGTGGAGCGGTGGCCTTCTTCGACATCGGCGTTGGGTTTTTGACGGGTTTTGATGCAATCCAGGAAGTTCCGGGCATGAAGGATCGTATTATCCTTGGGCAGATCGGGAGGAGCAGATTCTTCGACGGGTTCCATCCGGGGTTTGGGGTCCTGGAACTGGCCGCCACGTTCCGGAACGATTTTGAATTTCCGTTCATCAGCATACACCGTGCCGAGCGTCCCCCGGAGTTCCAATTCGCCGTAGGGGAACATGGGATTGCCGCTGGCTTCGTATTGGCCGAAGATGGCCAATCGGCCAGAGGCAAATTGGAAGCAGGCTTCCAAGGTATCGGGAATGGTGCGGTCGTCGTCCACAGCGAACCGGCCGCCCATCGCACAAACGGAAGCCGGCGCCAACTCACCGGTCATCCACCGGATTAAATCCAGATAATGGACGCCCCAATTGGCCATCTGAGAAGAATAGGGCGTCCACCAACGAAACTTATACGGGGCAATGGTTTCCCGATAGGGGACCGCAGGTCGAGGCCCCAACCACATGTCCCAATCCAGGCCGGGCGGCGGCTGAGTGGGCTGAGCACGTCCAATGCCGCCGGGCGCCATGTTGCTGAGCCGATATGCCCGGCTGACGGTGATTTTGCCCACTTTGCCGGCCCGACACCACTCGGCCAACCGTGCATACAAAGGCGAAGATCGCCGATGGGTGCCCACCTGGACGATCCGGTTGTATTTTCGGGCGGCTTCGACCATGCGTCGGCCTTCGTAGATGGTGATCGAGAGCGGCTTTTCAACATAAACATCTTTACCAGCCCGGCAGGCCCAGATGGTTTGCAGGGCGTGCCAATGGTCCGGGGTGGCGATGACCACCGCATCTACGTCCTTCCGTTCCAACATCTTGCGGAAATCGGTATACGTTTCTGCCCGGCCCTCGACTTTGCCGTTGGCTTTCTCCAAAGTACGTTTGTCCACATCGCAAAGGGCCACGATCTGGCAATCCTGATGTTGGAGGAAGGCGTCCATCAGTTGGCCGCCCCGATTGGCCACCCCGATAAACCCTAACCGAATCCGCTCATTGGCCCCCAAGACCTGGCGTGCCGACAGGGCGGTCAGCCCCGCCGTACCGACCACCGCCGCCTGAGTAAACCTACGCCGTGTCATCTTAGAATCTGCCATACGGAAACCTCCTCTATGAGTTCTTTTGGAACGGAATCACACCACCGAATATTTTCGGCAAAAATCGTTGCAGCGTAAAGGATTCTCTTTCGGATCGGCAGGAAAAACAAGTAGGGGGGCTTGCAAGAAGCCGCTAGGAAAACCCTCGGAAAAGCACCTATGGGTATTCGCAAATTGTAGAGGCAATAAATTCCCGTAACATTTTAGGTTGACTGTATCCACCGGAAGTCATTATTACGATCTGTGGGGTTCGGGCCAATTGTTACCCCCTCCAAGCTGAGGGGCCTGGCCGGGCGGATATAGTCAAATTAGCTGAATGAAGGGCAGGGATGTGTCATTCCTGCGGAAGCAGCAGTCCAGGCTTGTTCCCGCGCAAACGGGAATCCCGGCTTATTCCGACGGAAGGGGAAACCCACGCAATATGAAGGTCTCCTTTTTGAATTCCCGCTTGCACGAGAATGACACGCTGGGTTTGCCCCCGGCGAAGAGGCGGGTTTGCTTCATTCAGCTAAAATGTTACTCTATGTCAATGGAGCCGTTCCTGGCAGGAGAGCAATACTCCAAGGTAGGTTGACTCCCTAGAGGGCTTTTCATAAAATAGAAGGGCGGCTGTTTTATTAGTTTGACTGTATCTACCCGCCCGGCCCCCCTACCAGATGTTAGGGGCAAAAAATCGGATCGAACACCACCGATTGGGGGCGTCGCTCCCGGTGGATACAGGCAAGTGAGAAGGGCGAATGGTTTTGTTCACTTTTGGGAGGACTGAGCAATGGGAGTTCATTTGGAACGTCGGGAGTTTCTCCAGTTGAGTTTGGCGGGAGTGGCGTTGGCGGGGATGAGCCGATGGGGCTTCGGAGCCGAAGCAGCCGGTGCCCCGGTGATCACCAAACTGATCAGCCCCGGCTGTCGCCGCTCCAAGGTGAAAATTGCTCGGATTTTCATGGGTCGGCCAGGTGCCCATTGGCCCGAACCCACCATGGACCTAGAGGCCGAGCGCCGCTCGTATCTCGAAGCCTTCCAGGCCATGGCCGACCAAGTGGCCGACGTGGAATGGGCGGTAGATGAACTGATAACCACTCCCCAGCAGCTCGAACCGCTCAAAGAACGGATCGCCCAATGCGACGGCATTCTGGCCATCCATCTGAGCATGGGAATCGCCGGGATTTTAGGAGGGTTGTTGGCCACGGGACGACCGACCATGATCTTTGCGGCCCCGTATTCCGGCCACGAATGGTCCGGTTGGGGCGGAATGCTTCGCCAGCAGGAGCCGCCGCTTTGTGATGTGATCTTAAGCGCCGATAAAAAAGACTTGGCCGTGGCCATCCGACCGATTCGAGCGCTGCATCATCTCCGAGAAGCCAAGATCATTAATGTAACGCTTCGGCAGCCCAGCCCGTTCAACGATGCGATGAAAGAAAAATTCGGCACGGAGATCAAACATATCGGTCTGGAACCGGTCGTGGCCGCCTACGAAAAGGTCTCCGATCAGGACGCCGAAGCGGAAACCCAACGCTGGATCAACGGCGCTAAAAAAGTGGTCGAACCCAGCCGGGAAGAAATCTTCCGTTCCTGCAAACTGGCCTTGGCGTTTGAACGGCTATTGGCCGACGAAGACGCCACCGTGCTCACCGTGGATTGCTACGGCACCATGTGGGACAAGACGATCAAACTGCCGGCCTATCCGTGTTTAGGTTTCTCTCGGCTTAATAGCATAGGTTTGGGCGGCATCTGCGAGTCGGACCTCCGGTCTGCGATGACGCATATCATTTTCCAGGGGTTGGTGGGCCGCCCCGGCTTTATCAGCGATCCGACGGTGGATCAATCCACCAACTCGATCATCCTGGCCCACTGCATGGGGTCGGTCAAAATGGCCGGGCCGAATACGCCAGATATGCCCTACCAAATCCGCACGGTCATGGAGCGCCAAGAGGGGGTTACCCCGCAAGTCTTCATGCCCAAAGGCCAGCGGGCCACCCAGGCCCTCCTGGTGGACGCCAATACGATTATCTACTTTACCGGCGAGATCATTGATGCGCCGGATGTGCCGCGCGGCTGCCGAACCAAAATCACCGTACGCGTCGATGGTGACGTAGAAAAACTCTGGCGGAACTGGAGCCACGGTCTGCATCGTTCCACCGTGCTGGGCGACATCGTCAAAGACCTGGAGCGGTTCTGCCGATTGGCTAAGATCAAACTGGTGAACGAATTGGCCTAAAGATCGTTGGAAAGATCGTTGAGTTGGCGATGCCAACCGCCGCCGGATAACTAGAGCCGGGAGATACGCCGGTCCACAAGGCGTATCTCCCTTTCGTTTTTCCCCAAAGGGTGGTAGATTGTTTAAGGTTTGCACCTCGGCGAGGAAAAAGAAAAGGGAAAGAAGCTTTGGAAAAAGGAACCATCCGTGAGCGTGGAAAAACGCTTCCAGGAGTTGGGTCTGGTGCTGCCGCCGGCGCCGGAGGCCAAGGGGTTGTATCGGCCGGTGGTGATCGTGGGAAATTGGGTATTTACATCTGGACACCTGTCGATGGATGCCGAAGGCGGGGTGATTACCGGTCGGCTGGGCGCCGATATGGATGTGGCGGCAGGTCAGCAGGCTGCCCGCTGGGCCGGCCTCCAGCTTTTGGCCTCGCTCCGGCAGACGCTGGGCAACCTGGATCGGATCCGACGGATAGTGAAACTTACCGGTTTTGTCCAATCCACGCCGGAATTCCAACAGCAGCCGGCTGTGCTGAACGGATGTAGCCAACTTTTGGCCGACCTGTTCGGGCCGGAAGCCGGCGTCGGTGCCCGGTCGGCTGTGGGTGTGGCCGCTCTGCCCCTGGGCGCCGCCATTGAACTGGAAATGCTCCTAGAAATCTTGCCCTAACCAGAATCCACCTATTGAAAATGCCTCGCCTCTCCAAGTCAAAAGGGCCGGGGACGAAGAGCTTTGCCTTCTCCCATGGCCGAAAAGGGGGCGCCTCTTGGAAGGCGGCCGGCCCAAGGGATGTCGTCCGTCCGAGGATGCCTTCCCGATGATATCCAGTCGAAACAACTCTTCGATCGAGACGCATTGGTGTTTAGAAGGCTGGGCCTATTTGGCGGTGGTCTTGCTGGTCTTGGCCGGCGCCTGGGTTCGGCAGATCAACCTGCTTTTTCTGGTGGCCGGTTTGATGGCAGGGCCGCTGTTGTGGAGTTGGTGGTGGGCTGGCCGGGCGCTGCGAGGCATTACGGTCCGACGTCGTTTGCCCCGGTCCATCTGTGCGGGGGATCTTTTGGTGGTGGAAGTAGAAGTGGTCAACACCGGATCCCGCGGTGCCTGTTGGGCCTTGGTGGTCGAAGAGCAAATTGCCCATGAAACCGTTCCCCCACTGGCGGCTTCGGGAAAGATCTATATTCCATATCTCCCGGCGGGAGGCAGACAGATGGCCAGTTATCGGGCTCGGCTCAGCCACCGAGGCCGATATCGACTTGGGCCGATTCGGATGAGCAGCCGGTTTCCATTCGGGTTGGTTCGACACAGCCGGGAGCTGACGGACACGGAAGTGGTGATAGTGTATCCACGTATAGGGCATCTGGGCCGACGCTGGATCGCCCACCACCGGTACGCCTTTGAAGGCGTGCCTCGCCGCCAGCAGCAGAGCGGCCGCTCAGAAGCCGATTTCTACGGCGTCCGCCCCTGGCAAAGCGGCGATAGCCGACGCTGGATCCACTGGCGCGCCACGGCCCGCCACCAGGAGCTGCTAGTGCGCCAATTCGAGCAATTTCGGAACCGGGATTTGGTCATCCTGCTGGACCTTTGGCAACCGGCCCACTCCCAGGCCCAAGACCAGGAAGCAGTAGAAAAGGCGGTCAGTTTCGCCGCCACCCTTCTGGTCCATGCCTGCCGACAAGGAGGCAACCGCCTGGGATTAGCCATTGGAGGCCAGGACCCCATCTGGCTTTTCGGTCAGACCTCCACCGGCCTCTTGGAGGAGGCCATGATCCATCTGGCCTTGGCCCAACCCTGTGCGGAAGATCGCCTCCTGCCGCTCCTAGAGACCCTGCCCGACGTCTTCCAACCGAGCACCGAAATGGTGCTCATCCGGCCCGGAACGACCTTAGGAGCCGAGCAACCCAGCCTGGTCGATCTGCGCAGCCGACTGGCCCGGCGTTTTCCCGGCTGCCAACTGGTGTGTTTCGACATGAACGATCCTCTCCTGGCCGAATACTTTGTCCCCGAATAAAATGGGTTCTTTCCGAATCGTAATGTGGAAGGGATCCGTGAACGATCGATCCTAGAGATGATTACCATCATTGACTACGGGATGGGGAATTTACGAAGCGTTCAGAAAGCATTCGAACGGATAGGATTTCCCGCTCGGATTACCAACGACCCCCAACAGGTGGCCGAGGCGAGCCATTTGGTCCTGCCCGGCGTCGGCGCATTCGCCGATGCCATGGCAGAGCTTCGCCGCCTGGAGTTGGTGGAACCCATCCGGCAAGCCATCCAAAAAGAAAAACCCTTCCTGGGCATCTGCCTGGGTCTGCAACTGTTGTTTGACCGAAGTCATGAGGACGGCCTGCACGAAGGCCTGGGGATTCTGTCGGGGGAGGTGGTCCGGTTTGACCTGCCGGCCGAATATGCCGTGCCGCACATGGGCTGGAATCAACTTCAGATCCGTCGGCCGCATCCCCTGCTTGCCGGGATCGAAGAGGGAGCCTATGTCTATTTCGTCCATTCGTATTACGTGGTGCCTCAGGATGGCTCCGTGATTGCTACGGAGACCGACTATGGGGTGTGGTTCTGTTCGTCGATTGGGCAGGGTCGGCTTTTCGCTACCCAATTCCACCCGGAAAAAAGCCAGTCGGTGGGTCTGCGGATGTTGGAAAACTTCGCCCGTCTGCCCGCCTGAAGGAAGCTGGACCGTTGGCAGGAGGGTTAGAAAGGAGGAAGCAGAACGAGTGCAGGGCAGCCAGGTCAGATGGCAAAGGATGGAAAAAAGCGCCCACGAAGGCTCAAATGCTGCTCTGCTCATGCCCAGCTGGTCTGCTCATGCCCAGTAGGATGAGAAGAGAAGGATTCGGTCTGCCATAACCCATCCCCGATACGACCGCTCAAAGGAGAATCCAGATGCCCGAGGAACATCCTGCCGGTCCACTGGTTCGGATACTTCGGCAACAGTTGGAAAGCTGGCAACAGGCCGGTCTGACGCATCTGCCCAAAGCCCGGTTCGCTACGTCCGTTCCGCCGGCTTGCGCGGAATCCCCCGCAGAAGGGCAGACGGCTTCGGAAGCCCGCAGCGTTTCGCCCACGGAGTCGGACTGTTCGGCTTCCGGAAAATCGGCCGGGCCTCCCGCTGCCGAGCCGGAGGATCGGGTGGCGGCGTTGGCGCGGTTGGCCGCCCAGGTGGCTCGTTGCCGACGCTGCCCCGAACTGGTCCGAAACCGCACGCAAACCGTTTTCGGCACAGGGAACCCCTATGCCCAGTTGGTCTTCATCGGCGAAGCTCCGGGGGCGGATGAAGATCAGCTTGGGGAGCCGTTCGTCGGCGCTGCCGGACAACTCCTCACGGATATGATCGAAAAAGGCATGGGCCTCAAAAGATCCGATGTCTATATCATGAACATTTTGCGGTGCCGGCCGCCCGGCAATCGGACCCCCACCCCCGAAGAAGCAGAAAACTGCCGACCGTTCCTGGAAAAGCAACTGGCCATCGTCCGGCCGAAATTTATCTGTTGCCTGGGTGCCTGTGCCGCCCAAAATCTGCTGGGCACCACCGAACCGATCAGCCGACTCCGCGGCCAAGTCCACTTCTATCAGGGCATTCCCGTGGTTTGCACCTACCACCCGGCGTATTTGCTGCGCACCCCTGCGGCCAAACGCCAAACCTGGGAAGACTTAAAACTGCTCCTTTCCCTTATGGGACTGCCTATTCCGGAAACTTCCCGACGGAACCGCCCAGCAACCCCATAGCATTCCTATGAAAAGAAGGGGCCGGGGAATAGGATATTTTGTTCATATTTTCCCAACCGAGGCTATTGGTGTACTTATATTCATTTTCGGAGGGAAGCCAGCATGTGCCGGAAACTAGAAAGTTTAAGCCCTCTCTAATTTACGGAGCTTCCGAGGCCGCCTCCGGCGAAGCATGCATCCCCCGACCCTTGGACGCCTTTTCTGCCGATTTCCCTCACTCCCTCCATTTTCGGAAGTTACAAACTAAGGCTCTCCTGGAGATGGCGTCCTACTACGGTTTTGTTTTCGGCCAGTTGAGCCAGCGGTGCAAGAATTCGAATGTGCCTTGGCCGTGGATGGTGTGTGGCCCGACGAACCATTCGATCTGCGTCCGTTCGGGCAGGTGCAGCCGGGCAGCATACAAATGGCGGACCTTGGCATATTCATAGGCGACGGCTTCGTCCGGCGCAACGCCGTCGAAATGGCCCCGTTCCACCATAAACGGTCGAGGGGCAATCAGGGCTGCCATTTCCGCATAGTTGAAGGTGCTGCCCAGGTCAAACTCGAAAATTTCGTATTCCCCTGTCCACACATAGCTATACGGCGACCGGGTGGAAGCGTTCTTCCAGACCCACTCGTTGAAATCGGCCGAACAGATCGACAGGGCGTAGTCGGTCAGCAGGGCCGGCACCCGCATGGCCGTCTTCCCGCCGTAGCTCAGCCCGTAGAAACCGATCCGGCTGCCATCGACAAACGGCAAGCTGCGAAGCCAGTTCAAAATCTGCTGATGCTGCGGCGTAATAATGGAAAATAGGGTCTTTTTGATCGGATTGGCTTTGCGCTGGAGGGTGCGGAACCGATCCCCGCCCAGATACAAGTTTTGCGGGGCAAAGACCACGAAACCTCGCTCGGCCAGGGCATTGGCAAATGCCTTGTAGGCACCATACATTTCTTTACCGATCACATGCTGCGGCCGGCCTTCTAGTCCATGCTGGCAGACGACCACCGGCCGGCGCTGGCCCGGCGGAATGTCCTTCGGGACCAGCAACAAGCCGTAGGCGATCACATCCGGCCAAACGTCCAGCACCACCTCGTAGCCCGTCCAGGTGCTTGTCTGATACGCCTTTCGGCTGCGAGGATTGGGCGGCAAAAGCTCGTCCTCGAACCGGCCGATGACCTCCTCGTAGAAAAATCGGCGATACTCGGCCGCCGACTTCTCATACGCTTCTAGGGAAGAAAAGTCCAGCTTGGAAATGAATTTTTGTCTAGCATAAGGACTCTCGGCCAAAAGCTGTTGGTTGTGCCGGTCGATCTGGTGAATTTGGCGGGCAAGCCGGGCTTCTGGATCGAAACCGGCGACCAATTTTTTCGGCCCCTCGCCCAAAGGGGCCAGTTGGCTACCCGGTCGAAGAGCCTCCAAAAATGCTTCCAGGGCAGCCGGCGAACCATACGGCCCGGTGCCGTTGCCGCTTTCGACAAGCCGAAACATCGGCTTGGGACGGAGCGGTTCGATCAGTTGCAAGGTCCGGTCCCATTCCCGCCGGACGGTCTCCAGGGCCGGGGTGGTCAATCGGCCCGGTGCGCCGCCCTGGCCGGGCAGTTCCAGTTCGGGCGATTTGGCCGCCTCGATGATCACCGATCGGGGCGCCACCATGGCTGCCAGTTCCGCATCGCCGAATTGCTCCAAAAGGCCAAAGACGTTCCGATCGATCGGTTCCTGCCAGATGGTCCGCCGATCGGTAAAATAGCCGCTCACACAGACGGCATGTATTCGGATGTCCAGAGCAGCCGCATACAGGGCCAGCAACCCCCCCTCCCCCCAGCCGATCAGCCCGATCTTTCGCTCCGGCAAAGCAGCCTGGAGGACCGAGGTGTTCGGCTGGTTCGCCTGGCCCGAGTGGGCCTGTTCTCGCAGGAGCCCATCCACAGCGGCCAAGACCTTTTGGACTTCGTAGCCGATCAGGTGTCGGCCGAGTTCATAGGCAGACCTATACAGATATTCCCTATGGGTCAAAAGCGCCCCTCGTCGGCCTTCCACGCCCCGGTGGGTCATCTGTCGGCTGATCAGGGTGGGGACAACGACCCGGCACCCGCTTTCGGCCAATCGCCGGGCATATTGGCACTCCGCCGGGACACCTTCCTTCAGGCCCACCAATTGTTCCGGCAGCACGTCGGCATCGGGGATGGCCACCACATCGGCCACCGGCTCTCGACCTTCCGGCACCAGCAGCAGCCCCTCCCCCCACACATCGCCAAAGGCAGGCCAACGGACCGCCAGCACCTGGTAACCGGTGCCCCGGCCCACCAGGGCAGGCTGGTGGGTGGTGGCGACCAGTTCAAATCCGTCCACCTTGGCCCGCTCGTCCCGAACACCCAGGATATGGGCCAGACGTTGGCGGTTCGGCTCCAGCGATCTCTGGTACGCCTCCGGCGAGCTGTAGTCCCGTCGCCAAAAAGAGGGCCGTTTTTCCGCTGCCTGATCGATTTTCCGTAGTAAAAATCGATCCACACCGTCGATCATCGCAAAGGCAATGTCGCCTTCCATTTGGAGGGGCTGAGTGCCGGGCAGGGGGGAGTGGTCCGTGGTCGGCTGGGGTTCTTCCGAAGCAAGCCGGGGTTCTTCGGCGGCCAGGGTGGGTGCGGCTGCCGCTTTGGGTGGGGCGGCCGACGATTTCGCTTGGGCAACCGAAGGGTTCGCCGCCACGGCAACCGATTTCGCTTGAACAACCAAAGGGTTCGCCGCTATGGCAGCCAATATAGTTTGGGCACCCGAAGGGTTTCCCGGCACAGCTACCGATTGTCCAGAAGCCCCTTTCAGCGTTTCGGCCGCATAAAGGGCCGGTTGGACTTCCTCCGTTCGGATCGGTGCCAGGAAAATTGCCGGTGCCAGGAGCATTTGGAGTGGAACGGTAACAAGCAAGCCGATGGCCGGTAGTCTAACCGTACCTACCGGCCCCCCGCAAGAAGCCTTTGTGGTACTGAAATTCATGGAATTTCCCATCGTCCTATCCTCCGCGAGGTGGGGAAACTCGACCACGTATTCCGAGAGGTTGACAGTCTCCCCCGGGGCGACTGCAACGGTCGCCATGCGGCTAAAAAAGGCTTTCAAGGTGGGTACTACTTACGCTGATAGGTCCCCATGAGGACTGCTTCGGCTAGGATATGGGCTTGGATGTGTTTTAGGAGTTCCTGTTTGGTAAGTCCCGGGGTGTTGGGTGCGGGTTGGCTTAGGGCATAGAGGCGAAAGAAATATCGATGGGGTTTTCCCGGCGGCGGGGCGGGGCCTCGATAACCGATGTTTTCCCCTTCCGGCCAGGAATTGCGGCCCTGCAACGCTCCGGGCGGTTCCTGAGGTTTTTCCACCTTGGCCAATCCTTCCGGCAAACCGCGCACATCCGCCCCGATGCCGTAGATGACCCAATGCACCCAGGGTTCCGGCGCTGGGGCATCCGGACTGGGCGCATCAGGGTCGTCGCAGATGAGGGCAAACTCTTTGGTCCCTTCCGGCACGCCGTCCCAGCGCAGGGGCGGCGAAATGTCCTCCCCGTCGCCGGTGTATTTTTTGGGAATGGGTTGGCCGTACTGGAACGCCCGGCTGGTAAGGACGAATTGGGGTTTTCCTTGGTGTTCCGCCTGTCCTGAGGGGGCCGACGCCTGTTCCGGAGTAGCACCTGGTTGTTTGGCCTGGTTGGCCCCGCAGCCAAGGGAGAAAACCAGCCATCCGCATAGCAACGCTGTGGCCGCTGTGATCCCACCCGCAAAAGCCGTCTGCCGCCGCATGATCGGGTCTCCTTACTGAAAAAAGAGGGAGGTGCCGATAAGGAACATTTTAGCCGACCGAAGCAAATCTCCTCTTGTCTGGCGGGCTAACTTCAGCGTGTCATTCCCGCGGAAGCGGGCCCCCGGTACGCCGCTGCCCTGGTGGGAGAGGCCCATTTCGTCAGTCGGGTTCCGTGTTACGCCGGTAGCATGTGGTTTTACCCTTTGACCACGCCAATGGGGCGGAGGCGGGCCACCTTCTTGGCCAGTCCTGCTTTATCCACCACATCGACCACAAGACTAACATCTTTATAGGCATCCGGGTGTTCCTCGGCCAGGCCTTTCCAGTTTCGGCATTTGGCCACGATGCCTTGGGCGGCCAGTTCCTGGTCGATGCGTCGGCCACGGGCCTTTTGGATGGCAGCATGTCGGCTCAGCACCCGGCCTGCCCCATGACAGGTGGAACCAAATGTCTCCTCCATGCTCTTGGGCTGGCCCACCAGCACCCAACTGGATCGGCCCATATCGCCGGGAATGATGACCGGCTGGCCGATCTGCCGATACCGCTCGGGCACATCCGGATGCCCGGCCGGGAAGGATCGGGTCGCCCCCTTCCGATGTACGCAAACCTCCTTGATCTTATCTCCGACTCGGTGTTTTTCTATTTTGGCGATGTTATGGGCTACGTCATAGACCAGGTTCATCTGGAGGCGTTCCCAGGGCTGGCCGAAAAACTCGGCAAATGCCTCCCGGGTTTGCCACATGAGCAGTTGCCGGTTGGCCCAGGCGTAGTTGGCCGCCGCCCGCATGGCCGCCAAATACTTCTGCCCCTCCGGACTGCGAACCGGGGCACAGACCAACTGCCGATCCGGCAGCGAAATGCCGTATTTAGCCGGGGCCTGTCGAAGCTCTTTCAACGCATCGTCGCAGACCTGATAGCCCAAGCCCCGGGAACCCGAATGGATCATCACACAGATGCCGCCTTCCTCCAGTCCCATAATCCGGGCCGCCTCCGGATCGAAGACTTCCTCGACCACTTGGACTTCCAGGAAGTGGTTGCCCGAGCCGAGGGTCCCGCATTGGTCCTGGCCCCGCTCCTTGGCCCGGGGGCTAACGGCATCCGGATCGGCGCCGGGGATTCGACCGCGTTCTTCGGTGTGTTCGATGTCGGCTTCGGTGGCATAGCCTTGGCAAAGCAAATATTGGGCGCCGTCTTCGAGGATGCGGTCCAGGTGTTTGCCGGTGTAATGGTAGGGGCCTTCTTCCCCCACACCGGCGGGGATTTTTTGGAACAATAGATTCATAAGATCGTTGATTTTTGGAAGAACATCTTCCTTTTTGAGGTTTGTCCGGACCAGTCGGACGCCACAATTGATGTCATAACCCACCCCACCGGGGGAAACGACACCCCCCTCTTCTGGGTCTGTGGCGGCCACTCCACCAATGCAAAATCCATAGCCCCAGTGGATGTCAGGCATCGCCAGACTGGCCACCTGAATCCCCGGCAAAAAGGCCACATTGGCCACCTGCTCCGGCGCCTGATCGGCCCGGATCTGCTCCACCAGCCGATCATCCGCATATATCCGGCCTTCGACCCGCATCCCCGATTTATATCCCACCGGTATCCGCCAAAGATATTCATTGACCTGTTCCAGGGGTCCCTCGTACCGTTTCGATTCCATAGGTTCCTCCTTTGAAAAACCCACTGGCATCCCCCCTGAAGAGGGAGAAAATCTGCTCGGTCTTCTGTTCTGGGCACATTCCATATCCCCATTCCTGGGGGGTTGCCGGTGTGTCTTTTCACCTTTCTTTGGAAAGACTTCCTACCATTATATACAGAGTATGGAGACCAGGAGGGATGATGTGATGGGGGACACTCTAGTAAATCCTCCTGGTCCATCTAGAAAACTGGGTTTTCAGAGGAATCGGCAAGGGCATCATCCCCCGGAGGCCATTTCACAGGTGGAGCATGACCTCGGCCAGCCTGCTCCGCCCCCCTAGCGTGCCAAGCTAGTGCTTTCCCCTGGAATTACAGGTCGAGGATCACCTCGGCCAGCCAGCCGTCGGCGTGTTGTTCTACCCGGAGGCCGTGGTAGGTAACCGCTTTGATTTCGGTCCCGATCTGATGGCGGGTCGGGTCCAGGATATCCCCCCAAATGGTGCCATTTAATACCTTTTGTTCTAGAAAGATCGGCTGGCCCATAAGGGAAGCCATTGCCTCCGGCGGCCCGGCCACCTGCACGTTTTCCCGCCCCAAATGCACCTCAAACCGCCGGCCCACCAGTTTTTCCAGGGCAAACAGCACCAGCAGCTCGCTGAGCCAATCGTGCAGGAGGTCTTCCACCGAGCTGGCTTGCAGGCCTAAGGTTTTCTGCCGGACAGGTTGGACCTGATCCCGATTGACTACCAGCACCGCCAAAAGGGCTTCGGCGGCCTCTTCAAAAAGCCGTTCTAACGATCCAGCGCGAATGCGGAGGCCCAAATCGGCTGTATGTTCAAATGTTTCGTACATCGGCGTTTTTTAAACAGCACCTTTCCCCACCGGAAACCCCTCTTCTCTGAGTAACCAGGGCACCGGGAATCCATCCGAAAGGGAAAAATACTTCTGGGATCCCATCGGCCCAGCGCCAGGGGCGGGGGAGGCCGGTTGGACATCAGTCAAACCAGCGGAGGGAGTCGCTAGGAGGACCTCTTCAGTCTGGATCAAAAGGCGTACCAGAGGTCTGCCCTCGAAGGACCTCCCTTCCTTGGCTAACGTATTCTGGCTATTTTTGGGCCGCGGGCACCGTAGGGGAATCGCTGGCCTGGAGGTACCAATCACAGACCCGCACTTTTGTCCATTTGTCCTTGTTTTCTTCGATGAACTTCAGGTGCCGGGGATGCTCTTGATAGGTATCATGGGCGGCCTTGTCTTTGAAGATGACCTGCAAAGCCACGTCGAATTCTTGATCGTTGACCGGGCGTTGAAACTCCTGGCCCCGCACGCCAGCGGCAAACCAGACGGCATCCTTATGCCCGGAAAGATATTTTTGGCAGGATTGCACAAAGGCAGCCTTCGCCTCGGGGGATTTATCCTTCAAGGTAAAATAGACATCGTGTACCAGATACCCGATCAGGCCTTGGGACGGTGATTCCCCGCCTCCGGCGGAGTCAATCCCAGCCCCCCGGCTGCCCAGCCAACCCACCACAAGTGCCAACCCCAGTCCACCCAGCCATAGCCAGTTCGTCCGCTGCATGGGAGTCTCCTCCTTTCAAAAAATGCCCATAACCCATAGAAGCAAAACCGATCCTATGTTAAGTGTATCCACCAGGAGTCATTCCCACAATCCGTGGGAGTTTCGTGCCAACTTTTACCCCTTTTACCCCCTCCCAGTTGGAGCCCCCTGCCGGGGGAATAGACTTCACCTATTTATTCCCATTTATTCCCACGCACCAGCAGCCCACCGGCCGGATGGCCACCGATCCATAGGATAACCGGTCCGGAGGATATTCGGTCCGGGTAACATCTTAGAGGCTGTCCCGAAATTGGTACCCCGGCCGGCCCGAGCCTGTTTCCAAACCCTTTCAGTTTCCCAAAATGCCTGTTTATTAAGGTTTTTGGCAGGGTGGGAGCTGCCGGTGGCCTGGTTCCTCTGCCTAAAAACAGATTTTCGGGACAGCCTCTTAGCCGAACGAAGGGACCGGCGTCTGCCACTGCTGCGAAAGCAGCAGTCCGGAAAGATGGCGTTGTATTTTCTGGATTCCCGCTTGCGCGGCAGGGACGCGCTGGGTTTAACCCGCCATGGAAGAGGCGATTGGGTTCATCCGGCCAAATAGGTCCTGCCCGGGTTTTTTCCATTAATGATCTTCGCAAATCGTAGAGGCATGAAATTCCCTGGTTTTGGCTACCTCGGTGTGCTTTGGTTTTGCGAAGACCAATAGAACCGTTAGAACCGGGCACCCCACCAGTAGGCGGACAAGATGGCCGTAATCTGGGCCACCAGGAGCGTGGTATCTGCATTGGGCGCAATCCGGATCCCGGAGGAACTGGCCACGGTCGTATAATCCCGGTAAAAGGTGCGCAGATCACTTCGGGTGCGGTCGCCGTTGCCTCCGGCCCAGTGGATGATGCTGCCCAGGATCGTTTCTTCGTGTTTTTCCAGGAACTCAGCCAAATAGGGGCCTTCTTCAATGTTTTCCGTGGAAGGACTGGCCAAGGCGGCGATTTCCGCTAAATCGTTGGCCATATTCTCCGCCGTGTCCACCGAACCCCGTTCGCATAACCGGAGCCAGGCTTCGGAAATTTTCCACTTGGGCGGCTGGCCGTCTTTTCGGCTCAGCAAAATAGCAAAATATTGACTGGGTTCATAGGAATCCGGCCCTTTAGCTTCGTTCCAACCCCGGCGAAGCAAAGTGGCTTCCGACCACCGAGAAAAGACCGCCCGCTTTTCCTTGGGATCTACGATGATAAACTTTCGCTGCTTGCTCAGATAGCCGATGACCGCCACCCAATGCTCAAAATCGTTGGAGAGCAAAATGGCTGGGTTTCCCTGCCGCAGATGGGCACGCAACCGACGGGCAAACTCCTTGCCTCGACTCCGATCGTCGATCAGCACAAATTCCGATCGCACGCCGAACTGCCGGGCCGCCCGACGCAAGCCTCGTTCATCCACTCCATGAATAAAAATGCTCACCGGTTTACCGGCGGCGGCCGCCAACTGCCGTTGGGTCGCCGTAATGCCCAAAATAAACAAACAGGCCGACAAACTACACGGCCCACAATGACTGGGCAGTTGCAGTTCACACAGCGGTGCAAACGGACGCTTTTTCCTAGATTTCGGCATGGGAAAATGGTTTCCACGCGAAACATTTTCGCCCGAACCCTGCCGCCCTCGCTTCGTGCAGTTGGCCACCTATTCTCCCCTCGCTGGGGGACCTCTGGGTTCGGCGAGCAACAAAAAGGCACGTTGGCCTTTTTCCCCAAACTGGAAGTGCTTTGTTCCTCCCCTTTTTCCAGCCTGATTCTAGACAGGGGGAGTGTCAAGAGCCGTCCCCCAAAAGAGTGGCCAAGGGAAAGTGGGATTCTAACCATTTATCTAGCAAAGAGTTAAAGCAAACCAACCCCTCAAAGGAGGAGAAAAATCTTACGAACCTTCTTCGAAAGAACCCCGTTTTGAGGAGAAAGAGTTATAATGTTGACTATTTTTATCACCAAAATCACATTCTTTGTCTGGGGTATCTTCTCGAAAATCTCGGCGAAAATAAAGTCGGAGTGGCCATGCCCCCCGTTGGAGGTAACGCCTGCTATCCTTCCGAATCTCCCTGTCCAAATCCACCTTGGCCAAAGGGATTCGAAATGCCTCTTTTGAGGGGGCAAATCCTACCAGAAAAAGGGAATGCGCCGCCTGTCCCCCATGGGGGCAATAGTCCCCCCGAAAAGACCATGGTTCAAAATCGACTCGCTAAAGGCCTGATCCGCATGGTCCAAACAGCTTTGCCTTTCCAAAGTGCTGCTTTGAACAGAAGTTTTTATGGGGTTTTGGGGGAGCCGCCTTGCCCACCCCCGGCTGGTCCCGCACTATTCCGACATGTCGGTTTATCGGAAGATTTTTTGAGTTGGTCGAGGCCACCGGGCGATTTGGGCTATCCTTTAGGCTTCCTCAAAACGGGTTTAAGGAACACGTTAGCCGAATGAAGAGGGCCGAGGTGTCATGTCATTCTGGGTTAGCCGAATGAAGGGGGCCGATGTCTCACTCCTGCGTAAGCAGCAGTCCAGATTGATTCCGGCCCAACCGGAGCAAGATGCTTTTTACTTTTTACTTTCTGGACTGCCGCTTTCGCCGCAGTAACACCCTGGCTTTAGGCCGCCGGACGGCGGTTTGCTTCATTCGGCCAAAGTGTTACAGGTTTAAAAGTGTGTTCAAGTAGGGGAGGAGATGCCTCGGATGCCGAAGGGGGGCCTCCTTAACTTTGGGGGCCAGTTAACCCTCCGGTGTCCGGACAAGGCCTCAGCAATACCCATTAAGATGGGGATAATCCTACCACTAAGAGGGGCTTTTACTGGCTTTCCAAAATGGTAAGATACATTATGAAAAAAGCCATTGCCCGCTTTTGGAAGGGCGAATATTCTTTCTTAGTTAGGCGAATGAACTTCAACGGCCTCTCCCCCGGTGGCGAAGGCGGGCAGTGCCAAAGGCACCGCCGAGTGAGGGGGCCAAAAAGAAGGCAACCGTGCCCTTCCCTTATATTGCCCTCCTCACCGTGCACTGTCCCGGCAAGGGCGAGGGAAAAACACGCCTTTTCATTCGGCTAAAATGTTCCGAAATACCTACCCTTTGCGCAGGAAATATCTTACACTGGGTAGGAAATAACTGTCATTGGATGGGGGAATACCTTACCAGTAAACGGCAACGCCACTTTGGGCCATAACTTTTAAATAAGGGGTCTAACGGCGGCTTGATTCCTTCAGTTCCTGGGAGCGAATCGGCCATTTTTTGCCAGTTTTCGCGATGGTAGCCAGTTTATTTACAGTTCGAGTACCTTAGACTTTGGGTAGGAAATCCCTTATACTTTATCCTTTGCATAGAAATACCGGTTCGTGGGAAAAGCGAATATAATTCTCTTTGCCGGGGATTGGTTCTCCGGGCAGAGATTTCGGAGAGGTGGCTGAGTGGTCGAAAGCGTCGGTTTGCTAAACCGATGAGGGCGATTTTTAGCCCTCCGCAGGTTCGAATCCTGTCCTCTCCGCCTTGGGGGCAATCGCAGAGGGAGTTATAACTTCATCCAAGCAATCGAGTTGGGGAATAGCTGCGGGGAGAAATCGGTAAAGTAGTACTGCCTTTCCGCTTTCGGGGGCAGTGCATTTTTGCCCACGGGGGCCGCTAAGTTTTTGCCATTTTTTTCGTAACTCTTTGGGTTATCGGAAGTGAGAACCAATCTCCTTTTGAGGGATTTCTTTTCGGAACCTCTAAAAAATCCTGAACATATCGGGAATTATATGGACTTTTGAATATGTTTTCAGTCTCGAAGGTTGCCAAGGAGAGCTGCAACCTGTTGGGTGCTAGCGTTGCAAGCAGCCCAATATACAGGGTTTTCCAAAAACTCCCGAAATACGTATCTTTTGTCCCCGTTGCATTATTCAGAGGTTCCTTAACTTAACGCCGTAGGTTACCGAATCGGTTGTTCTAAGTTTTGGAGGAACTCGAAGATTTTTTCGGCCATCAGATGAATCGCTGGGTGGGAGGAGGCGGCCAAGTGTGCTAGTTCCTCAACAGTCTTGGCGCCGCCGATTCCAATGGCCCATTCTCGGACAAAGATAACGGCCGCTTTTTTGCTCACCCTGATCGCAATATTAAAAAATTTCGCAGATCGTTCAGCCCAGTAGGCCAAACATCCGAGCCGACCGGTTACAGAGGCCTGTTTAACAACGTGCGGGGAAGAGGCCACAATTTCCCACACGCCACGCCGTGCCCAATCCTCAACCGTGTTTTTGGCCACTCGGCCTGAAAGCTTGCCAAGCATTTTTTTCGTTGCTGCTTCGGCCACTTCTTTCATCGTCGTACCCTTAACTATGGCTTTCCCTCCTATCCCTATGGCTTTCCCTATCCCTATCACATCCGGAGCAGTAAAGACGACATCTAACACACCGAAAAGCCCTTCGCTCCATGTGGGCGTGTAGCCTTTCGAGAGAACCCAGATTAAATGATATGCGTCATATCCCGGGATACATTGAATGAATAGGGACGGGGGGGACTCGAATCCGTTTAATTCATCCAAACCACGATCTTGGAGCCTTTGAAACGCTTGAGTCAAAGCAACCTCAGCAGCCTCATCCGACTTGCCCGAATGGTTAAGGGCGTCAAGAACGTAAAATACCACACGATGGTCTAAACGATTTAAAAGGTCATGGAACCGAAACGAGTACGGATCGTAGGTTTCATCGCACCGCTTGTCAGGCGGATCCGGTTGAAACTGCGCCATTCGGACAAGAATTTGGTAGGTATGCAATAACTCATTTTCTCCTTTTTGGGCGGCCACTTCCAGGGCGCGGAATGCCTTGCGGGCTTTCTGGGGAAAGCGATCCGCATGATACCCATCCATGATCAAACTGGGCAAAAGGGGGCCTGTTTTTTCTAAGGTCAGATAACAAGGCCACCATTTTTCCAGGATCTTCGCATGGGGGTCGAATTCCACCAGATAACGAATTAAACGTTCATCGGTCGTTGCTAGGCTGTACCAATCGTCCTTCGAAGCCATGCGATCTCCGCGCTGTGCCGGCGCTTGGTCGGCCTCAGAGGCAAATCGGCTCAATGCCTCCCATGCCAGGTCCATCTTTCCTAACTCTTTCAAATGGCGAAGGTCTTTTTGGTTGGTGGAAAGAACTTGCAAAAAGATAGGCAAGTCCATCGGAGGAGTCCGCTGGACCCATTCGGGAAATTGATTCGCCAACAATAGTCCATCCAGCCCACGTTGTTCGATCCACGTTTTGGAGTTTTCGTTCACTTCCAAAAACATCTGGGCTACTTTTTTGACATCTTCTTTGCCTTTCGATAAATCCAGGAGGATCAAACACCGAAAGGCAAGTTCTGGATTCAGGCGAAGCGCCTCTTCGGTTTCTTTCGGCGCCAGCAGGTAAAAAGGGATCATGAGGGGGTACTTTTCGGCCAATTCTTTGGCGTTCTCTGGGAATGCCTCTATATCATCCAGCAGTTTGAGGAATGTGGAAAGATACCCTTTGCGATGAAACTCTTTCAGATGTTTATGAAGCAAGACCAGGATTTTGCAAGAGATTTTCCCCCCGAACCGTTGGGCCAATTTTTGGAAGGCTTCGGGATCTTCTCGCATCAGGGCCACGCCTTCCTGGCCCAAAGCCAAAATTGCTTCCGCCCCCTGAAAGCCGTGCTCTTTGACAATATTTACACCTGTCCATCCATATTGGTCGGCAAGCGTTTTCAACTTTCGAGGCTTTTCTTCAACCTTCCAATCGGAAAGGAGTTCTTCAAGCCGCTTCAGCACGGGATCAGGCTTTGTCTCCGATACCGTGTCCTGGGGTTCGTGATGGACGTCGGTTTCTGTGCCGTCCGAACTGCCTGTTGAGGAACTTGGGGGAGCCGATGGGGATATGGTCTTTCCTATTTCCACCAAAACCCACATACTTAAAATCGCCAGGGCAGCGACAAGTAGCCGTTTCATCCATCTCGCCATCGGTGGAATTTCCTTTGCAAGGGGGACTAAAGGAAGTAATATACATATTTATAGTTTACCGGATTTGCTTACCATAAGGTAATGATTTTCATGATCGTCGGACGCCCCGCTTTTTAGCAGATCGCGCATTTTTCGATCCCGACGACGCTCTATCTCCTTGATTGCTTCATGAGGGCCAATTCGGATGGATATATTGTCATCTATTCCGTCTTCTTTGCCTCCGGGAGTCCCTAGCCGATCCGTCAACTATTGTTTGGGCAACGCAGGCGGCTGGTATATCCCGTGGGCGTGAAGGCGAATGCGAGCGTTTGCCCAATTGTACTCTTGGAAAGCTGTGTCGCTAGTATCGATATTCTGCGCATCCAGAAGAAGTTTCAGCAGGCCATATTTTCCTCCAGGTGCGATTTTTCCTACGTAACTACCTTGTTTGTCCACCTCCTTGTGCCATATCTCCACTTCGACGCGCATGCCAGGTTTCCACTTTAGTTCTATCGCCTTAGGCAAATCAATGCGGTGATCTCCTCCAACGGGAAAAGGCCCGTAAGATTCCTGGTTTTGATCGATATGGATCCGGAAAGCAAATTTGAAATTTTGTATCCAACCTTCCGGAATCGACATAGTATGTATTTCAGAGATTTGATAGGTCCGAAGGGCGTCGAACGCTTGGAACCATTGTTGGAGTTGCTGAGCTGCGTTCAACCGTTCCGGGGTGCTTTTTTTTCGATAGGGGCACTGTTTGTCCAGATAACGCTTCAGTCCCTCGTCTAACTTGTCAAGATCAAGAGCGTTCCGGTAGGTACGGAGATTTTCGTATTCTACTTTTTCCCATGTTGTTAGGAGTCTTTCCTGAAGAGCGTCCCATCGTTTTTTCTGGTCATCTTGAACTTGAGGAAGTCGAGGTTGTAGTGCTTGTAATTGTTGGTATAATTGATTAAAAGTAGCTATCGGGGTATCTGTTGCAAGGCGGTGGATCTCCTTTTCCAACGTGTCTAATTTGCTGCTCACCCGAACCGCCTCGATTTCTTTGGCAAGCTCTTCGAGTTGCTCACGGAACCTCGGTCGTTCCGCCCATTGGTCCAATTCCTTTTTTAGTCTATCCACGGCGAGCTTCGCTTGGTCATACTGCTGTTGCTTGATATATTGGTCGATGTGTTCGCTTTTTTGTTGATGGATATAGGATTTGACTTCCGTTTCCGCCCACGGGCTTAGCTTCTCTCGGTAGGCGTTTGGTCGAGCAGAAGACGACGTCTCGTTCCATAAGAAAGAGAAAGCTGTTTGAGGCTCTTTTTTCAGATACGTGTGGAAATCGTCCTGGGATTTTTGGACGGCTTGGTTAAGAAGCTCGCTTCGCTTTTGGGAGAAATCCGCGTCGGGGAAAATGGTGCTATCGAGGCCTTCCAACCAACGGTACGCTCCGAGATAATTCGGCTCTCGTTTAAATAACTCAAGCTTTCGCTCGAACCAGTCTTTTCTCTCCTTCGGAGGCAGATTGCGCAAGGAAGGTTGGAATTGGTCCAACAGTCTATGGGCATCTGTAAGTTTGCCTTCCTTGATTAAATCTTCCGTCTGTTTCATTGCTCGCGTGAACTTGAGGGGCAACATCCTTTTTTCCCACTCGGGCAGCTTTTGTTGTATTTCAGTAGGCATATCACCACGGGCTTTTGCCCAGGAGATTTTTTTCTCTAGATCTTCTATGCGTGGATCGGGCGTACGGAAGAGTTCTTCGATCTTTTCGGACCAATTTTGCCATGCTTTCGTGACCTCGTCTTTCAGATTTTTATTCCACTGGGCATCGCGGAGGTGGGCTGGAATAGTATCTATGAATTCGATCAATTCCGTCCAGGCCTCTTGGGTTCGGAATATCCTTATATGAGCGTCATACCATGCAGGTTGATTCTCCGGTTGGCACTGACGCACATAGGGGCGGCAGCTTTCGAGCTGCTCTTTGGCTTTTTCGTAGTCCCCTTGGGAGGTTAGTGTATTTGCTTTTTCGACGGAGCTTCGGACGAATTCATCGGCAATGGTTTTTCTTAGTTGAGCTATTTCCTCCGGCCACTTGCCCCAGTGAACTCTTTTTCGGAATTCCTCACAAAGTTCGTGGGCTTTTTCGGGTTTGCCTTCGTCTAGAATTATTTCATGCTTTAGCCTGTCGAACCATTGTTGCGCAAGATCCTCCAAACGTTCGGCCTTTTGCCTTTCGAATTTCTCCCTGTCTCCTTCGGCGAGCTGAGTCGGAAAGAAAGTTTCTTTGCCCCGTTGAACGGCCTTTGGATAACTTTCCAGGGGGTTTGCCTGCTTCAGCAGCTCCTGAATCTCCTTCTCGGTTTTGTCCCACATCCACTGGGCATGGATGCGTGCATGGCGTTTCTCGATTTCTTTTAATTTGTTCTCGCACTGGCTGCGCAGCGAGTCCGGAAGTGGGGTGAACCAGTTGCGCGCCTTGGAAATCAGAGAGTACGCTTCCTCGTAGTTTGTTTGATTGGCTTTTTGGGATACCTCTTGGTCTAAATGCTCTATTAAGCTCTGTGCGATCGTGTCCACCGGCTGTTGAACTTGCTTATATAGGCTCTGGAGTTCCTCTAGACAGCCCTCGGGAGGGGCCGGTAGATCCACATACCTGGCGAACCATCTTTGACAAAGGTGTCCTCTTTCTTCGAGAGAAATATTCTCTTGGCGTAATTGACCTCGGAGTTTTTCCAACTCCTTATGATCCTTCAGCAACTGTACAGCGTATTCGGCTTGCCCTTGGTAATCTTTGGCGGCCCAAAGAGACTCCTCCCTCCAGGTTTGTAACTTCTGGCTAATTTCATCCAAGGCTTCCGGCTTGGATAGGTTCTGCTGGGCTTGGACCAGTAGAGATTTCCCTTCGGAGATCTTGGATTGGCGAAACGAGAATACCGAGAAGATGAGCAGCGCAACCACTATGACAAAAGCCACTCCAGCACGTCGTCGAAGAACGGCGATGTTTCTTTGGATGGCGGGAGCGCCTTCAAATCGGCGCTGGATATTGGTAATGATTCGGCCTTTAGGAGAGAAAAAGCGCCACAGGACGGGGAAATACCACCAGAAACCTGCTGGTTGGCGTTGGGCGGTCCACAGCCAACCTTCCGGAATGCTGTTGAACATCCAGGGAAAAGCATGAAGGATGTCCAATTCGGAGGGGTCTGCGGAGTCCAAATCTAATTGGATTTGCGGTTGTGGCCCTGGCCGACCTTGGGACTCCCATTGTTGGATTTTCTGACGATATTCCACGACTTGCTTTCCGAGGGGAACGCCTAATTGAGAGACGGCAAAAATCCTCAATTGGGGTTTGCTATCCAAGGAGAACCATGGGAACATGCGGCGCCACAGCCGCCCCCACCAAGATGGTTTGGGACGACAGGATTCTTCTAATCGGGTCTGGAGGGCTGCAAAGTGGCCGGGATAAAGGAGCTCAAAGACCCCTCGGCCTAATTCTTCGGATTCTTGGGGGGAGAGGCGTGGTTTTTTGGCCAGTTCTACCATGTGCGCCAGTTTTTGCTCGTCCACGCGGCCTTGTTTCTCGGCCAACCGGCGGAGCATCGGCTCCGTCCAGGCATCCCGCTTGGTCAGGAGAATGCCAAGCGAGCGCGTAAAGGAGTGCCCCAGGTCAAGCCGGTCCTTAGCAAACATGCATTCCAGGGCATGCCGCTGTACCTCGGTTCGGGATGGAGGGCTGCTGGATTCTGAAGTGGGAGCGATTGGGCCGGCTTGCTCTAAATCGGTTGGGTCCACCACTACGAAAAGGCCATCCACGCCTTGCAAGAACTCTTTCAACTTCTGCCGGGTATCCTGCTGAAGGGCCCATTCTCCGGGATAATCCACGACTTCCAAAGCCAATTCCAACTTGCCTGCCCGTTGGTCGGCTTGCGCGTCTGGTCGCTTCGGGGCCGGAGGGGCGTCCTCCGGAGTTTCCCAAAAGAACGGCCATGTGAGCGCCAAAGCCAGTTCTCGCTGCTGGCTCGTCCGCTGACAAAACCGGACCTCGTTTTCCATTTGCTGGAGAACTTCGTGATCCTGATCCCGATATGGGCGGAGACTGGCCCCGGGAAACGCTCGGTGCAGATGTTTGGACAACATGACCATAAAAGTCGTTTTACCCACCCGCTGGATGCCTAACAGTCCAATGCGTAACAGCCCACGGTGCATTTTCCGGGCCGCTGAGATATAGGTTTCTTCGGTCACACGATCCTGGTGTTGTTTGGTCCACTCGACAAGCCTCGGCCACTTATGGCCTTGCCAGCGGACAAACCCCTGCAACAATTTCCAAAACAACCAATTGAATACTCGCAAACCGATAGGAAGCAGCCACAACAAAGCAAGCAATGCCAAAAATAAAAGTACCACAATCTGAATCGCCGCCGCCCAGAGAGCTTGCCCAGCTAAGGGTATGAACGGAGCTAAGGCGCCGAGAAGCGGTCTCGCTACAGTTGCCGTGGCTGCCCAGAGGAAATGCCCGATCGCTGCCACAGAGGCTGTTAAGGTTGTCCAGATTGTTCGGGGTAATCTTCGTATTGGCCCAGGCGACGGAGGGGAGGGAAGCCCTTTCTTAATGCCTGCCAGCAGTTCGTCGAAGGCCTTGGTGGGCTTCCCGAATTCATCGAGATATTTTGCAGGATTCTTCCAAATATCCTCCACGCGTGTTTTTAGCTGCGGGTTGTTCCGGGCCCGCTTCAACTCGTCGAAGTGTTTGGAAATGGTAGAGACGCCCGGCTCATCGGCCTTCC
>Ga0209017_10000398_pt1 | contig 43451 bp, 32 predicted proteins | sample YNPBryunderm2012_FD_185812 | JGI IMG/M metagenome (GOLD analysis project Ga0209017, IMG submission 185812) | Anoxygenic and chlorotrophic microbial mat microbial communities from Yellowstone National Park, USA - YNP Bryant MS undermat 2012... ...
TAGGCCAGCAAATTGCCGGCGGCGTCGGCCACAATCGCCAGGTCGGGGGTGATGGCCGCGGGGCCGACCGCGAGCGGGGCTTCCAGGGGGACCTTGGCGATCGGTTCGAGGTCGGCCGCGTTGCGAACATGGAGGGTTTGGTCGTTGGTGATGGCCAAAACCACCTGGCCGATCGCGGCGCAGTCGCCGGCTAGGGGGCGGTTGAGGTTGACTGCCACCTCCACGACGGGCAGGCCGTCCTCGCCGGCGACGACCCGACGCAGCAGCCCGGCCTGTTCGGCGAACAGGACCGCCTCGCCAGGGCCGGGCAGAGGCACTGGGCGGGTCCAGACCACGGGTTGCGCCTTGTCGTAACGTTCGACCAACGTGCAGGCTCGGAATTCGTCGCTGTTGGCCGGGTGAAAGAAGACTCGTCCTTCGGCCGCGGGCACGAGTTCGCCGTCGTGCCAGGGGAGGGGGGGTTGAGTGGGGGCGGCGGGGGGGGTAAGGAATTGAGCTGGTCCCTGATCGGTCAGGAGGGCGTAACGGCGATCGTCGCCTCGACGCCGACCGATCCAGACCGTGCCTCGGGGCTCGACGCTCCAAAGCGGTTGGGTGGGATCGTCGTTCTCAGGATTGGAACCTGGTGGGCGAGGGGGCGGTGGCGGTTGGATGCGGAAGCCGCCTTGCACCAGGTCGGTTGCCTCGAAGGGGATGATGCGTCCCGATGGATCCACGGTGCTGGGGCGTCCATCGGGACCTGCGCGCAAAGGAGTCGGCCAAGCGGCTCCTAGGATGGTCTTCCAAAGGGGTTTCCCGGTTTTGGAAGAGACCCCCAGAACATCCACACCGGTGCCTACGGTCGATTCCAGAGTGAAGACGACGATGGGGTCGGTCAAACCGCCACCGAGTTGAACGGGAGCCGCCGGCGGGGTGGCGGTCTCCAGCGTCCAGCCTCGTTCTAGCCGGCCGAGTTCGGCCGCCACCGTGAATTGACCAGAGCGACTCGCTGCCACAAACACCTCTTTTTCGGAGCGGGTCACCGCCAACGCCGCGCCGGGGGCCCGTTGTTCGGGGGGCAGTTCGGCGATTTTACGGATCGGATTGGGCTGGTCGGCCGCGCCGAGGGCGAAGGCGGTCACGCCGCCTTTGTCGTCGGTGGACCAGATCACTGCGCCGGACCAAGCGGGGGGGTACCAAGTCCAGCCGCCCAGATCGACTGTTTGGATTTCGGTGAGCCGCGCTCCGTCGGACTCGATGCGGAGAACTCGCCAGCGTCCGCGGTCCTCACGATGGTTTTCGGGCAGGATCAGATAAGGGCCAGCTCGAACCGGGGCGGTTTTGAGCGCGCCGGGACCGTGTCCCAGGTAGAGGACTTCAGCGCAGGTGAACCCGTCGAGATCGACGATGAACAGATTGGCCTGGTTGGCGGGCGCGTACAGATAGCGGCCTGTTTCGTCGGTGGCGGGGGTCACGTCCAGCGGACGTCCTAGGGTGAGACGACCGACGATGTGTCCGTTAGCCAGACTGAGGCGCACGAGGTCACCCGAGCGGGTGGGTTGAATCAGGGTGTTGCCCGCCACCAGAGGTGGAGCGGCGATTTCCGCGCCTAGGGGCTGCCGCCAGATCAGCGCGCCGTCCCGCGCATGGACACGGACCAACTGGTTGGATTGCGTCTCGAACAGGATGGCGGAGGCAGGGGAGCCGGGCAGGGCGACCGGGGGGAACGGGGTGTCTCGACCCACGACCCGTTGCCAAAGCGGCTGGCCGGTGGCGTCATCCAGGCCGTAAGCGATTCCCTCGGCCACTGCGAAGACGACCCGGCCGGGGTTGGTGGTGTCGGACTTGGTGTCCTTAGCATTGTCGCGCAGCACCAGGCTCAGAGGCGGGTTGAGTGGGTGAGCCTGTTCCTCGGTTTGGGCGGGAACGCGGCGGGTGTCGAGCTTGGTACGGGTTTTGAGCAGGTCGTTGGCCTCGACTAAAAGGGCCATGATCGCCTTGTCGGAGGCGAGGTCCGGGTAGCGTCGCACCAGATCGTCCCGCTGGGAGTAAGCAGCCACGGGGTCGCCGTCTTTGAGGGCGCGTTCGATGGCCGCCAGACGTTGGGCCTTGATCCCGGCTTTCTCGACGGCGGCTTTGGCCTCTTCCAACTTGGGTTGGAACCGCAGGCGATCGATCTGCTGGGCGGTCGCCTCGCGGGCGATCTCGCGGTGCAGTTCGACGGCCCGTTCGACCACGGCGAGATCCTCGGCCTTACCGGAGCGGGTGGTCCGCTCGGCCAGGGCCGACGCGGTGCGCAAGGTCAATTCCGCCAATAGGATTCGGGCGTCTTCGAATTCGGGGATCGCCTTGATTTGGGGATGGACGGTTTGGATTGTCTCCAGCGCTTCGAGCCAGGAGGCCGAACCCGAGGAGGTCAATTTTTGAACGGTCGCCATGCCGCGTTGCACCCGGGCACGTCCCACCCGCTCATCCTCGGGGGCGAAGGCTAGGAATTGGTCATAGAAGTCAATCGCGGCGGCGAAGTCATTGGTTTTGTACGCCTCTTCGGCCTGGAGGAACAGGTTGTCGCGGGTGTTCTTGTCGTTGAGGACTTTCAGGCCGTAGCCGACCGCTCCCAAAAGCGCCAGGGTCGCCGCCAGACCAATAGCCAGGGGGGAGGTCAGAAGGCGTTCCTGACCGGGCGGACGTTCCTCGCCGAGTTTGAGCCGCCCCAGAGGCGACAAGGAGGTTGCCGCTTTAGCCCGAGCGACCGGGACCGCTTCTTGAGCGCTGAGGCCGCCAAGAGATCCCCAACCATCCTCTTCGGACTCTTCGTCCCGGTTCTTAGGACGGCGGTTGGTGGGAGGCGTGGGTTGGGTCGGGGTGGCCTGGGGTTGAGCGGGTGCCGAAGCGGTTCGAGCCACCACGGGGGACGCCGACGGTGACGGCGACGCGGGCGGCGCGTCGGCGAATCCGGGGTCGTCATCGAGGGCGAGGACCGGGGCTGTGTCCACCTGCACTAGGAACACCCGCGTCCCGGCGTAGGCGATCTCGTCGCCGCGGTCAAGCTTCTCTTTGCGAGTCTTGCGGCCGTTGACTTCGACCTCAGGCGCTTCGGGAGCAACCTCGACTCGATAACGGCCTGCTTTGGAACGGACCCGGAAGTGGTAGGGGGCCACTCCCGGGCCGAGTAGTTTCACGTCGCAACCGGGGTCCGAGCCGAACCAGATCACTTGGTCCGGGGTGAGTTCCAAACGTTGGACACTTCCTCGGCTGTCGTGAATCTCAATGGTCGCCATGCGTCGCGGGTTCCCACTCACGGAAGAACAGGTCAAAGGGTGAGGCGAGCTCGAAGGCCGCCGGGCGGCGTCGAATTGCCGTTGCCGAGGAGACGCGGGGGAGAAGCGAACGAGGGAGGCTTAGCGAAAGCGAAGCCAATAGACCCGCCGAGTCGTCAGCCGCGGCGGGAACGCCCGCGATGACGACGGCCAATTCCTCGAACCGAAGGGAGGATCCAGGTCGAGGGTGGAGAGGGGTAAGGGACCGGGGCGGGCGGTTTGGCCGGACGTTCAGCCGCGAAGAGGCAGCTGCGAGGTGACTGCGATCTGGACCTGACCGTTTTCGATCGTCACGCTGAACCGGGTTTTGCGAATCTCGTTGGGGTTGAGGCCGCGATAGTCGCGTTCGAGCCGCAGTAGGCGTTGTTCCAACTCAGGGGGGATGAATTGGAGAATATTGCCGGTCCCCACGTTGATCCCGGCGCGGGTGAGTAATTCCACATCGTTCTGTTTTCGCCCCTGTCCTTGCCAGAGGAAATACATCCGGGTTTCCCCCAGACCGTTGCCGACCCGTCGGATAGGGGTGGGGGTGGAGAGTTGGGAGGCGTAGTTGATGATGCCAGACTGGATCACCGCGAGTTCGATCCCTAGAAGGTCGAGGGTGCGGGCGTACTCCTCGGGAGACTGGCCGGGGGGGTAAAAGATGCTCCAACGCAGGTGGGAAGGAATGCTACCATCGCCGGTGCCATCGCCCAGGCCGGGTCGCCCGGTACCGATTCGACTGGCGCGGGGGCCGGTGGCGACGGTACCGCCGGTGCGTTGAGCGGGTGCCAGGTCAGTGGATTGGGCGGCGGTGTCGATGATCGCGTCCAAGGTGACTTCGGGGATCATCTGGAGGGAAGGTTCCTCAAAGAACGCCGCGTCGAGTTCAGAGTTGGAGGCTTGATCGGCGGCCTCGGCGTTGGGCACGTCGATCGACTCGACCGAGTTGAGTTCGCCGTCAGGCACCCCTCCGCCGCCACCGGCTACGTCGATGATGGTGATGTCGGCCAAAGCGCGGGGACGGAAACTCGGAGCGGTCAGAAACACCACCGCCAGCCAGCCAACCACAAGCATTGCCGCGAAAATCGCCGCCATCATCCCCGAGGTCACCCGGTCGTAGTCGGTCTCGCCCACAAGGCGCACCAGGGGCTCCTCCCCGACTGTCCGGTTGGGATCCCCGGCCGGTTCCTTGCTGGTGGACGCCGTTGGGGAACCGCTTGCCTTGTCCGTGGAGCGGTTCGGTTTCCAGAAGGCGAGTTTTCCCATCCGGTCGCGGCTGGGGTCTTGCGACGCGGCGGCCTCGGTCCGCACCATGTCGGGATCGCCTCCGGCGACGGCCGGATCGTCCGAGGGTCTCCGCGCCCCCGCGCGACGCGCCATGCTCATGACCACTCGCCTCGCCGATCTTCGGGAAACCATTCCCGTCCGACATTCGACCGCACGATCGGTCGAGTCCGACAAGCCGAACGGGTGAGGACGCTCAGCGCGTTATTGTAGCCAATCATCGCGTCGGGTTGAAGCGGCGACGGTTCACCTTGGAGGATTTTCCCCGACCGCCGCATCGGGATTAACAAACGCGATGGATCCGGTTTGGCTGGCCAATTCCGAAGGCGAAATCCCCCTCCCCTTTTCGGACCCAACGGGCCGGGCGGGGTTCTCGATCGGGGGGCGGTCCCACTGACTGGGAGAATGAAGCGCATCTTGTCCCCCACCACGGGATCGACCACACTGAACCAATAAGCCGACGGAAGGATTGGGGACTCATCACGTCCCGGCTCGACCAGACGAGTCGTTGACGTTGAGGTTCGCGGGGCCACCGCGATTTCCGTTGTTTGGCGAGAGGAGCCGTCTTCATCATGGTCGAGCCGATTCCGCCCGTAGACTCGCGCCACAAAGCCCGCATCCTGATGTGTCCGCCGGACTTTTTTGGGATCGAGTATGAGATCAACCCGTGGATGAACCGCCGGGTGGGTAGCGACTCCACCCGCGCTGCGGAACAGTGGCGGGGGTTACATCGCCTCTTGACCGACCTGGGGGCCGAGATCGAGCTTCTGGAGCCGGTTCGAGGATTGCCCGACCTGGTCTTCACCGCCAACGCGGGCTTGGTCTACGGCGACCTTTTCCTCTCCTCACGGTTCCGCCACGCGGTTCGTCAGAGGGAAACCCCCTACTTCGACGCCTGGTTTGCTGCTCATGGCTTCACGGTGGTCACCCTTCCCGAAGGACTCTACTTCGAGGGGGCCGGCGATGCTCTCTTCTGCGGTGAGACCCTGTTCGCCGGCTATCGCCATCGCAGCGACTCGCGCTCGCACCAGAAAGTTGGCGAGCTTCTGGGTGTTCATGTTCTTCCCATGGAACTGGTTGATCCTCGATTTTATCATCTCGACACCTGCTTTTGTCCGCTTGATCCCGAAACCGCGCTTTACCATCCCGGCGCGTTCGATGAATACGGTCGCAAAGTGATCACTTCGCATGTGCCCCGCTTGATCGAGGCTCCCCCCGAGGAGGCCGCCTCGTTTTGCTGCAACGCGGTGGTAGTGGGCCGCGACGTGGTCCTCAACGTCGGCGCGCCCAAGGTTGAGCAGGCGCTACGGCGAGCCGGCTTTACACCTCACGCGACACCCCTCGGCGAATTCCTCAAATCCGGCGGCAGCGCCAAATGTCTCACCATCCGGGTGGACGGCGAGGACGCCGCTTCCTGGCGAACCCATCCCCCTCAACTCGGCCGGACCTTCGCTGCGGCGCGGGGAGCAACCCGATGACCCAACCCCACGACGCCAACCCGCCCCACGACAGCTCGGCCCTTTCACCCGGCTCCAGTTGGTCGCGTCTGGTCTTAGTGCGACACGGGATTGCTCAGGAACGCGAGCGTCCCGACCTCGACGATGACTATCGAGCTTTGACCGACCGAGGCGCGCGTCGAGTGATCGAAGCGGCTCACGGTTTGGCTCGACTCAAGGTCAAGCCTCGGCTCATCCTAACCAGTCCCCTGATTCGTAGTCGTCAGACCGCCGAGTTGATCGCCCAAGTGCTCGGTCGTCGAGATCGAGTCGCGGTGGTCGAATGGCTCAAACCCCAGGTCGAGCCTCGTGACTTGGCGGGGGCTTTGAACGCTCAGGAGGTCGAGACGTTGCTGGCGGTGGGCCACAACCCCAACCTCTCGCTCTGCCTGCGATTCCTGACCCAACCGGAGGCTGAACCCGCCGCCACAACTCCTCTGGCGATGTTGGGCAAGGCGTCGGCCGCCTACCTGGTCCGTCGCCCATCTCACGGTCCCGCGCAGCTCAAATGGCTTGTCTCCGCGCGGATGCTCCGCATTCTGGGTCGTTGATCATCACGTAGATCCACCAAATCATGAACCCCATCCACACCCACCCGGCGTTTGGGTTTCCCGATCGGATCAGCGAATCCAATTCGATCTAGCTTGACCTCGTTTGATTTTCGTCAACTCTTCATCGTTTTCGATCTTGACCGAGTGGCTCCATCCGCTAGGAATAATGATAGCGACTCACCCAAGAGCGATGGTTCGAGGTGTGAGAAGGGCGCGACCAAACGCGACGGAATCCACAACGGGATTTCGGTGGGCCGACCCGAGGGATGGACTTGACCTTGTGATTCGTCCGATTGGTCTTTTGCCAAGTCGCCCGCGTTCGCTGGTTACCCAAGAGTCAGCGGGCACGGCTCGAATCTCCGGCCGTCCGGCGTGGTGGAATCCTCCCGAGTTTTTGACCCTTTGAGAAAAGGGCGTGGATCAATGAGCGCTCCTCTTCCGATTCCTCACTACGTCGAGCCGGACAGATGGGATGCGTCACGGTTGGCCGTGTTTGAGCAGGAATTGCGGGATTTGTCCGAGGCGTTGCCGGTAGTGGTCTCGGGCGGATGGGCTTGGCACCTGATGACTCCAGCTGGTCATATTGAATATCGTCACGCTCACGATCACCGTGATCTTGACCTGTTTCTCGACCCTCGGTTCCGCGACGACGCGATGAACACCTTGAGGCGCATGGGGTACATTCAATCCTGGACCCGGTTTGATTCCTCGGCGTTGACTTCCTCCGTCGGCTCGTCTCCCCGTCCGTTTTCACGTCACGTCAAGGACGCGCTTCGGGACGATCGGTACTACAAGGTGACGGTCGATCTCTTCCTCGAACCGATTGCCGTGCGGGAAATTCAAGCTCCCTGGGGCAGATCCATTCGCGTGGTGCCACCGGCTCGGTTGTTGGAGCTGGCCGACAGTCAGTCGCCGGCGGCGGCTTGCCTTTCAGCGCGGATTGCCCGCGACCTGCTGGCTCGCGGGCTCGATCCCGTTGGTCATCCCGAGATGGCTGGCTTCGCCGCTTGGTTGGACCCCACTCGACTCCACGCGCGACCCGTGTTGGAACTAGCCTGACCGTGGCAAGGATGAGCGCGTGGAGTCGCCACTTCCCCTGGAATCGACGCGATTTCCAGGCTGGATCAGAATCAGAATCGGCGAAACCCATAAGCAGGGTTGGCGGGGTCGAAGTCAAGAGGGGTGAGCGGGGTCTCAAAATCGAGATACGCGTACTCGTAGATTTCGACCAGCGTTTCGCCGTTGTCGGGGGCGTCGAAGATGGCGAACGGGTCGCCAAGATCGGCGGGCGATGAAATGGTGCGGCCCAGAATGATCCCCGCGGGCCAGTCGTGATTCTCGACCCGGATGGGGAGGCAGGTCGCGGAGTCGTACCAGATTTCACTGCGGGAGTAAGGATGTTGATCGGTTCTCTTGAGATGACGGTGGCATGAACGAAACACCATCTGTCCGTCAGGGGTTTCGATATGGTCGAGCCGGAGATGTGACGTGGGGTGGTTGAGGTCGAGCCGGCGAAAGTGGATCAGGCGTCGGACCAGGTTGAGTAGACCAGCCGAGGTGATGGGGTGACGGTTCTCGGCCATGGCCAGGGGGCCGTTTGGGTCGAGTTTGAGGCGAGGTGTCAAAAGGCGGGCCATACCGCCGGGGTGGGCGATCAAGTGGTTGTCGAACCGTCCTTGGGAGTAGAGCACTTCTTTGCCGTCATCCGGCTCAAGAAACTTCATATAAACCGAGAGAGGATTGTGAAGCACTTTGAGTTCGATGGTTTGCCACGGACCCAGCTGACCATGAATGCGCTCCAGGCGTTTGAACTGCGCGCGATGGCCCGGGTAGGATTGGAGACGGCGTTCGACTTCTTCAAGAATGGCCAACAGGAGGCGTTTGGCGTGGTCGCCTTGTTGGATGGTCTCGGGCCAGACAAGGGGGACGGCAGCCGGTGTTGAGTCGTTGGTCGGGGTTGAGGAGGATGGGTTGGGCGGGAGGGTGGTGGCGAAGGAATTGGAACCGTTGGAATCTTCGAGGTTGGGCGTGAAGGCCCAGGAGGCGAACGCCACGAGACCAAGGCCTCCGACCAGTCCCGCTGAACTCCACGCCAGGGGGTAGGAAAATCGGCGCAACGCAGCGCGGGGAGGACGAGGGACGGACTGGGAATCCGACATCGCAAATGGCTCCCGAGTGAGTGTGGAGTCCTGGGATTGCAGGGGGCAGCGACGCCTCGAATCGAACGGGTTCGAGTTCAGGATCCAGTGTGGGGGCGAGTCCCCTCTTCGTCAATCGAGTTTGGTTCAGAATGCGAACCGCGCGGATGTCGAGACGATTCGTCTTGCCCAATTGAGTCGATTCGGGCAGTCTCAAAAAGAGATGCGCCACCGTCGAGGAACGCTTTCCATGACCGGCTCCAACGAATCCTCCCTACCCGCCACCCCCGAGGCGATGTTGGATGACGTGGCCCGCCATGTCGAATGGACTGAAGCCCGTCGCGCCTCCTGTCTGGACGATCTGATTTTGGGATTCGCCCCGGAGGATCTGCGCAGGGCGGCCGAGGGACGGCTGCACCGGTTGGATCATCCCGACGGCGAATTGGCTTTGAGGTTGCTGGAGGTGGTGGGGGATGCCTCCTCGTTCGAGGCTCTCGCGTGTGCAATTCGCAGCCAGCCCGAACTCTCTCCCGAGCGGGCCTGGGAGGCTTTGACGTTGTTGCGCGACGTGGGGGCATTGGACCATCACGCCGAGCTCCGCGCCCTTTTCGACGATCTCGACGGTTTGGCCGAGGATCAGGGAGAGGAAGGAGGGCTGGCGTTGGAGTTGGCCGCGGAACTCGCCGACGCCCTGACCGAGGGAGGGGACGAGGCGATCGTGGCGGTCGCGGAAGCGCTGGCTGGGTTCGAGGAGGATCTGCGGCAGGCGATTTTGAACGATCTGCGGGAACGAATCACTCCCGAGGTCCTGTGCGCGTTGTCCCACCCCCCCACGTTGCTCCCCCTCAACCAATCGCCCCGTCTGGAGGCGAATCCGATTCAAGCCGTCTCCCGTCCCGCACCCGCGTTGGACTGGTCCACCGAAGCGCGATCCTGGGCCGATCAGGGAAACTTGACCGAAGGGCGTTCCGACTCATTCGCATTCGAATCCGGAATGCGGCTCGTTGATGGGATGGTGACCGCGTTAGATCGCCTGGGGCGTGGGGTGGTCGCATTGACGGCACGGGGCCAAGCCGGTCACGTGGTGACTGGCGTGTTCGTGATCGACGTGCGTGAGGGTGTCTTGACCGCCGCGGGGCGTCGAGGCGGGGCGGAAACCGCGGCGATTCGCGCGGAGTTGCTCAGCCGCACCCGCTGCGACCTGCTGACCGACGTTCCTGGATTGGCCCATGATTGGATGGTCCGGGCGCTTGGTCTGGATCTTCGCACCGGACGCGACCGCGCCGGGGCATGGTTGGAGTGTCTGGGCTGGCCGCGATTCCACGACCGGCACCCCAACGCCGTCGCCCTGCCGAACCACGGCATCGTCACTTGGGTGGTGGAGCCGGACGCCGTCAATCCACGTACGTTAAGTCGTTGGTCCGAGCGGATTTGGAGAGCTTGTCCCCACTGGTGCGACCAATCAGAGATCACGTTTGAATTGGCGGAGGAGTTGATCCTGCGCGAGCGTGATCCCCGGCCGCAACCGCGCCGCGACGCAGCGCTTTTCCGCTATCTCTTCAAGAAGCGGTTGGCCGACCAGTTGGAACGGCATCGGGCGATGTTAGGGTGGATGGCGTCGTTCTGGAACGCCGGGGATGCCCCCGATTTAGTGGAGGCAGCCTTGGGGTTGGCGTATGACCTAGGTGATCCCCAAAATCATCGACCCACCCATCCTTACGTCGCACGATGGATTCGACGCAGCTTGGAGGCGGCCCAGGACGATCTCAAACGCGGGCTTGACCCGCGCGCTGCCCGTGAAAGCACTGAAGTCTGAACGACTGAACCAAATCTCATTCAATCACAAAGCGTCTCCGAGTACGAGGCGGGGTGGGGAAATCCCCGCCTCGGGGACAGTGTCATCGGGTGTGCGTCCGATTCGATCTCGATTTCAAGTCAGCGTGGGCACGTGGACCTCGACTTCCCTGTCAATCGATTCCAATCCAAGAGGACGCCAGAAATTGCCGGAAACGGCATGAAGCCGCCTTCGTCGGGGCCAAGGAGCGAACCTTCCGCCCGTTTAGGCCGAGGCAGGGGTGGGTTGGGAGGGAGCGGCCTTGGCCTTGCTTTTGGCCCGCGACTTGGTGGTCTTGGGAGTGGCAGAGGCGGACTTGGTTTCGGAGGTGGCTCGGGAGTCTTCGACACTGGAGACGGCCGGAGCCTCAGACTCAGCGTCGGTTGGCAGATCGACCGGCTTGCCCGCCAGGGCCGCCGCCAGGGCCGCTTCGACCTCGGCGTCGGATTCGATCTCCTCGCCTTCGGGCAACTTGCCGGCCTTGGTGGTGGGAACAGTCAAGTAGGCTTGGTGTTCCCAACGACCGGCCCAAAACTGGCCAACCCAGCGCTGCAAGGAAATCGCCTTGACCGCCGGACGGTCCTCGTCGCGGATCACCTCGCCCCAGGCGCTGGCGTAAGCGGCGCGGACTTGAGCGGCACTGGCTCCGACACAAAGCAACCGCTCGCCTTGAGGAGCGAGTTGGGCCAACGCCCGCCAATCTTGGGCGGCGGTGGAATCGGGGGAAGAGCTCATCGTGGGGTTTCCTTTCCCATCGCCGTCTCGTCATCCATTCGACGTTCCAGGCGGGTCCAATTCAGCGGCGACCAACCGGCTTGGATCAGGCAAGCGAGCCATCCGTCGCGCTTTGATCAATAGGATCGGGCGGAGGAGGCACAACCGGTGGAACCACGGGTCTCGGGCTTGGGACGCTCAAGACGCAGCCGGACAGTTCGCTCAATCGAACGAAGCCGGAACCGCTTGGACCGTCGCGGACGGAACGGCGGGGACTAAAGGACAACAACGGTGCAGGCCGGAGACCAAACTAGGCGGTCGATCACGGGGCGAGACGAGGTCGCAACAAGCCGCGAAACCCAAGCCGAACCCTCGAGCGACGCAAAGTCGTTTCGTGGCAGCCGCGCTCAACCCCTGGCGATCCTCGCCAACCGGTTGCGACGCCATGTCATCCCGCAAGGATGGACACGCGCCCATCACGAAGAAAGCCCGTCGGGTCGCAAGCAATCCGGCACTGACCGCCCTTCCTGGCGATTTCCCTGCCAACTCGCTTGGCAAGAGAGGCAGCCTGGGTTTCCACGCGGTCCCGCTTGGCCGTTCCTCCGGGGGAGCCAAGGCGACGCGAGTGCGGGGAAACGAGTTGGACATCCTTATTCCTTTTGTCAACCGAACAATCGACTCGACAAATCACTCCACGCGATGAGAAACCAGTCGGACCAGACTCCGGCAAAAAACGAAATTCCAAAACACAAACGCCACGAGTCGGTCACCCGCCTCGACGAGCAAGGCGAATTCGACACTCGTTGACTCCGAAGCCTATTGTACCCAGAGAATCAGGGTGATCGAAGGAAAAAATTCCCATTTTGCCGCAAAAGTCTCTTCCAACCCGTCCACCGCTGGTCCACGCTTGCCACGGGACGAATCCAAACATTTGGACGGAATCCCGCATCTGGTCAATTCAATCTGGTCGCCATCTTTTCACTTCGCAACGGGTTGCCACCCCTAGCGTTCGTGAGCGCCATGTGCGATTCTTGTAAAATTGTTAAACTTACACTGAAGAGAGTCGCGTTGTCTGGAACGACCCCGACTCGTGCCGTCCTGGAGAATCGGTTGGCGAACCCAACCGACTTGCGCCAGGGCGGTGCCGTGTTCAAACGACGTGGTGAGGGAGTCCGCATGATGATTCGTTCCGAAGCGACATGGGCGCTGTCGGTACTGATTGGCTGGTCGATCTTGATGGGAGGGGCAGTGGGTTGGGAGGTTCGCGCCCAGGAGCAGACTTCTGGCGCGGCAGCCGATGACTTTCGGGCTCGTCAACGGGCGGAGGCGGCAACGCTGCCGGTCGTGCCCGCCCCCGAAACACTCCCCGGTGAACATCCCATCGACGCAGCGTTGCGGGCTGGACGCGCCCAAGGAAGCGGGCTGACCCCGCCGCCCGGTCCCCCGTTGACCGATGGGCGGTTGCTCCGACGTTTGAGTTTGGACTTGATCGGCTTGCCACCAACCCCTGAGGAGATCGCCGACTTCGAGAACGACCCGGCTCCCCTAGACGATAAGGTGGCCCGCGCCGTCGAGCGTCTGTTGGCCAACCGTCGAGGGTACGCCGAACACAACATGACCTTTTGGAGCGACCTGCTCCGCAACGACGAACAAACCGCCATCGATGGTTTGCGCGCTCCGATCACTCCCTGGCTCTACCAGGCACTGCTTGAAAACAAGCCATATGACCAGATGGTGCATGAGCTACTCAATCCGGGCCAACAGGGACCGATCGGCTTTCTCAAGGGCGTCAACTGGCGAGGGCGGGTGAACCTGAGTCAACGTCCCGAAGTTCAAGCGGCTCAGAACGTGGCCCAGATTTTTCTGGCCACCTCGATTAAATGCGCCTCGTGTCATGATGGATTCACCACCGACTGGAAACTCAAGGATGCCTACGGTCTGGCCGCCTTTTTCTCCGAGGGGCCTTTGGAAATGGCCCGCTGCGAACAGCCTACCGGCATCGTGGTGGCTCCACGCTTTTTATACGAAGGTCTGGGCGAAGTCGCCGCCGATGCCGATCTCGCTACCCGTCGCCGCGCCGTGGCCGACATGGTAACGCGGCCCCGCAACCAGCGTTTCGCGCGGGTGATCGTCAACCGGTTGTGGGAACGCTACCTGGGACGCCCTTTGGCCTTCCCCCTGGATGAGATGGGGGAGTCGCTTTACGACGAGCTCCACGCCTGGTTGGCCGACGACTTGATCCGTCACGACTATGATCTGCTTCGAACGACCCGTCTGATCGTGACCTCCACCGAATACCGTCGCGCCGTGACTCCTCAGTCGCGCGACGAGGCTGGCGAGCGGGTCGATCCCGCCCCAAGGCGTTTGACCGTTGAACAATTCCTCGACGCTCTGGCCAGCTTGACCGGATACTGGCCCCGGATTGCCGAGACATTCCGACTGACCTTGGAGGGGGACCCAATTCGGGCGTGGCGGATTCGCAAACCTGGCCTGTTTGCCGAGACTTTCGGACGACCCAACCGTGAACAGGTCGTCAGCCGTCGCCAAGAGGAGGCCACCTTGTTGCAAGCCCTGGAGGCGGTCAATGGTCGGGAACTCGCCGACCTGATCTCCCAAGGGGCCAAAACCTTGCTGGACTCCGACCTGGGCCGCGAGTCCGACTCGGCCAAGGTGGTCGAGACCCTATTCCTTCGCGGCTTCGCCCGAATGCCCACCGCTGAGGAAACCGCCGAACTCGCCGACTTGCTTGTGCCGCCAGGCGCGGGCGAGGCCGACCAGCGCCGCGAAGGGTTGGAGGATCTGCTTTGGTTGATCGTCAACCATCCCGAGTTCCAATATCTCCCGTGACGGAACAACATCACCGAATTGACCGAATTGAGTGACGGATCGCAACGGAGACCCCACAGATGACCAATTTCCTCGAAGGTGACGGGATCGATCGCCGTCGGTTCCTCAAGACCGCCGCGGCCACCGCTGCGCTGGGCGTGACGCCTCCTTTGGGATGGGGTTTGCGGTCGGCCTCCGCCGAGCCGACCGGGACGCTGATCCCGGCCAAGGCCGATCAGATGATTTTGCTTTGGATGGCAGGCGGCCAGTGCCATACCGAAACCTGGGATCCCAAGGTCTACACCCCGTTCGAGCCGGGTATGGAACCCCAGGCGGTCGGTTCGACCTTCCGCTCCATTCCCACCAGTCTCGACGGCGTGAGCATCTCCGAAGGGCTTCCTGAGTGCGCTCGGGTGATGCACTTGGGAACCCTGATCAAGACGTTCCAGCCAGCCAACCTCGGCCATATTCTGCACTCGCGGCACCAATTTCACTTCCACACCGGCTACGTGCCGCCTCAAACGATTCACAACCCCCACCTGGGTGCCTGGATTGCCCGCGCGCGGGGACCAGTCCAGCAGGGAACGCCTGCATTTGTGGACATTGGGCAACGGTTTAACATCTCCGCTGAGGATTTTGAGGTCAAGGCGTTCCACACCGCCGGCTTCCTGGGCGACGACTTTGGCCCGTTCTTTGTACCCCAACCAGCCGAGGCGGTTTCGGCGGTTCAACCACCGCCTGGAGTCTCGCGGCGGCGGTTCCGCGAACGTCTGGAACGATTGCATCGGCTTCAAGCCCTCCGCGCTCGCGCGGCCGGGGCCGACGCCGCCCAGGTCGGCGAGGATTATCTCAAACGGATCGACGCCGCTTATGCCCTGATGGATTCACCCGCGGCCAAGGCGTTCGACTTATCGCTCGAACCACGTGAATCTTATGAAGCCTACAACACTGGGCGTTTCGGCCTGGGTTGCCTGCTAGCGCGGAGGTTGATCGAGGCGGGTTCCCGGTTCATCGAGGTGACGACCGAGTATATGCCGTTCCAAGGGTGGGATACCCACGAGGACGGACACGCCCGCACCGCCGAAATGATGGCCCTGATCGATCGGCCGATTGCCCGTCTGATCGGCGACCTGGAGGAACGCAAGCTGCTCGACCGCACCCTGGTGGTTATCGCCACCGAATTCTCCCGGGACATGCTCATCGAAGGCAAGCCAGGCGAACAAGTCAAGGATCAAGTCGTCGTACCCGACCGCCTCACCGAACCCAAGCACTACGGAGCGCATCGCCACTTCGCCGGGGCCTGTTCGGTGGTCATGTTCGGCGGCGGGGTCAAGCGAGGCTTCGTCTACGGCGAAACCGCCGACGAACGGCCCTTTACCACCGTCCGTGATCCGGTCTCGATGATCGACCTGCACGCCACCATCTACAGCCTGATGGGACTGCCTCCCTACTACGGCTTCGTCATCGAAGACCGCCCGGTGTACGTCACCGAGGACGGCAAGGGTCAACCAATTCAAGGCGTGATCGCCTGAATCCCTCACGACTCTGTCACCCTCGGTTTTTCTTTCCAGACCCAACCTGCCCGCCTTGCAACGAGTGCGCGGGTTCGACGTTCGTGGGGCAATAGCTCAGGTCGCCTTGGCGTTGGAGGCGTTGGTCCGGCCTTTCATTTCATTCACAGGCCAGTGTCATAGTCGTATGTTTGGAAATTGGAAACGGGAGCAGAAGGCAACCCCTCGTTTCATCACCAAGCTGACTCCATAGCGCAATTCAGCTTAACTCCATGTCATCACCGGGGGCGATGGAGCGAACAAACCGGCCTGGAACGCGAATCGGCAACCCTCGAGAAAAGCATCGCGTTCCTGGCCGGCAAGAGCAAAAGGCAGCTGCAGTCATTCGGTCGAGGTGCTCGGAGAAACGTCGGCCTCCTTGAGCGTGTGAACCCGATTGGCCTCCAGAACTGAGCCGTCGTAGGACGTGACTTTGCCGGAAGGCCAACGGATGACCAGACGCTCAACCGAGGCTTCGGGTCCTAGGCCGAATGTGATCGGGAACTCGACGGAGGAAAGATAGCCCTTGGCCGGGAAGTGCTGGCGGCGCTGGGTGACGCCGTCGGTCGTGGTCAGTTCCAGACGCGCCCCGATGGCGTCGCGGTTGGAACCCGGACCGCCGATCAGCCGAAGCCGAAGGAAGCGGTTGGCGTTGCCGCCCTCGTTGCGGTAGAGCTTAGCCGGGCCGCCGCTGGCGGTGAAAACCACGTCGAGGTCGCCGTCGCCGTCGAAGTCGCCGTAGGCGCTGCCCCGCCCGACAATCGGCTCGTAGAGGTCCGGACCAATCACGTCGGAACTCACGAGAGTGAACAGCGTTCGACCTGGCTTGCCGCTGTTCCAGTAAAGTTGAGCCGATTGAGCATAGGTCTCGCTCGCTTGAACTTTGGAGATCTCGTTTTCAAGATGACCATTCGTCATCAAGAGGTCTTGACGCCCATCCAAATCGTAGTCAAAGAAGAAGAGACCGAATTTGAGTGGCGGCTGAGTCGGAGCGCCCAAGCCGAAAATATTGGCGAGGTCGGCGAATTGCAGGGTGGACGGGTCGTCCGACACGTATAGCGCGGTCATCTCGTTGGCGAAGTTGCCGATCGCCAGACCCAGGGTGCCGTCGTTGCGGAAGTCGGCCCAGTCAATCCCCATCGCCCCGCGTGCCCGTCCTTGCTGGTCGAAAGCCACCCCCGCCAAGGTGCCGATTTCCTCGAAGGTGCCGTCCCCTCGGTTGTGCAGCAGGAAATTCGGCACCGTGTCGTTCGCCACCGCCAAATCAACGAAGCCATCTCCGTCGATGTCATAAGGCGCGACCCCAAGCGCCTTGCCAAAGGGAACCTGCGCGTCGAGGGTTTTGATCTGCACCCCGGCGGCCTCCGAAACATCCGTCAATGTCCCGTCCCCATTATTGCGGAAGAGCAGACACAGCGTCCCCTTGAACGCGGTGGGAGGGCCATAAGCCCGACCTTTGCCCGTGCCGGCAAGTTGGAAATTCTGCTCGAGGTCGTCACGCGGATTCCAGTCGAGATAACGACACACAAACAGGTCAAGGAACCCATCATTATTAAAGTCGAAGAAGGCCGCGCTCGACATCCAGCCCTCCGAACCAACCCCGGCGGTTTCAGTAACATTGACAAACGTGCCATTGCCTTGGTTGCGGAATAACAAACCGCCTTCAAGGGTGGTGATGTAAACATCAAGGTAACCGTCGTTGTCGTAGTCACCCACCGCGACCCCTTGACCGAAGACCGAGACTGCCAGACCGGCCGACTCGGTGACGTCGGTGAACCGTCCCGTTCCGTCGTTGGCGTACAGACATTGGGTGGGAAGGGGCTGGTCGGGATGGCGATCCTCCGGCCAGAAGGTTTGATTGATGAACAGAAGATCTTGGTCGCCGTCGTTGTCGAAGTCGAACACGGCCACACCCGACCCCATCGTTTCGGGCAGCAGCTTGCGGCCGGTCATCGCGCTGGTGTGAACAAAGGTTACTCCTGATTCGGTGGTGATCTCGGTGAATTTGACCTTAGGGAGGGTCTCGGTGGCGACTTGTTCAGGCGCGGTAGGGACGATCACCTCGGGGAGGATGGGCGGGGCGGTTGGTTCCGAGCAGCCCAACGCGACCACGCCCAACGCCAAGGCGGTCGAGACAAACCAGCCGCGCGATGGAGACGCCGGCTCCACGCACGCTCCGGAGACCGTCACGGAGGCGTGGAGGCGGCCGAGGCGGGGGAGGGCGGAGGTCATTCGTCGTCTCCCACAAGAGGGGGTTCGGGTTGGGGGGAAACTGGAGCAGTTGTGGGGAGGCCCCAGTTATGATGAAGCGGATGGATTACAATGGATTGAGCGTTTTGATCGCCCGCCTTGTCGCGGGCCCGCGCTCGGGCAATAGCGCGACCTTCGGCAGTTTCATCGGGCTTGTAGATGTGATGTTGCGCTTTGTGGACCGAGGCCAGTGCCCGCGCGGTTTCCAGCCTAAGCGGTTCGAGGGCATTGGCTTTTTCGAGGGCCGCTTGAACTTCCAGAAGGATGGACATCCGACTTCCCACTTCGGGCCTTGGGCCGTCGAGCCAGACCGGGATCGCTTCGGACAGCCGCCGAGCGGCCGCGCTACGGGTTTCAAGCGTCGCCTTGTCGTCGTTGACCGCTACAATCAGATCCTCAAGCGTCTGGGTATCGATCGCTTCGTCAGTGCGGCCTCGAACGGGACGGGTCGTTGTGGAGAGCGCGCTTCCCGACTCCCGCTCGGTCGCGCGGACCCATTCGGAGTAGGCCAGGCCGAGGTTGTAGTGGGCCGCGACATTCTCTGAATCGAGGCTGAGCGTGTGTCGCGAGCGGGCGATCGAACGCTCCAGGAACTCCAGACGACGGCCACCGGTGAGTGGTTCCTGGCGGGCCCGGTTGTACAAGGCGGTGGCCAAGGCGTTGTTCACTTCATAATCCCAGCTGAAGTCGAAGCCGCGGGACTCGTCGCGGGTGTTGAGGACTGCCTCGTAGTCGCGGATGGCCTCGTCGAGATAGCCGTTGCGTTCGTTGATCTGAGCGTTGAGCCAGGTGATGACCCAGGGATACGGCTTCTGCGGGTGGTTGGTCGCAGCCGCTAGAGCAGCGCGGGCGTCGGGAATACGTCCTTCGCGGATGTACACTCGCGCGAGGTTGACGTATCCATCGACTTTGCCTAGGGCGGCGACCTGTTGGAACGCCTCCTCGGCCTGTTTGAGTTGGCCTTTTTGGCCGCCCATATCGTTTCCGGAGAGGAACAAGCCAATTCCGTAGTCGTTCCAGCGCTGCCAGTGGTTGGCTTCGGGAATCGGACACGGTTCGTTGACCGCTTCGGGGCCACCCCGAACTGTCAGAACCACGCGGTCGCGGGCCATTTCAACGATCGGCAGTGTGGGACCGTTGCCGGGACCGAAAATGTAATCCAGATACGTCCGGTCGAACTTGCGATAGTGCACCTTGGCCTCGAGTTCGATCGGCTGATTCAGGTCGGGGGGCACGTCCAACGCGAAGTGAACGACCTGACCAGCTCCCGGTGGAATCTGCTTGTTGTAAAGCGGAGTGAAAATATCGCCGGCGTTGCGGCGGTCGATGCGATTGCCTTGGTTGTCAAGCATGTAAACGTTAATGAAGTGCGCCAGGGGATCGACCCGTCCGGCGTCGTCCAGGCCGCCGGAATGACCGATGACGCGGCCATCGGGGGTGCGGGCGACCAATTCCACCCAGATTTCGTTGGAGTCGGTGGTTCCTTGGGAGAAGTGGTGGCCGATCGCTAGGGTTCGCACCACGACCTCGACCAGGTAGGAGGCACCCGGTTCAATCGTGGGAATGTTTGGGCGAAGCGGAGCGAGCAGTTCGCCCTCGATGTCCCCTCCAGCGCGAAGTCCGAAAATGTCAATGCGGACTTTCTTCTCTTTGAGGTAGTTTTCATGAATGCGGGCGATGTCCTCGCGCCCGCGGATGGTGGCCAGGCCGGTGTTGGCCCCGAGAAACAGGTGGTTGTGGATCTCGCGCCGACCGTCGCCGTCGTAGTCGCGTGCTCCGAAATCGTTGGAAACGACGCGATTCATATGACAATCAGCACACTTGCCCATCGCCTTGTCGGGGTAGTAGAAGCTGCGGGCTCCATGTCCGGAGACCCCGGAAAGCAGGTGGGAGTCGTGGTGGTTTTGTCCTCGAAGGAAGTCCTTATATTCGTTGAGCGCGAAGGGAAGGTGGACTTTATGGCAAGTCGAGCAAAAGTTCGAGTCTTTGTGGATGTCCTTAAGAAACGTGCGTTTGTGCATTTCTGGCTTGGCTTTGACCAGGGTGTGATTGACCCACTTGAGGAACGGGTTGTCGCTGAAGGCGAAGGGATAGTGTTGAGGTTCCTCGATGGTGTAGTCAGCGTTGCCCCGGGTGGAGTGAACCTGAGTGATCGCGTGGCAGGAGGTGCAGGTGATCCCCGCCTGGCTGCTTTTGGTGTTCACATCGTCGTAGTTGGGGTCATCGAATTCGCCAGAAAAGAACGGCACTGGGTCGTGACACCCGGCGCAGAAGCGGGCGGCTTTGGTGTTGCCGTCGCGTTCCAACGCGACCTGGCGGGTTTCGCGGACGCTGAAGAGGTAGGCCTTGTTGTTGAAGGAACTGAAGTGGTGGGCAGAGTGGAACCAGCCGTCATAGGAGTCTTTGTGACACTCCAGACAGTAGTGGTCCATCATGAGGGTTTCGGCGGGGATGAAGTTGCCGGTGGCAGTGCGTGCTGAGGAAGGGGTGGAAATAAGCCAGTCCCTCCTTGGGTTGAACCACACGGTACTGACGCGGGTCTAAAGTGTGGAGGAAGCTCATGGCCACCACAAAGGCGGCCACCGCGCCTGCCCAGAGACGAACATAGCGCCATTGGATGCGGGGTCCCGCCATGCGGTGCGCCACATAGAGACCCACCGCCGCCAGAGGGGCCAGCACATGCAGCCAGTAGGCTACTTCGCGGGTGTGGGGATCGCGTACCTCGTAGAGTTCGTTGCGCCAAAGAATGAAGCCGGTGACGATGATGACGAGCGAGGCGGCCAACAGGGCCAGACCGTACCGCACGGCTGCTTTGTTGGAGCGTCGCCAGGCGGTCACCAGGTGAATACCCGCGAACGCGGCGAACGGCAACAAGAGTAGGGTGCCCAGGGCCAGGTGGGCCGCGAACATCATGTAATAGAAGAAGGTTTCATGACCACTTCCCACAACAGCATTCAGGATCGTGACGCTGACTAGATAAACACTATTCGCTCCCAGCAGTGCCACACCGGCCAGAACCACAAGCAGCAACACGCGCAGTTTGGGGCCAATCGCCGGGACATAGGGACGCCTGACGCGAGCGGAAGCCGACGCACGGACCAAGGGGGGATCAGGTTCGACGCGGAACGTCGGGATCGAATCGCCCGGAGGCGGCTCGGTTGAGGAAAACGACATGGCTGAAACCTCGGATGAAAGATGATGAGGATCGTGATATTCAATGCGTATGCGTAGTGCGTATGCGTAGAAGGTTTACCGATGGGCCAGCGAGAGCGTCGCGAGCGTCGCTTGGATGTCGGCGTTCAGCGTCTCGCGGGCCGTCTCGGGAAGATGCCAGAACAGGTAAAGCGTGAAGTCGTCGCGGGGCACGATGAACGCGACTCGACGGGTTGGAACCAAGGGCCGGTTGTCGCCGGTGCGGGGCAGGGCGCGTCCTCGGCCGATAGGAGCGAGTTGGTCGCCGGTTCCTGGCGCGACGAGTTCCAACCGGGCAGCGCTGACGCCAGGGATCGATTCGTGGTCCACCACCTGGCGCTCGAATGACCAGCCGGGGCTGTTGGCCCAGAGGTTGGCGGTTCCCTCCAGTATTGTTTCGGCAGTCGCGCCGGGATCGCGCAAGGTGGTGAACAGGCTCAGTGAAGCTCCCTCCGGACCCACCCAGGCGGCCAGAGGATCGCCCGGCACCACGAACCGATCTGGCTCCACCAGACTCCAGGTCGGCGGGAGTCGCAGTTCGATCCCGCAACGCGCCAATGGGTCGGATTGGTGGCAGCCTCCCGGCAGCACGAGCAGCGCGATCAAAAAAATGGAATTCCGATGACCCATCAACTTCTTCTCCACACCGATCGGGTGGTCCATCAGAAAACGGGTTTCGATGGTTTGCGCGACGGTTCTAGGGCGGGTTTACCAAGCCGCTGTCGAAGCCCGTGGTCACGACGGACCCAGCCTATGCGTCGCAGTAGGGGCACAACGCGCGAGGCAGTCCCCGTCTCGTCGTCACGCGATTCGTGGTATGTCATGGATCCGTGCCCGGATGGACTTCAGCCGGGCGCCAGGCTGTGGGGATGTGCGGAAACCCGTCGCTCGACGCTCGAATCGTTGGCCTTGGCCGGACGAGCGGTCCTCGGGAAAAGGGGAGGTTTGCGACGGTGAGTCACATCATTGGGCACGGGGTGGTCGATCGGGTGGAAAACCCCGATGGGAGGGGGATGCGGTTGTAGAGGGAACGGGAACCCTCCCGCCGGAGCGTGGGGAGGGAGGGGGGGGCTCGTCGGTCATGGCGGCGCAGGAGGCCGCGCCGGGGTCGGCGGTTCCTGACGATTGCGGTGGTTGAGAGTCGCAAGGGGTCCGATCGAGACGGAGCGGCTCGCGTTGGACGGTGATGAGCGACAGGTCAACGACTTGGAGGAATCCCAACGAGTGAGAAGTGGGGTCAGCCGATGGATTGGATCCCCAGCCGGGCACGGCAAATTCGAGGTGTTGCTGGGGACGCTGAGCCACGTGACAGCCGGCCGCTTTGACGGAGACCGGCGGCAGGGTCAGGAGCAGGACGACGAACCCGACCCTACAGGCCCAAAGGCCCGAAGGTGTCAGACCGATCGCGCCGCGGTGGTCGCGAGGTCGAGTCCAACGCATCGTCGTAGCAGCTCCCCGAATGACCGGAAATGATCCGGTGGCGTGAGATGGGCGTTTTCATTATGCGAGTGGGGCAAGAAGATTGTCAACACGCGCATGGGCAGTCGTGGCGTGAATGGCGTGACTCAGGGGATCGATGCGGTTGGATCACCACCGAGAGAAGCGGCTTGGGGAAGGACCGGAGTCGTGAGCATCCGGCGGGCGGCGGCGGCCACTCTTTGGGCGGTCAGCTCATGAAAGCAATGCGTGGTGGGACAGGTCTTTAAAAGACTCTTGGCGCAGGAGACCCGCGTTAGGACGGTGATGGCCCGAGGTCCGTAGGGGCCGGTTCGTTCGGGGTCGGTGCAGGTGAAGACCCCTACGACCGGAGCGCCGCAGGCGACCGCCAGGTGAAGCGGGCCGGTGTCGTTGGACACAACCAGGTCGCAGCGTGCCAACAGTGCGGCGAGCTGGTTTAGGGTGGTTTGTCCTACGACATCGACCACGCTTGCGAGCAGACGGTGGGAGTCGTTGGGCGGGGTGGCGAGGTGAGCGAGTAAACGATCGACGAGGGGCCGGTCGTCGTTCGCGCCGATCAGTAGGATGGTGCCGCCGTATTCCTGGTGGAGCAGCCGCGCGGTTTCGGCGAAACGCTCGGGGGGCCAGCGTTTGGTTTGCCAGCGAGCGCCGGGGTTGTAGGCCAGGATCGGTCGGGGGCAGTTGGCCAACAGGTGGTCGGCCCACGCAGCCTGTTCCGGGCCGATGGGAGGATGGAACCGCGGTGGACTGGGGGGCGGGCTTCCTTGAAGGCGCGCTAGCAGACGCGGAACCAACATCAAGCGATCGACCGCGTGGGTCACGCCGGGAGGGATCGCCACGGTGTGTGTGTGGCTCCAGCGCGAACCTTCGCGGGCGTCTTGCAGACCGATCCGCACCGGAGCGCCTGTGGCCCAAGCCATGAGGCCGGAACGAAGGAGACCCTGGAGGTCGATCGTCACATCAAAGCGACGCGATCGGAGTTCGCAAGCCAGTTGGCGAAGTTCCGTCCAGCCCGTGCGATTGAGCTTGAAGCGGGGACGATCGAACGGAATGACCCCGTCGAGGTCGGGATGGCCTTCGACCAGACCGCGTAGACCACGGGCCACGACCCAGTCGAAGGCGGCCTCAGGCCAAAGACGCTTCAACGCGCCCAGGACAGGCAGGGCGTGAACCACGTCGCCCAGCGAGCTTGGCTTGATCAGGACCACCCGCCGCGGTTTGAGTGTGATCAAGGGAGCGACCCGACCGAAAGCCAGACCGGTTTCAACGCTTCGGGATCGCTTTCGCTTCGGCGCGGCCTCAAGCAAAGGGAACGCCACCATCGAACGAAATTTTCCTTGTCGGTTTACGGGTTTGAAAGTGACAAGTGAGGTGACGATTGACTCTTGCTGCTCGATTGAATCGCCGGAATTGTCGTCCCGCTGGATTCCATCCACTGCAGCTTGTCGCGGGTTTGCACCGAACCGTCTCGACGATGCTGGGCGGGGGGAGTATGCTTCCAGCACGTCAGACGGTCAATTCCAAAGACGCGGCTTACACCCACAACCCGCCTTGATCACATCTGGCTTCCTGCCGCGCCTCTTGCCGAGCCGAGCCGTTCTCGAATCCGTCATGCGGAGCAAGCAAGTTCCGAGGGCGTGGCCTTGCGTCAGCGACGTCGCCAATCGTTGAATTGATCGGGGCCGATATCTCGTTGGGGAGGAAGCGATCATGCCGGGAGTGGTCTGGGGATTGTTGAGCGTAGCGTTTGTGTTGACGGTGGATGGCCCCAAGAAAGCGGCAGTCGCTTTGGAACCTAACGGTGGTTCAGTCGCCGCAGCCTCTGGTTCTTCCACAAACGCGAGCGAGCCGGGAGCCGCGTTGATTCGAGGTCGGGTGCGGTTCATCCCGTCCGACCGCGAGACTACCGAGGTTGGGGAGTTGTTCCGCTTAGGGCCCGCCGAGTTCGACTACACCATGAGGAAAACCCGCGAGACCGCCGACTTGACCGTCTGGCGGGTTACGTTTCCCTCGCCGTTGCCGTCGCCGCTGCCGGAAAACAACGTGGTGCCGCTGGATTACTTCGCCCCTAAGGTTCCCGCGCCAGGGGGAGCGGATCGGCGTCCAGCGGTGGTGGTGTTGCACATTCTAGGGGCGGATTTCGCGTTATCCCGCTATCTTTGTGCCCGGTTGGCTCAGCGAGGGGTCGCGGCGGCTTTTCTGCAACTGCCCTACTACGGGGATCGGCGTCCTCCCGGGGGCGATCAGCGGTTCCTATCGGCCGACATCGAGCGTTCGGTGGCGGCCATGAGGCAGGGGGTCTGCGATGTCCGCTATGCCGTGGCTTGGTTGGCTCAACGTCCCGAGGTCGATCCCGAGCGTCTGGGGGTCGCGGGAATCAGCTTGGGAGGGATCATCTCCTCGTTGGTGGCCGCCAACGACCCCCACGTGCGCGAAGGGGCCTTTCTGCTAGCCGGGGGGGGCCTGGACGACATTCTTTGGGACATGCCCGAACGCGAAGCTCGCCTCTACAAACGCAAATGGCTGGAGTTGGGCCGCACCAAAGCCGACCTGACCCAATTGACCTCCTCTTATGATCCGCTCACTTATGCGTCCCGCCTCAAAGGCAAACGCCTCCTCATGATCGCCGGCAACGTCGATGAGGTCGTGCCCGCTGAGAGCGCCCAACGCCTTTGGGACGCCGCCGGCCGCCCCCCTATCCGCTGGTTGGATTGTGGTCACTACTCCGCCGCCGCCTACCTCTTGCCTGAAATGCGGAACGTGGTCGAGTTCTTCGTCGAAGGGCCCTACGCCCCTCCCCGTCCTCCGATTCTAGGCAATCCTCCCCCTCCCATGTCTCATTCAATCGGTCGTGAGTGACCATCGCCTCGCCACGCTCGAAACGAGAACGAAGCGCAATTGCTTCGTCATCAGCCTGTCTGGCCGCAGGGCAAGCCCCGCTTGTTCACACGCCGTGCCGCGTCGTCCCTGGGAGAAACCTTGTTGGATCGCCTGCGATTCCGCCGGGATCATTTCGGTTTCATGATTTTGGCTCCATTAACGGTATGAGGACGATTGGACCAAGAGCGATTCCAAACTCCCTCATTCCCATTTTCCAAGTCGGAAACGAGGCGAAGGATTCATCATGAGTCGAGAGGCGATGCGGTTTGACCCTTCGTTGCTTGTGGAGGGCCGCCGTCGCCGTCCGATACTTTGGCTGGGGCATCCGGCTCTTCGTCAGACAGCGCGGGTGGTGGAGCCGTCTCAGTTGAAGACCGACGCTTTTCGGCGCTTGATCGGCGACATGGCGCGGACATTGGAGGACGAGGGCGGAGTGGGATTGGCGGGGCCCCAGATCGGCGTAGATCAGCGGGTTATCCTGGCGGGCGCGTTTCCCAGCGAACGCGATCCATCGCGGCCCAACTATCCGGTGCGGGCCTTCATCAATCCGGTGATCGTGGCACGATCCTCCCAGATCGAGGCGGCCTACGAAGGCTGCTTGAGTATCCCAGGCATCTTGGCGCGGGTGGCTCGACCCCACGCGGTAGAAATTGAATACCTTGACCTGAATGCCATGCCTCGGCGTCTTCGGGCCGAGGGGTTCCTGGCGCGGGTGTTGCAACACGAGATCGACCATCTTGACGGCGTGCTGATTGTGGATCACGCCCGCTCGTTTGGTGAAATCGTCTCGCTGGATTGGGTGTTGAGTCAGATGCGGGGCGCGACGTCCGGCGGCGAGTCCTCCTTGTCCACCGAGACCACGACGGTTTCCTCCGAACACGGGGTTTCTTCTTCCTCCGCCTCTTCCTCCGCCGCGACGCGAGCGATGTCGCCATGAACACCGTTGTGATCGAAGTCGCCGCGCCTCTGTTTTCTCGCCTGAGTTTCGAGTCGGTTCCCGACCCCGCGTCCAATCCCGTCCCTCTTGTCGATCCGCGCGTGGGTGGGCGAAGGGTGGCCGATTGGATCGCCGCTTGGGAACAGGGCGAGTCTCCGTCCGACTCGGGATTGAATCCGTTCGAGGTAGCCGCGGCACTGGCGTGGCAAGGGTTGTACGCCGACCCCCGGGAGATCGGTCCACCCTTGACGCGCCATGCTCCGAGCCGGCCCCATCTGCGTTCGGCGGTGAGCGAGGAGGAATGGACCCGACTTTGGCCCCAACTCGATCGTCCGAGGCGTTTGAGCGTGGTGGCCGGGCTGGCCCAGCTGCTCGACTTCTGGGACCAATCGCACCAAGCCGCCCAGACCGCCGACGACCTCGGCGAACGCCGATGGGCAGCTCTCTGGCACGGCGTGGCCCATCGTCGTGAACCGGATTGGTTTAATGCCCGCTACTGGTTCCGGCGGGCTGATTCCGAGACGGTTCTGGCCGCCTTGCCGCCTCGTTTGGCCCCGGTGGTCGTTGGAACCCCCTTTGAGAGTTGGACGGTGCCGCCTTGGAATCCCTTCCTCATGGTTGAAGCCTGCTCCCAAGCGCGAACTCCCGCCGACATCGACCTGTTACGGGCGATCCAGCGCGTCGAATTGACCGTTTTGCTGGAGTCCACTCTCGGTTTGGAGTCCTCCGCCGTCTAACTCCAACTTCACCGTCCCGAGAGGTTGGGGGAAATCGTCCCAAAGCACCGCGAGGCCGCTTTGGGAACGCGCTCGTCGGTTCAGGAAGCCGGATTTCGACTTGCCGTCGGGGGAACAATCGGATACCGTCCCCCCGCTGAGGGATCGGCGTCGTCGCGTGGCGGAATCCAGCCGTCGAAGCGAACGCGGTGAGCGGGTAAGTTGGGGGGCACCCGTCACGCCGTGATCGAGATCGTTTGATTGTTTGGGATCGCCACGCCGCGACAACTCAAAGCCGGGAGGCGACGTCATGTGCGGGCGAGACCGTGTCGTCAAGTGGGCGGGACGCGCCGGAGTGGCTGGACTGCTCATCTTCGGGGTGGGTTATGGCGCGTTGGTCTGGATCGCCTCGGTCGCGCGTGACCGCATCGCCCGGCAATTGGAGGACCAGACCGGCCATCGGGTCGAACTCGGGCGTGTGATTCCGTGGGGATTGGGCACCTTTTGGGTTCAAGGGGCGGCCGTCACCGCGCCACGAACCGATACCCCCTGGTTCGTGGCCGACTCGATCCGGTTCGAGCGACCAACACTGGGCTTTGGTTCCCAAGTCAAGCTCACGTTGAATCACCCCACCATGCGTTTCCATCGCCGACCCGATGGTTGCTACGACCCCACCGACGCTTTGGCGCAGTCGCATCAACGTCGCGCTCCGTCTGCTTCGCCGCGTGCCGCGGTCGACGGCTCGTCGGCCGTGTCCTTCGAGGTTGGTCGGACCCCGCCCAACCCACTTGACGATGTGTATCTGGAGATTCGTCATGGCGTGGTGGAGTGGCGCGACCCCGACGTTCAACTCGATGTGCGGGTCGAAGAGGTCGAGGGCGTGGCGTTTTGGTTGGGTTCATCGTCCTCAGTGGTAGTGCAGGAAGCTCAGGGACGTTTCGCGGATGGTCAGGCCCGCTTCGCGGTCCAGGTTCACGCGCCGAAGCGGGATCAAGGCTGGACGCTAGAGGGGCAACTCCAACTCCGCCGGGTCAATCCCACCCCCTCTTTAATCAAACTGCTCGGTCGGGTCGCGCCGGTGGTGACCGTGTCGGGAGAGGTTCCCGCGATCTCCGGCCCTGCCCCCCAAGCTCACTCGGTGCCCAAGTCATTGGATCCGATCGAGTCGGCCCGGCTCTTCGGACGGCTTCAGGGCGAACTTTACCTGGAGACCCGCGGACGCGACCGCCGAGAATTGCTAGACAGCTTGAGGGGCCAGGGTCGCTTCCGACTGGACCCGATCGAATGGGAGGCGGTCGGTCCCCTCGCCCAACTCGCCGACGAGTTGGGAATCAGTTCCAAAAAGGGGCGAATTGCCTCCTTGCTGGGATGTTTCGAGGTGGAACGTCGCGCCGTCCGAAGCGATCGTCTGGAACTCACGCTGGGACCGCTTCCACTCGAAATGACCGGAGTCACCCAGTTCGATGGCGCGATCGACTTCGTGGTCGCTCTCCCTGGCTCGACCCGGTTAGGACGTTTGAACCCGACCGCCTCCGAATGGCTCAAGTCGATCCGCCTGGAACCCGACGCTTTGCCCGCGGCGCGCATTGTGGGTCGTTACGATCAGCCGCGGATTGAATGCGATCCCGACGCCCTCAAAACCCTGGGACGGCGGTTGGAGACCGAGTTAATACGCAAGCTGGAGCAACGGCAGCGCGATCGTCTGGCCCGCCCTGAATCGGACGCATCCTGGGACGACACGCGGATTCGCTGACCCTGAACCGGGACGCTATGGCGGGCGCTCCACTCCATCCAACCCCGCCCGTTGTTCCGATGTCCGGCGTGTTCACGCTTCGATTATCACCCGCGCACCTTGGTTGAGGGGCCGCGTCCGCATCGCCCAGCCGGTCGGAAGACCAAGGGCGTCGGCCAGGGCGGAGTCGTCTAACTGAGCGATCGATGAATCGGCGGTAGTGAACCCGTACAGGGTTGGTCCCCAGGAGCTTTGTCCAACGCCCACTAACCCCAGAGCCTCCAGCCGCTTCGCCAGGCGGTGCGACTCGACTCCCGCCCATGCTCCTCCGGCCTGTTCGGTGGCGAAGCTGTCTCCCACCTCGCGTTGAAGGCGGCTTAGCGCTGCGCCGAAGCGGGGCAGATCGCCTTCGACGATCGCGGGCAACAACTCCAGCAATACGAGACCACACCAAGCGTCGGTTTGTGACCGTGGGATGGGAGGTAGACGTGCGAAGGTGTCGGCTTCGTCCTGGCCGTGACGGCCCGACGCGAGCCGCTCGGGACGCGCTAGAATCACCCGCCAGTTGTCCGACGGAACCAGACGACTCAAAAGGGGCGCGATTGTTGGGAACCGGTCCGTTTCGGGACGATCGCCGTCGCATAGGTTGGGATGTCCGCCGTCTACGATCAAGCCACCATGTTCAAACCCATGCGCGCCTACACCCGACCGTAATCCCCGTCCGGACCAGCGGGCCAGCGTCGCAACCCCGATTCCGCTGGGATCCAACCCGCTCAGTGTGGCCAAAGCGCACGCGACCGCCAATCCCAGTTGCGTGCCGGATCCCAGACCAATGTGGGGAATCGGCGCGCGCTCCAACCGAAGTCGCACACCCGCCAAGGGCAATCCCGCCGTGCGGACGACTCGCCGTGCCGTGGCGTCCAGTCGGGCAGCCCAGACGTTCAAGTCGTCGGGGGCGCATGAGCCAAACCCAGAGGGCTGTGGCAACGCCGCGGAGGCCAAGGCCTCGACGATCACATGAAAAGGGGCGGCCTCAGCGTGGGTTCGAGCGTGGGGTGGGGTAGGGGTGGGGTGGGGTGAGGCGATTGTCTCGGCGGTGAGAACCAAGCCTGGTTGGTCGATCATCATGCCGAGCCCGCCATGATGTCGAGGGGCCGTCGGCCCCCGCGCCAGCAGGCCGAAATGAAGCCGAGCGCCAGTCTCGATCCGAACCCGGCGAGGGGACGGGTTCATGGTGGGGGTCCTTCAACGTCGATGGTGGATGGCTTGGAGGAGTTAATCCGAACCACCCGCACCAGCGGAGCGTCTTGCCGACCCTCCCGAGGCCAACGTTCTACCTCCTCGAAACGCTCGGGATCGGCCTGGATCAAGGCGAGCAGGGGATGGGCCTCCTGGCGGGCGAATTGGCTCGATTCGATCAAAATCCAAGTGATTCGATGCGCGTCAACTTGCTCGTCGAAGTGATCCGGGTCTGGCTCGACGCAGGGAATTCCGGTTCGCCAGTATACATCCCCGCCGTGACGCGCCAGGATGGGACCCTCGCGGGGATCGACATGCTCCTTGAGCCAGGCGCAGGCGGCTTCGAAGGGGGCCTGGGTTGCTCGCAACGCGGCGGAGCGGTTGGCGATCAGGGTGTGAAGCGTGTAGGGGAGCGTAGCGAGCCCCACAACCGCCGCCAGAGCCAGACTGACGCGGCGCAGGAGGCGGCGACGATGGGGGGCGGGAGGAAGTCGTCGCCCAATCCGCGATCCCAGGACCAGGCTGCCACGCCAGGTGGCCAGCCCCAGCGCAGGGACCAACGGTACCAGGAACCGCCCAGCTTCGGTGTATGGCCAAATCAACAACACCGCGAGCGTCAGCACCAAGACCATCCCCGCTGGGCGGGTGGCGGGTCGTCGGATGAGGTCGAACATCCCAAGAAGCGTCACCGACGTGAGCGCGACCCCCAGAAGGGTCGCGGCCATTGCTAGCGTGGGCCGTCCTGAAAAAACGGTGGCGACTTCCAACACCGGGGCCGTCAGCGTGTCGGGGATCCGCACCGCGTAGAACAATGCCTGATTCCAGAAAAGGTCGAGGAGGCCCTGGTCGCCGCCGCCCAAGCGGGCCGCCTGGGGGGCGCGTCGGGTGCCAAGGACCCAGAGAATCCAGGGCAACAGAAGGAGTCCGGCGGTGGTCAAAATCAAGCCGGATCGCGCCAGGCGAAGACGCAGGGACCAGCCTGTCTCGGACCGGGTCGTGGGGAAAGCCAGGGGAACCAACGGCGACACCGCCAGCGCCAAAAGCGTGGCGGCCCCAACATGGCGGGTCAAGGTGGCGGCACCCAGACAGGCTCCCAAGGCCACGCTCCAACCTAGCATGGTTTTGGTCGAGGCAGCGTGGTCGATGCGATCGTGCAGGATCAGGGCCAACATGGTCCAAGCGAGAAACAACGGTTCCGATCGAATCGCGCCGCCGTTGGCCACCCAGGTCCAGTTGGCGGCCACTCCCAAAGCCAGAGGCCCGACGAGCGGGCCGGGGTAGCGACGGCTCAACCAACGCGTCCAAAGCCAGACTGCCGCGACAGTCGCCAGCGCCGAACCCAGCCGCGCCCAGGCGGTCGAGACGCCGGTGAGCGACCAGAGACCAGCCAGCGCCAAGGGATAGCCAGGCGGGAAATGATCGTGGACCGGTGCGCCGGGTTGATTGATCTCGCGGTAGCCCCGGCCCTCCAGGAGCGAGACCGCCAGAATCGCGTAGCCCGTCCCATCGAACCGGGGCGGTTCGCCGAAGTCTAGACGAATGGTGGTCAACACCAACGCCAGACCCGCCGCGATCCAGGGAAGACGAGGACCGAGCATGAGTGAATCCGTGCAAGATCGAGAGCAAATCAGGCCGACATCGTTCAAATGGTTTGTTCAAATGGTTTGATCGACGGCCCCCGGGATGCGTTGATCGCCCCCTGAGTTACTCATGGGCAGAATGGCATGGAATTGTGAGCGATCGGCGGCCCGAACTCAAGGCGCGGTTCGAATGCGAAGCATGAATGACGCGGTGACTTGCCTTCGTTGAGACCGTCTGGCAATTTAGGAAGACGCGATTGGTTTCCCAACCACTCCCGTCTCCGTGATTTCCCGCACATTCTCTTTGCACTTGGGATTCCCCTTTGATGACGTGTTGTCCAATCTCTCTGCCCGGTCGGGTTCGAGCGGCGTTTACGTTGATCGAGTTGCTCGTTGCCGTGGCCATCATCGCTGGTTTGATCACGCTGTTGCTGCCGGCGGTTCAAGCGGCCCGCGAGGCGGCGCGACGGACCCAGTGCGTCAACAACCTCAAACAAATCGGCCTGGCGCTGCACAACTACTACGCGATCCACGACACCTTGCCGCCAGGACGGGTGCGGAGCCGGGTTGAGGGGTTGGGGTTGGTGTACAGCGGATTTGCCATGATCCTGCCGCAACTGGATCAAGGTCCCCTCTACAATGGGATCAACTTTCATCTCAACGCCGATCGCGGGATCGGGCTGCGGGAAAATCTGACCGCGCGGGCGACCCGCTTGAGCGTGTTCCTTTGTCCTAGCGATACCTCCTCCGACGCCGACCGGCCCGATCAAGCCCCCACCAACTATGTGCAGAACACCGGCGAACGGCATTCGGTCATCGACAACTCGGGACCGCTGTACGAGAACTCGCGGGTGCGGATGGCCGACGTTTTGGACGGCTCCTCTCAGCTGGCGGTCGTCAGCGAGGTCGCCCGCTCGTCCTTGATCCGCGCTAACGACGTGATCGAGCTAGGATCAATTCAAATTCTCTCGTATGAACAAAGCTGCGCCCCAAATGGTCCGCCTCGGGCCGCGGCTCGGGGCAATCGTTGGATTTACGGCGCGCCGAATCATACGATGTACTCCCATCACCGTCCGCCCAACGATCCTCGGCCTGACTGTCGCGGCGGGGTTCCCTTCGGCGATCGGACCAACGCCGAATGGGATCGCCTCTCGCTGGATTCGGCGGCGCGGAGTTTGCACTCCGGCGGGATCAACGCCCTTTTTCTAGATGGCTCAGTGCGGTTTGTTTCCAACGGAGTCAATCCCTTGATTTGGCGCGCCTTGGGGACACGGGCCGGTGGCGAGGTGGTGAGCTCCGATTGGTGAGCGACCGCAACCACCTAGGGAGAATTCGGCCGGTGTCCGTGGGCATGGACAGAGATAGATCCACTCCGCTTGGTTTGGGTCAATTCAGCCGCCAAATGGTCAGGTTGAGACCGGTGGCGAACAGTGCCCAGAGTAGGTAGGGGACCAGCAACCCGGCAGCCAAAGGACGAATCCGCGCGAACAGGACAATGGTGGCGATCACCAAACCATCTAAGGCGAGGATGTTGAGCAAGGCCAGGCCCGGGTCGCGTAACGCGAAAAAGGAGACCGACCAAAGCGCGTTGACGACTAAATGGATCCCGTACACCCCAAGGGCGACCGGCACTCCCGGCGCGACGCCGCGACGCATCCAAATCAGCCAGGATGAGATGCCCATCAGGGTGTAAAGCGTGGTCCAGACTGGGCCGAAGACCCAGGAGGGTGGGGTCCAGCTGGGTTTGGTCAAGGTTGGGTACCATTCCGAAACTCCCTGCGCGGTCGCCAGACCGCCGATTGTCGCGGCGCTGAAGGCCAAAAGCAGCGAGACGACCAGACCCAACCCGGCGACCCAGCGGGTGGAGACCAGCGACGAGGTTGAAGGCGCAGCGGCGTCACTCATGGCGTCGTCCCTTGTTGCAGTGGGAACCATCGAATCCATCGGGGAGAAAGACGCTCGGATGAGCAGAACCGAAAACCGAACTCTATCTCTGGCGGTGACGAGTCAGGGTTGAGGACAAGTTGGGATGCGTTTGAGACCCAAGCGTTGATTCAGGTTGGGTCAGCTTTCAGGGCGTGGTCGAGCAACTCCAACGCGGCCGCCCGGACCTGTTGAATCGCCACGGCCATTGGTCCCTCCAGGGTCGCGCCAGCCGCGGCGCGATGACCCCCGCCGCCGAAGTCGCCGGCAAGCTTCGCGCAATTCAGCTTGCGGCTGCGAAAGCTGCATTTCACCGAACCATCGCGTTGTTCGACGAACAGCAACGCGAGTTGAACCGAGTCGATGCTCATCAGATGGTTGATCAGGTCCTCCGTGTCGGCGGGCAGGGCTTCCAGGCGAGCGAAGTCGGCGAAGGAGACGGCGCTCCAGGCCAGTCGTCCCTCGGCTTCCAGGCGAACGCGGGCCATCGCCTCGCCCAGCAGGCGGACCCGTCCGACGGTGCCGCGCTGGAACAGCAGGCGGTGGATTTCCGCGAGGTCGGCGCCGCGTTTGACGAGATCGGCCAGATCGGTGAGAGTCGACGCAGTCATGTTGGGATGGGCGAGCCAGCCGGTGTCCATCAGGATCGCAGTGGCCAAGGCCCGGGCGACAACTGGGTTAATCGCCTCCAGACCGTCAAGACGGCGAATCGCGTCCAACACCAGCGTTCCGGTCGATTCAGCGCGGGTGTCCTTGAGGACGACCGCATTCATCTCGTCCTGGCTGACGTGGTGATCAATCACCAAACGCGGACCAGCGAAGCCGTGAACCCACTCGGACAAAGCCCCAAGTTGACTCCAACTGGAGAGATCCAGAATAATTAAGGCGTCATAAGTGTTGAGATGTTCGGGTGTAATATCAATACCGAAGTGGCCGATTCGCCCGGGCGTGGCCAGGAAATCGTATCGGGGTGGAACTGGCGAGGGGCTCACGACCAAGCTGGTTTGGCCGCGGCCGTCGAGCCATTCGGCCAGGCCGACGCTGGAGCCCAGAGCGTCGCCGTCGGGTCGCACATGCGAGACGACCACAAACCGGTTCGCACCCCGAAGGAACTGTTCAAGCGGTCGCCAGTCGATGTTTGTCACCGATTCAAATCCTTCGTGATGTGATCGAAAAAACGGGCTGGCGACCGACCATCTTGGAAACAACTGGTCCAAGGTTGACGGTGATGATCTCATGGCGGCGCGTCGCCAGAGGGTTTGGGGAATCGATCGACCGGTGGCGTTTGGGGGGTGGGGTCAGATCGCCGGGCCGAGCAGGTCGTGAACGGTGTCGCGCTCGGACAACAGTTCTTGAGCCGACACCTCGATGCGTCGGCGGGCTTCGCCGTCCAATTCCAGGCCAGGCACGATGTTCCAGGTTCGACCGTCGGCGGTGGTTAGGGGCATTGAGTAGATGAGACCTTCGGGGATGCCGTAGGGGTTGCCGTTGGAGAAAACTCCCGCGCTGAACCAGTCGTCGGCGGGGGTGGGGGTAATGCACGACTTGATCGTGTCGAGCGCGGCGTTGGCCGCCGAGGCGGCCGAGGAGGCCCCGCGGGCCTTGATGACCGCCCCGCCCCGCTTGGCGACGGTAGGCACGAAGTCGTTGAGGAACCAATCGTGGTCAGTGATGACGCTGGTGGCGGGTTGGCCGTTGATCACGGCGTGGCCATAGTCGGGGTATTGGGTGTCGGAGTGGTTGCCCCAGACCGCCACCTTTTTGACTTGACCGACGCCGACCCCGGCCTTGCGGGCCAGTTGGGCGATGGCTCGGTTTTGGTCCAGACGGGTCATGGCGAACCAACGGTCGCTTGGGATGGTCGGAGCGTGGCTTTTGGCAATCAGGCAGTTGGTGTTGCAGGGATTGGCCACCACCAGCACCCGCACATCGGCCGCGGCCGCCGCGTTGAGTGCCTTGCCTTGGGTGGTGAAAATTGGCCCGTTGGCTCGGATTAGATCGGCCCGACTCATCCCGTCCTTGCGGGGCATCCCGCCGACGAGAATCACCCAGTTGGCTCCGGCGAAGGCCGCTTCTGCGTCGTCGTAGGCGTGGACCTCGGCCAGTAGAGGAAAGGCGCAGTCCTCCAGTTCCATCAACGTCCCTTGGAGCGACGGCAGCGCCGCTGGAATCTCCAGCAGCGATAAGGCGACCGGTTGATTCGGTCCAAACACTTCACCAGAGGCGATTCGAAACAGCATCGCGTAACCGATTTGACCAGCCGCGCCGGTGATCGCCACTTTGATGGGGGATACGCTCATGGTTCAACCTCAAGGAGGCACAACACGATGGAAAGGTCGTGGTGTGGGATGATTAGAGAAGTGTGGAGACGTCGCAAGGTAAACTGGGAAAACTGGTGGAGGACTTAAACGCGCGGGGCACACCCAGCTCATCTAACCCGTCGGGCCATACGTTGGAAGGACCGCGCCGAACCTGATCGTTGCGCTAGAAGCCGCCGCGTTGGCGGAGCGTCTCGTGGTCGTCGCATCGACCCCGCATTCTATCCGGCCGAGCGGAGTCTGTCTTGGACCTTCTGGGTATCCCGCTTCAAATCCCGAGCGCCGGAAAGGAGTACCAGGCCGGAGACGAGCAGGGCGGGCAGCACGATGAGCAGGCCGGCCAGCAGGTTTTCGGCCGCTCCGGTGGTTGAGCCGAATTTGAGGGTGGGAGTCGCTCCGATCCAGCTCAGCCAACGTCCGGTAGGGGTGGCCATCGCCTCGGCGGTGCCGAAATGGTCGGCGAGGCGGCCCATCAGCACGGGGGACCAGATGTCGCCCAGAAAATGAATAAAGAAGACAGACACCCCGAACGACACCGCGCGGAGGTGAGGCATAACCACATTGGCGATCGCTGCGTTGCAAGGGCCGGTGTTGACGAACATCAACACCTCCGCCGCAAAGATTCCCAGGGTCATCAGCGGGAGGCTCTGGGCGAACAGGCCGAGGATCACGAATGGGATCGCCAGCAGCATCGCCACCCCCGGCACCACGAACAGCGCGCCGGGACGGGTCAGGGCCAGCTTGTCCGACAGCCAGCCACCCAAAGCCATGCCTAGGATCGCCGCCACGCAGGTGATCGCGCCGAGCATCAGGGTAGCTCGACCCTGATCGAGACCCCGCGTGGCGGTGAGGAACTTGGGCATCCAGACCAATAAGCCGCCAATGGCGAAGGTGTAGAAGGCCATGCCCAACACTGACTTGACATAGCTGCGGTTGGTGAACAACGCCAGGTAGTCAGACCAACCTGCGCGGCGTAGGGCGGCGCGGGCCAGGTTTTCGGCGCTGAGACCGTCGCCGGCTCCTCGGGGCGGGTCGGGCAACAGCAACGCCAGGAACGCGATCGCCAGCCCCGGCGCGCCGACAACCAGGAAGGCCCACGACCAGCCGTAGCGCGAGGCGACTGCCCCGCCGATGGTGATGCCCAACGCGCCGCCCAGCGGCATTGCCAGATAGAAAAGCGACATCAGCCGGGAGCGGAACGTCCGGGGGAACAAGTCGATCAGTAGGGTCGGGGCGATGCATCCGTAAGTCGCCTCGCCGAAGCCCAGGAAGCAGCGGGCGACAATCAGTTGCTCATAACTTTGGGCAAACCCGCAGGCGACAGTGGCCAGGCTCCAGGTGGCTACGCCGATGAATAGCAGGCGGCTACGGCGGTAGCGATCGCCGGCCCAACTCATCAATGGAGAAATGATCGAATAGCTGATGAGGAAGACCGCCACCAGCGAGCCACCCTGCTCGTTGGTCAGCCCGAGGCCGCCGGATTCCACGTCGGCTGTGAGGTTGAGCAACACTGCCGACAGCACGTTGCGGTCCATGTAGTCCAGCAACGTCATGCCGAACAAAATGGTGAAGCTCCACCAGGCGACTCGTCGAGACATCAGTTGACCTGTTAGGTCGTCGTTTGACACAATGGGGTCAACCGAGGGAGACGGTGGGTCGGGGTTTGTCTCCGGTGGGTCGCGGTGGGGCTGTGCATTCATTTTGGTCAAAACCTTGGATGGACAAGGTGAAGAGGGAAGGAAAGCTGATCATCGATGAGGCGGGGTGGTTTATCGAGGCAATCATAGCCCAGACGAACCCGCGACGAGGGGTGGCAAACCCCCAGCCATCCCCGCCGCGCTTAGCGTCCCAACCCTCCAAAGCTCGGCTGGGGAGCCGGAGCCCGCCGACCACCGAAGTCCAGGCTCGCTAGCACCGCCACTTCGTAGTCGAAGATGCGAGGTCCGGTCACGGGTTGAATGTAGGCGGTCGAGATGGTCAGACGCCTGGCCAACTCAACGTGAACCCCGAAGGTCAGGTTGACGACGTCGGGCGTCGCTAACAAGTTGTCGAAGGCGAACCCTCGGTTGTTCAAGGGGATGTTCACGTGCGTTTCGAACACCGGCGTCACCGCGGTCAAAAGGCCCTCGCCGCCGCTGAAGAGCCGATAGCCAAAGGTGCTGTCCTGGAACAGCATGATCGGCAGGTCGCTATTGTCGAGCGGAACGTCGATCGCCGTGATTCCCTGGTAGAACAGCCCACTGGTGCCGAAGTTGTACAAGACCGCCGCGAACGGTTGCAGACTGGTCGCGTTGGGCGCGGTGAACAGCCGCGAACCAGCGAATCGGGTTGGACCGCTCGGCGTGTTGATCACCAACCCCAGGGTCAAGGCGTTGTCGGTCGCCAAATCCTCGACGATCAGCAGCTTGCCGTAGACCGCCAGATTGCCCAGACCCTGAAAACTTTGACGATTGCCAACGTTGTCCCGGTAGGTGATCGCGTTGTAGGGCAACCGCAAACCCAGCGACGCAAACTCGTCTAAGAACGTTTTCTCAAGACCAAACAAATAGTGATGCACATCCAGGTTGAACGCTGGAACCCGATTGGCCCGATTGAACTGGTCGTTGAAGTTGTTGAAGACGTTGTAGGAGAAATAAATCCGATCGGTCGGCTTGGGCGTCTGGTTGTCGGCGATCTTGAGCGCGGTTTGCCGGACCAGAAGCGCTGCGGTGGTCTGAGCTTGGTCTAAGTTGAGCGGTGTGGGTGGTTCTGGCGGCGTGGGACGATTGGGAAAGGGGAGAGGACTGGGCAGGCCAGGGAATCGTTGAGCAGCACGGGTGTTGGGGTTGGCTCGCAGAGCCGCGGGTTCGAGTTGGCCGCGCCCGTTGACGAATTGAGGGGAGCGAGCGAAGAGTCGGGCGGCGTAGAATGGGCTTTGGTCGCCGATGAGGGGGATCGAGGCTTCCGCGCGTCCGAGATTGGCCCCCGCGCCGGTACCGGCGTTGGCATTCGCGGCCGCGTCGGCTCCGAAATTGTTATTGGCGTTGGTGGCCGCGTCGGCTCCGGCATTCCCAAAGATGCGGGCAAGTCCTTCATCGTCTTGGAGGTTGTCGGGGGTGGTGGTCTGGCTGGGTTCAGTGGGTTCGGAAGAGACCGGCGGGGTTTGGGAAGGCATCGGACCACCAGGTGAGGCGGTTTCGCTCAAACCGGTTGTGGGCGGGATCACATGGGGCGTGGGGACCGAAGCGGACCCGAAACCACCCTGAGACGTCCCGGTCGGTGGCCAGACTTGGAAATCCGGTGGAATCAGGACTGATGGCGGATTCCCAATTGGCAGCAACCGGGATGAACTCGCTGGATGAGCCGGGGCGACGTATCCTGCTTGGGCCTCCCTGGCTTGAATCGAGGGAGGCAACAGAAACGGTGATTGCTGAGCCCAAACTTGGGAGAACCCCTGATGGCCTCCTAGCGCGGCGAGGATCATAAGGAGACCACCGCGGACTTGGGCACCACGCCCTTTAGTTTCACCGCGGATTTGGGGTAGGTTCATTGGTCAACTCCGAGGTGGTTTGATGTGCACCAAATTATCAGTGTGCGGACATGTCCAGGCGGGATCGCTGTTCAGGCGAAGCGGCCTAATGGTGCAACCGGGCCAAACCCTGAATCGTGCCGATCCCTTTTAACCTATCGGAGTGATCCTTTTGGTTTGATTTGAGAAATCCACAAAATGACCAAAGAAAGGGACGAAAGAGCCCTTGATGGACTTTTATGCGGGGAAATGGAGTGGACCTCAACGGTGACACTTGAGACCGATGACCCCCAGGATAATCAGCAGAATCGATCCTGTTTTCCAAAGGGAGAGCGATTCCTGAAACATGGCGACGCCCACAAGGGTGACCAACGCCAATCCCAGGCCGGACCAGACGGCGTAGGCCACGCTTAGTTCCAGAGTTTTGAGCGCGATGGAGAGCGCCGCGAAGCAACCCAGGTAGGAAAGGACCATGAGCATGGTGGGTCCGGGTCGGGTTAGCCCTTCGGAGAGCTTCATCCCGATGGTGCCGGTGACTTCCAGGCCGATCGCTACCGCGAGCATTAGCCAACCGTTCATGCGTTGGGTCCATCAGGCTTGGATGTTGAGGGAGCGTGTTGAACCAAGCCCGCGCTGCGGTGACATGATCGCGCCAGGAGGCGAAGTTGAAACCAACGCGACTGGCGAGGTGAACTCCAAAGCGCGGATGTCAACTGGGTGGGAGGGGCGGCGTGGCGGCGTTGAGGTCAGGAGGCGCGGTTGCGGTGTAGGCTGGGGTCCACCACGGCGGCCATCGCTGCCTCGTCCAGCCCACCGCCCAAAAATTGGTTGATTGAGGCAATTAGCGTGGGGGGGTCGGCAATCATCCGGTTGTAGTCCACTTCCATCAGGGTCAGGTGACGCTGCGCGGCGGCCCAGTTGAAGAATTTGGCCAGCTGTTTTTCAAACAACCGGGCCATGTCCTCGTCGGGGACAGGGTTAGTCCGACCCAGGCGTTCGAGCATCTTGCGCTGCGAGGCCAGAATCTCGGGCATTGCTCTACGCATGAACAGAACCCGGTAAGTTCGGTCGGTTGGCAGGTCGTACAGCAGTTGATAGACCATTTTGACTGCTTTGCCGGTCGCCTCGTTGAGCCAAGAGGCGTCCTCCTTGATTTTTTTGGCCGGCTCGAATTCGTAATACCCGTTGGGGTTGTCGATGTCGGCGGCGCGGAGACCGTCGGCGATTACCCCGAGGCCGCCGGCCTCCATCATCTTCATCATCATGGAGGTGCCCGACCGAGGCAGACCCGAGACCACCACGACGAACGGGGGTGAAACGGCGGCGGGACTCATGGTGACGACTCCCTATCTCGAGATTCAACTAGAGGAATCGCGTCTCGAATCGAATTCGCGGAACGCTAGGGGGCGACCGGGCCGACGGCCCGCCTCGCCTGGGTGTTAGGACATTGGAATATACGAGCGCGCGTACTTTTCGCGTCGGGCCAGTTCGAGGTCATGTTCGACCATCATGGCGACTAGGCCACGGAAATCGACCTTAGGGGTCCAGCCCAGGATCTCGCGGGCTTCGCTCGGGTCTCCTTGAAGCACGTCCACTTCGGAGGGTCGGGTGTGTCGGGGGTCGAACTCGACGAAGTCGTCGGGGTCCAGACCGAGCATTCCAAAGGTCAGGTCGAGGAACTCACGGACTGAGTGGGTCTCGCCGGTAGCCACCACGAAGTCGCGCGGGGTGTCGCGCTGGAGCATCATCCACATCGCCCGGGCGTAGTCCCCCGCGAAGCCCCAATCGCGTTTGGCCTCGAGGTTGCCTAGCGCCAGTTTGCGTTGCAGACCTTCCTTGATGCGGGCCGCTCCCAGGGTGATTTTGCGGGTTACGAAGTTCTCGCCTCGCCGCGGGGACTCGTGGTTGAACAAAATCCCCGAGCAGGCGAACATTCCGTAGGCTTCACGGTAGTTGATCGTTTGATAATGGGCGTAGAGCTTGGCGCAGGCGTAGGGGCTGCGGGGGTGGAACGGGGTGCGTGGTCCCTGAGGCGGCGGGGCCGAGCCGTACATCTCCGAACTGGACGCTTGATAGAACTTGACCGGCTTGATTCCCTGAGCGTGAAGTTCCCGCACCGCCTCCAGCAGCCGCAGGGTCCCCACTGCCACCACGTCCACCGTGTAGATCGGTTGGTCGAACGACACCCGAACATGGCTTTGCGCTCCGAGGTTGTACACCTCGTCTGGTTGAATCTCGTGGATCAGCCGGGTGAGGCTGGAGGCGTCGGACAAGTCGGCGTAGTGGAGTTTGAACCGTTCCTTGAGGGCCGGATCGGCGGTGAGGTGATCGATTCGGTTACGGTTGATACTGCTGCTGCGGCGGACCAACCCGTGGACCACGTAGTCGTGCTCAGGACGTTGGAGCAGCAGTTCGGCCAGGTAGGAGCCATCCTGGCCGGTGATGCCCGTGATCAAGGCGTGTTTCATAGCGGGGGGGTCCGGGGCGCGTCAAAGCCCATCCGGGGTCGCGGCCGGGCGGCGCGGCGGCGACATGCGAGGATCTATCGGGATTGGGGTTAGGGACGGAAATAGGCGGCGCGGGCGTCGGGCAGGAACCGTTCCAGTTCGGGCAGGAGCGCCTCGGCGAAGTCGTGAACGGCAGTGCCGTCAGGGTCGGCGTCGCGGTCGGCGAAGACCTCCACGGTCATCCCCGATCCTCGGGTCGTGCGGCCGTGGGAGCTTCGGCTGGTGATCGGAAGTCCGCGCACATATTCCTCCCACCAGCCTTCGCCGAAGATATAATACCAAAATCCGACTGTCTGACGGGTCTCATTCTTGGCGTAGGCCAGCAGGGAAATTGTCAGGCGACCCTCCGGCGAACCAGGGTCGCGCACCTGTTCCACTCGGCAACGCGAGTCGTCCCGGCTCCATCCTGAGGAGGGCAGGCAAATCTCCGGCGAATGCCGCATGTTCAGACCGAATTCCGAGTAATTGATCCAAAGTTGCACCACTCGGCCCGGACGACGGCTGTCCTCGTAGCGGCGGCTGACGTATTCGGTGCACTGCGACTGCTCAATCACCTCCGGGGCCATTGGCGCGTCGCGGCCTACCCAGGTTCCCAGGGTCATCGGCAGTTCGCTCAGCGACGCCTTGAGGGGGGGGCGTTCGGTGGCGACCATCGCCTCCAGCGCCTGTTCGCCTCCCAGGCCGATCGCCAACATCGCCATTCCCAGGATTGCCCGGTGGCGGATTCCTAGCGTCGAGGGAGGGCTGGACTCGGACCCTCGCGGTGAGATCGGGCGCGTCCTGGGATCCGAGGGCGACGCGGACACGGACGCGGAGTCGAGGTGGGTCGTTGTCATGCGGGGACTCCTTTGGTTGGCAGGGAGCCGGAGGTGGGGCGGGCAACCGTCGATCGTCCCGCGACCGGAACCAGCGCGGCGGGGCCCTCCAGGCGGGTTGTCGCCAACGTCGTAACCATCGGGTGGGCCGCTGACGCTCGCGCGGGCCGAATCCCATGCTCCGAACCGCCGCCCAGCGCGCCGCTGTCGCCCGGACCCTTCGGGTCTGGAGGCTCATCGAACACCAGCGCTTGGTTCAACGCCCACAACTCCAGCATCAGCAACCCCAGACCCACCGCCATCAGCGCCAGACCCTCGGCGGTGTGCCAAGCCCCGAGCGCGAATTCCGGGTCAATCTTGTACATGATGAAGCCGGTGAGCATCACCCTCAGCACGTTGGCGGTCATGGCGATCGGCACTGACGAGGCCACCACCACCGCCTTGAACCACCAAGGGCGTTGGACTGAATGGGCGATCGCTGCCGAAAGCGCGAGGAACCCGGTCAATTGCCGCATCCCGCTGCACGCCTCTGCTACGAACATGCGGATGTCCCCCGGCAAAATCATGAGGTTCCCTTCGCGTAGCACCGGGATGCCCGACAGGTTGAGCAGACCCGCGGCGATTTTGGAGACGGCCAACTGCAACGGCGAAGCGATCGCCGAATAAAGCGCCACCGGCAAGGGCACCATAAACACGAGAAAGCCCAGGGCGAACCCGTAACG
>Ga0209017_10000404_pt1 | contig 42996 bp, 38 predicted proteins | sample YNPBryunderm2012_FD_185812 | JGI IMG/M metagenome (GOLD analysis project Ga0209017, IMG submission 185812) | Anoxygenic and chlorotrophic microbial mat microbial communities from Yellowstone National Park, USA - YNP Bryant MS undermat 2012... ...
GGACCGCAACCACCCGGCGGCAGCATAGCCGCGCGGGCCTTCGCTACGCGAGCGACGTGACGGATGCCGAGTGGGGCATCCTGGAAGCCCTGCTCCCCCGACCCGCCTGTCGTGGCCGACGCTGGGCCTGACCGCTGCAGAAGATCATCAACGCAATCTTCCATGTGCTGCGGGCGGCCTGCACTTGGCGGCTTCTGCCAGACAGCTTCCCGCCTTGGCGGACGGCGTATCGCCGGTTCGCCCAGCTGCGCGATGGCGGGGTATGGGAGGCCATATACCATGACCTGGGGATGCTCGACCGCAAGCGGTGCGGGCGGGAGGCCAGCTCGACCGCGGCAGTGATCGATAGCCAGAGCGTCAAGACGACCGAGAGCTGCGGGCCGCGCGGCTACGACACCGGCAAGAAGGTGAGGGGCCGCAAGCGCCAGGTCATGGTGGATACCGACGGGCGCGGGCTGACCCTCGACAACCATCCGGCCGACATCCAGGACCGTGACGGCGGGCCGCCCCTGCTGCGCACCTCGCGCCGCAGCTGGCTGTTGATCCAACGCGGCTATGCCGATGCCGCCTATGCCCGCGACGGACCCGCCAGGGCCAGTCCGATCCGGGTTGAGATCGTGCGCAAGCCAAGGGATCAGATCGGCTTCGCCGTCCACGCGCGCCGCTGGGTGGTCGAGCGCTTCTTCACCTGGATCGGTCGAAACCGCAGACTGGCCGAGGACTTCGAGACCACCATCGCCTCCGCCCAGGCCTTCCTCTGCGCCGCCTCCGCCATGCTCATGCTACGCCGCGTCGCACGTTCCGCATAAGATTCACGACGGACTCTCAGTCCTGACCACTCCGTTCGAGCAGGCTGCGGCGCACATTCGCTCGGCATGCCCTTGCGCCGCAGGAGAGACAGCCGACGATCACGTGCCACTGGAAGCGCGCGACACGGCAGGACGGCCGAGGTCGCGCCGCATCAGCAGGTAGCGTCGGCCATGGTCCTCTACGCTCCCCGCAGGACACCACCCAAGCGATGCACACAGGCTCGCCGCCTTGTCGGTGAACAGCCAGATCATGGAGAAGCCCCCTAGCCGGGCGGCGCATTCGACGGCGGCGACAAGCACCCTGCCGTAGCCGCGACCGCGTCTGTCAGGAACGACGAAGACCGAGGCGAGCCACGGTGTGAGATCGGGGCAGCTGTCGGCATCCTCCGCTGCGAGGCTTGCTGTGCCGACCGGCACGCCATCCTCAAGAGCGACGAAACATTGCTCGAGGCCAATACGGGACGTGCGCCCGGCTATCATCGCGCGCGTGTGGTCGTACGGGCGTCCCTTACCTTGCCCCCATTCCACCCAAAGCCAGCGCGCGACCGGTTCGGCAAGATCCGGCCGATCGGCAATCGTTGTCAGCGATAGCGCCATAGGCTGCTCTGCCTCATGCGGGAAGGCGGCGGAAGGCGAGCTGCACCGTGCCGATCCAGATCCCCCAGCGATAGACGCGGGCGGTATTCAGCACAGTCTCTTCGTCGATACGGAACATCCAGTCGTCAAATCGCACCTCCCACAAGCTGTCGCCTACCTTGAGATTGATCCGGTAAGAAAACTGAAAAGCGTTACCTGCTTCGCGGCCGATGGCTACGCCGATCACGTCATCCGCCCTGCCTTCCCACAAACGGTCTCCAGTCCGTGTCAGTCGCCAGATGCGCCGCTGCTTCTCTCCGTCATTGTAGGTGAAGTCCTCATCTAGTGTGAGGGTAGTGCCGTCCCAGGTACCAACGATGTCGACCACAAAAGTGCGGCGGACCTTTCCGAATCGGTCCTCGAACAGGCCGGCGGCGCGCGTCTTTCCCGAAAAGAATTGCTCGAGCCTCAGTTCCGGCTTTCCGGCAGCGAAATCGTCGATTCTCATTCCGCCTCCGCATCCTACAAGCAGCAGCATTGCGCCGAGGCCGGCGATCATGCGGCGGATCAGCCTTGCCATGATTCCGTGTCCCCGTTCTTGCTTCTGAGGTCGATCCAGGAGAGGTGTCCTCCCTTGCCGGCGCCTGTGTCCATGAACACAGCCCTCCCGCCCGCGCGTCCGAACCGGATATGAGGTCGGCCGTCGCTGCTGCGATTGTCGTGGCCACAATAGACCGTGAAGCCCTCGGGGATCGTGTCCACCCAGTCGAGCAGGCGCAGAGGGTACCCGTCTTCGGTCAAAGCACCCCGAACGGTTTGGCCATAGATCGCGCGGGCAACGGCTCCCTCGGGGCGCCTCGACCCGGCGTTGGGCGGCGAAGGGTGGAGGAGCATCGATGGGTGGAACCCTCCGTGTACGAAGAGTGTTCGCCTGCCCCAGATGACCCAGGCAGGAGCGCGGGCGATCTCCTCGACCGCCCTGCAGCAGATCGCTGCGGCGTTGTGGTGACGGGCGAGCTGGGCGAGAGTGGTTCCAAGCCCGTCATTCGCCGCCGGCGTTGCGGCGCCAAGGAGGGCGCGCCGAAGCTTTCGGTCATGGTTCCCAAGAAGGAATAGCCCGGTACCTTGATCGATCAGAGCGAACATTGCCTCGAGAACGCCTGGGCCGTCGGGCCCGTGATCAGTCAGGTCGCCGAGCTGCACAATGAAGAGCCTTTCAGCCTCCGCACCCTCGATCGCCGCACGGAACGCTTCCGCTTCGCCATGGACGTCGCCGACAACGCGCACGCCGCTGAAGCGGGCAGAAAGTGTGAGCCTCATCCCCCTGATCCAAGTTGTGCCCTGAGCCGTGCCTGGGCGGCGGCGTCCAGCGGGAAACTCCACATGAGCGCAACCGCGAGCAGCTTCAGCGTCACCGGGGCGGCGCAATAGAGGCCGACGAGCGCGCCGAGCCCTGTGGCTCCTTCTGGTGCGGCTCGGAAGCCAAGCACTTCAAGGAGGGGCAGACCGGCACCCACAGCCGCCGCGTTCCCGAGCTTCTGGGCCATCGAGGACACCGCGAAGAGGAGGCCGGCGCGCCCCTCACCTGTGGCGATCCGATCTAGGTCGACGACATCGGCCTGGATCGCCGGAGGAAGAGCAAGGTCGGCACCGAGCGACGCCCCTGAGAAGATCGAGATCGCGAGGAATGGCAGCCAGTCTCCGGGCCCGAGCAGCGGGACGAACGCGAACACGAACGAGGCCCAGAGCATCGCCGCGCACCAGGCTCGGTGCTTGCCAAGGTGAGCGGAGAGCCGCGTCCAGACAGGAACAGCAAGGATTCCAGCGAGAAAATACGCGAGCAGGAGCGGTCCGGCCTTGTCGTCCGCTTCGAGCAGATGTGTGACCACCAGAAGGAACAAGGAGGCTGGCAGGCCATTGGCCATGCCATTGGTCACCCAGGCGAGAAGAAGGCGTCGGAACGGCGCGTTGCCGACCAGCGGCGCGAACGTGGTGCCAAAGTCTCGCGGCTGTAGGGGGCGAACGGGAGCCGGCGGATCGGGAACGAAGGCGAACAGAAGAGCGAAGGCCGGAAGCGCGAGCCCCAGCGTGACAATGGCCAGCGCGCGGAGGTCTTCCGCGATTCCACCGGTGATGACCGCCGGCACGAGGGCGGAGACAACGATTCCCGAGAGAGTTGCCGCCTCGCGCCAAGCGTTGATGCGAGTACGCTGGTGATACTCAGGCGACAGCTCGGCGCCCCAGGCGGTGTGGGTGATGTTGAGCATGGTCCAGCCCAGATAGACGAGGCTGGCCGTGATGAAGAGGTGCATAGCGCCTGCGCCGGCGGGCGGAACAAACAGCAGCCACACGGCTGGAGCCGCGATCGGCAACGCGGCGACCGCCCAGGGGCGGCGTCGTCCGAGACGGCCCCGCGTGCGGTCCGAGAGCAGGCCGATCAGCGGGTCTGTCACGACATCGAGAAGCCGGGTGGCGAACAACACAAGGCCGACGGTGGTAAGCCCAAGGCCCATCGAGTCGCCCCAGAAGGTCGGCACATAGACGTTCAGCGGCAGGCCCAGGATCGCAAGAGGGAAGGCCGGCGCGGCATACGCCGCAAGCTGCCTGGGTGGAAGCGGCGGCACGTGGTTCAGGGGCGGGCGAGCACGAATCGGCCGACATCGGTCCAGCCGGCGCGGAAGCCTGTCTCGCAGTAGCAGAGATAATATTCCCAAAGGCGCTTGAAGCGCTCGCCGTAGCCGAGCGGCGCGAGGCGTGGCCAAGCGTCCTGGAAACGCGCATTCCACTGACGGAGCGTTTCGGCGTAGGACTGACCAAACCACGCCTCCGACTGCCATATGAGGCCGGCTCGGCTCGTCTCCTCGCGCAGTCGCGCCGGCGAGGGCAGCATACCACCGGGGAAGACGTAGCGCTGGATGAAGTCAGCCGAGCGGCGATACGTTTCGAAATACCTGTCTGCGATCGTGATGATCTGCAGGCCGGCGCGGCCGCCGGGAGTGAGGCGATCACGGAGCGCAGAGAAGAACGGCGCCCAGTAGGCTTCGCCGACCGCCTCGAACATCTCGACCGAGGCGACCCGGTCAAAGCGCTCTTTCACGTCGCGCCAGTCCTGAAGCCTGATCTCGACGCGATCGGCGAGACCTGCCTTGGAAATGCGCGCCATCGCGTAGGCATGCTGCTCGCGCGAAAGCGTGAGCGCGACGACACGCGCACCGAAATCGCGTGCCGCCGTCTCCGCGAGATAACCCCAGCCGCAGCCGATCTCGAGCAGGCTGTGCCCCGGGCGAAGATCGATTGCGGCGAGCAGGTTACGCACCTTGCGAGCCTGGGCCTCTTCGAGCGTTTCATTCGAGGCAGCAAACTCGGCCGACGAGTACGTCATCGACGGGTCGAGCCAGGCGGCATAGAACTCGTTGCCAAGGTCATAGTGCGCAGCGATGTTCCGTCGCGCGCCGCGGCGCGTGTTTGGGCGGAGCGCGTGCAGAATTCGCGACACCAGGCGGACGAGGGCGTTGCCGCGCAGTACAGCATCCCACTCTTCCTCGTTCGCTACCGCCAACCCCATCACTGCCCTGAGATCGGGAGAGGACCAGTCACCGTCCAGGTAAGCCTCAGCCCAGCCGAGGCTCCCGCCAAGCGCAAATCGTCTGATCGCGCGCGGCGAGTGAAGGATCACCTCGGCGCAGGGACCAGGATCATGGCCGCCGAAACAATGGACGGAGCCATCGGGGAGTGTGAGCTTGAGATGACCTGCCCTGACAAGGCCCGCAAGCCGAAGCGCGAGGCGGAAGCGCCTGTCCTGTCGCAGAGTGTGATGGGTGGTGAGGCTGGTTCCGAGGCCGTGCATGCGTTGTGCCCGTTAGGCGGCGGCGGATACAGGCGGATCAGGCGGAGCTGGGCGCGCGTGGAAACGTGCTCCCTTGCGCCAGAGCTTCAACGCTTCCCAATGGATCGCGGCAATGGTCTTCACGGTCACGAACGGCAGGGTCAACAACGCAGCAGCGAGAGCTCGATCGGTCATTGCGACACCGCGGCCGTTCATCGTAGCCGTAAGCAACAGGGCACCCGCGCAGTCTTCCTGCTCGATCGCGATGGCGAAGCGTTCGCCCGGCACGCTGAGACTGAACCTGTAGCGGCAGTCCATACCGAAGAATGGGGAAACATGGAGAAGCTTGCCGGCACAGTGCCGCCATGGCGCATCGCCATCGAGCCGGGCAAGATAACTGTGCTGGTCTCCAAAGGTGTTCTTCACCTCATAGAGCACGGCCCCGGGGGTTCCATCACTCCTGTCGCAAAAATAGATGGAAATCGGGTTGAACACGTATCCCGCGACGCGAGGCATGGCGAGAAGGCGGATGCGGGCGGCACAGTCGTCAAGCCCATGGCGGGCGAGCGCCGCCTCGACCCAAGGCCGGAGGGGAGAGCCGTCGCGCGCACCATGGTCACGACATCGAAAGGATACCAGTCCAGGCGACTCGGCTGTCATTAGCCGCGACTGCGCCGCGACCTCCTCGATCCGGTCGATATCGATCAGGAGCGTCCAGATGCGGTATTCGAAGCGGTGATGGAAGGGCTGGTGCCTCGCATGCATGACGCGCATGCGGTACAGGACGGCCGGCATCTCCGAAAGCGCACTCATGCGGCCCGATCGAGTGCTGCCTCGACCCAGGGAGGGGAGACGCCGAAGCCGCGCGCAACAGAGACTGCCGAAGCAATTCCATCCTCGTGGAAGCCGTACCCTGTCCAGGCGCCGCAGAACCAGGTGTTGCGATCGCCCTGCAGCGATGGCAGTGCTCCCTGGGCAGCGATCATTGCGGCATCGTAGCAGGGGTGCCGATATGTCTTCTCAAGGATCACCCGGGAGGGATCAGGCTCGCGCAGCGGGTTCAGCGTCACGAACAGAGGTTCAGGTGTGGCGAGGTTCTGCAGCCTGTTCATCCAGTAGGTCACCGAGACTTCTCGGCCATGATCGCGCCGGTCGCGCGCGAGATAGTTCCAAGATGACCACACGCGCTTGCGTCTGGGCATCAGCCGAGCGTCGGTATGGAGCACCATGCGGTTCGCCTGAGTGCGCACGGCGCCGAGGATGGAGCGCTCGCGCGGCGATGCATCCGCAAGCAGCCGAAGCGCTTGGTCGCCATGAGTGGCAATCACCACCGCATCGTGTCCACTGACGGTGCCGTCGGCGAGGTGGATCGACACCCCATTGGGGCGACGCAGCACGGCTTGGACTGGCACGCCTTTGTGCACGGAGGTCGCGAGATCGGCCTCCATGCGGCCGACGTAGGTGCGCGAGCCACCGGTTACCGTCCGCCAGACAGGCCGTCCGGAAAGGCGGAGGAGGCCATGATTGACAAAGAAGCGAATAAAGATTTTTGCAGGGAACTCGTACATGGCGCTGACTGAGGCTGACCAGATCGCCGCTCCCATTGGCAGGATATGGTCCTCGATGAAACCCGGGCCGTAGCGGTTGCGATCGAGATACTCGCCGAGGGTTGGATCGTCGTCACTGCAAAGAAGCTTTGGCGCTTCACGGTAGAAGCGCATCACGTCGCGCAGCATGGCGAGGAAACGTGGGCGGGCGATATTGCGTTTCTGGGCGAAAAGCTGGGGAATCGATCCGCCACCGTACTCGAGCCTGCCCCCGCCGATCGAGACCCCGAAGCTCATATCGGAGCGTTCCGTTGCAACTCCGAGATGGCGGAACAGGGCGGTAAGATGTGGATAGTTCACGGTATTGTAGACGATGAAACCAGTATCCACAGCTATATCTTGCCCGCCCAGCCGTATGACCTGCGTATCAGCATGGCCTCCGAGCCGATGTTCTGCCTCGTAGAGAGTTACCGTGTAGTACTCTCGCAGAAACCAAGCAACCGAAAGCCCGGAAATGCCGGCACCGACCACAGCGACCGAACGTCGCCGCCCCGCTCCCCATACACCATCCATTCAGGCAGCTCCCTTCTCGGCGGAGATAGCCTCGAGCGCTGCAAGAGCGCGAGCGCGCGCTTCAGCATGCTCGACGATCGGCAGAGGGTAGGTTCGCCCGAGAACGACGCCAGCCTCCGCAAGCACAAGTGGCGACGCTTCCCAAGGCCGATGGATCAGGGCGGCTGGAAGTCGTGCGAGTTCAGGGACCCAGCGGCGAACGTACGCTCCTTGGGGATCGAACTTCTCGCCCTGGAGAACCGGATTGAAAATCCGGAAATAGGGAGCGGCATCTGCGCCACAGCCGGCAACCCATTGCCAGGAGGCGCTGTTGGCAGCGAGGTCCGCGTCGACCAGCGTATCCCAGAACCACGCCTCTCCTTCCTGCCAAGGGATCAAGAGATGCTTGATGAGGAAGGATGCAGTGATCATTCGCACCCGGTTATGCATCCAACCTGTGTGCCAAAGTTCCCGCATGCCGGCATCGACGATCGGATAGCCTGTGCGCCCACGCTGCCATGCCTTCAGAGCGACCGGATCGTTCCGCCATGGGAAGCGAGAGAAAATCGGCTTGAGCGGCACGTGTGGCATTTCGGGCCGGTGCCAAAGCAGATGATAACTGAACTCCCGCCAGATCAGCTCCTTCAGAAAACTCTCGGTCGGCACTGCGTGGGCGGCGCCGGCCGCAAGAGCCGAGTGCCAGACCTCTGAGGGAGAGATCTCACCCCAGTGAAGGTACGGCGAGAGGCCGGATGTGCCGGGAACGTCAGGGCGGTTGCGGAGCGTGTCGTAGCGGGGGAGTGCCTCACGGAGGAACCGCTTAAGGCGTGCCGCTGCTCCCGCTTCACCTGGCCGCCACGTGGTTTGCAGCCCGCCGGCCCAGTCAGGTTTGGTCGGAAGGAGCCGCCAAGCCTCAAGCCGGTCGGAGGCCGGCACATGGTTGGGCGGGATGAGTCGCGCAGGCGCCGGCTTCGGCTGCGGCGGGGGTGCGGCGTTGAAGCAGGCGCGGCTGAACGGGGTGTAGACGCCGTACGAACCGCCCGTCCTTGTTCTGATGTCCCAGGGCTCGAACAACAGGGCTGTCCTGGCTCCCTCGATCCTCACCCCGCGCGCTGCAAGTGCGGCGGCTACGGCTTTGTCGCGCTCGCGCGCCCATGGCTCATACATCCGTCCAGCGAACACTGCCTGTGCGCCCACCTCCTCAACGATCGCTGGTATGAGTTGACGGCTATCGCCGCGTCGAAGCACGAGCGGCAGCCCGCGCGACCGGAGCGCGTCAGCGAGCGCGACGAGGCTGTGGTGAAGCCACCAGCGCGACGCGCCCCCGGGCGCCCAGGCGCCGGCCGAGGCATCGTCGAAGACGAATACAGGCAGCACAGGCGCACCTGTCGCCGCAGCGGCCGCCAAAGCCGCATTGTCCCCAAGCCGGAGGTCCTGGCGGACCCACCAGATCACCGGTGCCCCGGTGGCCTTCTCCATGCGCCAAACGCCTCGCCTGCCCTTTCAATGCCTCGGCGCACCCGGCCGTGACACGGCCAAATCGCCTCTCCCGTGACCTCGATATGGGAGGATCGCGGGTTTTGCCAGACCCTGATGCTGTCCCGCAGCGGCCGGGCTGGACAAACAAGCGCGTGACCCCCCGACCATGGGATGTGTACGCGCCTCCCTCCTTCCGAATCACCGATCGCCACCGGCTGCGGGCCCTGGCCTCTGGGATCAGCCTCGCCACGCTCGTGATCAATGGCGCCGAGGGACCGGTCGCGGCGCATCTGCCGCTCGTGTTCGAGGGCGAGGCGCTGATCGGACATCTCGCCCGGGCAAACCCGCTCGCGAGGCTGCTCATGCCCGATGCGCCGGCACTCGCGGTGTTCGTCGGTCCCTCTGTCTATGTCACGCGGTCCTGGTATCCCTCGAAGCGTGAGCACGGCCAGGTTGTGCCGACATGGAACTACCTCGCGGTGGAGGCTCGCGGCCCGTTCGTGCCGGTGACGGACCCGGAGGAGCTCCTGAACATTGTTCGCCGGCTGACCGACTTCCTCGAGGGGGAGCGGGAGCAGCCCCGGGCCGTCGAGGATGCGCCGGCCGATTTCATCGCGAGCATGATGGAGGCGATCATCGGGTACCGCATGACGGTCACCGCGCTGGAGGGGACGGCGAAGCTGTCGCAGAACCGCCCTGAGGCCGATCGCGAAGGCGTTCGCGCCGGCCTCGCGTCCTCAAGTGACGCGGCTGCGGCGGCGCTTGCCTCGCTGATAGCGCGCTGACCCGCGCCACCCGTCAGGTTACCGGTTCCGCGGCGCGGAGCTGGCCGAGCGTGAAGCTGTAGAGGCGGTCGCGCCCTTGCAGAAACACGCGGCAGCCGCGTGGAAACAGTCGGGCGATTTCGGGGTCGCGTATATCGAGCCCCCCCGTGTAAGCGCCGAAGGCGGGAAGCATCAGCCTGCGCGCATCGGCCACGAAACAGGGGCGGGAGACAGGCTTGCCGCGCGTCGCGATGGTCGCCTTTGGGTGATGATGGCCGCAGATCTCTGGTGTGTCGCCACCTCCTTCATGGCGGAAGGCGATCGGGCCTTCGCGCCACTCCGCCGCGGCCTCGCCGGGCAGCGCCTGGGGCGGCGCCGGGTCATGGTTGCCCCGTACCCAGATGATTGGGACGGCGGAGGCAAGGGCACGCAAACGCTCGGCCTCGGGCGGGGGAAGCCGCGCGGGACCCTGACGGTCATGGAACGAGTCGCCGAGGGCGACGAGCCGCAGCGGCGCGTAGCGGCGGACCAGTGGGATCAACCGATCGAGCGTCGCGCGACTGTCATACGGGGGCAGAAGGGCTCCTCTGGCGGCAAGGGCTGAGCCCTTCTCGAGATGTAGATCGGCGACAGCAAGGAGCCTTCGCGCCGGCCACCACAGGACGCCGCCAGGGTCCAGCATGAGCCGCTCTCCCGCGAGATGAACCGGCGCAGCGGTCATTCGTCGATGGCAAGCTCGCCTTGGCGGAGGCTCCGGATGGTGGCGAGGGTCGCCCGCCCCTTGATGCCCAGCGCGCGGCCCCGAGCCTTTACGTCGCGTCGCGCATTCGCGCGGTGCAGCGGATGCACGCGAGGTTGCGGTGGCGGGCTTGCAGGCTCGGCCAAACCGAGCGCCTCGGCGATCAGCGCAGCCTCCTCGGCCTCGGCGAGCAGCGCCTCCTCACCTTCGCCTGCGCGCACGCTTTCGCGTCCCACCTCGAGCAACACCGGCACCGCGAGCGGAGAAACGCGAGAGAGAGCCACGTGCACGATCCGACCCCCCACCCGTCGCAAAAGCCCCGCGACTCGTCCGACATCGATAAGCCCGCGAGCTGCTTCGGCGCGCGTCGCCCGCAGAAGCACATGGTTTGGCTCATGCTTGCGCAGCACGTCGTAGACGAGATCGGTGTTCACGGTGAGTTGGCGCCGGCTCTTCTCCGCCCCCGGCGCATGACGATCGACCAGCCCGGCGATCACAGCCACCGTGCGGAACGTACGGCGGAGCATGGAGCTCTCCGCCATCCACTCCTCGAGATCGTCGCCGAGCATGTCCTCGTCGAACAGCTCGGCGACGCGGACAGGCTGGTGCGCCGACCAGATCGCCACGACGTAGTCGGTCGCGACAAAGCCCAGAGGCCCGAACCCTGCCCGCTCCATGCGCCGTGTCAGCAGCATCCCGAGCGTCTGATGCGCGTTCCGGCCCTCGAAGCAATAGGCGACGAGAAACCACTTGCCGCCACGCGGGAAGGTCTCCACGAGCAGGTCGTTGCTCCCCGGCAGGTGCGAACGAGAGCGCTGGAGCCTCAGCCACGCGGCCACATCCTCTGGCAGATCATTCCAGCTCTCGGGGCGTTCAAGCATCGCGCGCACCCGGTCAGCGAGAGAGGTGGTGAGCGGCAGGCGACCGCCGGCGTAGGCGGGGACCTTTGGGTCCTCGCCCGAGGCCGGGCTGCACTCGACCGTCGTTTCCCGAAGCCGATCAAAGCGCAGCACGCGCCCCGCGAACAGGAACGTGTCACCAGGCTGCAGCATCGAGACGAAGTACTCCTCGATCTCGCCGAGCGGCGTACTGCCGACGCCGCGCCCGAGCCGGACCTTCAGAAGCGGGGCCTCGACGATCGTTCCGATGTTCATCCGGTACCGGCGTGCGACCGCGGCCGAGGCGACGTGAAACCTGCCTTCGGAATCGCGGAACAGACGCCGGTACCGCTCGTAGCCTGACAAGGCGTAGCCGCCATCGGCGACAAAGCGCAGGACATCGTCGAAATCCTGGCGGGGGAGGGTGGCGTAAGGTGCCGCGCGCTTCACCTCAGCGTAGAGATCATCGGCGCGGAACGGCGCAGCGCAGGCCATGCCGAGGACATGCTGTGCCAATACGTCGAGCCCGCCAGGCGGAGGCGGATCGCCGTCGAGATCATGCGTGGCAACGCCCTCGACGGCGGCACGGCATTCGAGAACCTCGAAGCGGTTGGCCGGCACGAGCACGGCGCGCGACGCTTCGTTCCAGCGGTGGTTGGCGCGGCCGATGCGCTGCAGAAGCCGCGACACGCCTTTCGGCGCGCCGACGTGGATGACGAGATCGACATCGCCCCAGTCAATGCCAAGGTCGAGCGAGGAGGTTGCAACCACCGCCTTCAGCCGCCCCTCGGCCATTGCCGCCTCGACGCGCTCACGCTGCTCGCGCGCGAGACTGCCGTGATGCAAGGCGATCGGCAGCCCATCGTCGTTGAGCCGCCATAGAGCCTGAAACACAAGCTCGGCCTGGGCGCGCGTGTTCACGAAGACGATCGCTGTGCGCGCCGAACGGATCAGCCGGTAGATTTCGGGCGCGGCGAGCAGGCCCATGTGCCCGGACCAGGGAAGAGCGCCTTCCGGCACCAGCACGCGCACCTCCGGCTCAGCCCCGCGAGGCGCCTCGATCACCTCCACGTCGCCGCCATCTGCACGCCCATGGGCCGAGAGGAATGCGACGAGCGGGGCGCGGTGCGGCACGGTGGCGGAAAGGCCGACCCGGCGCGCCGCCGGCGCGATTGAGCCGAGCCGCGCGAGGCAGAGCGCCAGCTGGTCGCCCCGTTTCGTGCCGGCGAGCGCGTGGATCTCGTCCACCACCACGGCCTCGAGGCTACGAAACATGCTGAAGCTGTCGGGAAGCGACAGGAGGAGGGCGAGGCTCTCAGGCGTCGTGAGCAGGATATGGGGCGGTCGCTCGCGCTGGCGCCGCCGCGCTTCAGCACCCGTGTCACCGGTTCGTGTCTCGATCGCGATGTCAAGTCCCATGCCGCGAACCGGGGCGGTGAGGTTGCGGGCGATGTCTGCAGCGAGCGCCTTCAGCGGCGATACATAAAGGGTGTGCAGGCGTGGGGACGGATCACGCTCGAGGGCGGCGAGAGAGCCCAGAAAGCCAGCCAGCGTCTTGCCGGCTCCCGTCGGGGCAATCAGCAGGGTCGACCGGCCGGCCCGGGCGGTGGCGAGCATCGCCCACTGGTGCGGGTGCGGCGCCCATCCGCGCGCCGCGAACCAGGCGGCCAAGGCGGGGGGCAGATCGGGTGTTCCTGTTGACGCCACGCTCCCGACTATAGTGACGAATGTCGAGCACGCCATGCCCCCGCACCCTCGAACTTGGCTCACGGTCACGGAAGCCGGGCTCTTATGCGAGCCGGGTGGCTTCTTCATCGACCCAAGCCGCGCGGTCGATCGGGCGGTGATCACCCACGGCCACAGCGACCATGCGCGGCCGGGCCACCGGGCCGTGCTCGCCACCCCGGAGACGCTCGCGATCATGACGCGACGCCTTGGTGATGGACGAGCTGGGACGAGCCTTCAACCGCTCATCTACGGCGAGACGATCACCGTCAACGGTGTCACGATCATGCTTCGCCCGGCCGGACATGTGCTCGGTTCCGCCCAAGTGGTGCTGGAGTGGCGCGGCGCGCGAGCAGTGATCAGCGGCGACTACAAGACGCGCCCTGACCCGACCTGCGCTGGCTTCGAGCCGGTCCCGTGTGACCTCTTCGTTACCGAGGCGACCTTCGGGCTTCCCGTATTCCGCCATCCCGACGCGGCAGGCGAAATCGGCAAGCTGCTCGGTTCGCTGCGCATCTTCCCGGAGCGGACCCACGTCGTCGGTGCCTACGCGCTCGGCAAGGCGCAGCGGGTGATCGCGCTTCTCCGTGCCGCCGGCTATGACGCGCCCATCTACGTCCATGGGGCACTCGCGGCGATGAACGAGGTCTATCGGGGCTTTGGCGTTGCGCTGGGTGACCTTCGGCCGGCGACTATCGCCGATCGCAAAGCGCTGAGGGGAGCGATCGTGCTCGCGCCCCCTGGAGCGATCCAGGACCGCTGGGCCCGCCGGCTTGCCGATCCAGTGGTCTGTCTCGCGTCGGGCTGGATGCGTATTCGGCAGCGCGCCAAGAGCCGTGGCGTGGAACTGCCGCTCGTGATTTCCGACCATGCTGACTGGGACGAACTCAACGCCACGATCGACGCGGTGGGAGCGCCGGAGGTGTGGGTGACGCACGGCGCTGAAGAGGCACTGATCCATGCGGCCGGCCTGAGGGGCATTCGCGGGCGCGCGCTCTCTCTCTCCGGACGTGGCGACGAGGACGAGGCAATCGTCGAGGAGATCCCCGGCACGTCAGCGCCTGACCTGCCCGAGGCTTCTGCCGCAGAGGCCCGATGAAGCTCTTCGCCGACCTGCTTGAACGCCTCGTGCTCAGCCCTGCGCGTACGACAAAGCTTGCCGCGCTGCGCGACTGGATTGCCATCGCCCCCGACCCGGATCGTGGGATCGGCCTTGCGGCTCTGACGGGCGAGCTCGCCTTCGCCGCCGCCAAGCCAGGGCTCATCCGCACGCTTGCGGCTGAACGGACGGACCCAGTCCTGTTCGCGCTCTCCTACGACTTTGTGGGCGACCTAGCCGAGACAGTTTCGCTCATGTGGCCTTCCCGTGACACCGGAACCGAGGAGCCACCTTCGCTCTCCGAGGTTGCGGCGACGCTCGCCTCAGCGCCGAGAAATACGCTTCCGAGCATCGTCGCCGGCTGGCTCGACTCGCTCGATGCGTCCTCGCGCTTTGCGCTCCTGAAACTTATCACTGGGGGCATGCGCGTTGGCGTCTCGGGGCGCCTGGTGAAAGTGGCGCTTGCCGAACGATACGGGAGGGATGTGTCCGAGATCGAGGAGGCGTGGCCTGCGGTCACGCCGCCCTATCTCCCGCTGTTCCGCTGGCTCGAGGGGGATGGGCCGCAGCCGCGCCGAGCCGAGGCCCCAATATTCCGCCCGCCCATGCTTGCCACGCCGCTCGAAGAGGCTGACCTCGCCGCGCTCGACCCTGCCCGCTACCGGGCCGAGTGGAAGTGGGACGGGATACGGGTTCAGCTCGTTGCGACGCCTGCCGGCGTGAAGCTCTGGTCGCGCGGCGGAGAGGAGATCGGGCAGGCGTTTCCAGAAATCGTCGCGGCCGCGGAGGGGCTTCACGCGGTTCTCGACGGCGAGCTTCTCGTGGTGCGCGATGGAGCCGTCGCACCCTTTTCCGATCTGCAGCAGCGCCTCAACCGCAAAGCGCCAAGCGCGAAGCTTCTGCGCGAGCAGCCGGCGCATCTGCGGCTCTATGACATGCTGTTCGAGGGGGCGGAGGACATTCGACCGCTCGGCTTCGATCAGCGCCGCGCGCGGCTCGAGGCGTGGTTTGCGCGAACAAGGGCCCAGCGGATGGATCTCTCACCACTTGTACCGTTCGCCTCTTGGGAAGAGCTTGCCGCCCTTCGTGCCGGTGCGCGCGAGGCCGGGATCGAGGGGCTGATGCTGAAGGAGGCGGAAAGCCCTTATGTCGGAGGCCGACCGAAAGGTCCCTGGCTCAAATGGAAACGGGATCCGCTCGTGATCGACGCAGTCCTGATGTACGCGCAGCGCGGCCACGGCAAGCGTTCATCCTTCTACAGTGACTATACATTCGGTGTGTGGCGTGGGCAGGAGCTTGTGCCCGTCGGCAAAGCGTATTCCGGGTTCACGGACCGAGAGCTCGCCTGGCTAGACCGTTGGGTCCGCAACAACACGATCGGACGCTTCGGGCCAGTGCGGGAGGTGGAAAAGGCGCTTGTGCTCGAGATCGCCTTCGATGCCGCGCAGCGTTCCTCGCGTCACCGCTCCGGTGTGGCGCTCAGGTTTCCGCGTATCAACCGAATCAGAACCGACAAACCAGCGGCCGAGGCTGATCGACTTGACACGGTGCTTGCCCTGATCGAGCGCGGCTGATTGACGAAGACAGCCGCGCGTGGCGCCTTTCCCGCGCAGGTGAACCGGCAGGGAAGGAAACGCGGTGATGAGCATCATCCCCAACCACGCCAAGGAGCGCATGAAATCTGGCGGGCTCGCTCTTGGCTTGGGCGTGCACCACCTGCGCACGGCGGCAACCGGAATGATCGCGGAAGCGGCAGGCTTCGACTGGCTGTTCATCGATGCCGAGCACGGCGCCTTTTCCGAGGACCAGGCGACGCAGATTGCGCTTGCCGCCCTGCCCACACGCTGCACGCCGATCGTGCGCGTCTGCAAGGGGGCGCTCGACCAGGCGCCACGCCTGCTCGACAACGGTGCAATGGGCGTTGTGATACCGCATATCGATACACCCGATGAGGCGGCCGCCGTGGTGGATGCCTGCAAATACCCGCCCCTGGGCCATCGAAGCCTTGGCGGGCCACCGGCTCAGGCGCGTTTCGCCGCGATGCCGCCCGGTGAGCTGATGGCCGCGCTCAACGAGACTCTTCTCACGGTCGTGATGATCGAGACTCCGATGGCCATCGACCATGCTGAGGCGATCGCGGCTGTGCGCGGCATTGACGTGCTGATGATCGGCACCTCCGATCTGACCGCGGAACTCGGCATCCCGGGCGAGCTTGGCCACCCCAAGGTCCAGGCAGCCTATGAGACGGTGATCGGCGCGTGCCGACGACACGGCAAGTTTGCTGGCATGGGAGGCGTCTATGACCAGGAAAACGCAAGCGCCTACATCGCCATGGGAATACAGTTCATTCTCGGCGGCAGCGACCACTCGCTGCTGATGCCGGCGCTGAGGGCTCGCACGACGTTCCTGCGCGCTCTGAGAGACTGAGCGGCGCGACCAAGTGAGCGCTCAATCCGAGAAATAGAGACGCGCCGGATTGTCCCGCAGAATCATCTCGCGCGTTCCGGCATCAGGCACCCAGTCAAGCAGCAAGTCGAGTTCCTTCGCGTCGTCGGGCTTCGGCTGCAGCTTCGGGTGCGGCCAGTTGGCGCCATAGAGAAGTCGATCGGGCCGGAGCTCGACGAGCGCTCGCACGCGCGGCTCGACGTCCTGGTAGGGCCAGCCCGTCGCCGAGGAATAATAGAAGCCTGAGAGCTTGACGTAGACGCGCCCAGTCTCGACGAGGCGGAGCAGAGCCTGGAACTGCGGGTGGGTGGCCGAGGCCATCGCGCCCGGCCCGGGCGGGATCCGGCCTAGATGGTCGATCACCACCGGGCAGGGAATGCCCTCGATCGCTTCCGCCCAGGCGGCGATGTTCGGGCCTGCCGGGTCCTGGAGGATGATGTGCCAGCCAAGCGGTGCAATCCGCTTGGCCAACGGCTTGATGTCGGCAAGGCTGAGGAACGGCGTGCCGAGAAAGACGCGCAGCGCGCGTGCGCCTTGCGCATGGAGCGCACGAAACCCTGCCTCGGTCTCGTCAGGGCCTGTCACGACCACGGCGCGGGCGCGGCCGCGCCCAAGCCGTTCGACCGCATCGAGTGTGCAGCGATTGTCGGTGCCGTAGGCAGCGGCCTGGACGATGGCGGCACGATCGAAGCCGAGCCGGTCCAGCATGTCGCGGAAGGCCTGCCAGTCATGCGGCGTTTCGCCGAGTTCCTGAAGCACGTAAGGGAAGCGCGCGGGGTCGTAGACATGGCTGTGGCACTCGATTGACCCCTGAGGGCAAACGAGGAGTGGGCGGTGGGGGTCCGGGGTCATGCGTCCGCGCTCCGGCAGTCGGTGTGTATCTGTTCTGGGTCGGGTGACACTCTAGGCTGGGTCTGCGGCCGGGGTAAGGTCCTGAGGCGGCAAGGGGTCTGTCGATTTGCACTTGCGAGTCGTTTGCAACTCGACTAGGGTTGCAAATGAGAATAGGTCGCAGGCGAGCGAAGCGGCCGGTCCATTCCCCTCGTTGCAGGAGACACCGATGAAGCGTTCCACCCCGATCGTCGCCAACATCATCGCCGGTTTCGCCACGCGGCGGTGCCGCCGGCGCGGCGGCAGACGACGCGCGCTCCTCCTTGCAGCCGGCGCGGCGGCGCTGCTTGCCCCCGCCTTTGCTTTCGGCCAGGAGCGCGTGGTCAATGTCTATTCCTCGCGTCACTACGACACCGATCGCGCGCTCTATGACGGGTTCACGCAGGCGACCGGGGTGCGCGTGCGGCTCATCGAGGGCGATGCCGACCAGCTGATCGAACGCATCCGGAACGAAGGGCCGAACTCGCCCGCTGACGTCCTGATCACCGTCGACGCCGCGCGGCTCGAGCGGGCGCGTGCCGCGAACCTTCTACAGCCTGTGCGGAGCGAGACGCTCGAGCGGCGCATTCCCGCGCATCTCCGCGATCCGGACGGGCACTGGTTCGGGCTGTCGGTGCGCGCACGGGTGATCATGGTGGCGCGCGACTGGACGCCTCCCGTCCCGCTCGCCCGCTACGAGGACCTCGCCAACCCGGCTCTGAAAGGGACGATCTGCGTTCGAAGTGCCAACCACGTCTACAACATTTCGCTTGCCGGATCGATCCTGGCAGCCAACGGGCCGGCGGCAACGGAGGCCTGGGCGAAGGGTGTCGTCGCCAACATGGCCCGCCCGCCTCAGGGTGGCGACACGCCACAGATCCAGGCCGTCGCTGCCGGACAGTGCCGGATCGCCATCGCCAACACCTACTATCTCGGCCGGCTCGCCGCCTCATCGAACGCTGCGGATCGCGAGGTCGCCGGCCGGGTGACGGTGATCTTCCCCAATCAGGGGCCAGGTGACCGAGGCACGCATGTGAACGTCTCCGGCGGCGGCGTGGTCCGTACCGCGCCAAACCGCGATGCGGCCGTGGCCTTTCTCGAGTATCTGACCTCGGTGCGCGCGCAGGAGATGTTCGCCAACGGGAACTTCGAGTATCCGGTCGTCGACGAGGTCAACATCCACCCGGCGATCAGCGCGTTCGGCCGCTTCCGTCAGGACACGCTCAACGCCGTTGCCTACGCAAGGAATGGAGCTGAGGCGCTCGCCATCATGCAGCGGGCCGGGTGGCGCTGACGCGCGCGTGGGGGTGTGGCTTTGGTCGCACCCCCTCTTTCCGGGAGAGAGATGCGAATGACTTGCAGTCGCAAAAATTCGCCCTCGGGCGAGCCCCGCGCGGGCGTGCCGGAGAAAACCTGCGACGAGCTCACGCCGCATCGGCTCGGCCTCAAGGCTCTTTCCCGAGGCGGACAACTCGTGATCGCTGCGGCGCGCGCATGGTCCTCGCCTCAGGCAATGCCTCTGACGCCGTGTCAGATCCTCGGTGCGGCCGGCGTCAGGCCCTCCGCTTTCGCCGCCTTCGCCGGGCTCCTCGCTCTGCTTGCCACGGTCCGGCCCGACGCTCCGCTCTTCCTCGCCCCGGGCGATGACCAGATCGCTCCCCTCGAGCATGACCTGCTCGCGGCTTTGGATGCGCTACAGCAGGGTGAACCGTGGCGAACCCAGCGCATTCTCGCCTCCTGGCTTCCGCCAGCCGCGGCGCCGCGCGCGATCGCGCTCATGGCGGTCGCGGCCAAGGGCTTCGCGGCGGCCGGCCTTGGGATCGCACCGACCGGGTTGGCGACCGTGCACTGAGGGCGGTTCGACCGGGATCGGGGCAGCTGCGCGCTCCCTTCAGCTGTCCCGCGACGCCGGGCGCCGTCGCATCCCTCGCGCCCCAACGCTCCGTTCCTCACCTCGGCCCCGCAGGATGCGGGGCTCTTTTTTGCGGTCGCGGCCGATCAGAAGCGGCCGGGCTCGTCGAGGCAGAGAAGCAGGCGCGGCCGACGGGAATCGGCGGGCGGCGAGCGATGCACCACGCCCTTCCCGCGATTGCCCGGATAGGCCTCCCCCTTGAAGAGAGCTACGGTGAAGGGCGCGACACGGCGTATGAAGCGAGGGTCAGGAACGATCGCGCGATTGTCGCCTGATCCGAGCGCTGAGCGATCCACCGCGTGCTCCGGCACCCACTCCGTGCCTTTCCCGACATAGGTCACAAGAAGCCTCAGCCCGACCTGATCGGCATGGAACAGCGGGCAGCCGATCGAGGCGAGGGCCTCAAGTCGCAGGTGGACCCTGTTCGCGCTGGCAGCGGCGGCGAAGCGCCGTGCCAACATCGCCGCGTCGGCAACGAGGGCAGGGGCAGAACTTGGCAGCGCTGCGGTGAGCTCCGCGCCAATCCGGTCCGGCTTCTCCTCTGCCGTGATGGTCAACGGCGCTCTGGCGGCGAGCCGCGCTGCCTCGAGCCGGATGCGGCGTTGCGGCGGCCGAACCCAGAGGGCGAGAGTGGTGTCTGGCGCGTGGATTGCCGTGAACGCGTCCGGCGTCCCGCGAAAGACGGCGAGTGATGGGGCTTTGCTGATGCTCGTCATTTGGATATGTTATAGCATATCATCTCGGAGGCAGCGATGGAAGGAACCCGTCTTCCCGTGACAGTCCTCTCGGGCTTTCTCGGGGCAGGCAAGACGACACTGCTCAATCACGTGCTTCGCAACCGAGAGGGGCGTCGTGTCGCCGTCATCGTCAACGACATGGCAGAGGTGAACATCGACGCCGAGCTGATCGGCAACACGGGAGCTCTCTCCCGGACCGAGGAGAAGCTGGTCGAGCTCTCGAACGGCTGCATCTGCTGCACCTTGCGGGAGGATTTGATGATCGAGGTTCGGAAGCTTGCCTCCGAAGGGCGGTTCGATTCGATCTTGATCGAGAGCACGGGAATTTCCGAGCCGATGCCGGTCGCTGCCACCTTCGCGTTCCGCGATGCCGAGGGGCGCAGCCTCGCCGACGTTGCGCGTCTGGACACGATGGTCACCGTCGTCGATGCCGCCGCTTTCCTGCGCGACTTCGGTTCGACCGCGAGCCTCGCGGATCGAGGGCAGGTGGCTGGACAGGATGATCGTCGCATGCTGGTCGACCTGCTCGTCGAGCAGGTGGAGTTCGCCGACGTGATCGTCGTCAACAAGGTGGATCTTGTTAGCGAGGCCGAACGCGAGCGGCTCGTCGCTCTCCTCCGCACGTTCAATCCCGGTGCGGAGATCGTCAGTGCTGTGCATGGCGCGGTCCCGCTCGGGCTCGTGCTTGAGACCGGGCGGTTCGACTTCGCCCGGGCGCAGCGGGCGGCCGGTTGGTCGCAGGCGCTCGCAGGGAACCATCTGCCGGAGAGCGAGGAGTTCGGCATCCGAAGCTTCGTTTACCGAGCGCGTCGGCCCTTTCACCCGGCACGCTTTAAGGCGTTCATCGAGGGGCCGCTGCCTGGCGTGATTCGTGCCAAGGGATTTTTCTGGCTCGCCACGCGCATGCCTTGGGCGGGAACCTGGCAGTTGGCGGGAGCGATCGGGCGGCACGAGGCCGCCGGCTTCTGGTGGGCTGCCGTCGAGCCCGATCGCTGGCCGGACGACCCTGACTGGCGTGCGGGCATCAAGACGCTCTGGGACAAGCGCTACGGCGATCGCCGCCAGGAGCTCGTCTTCATCGGTATCGACATGGATGAGGTGGCGATCCGCGACGCTTTGGACGCTTGTCTCATCGACGAGGCGCTGTTCGCGCGCGGACCGCGCGCCTGGGCCTCCTTGCCCGATCCTTTCCCTGTGTGGCGGCAGAACTGAGCGCCAGAGCGGCTGCTGTATCGATGTTCCCGGCGATGGACGCTGTTCGTCGTCTGGTCGCCTCGGCGGCGTCAATGCCCTGAGCGCCGCATTGCGCGGGCGAGGACAGCGACGGGGATCAGCCCGGCAGCGACGATCAGGAGCGCAGCCGTAGAAGCCTGGGCGAGCTTCTCGTCGGAGGCGAGGTTGTAGACTCGAACGGCAAGCGTATCGAAGTCGAATGGGCGGACGATCAGCGTCGCCGGAAGCTCCTTCATCGTATCGACGAACACGAGGAGGGCCGCCGAAAGAAGGCTGCCGCGGAGCAGTGGCAGGTGCACAGTGGCGAGGCTGCCGGCCGGGCTGCGCCCAAGCACCCGGGCAGCGTCCTCGATCGATGGCCGGATCCGTTCCAGACCAGCCTCGACAGAGGACAGTGCGACGGCGAGGAAACGCACGACGTAAGCGAACACCAGAGCCGCGATCGTGCCCGAGAGGAGGAGCCCTGTTGAGACCCCGAAGCGCGCCCGCATCCAGCCATCGAGCGCGTTGTCGAACAGCCCGAACGGCACGAGCACGCCGACCGCGATCACCGATCCCGGGATGGCATAGCCGAGAGAAGCGACCGTGGTGGCCCCCCGTATCAACGGCGAGGGGAAGAGCCGCGCGCCGTAGGCGATCACCACCGCAACCGTGACTGCGCACAGCGCGGCAAGTCCGGCGAGCAGGAAGCTGTTGCGCGCAAACGGCAGCACCAGCGCACCATCGTCGCCAGCGCTCCAGCCGAGAAAGGCGAGACGGGCGGCTGGTATGACGAAGCCGAGCAGCACTGGCAGGGTGCACGCGACAATCGCGAGGAGGGCCGAGGCGCCGCCGAGCGGCTGTGGAACAAGTGCCTGGTGCTTGGAACTCGTGTTGAAGAAGCGACGCGGACCGCGGACGAGCCGCTCGAACAGCAACAGGAGTGCAACGATACCCATGAGGCAGGCGGCGAGCTGCTGCGCCGCTGTTCGATCGGCCATGTGGAACCAAGCTTGATAGATGCCGGTTGTGAACGTGCGCACCGCAAAGTGCCCGACCGTTCCAAAGTCTGCCAGCGCCTCCATCACCGCGAGCCCTGCCCCTGCCGCGATCGCCGGGCGTGCCAGCGGCAAGGCGACACGCCAGATCATCCCGCGTTTCGAACAGCCGAGCGTTCTCGCGACCTCCGCGAGACAGATCGACTGCTCCAGGAAGGCTGCGCGACACAAGAGGTAGACGTACGGGTAGAGCACCAGCCCGAACATCACCACTGCGCCCTCGATCGATCGGATCTCGGGAAACCAATACTCGCCGAACCGCAGGCCGAAGCTTTCGCGGATCCAGCCCTGGACAGGCCCCGTCACGTCGAGGAGGTCGGTATAGACATAGCCGATGAGGTAGGCCGGCATGGCCAGAGGCAGAAGCAGAGCCACCTCGAAGAGCCTCCGCCCGGGGAAGGCGTGCATCGTCACGAGCCATGCCGTGCTTGCCCCGACCGCGGTCGAGATCAACGCCGTGCCGGCGGCGAGCAGGACCGAGTTCGCGACCAGCTCGGCGAGCACCGTCTCCGCGAGATGGCGCCAGACCGGGCCCGCAGGAGCGGCAGCGCCGACCAGCACGGCCATGATCGGTGCGGCGACAGCAGCCGCTGTGATGAGGCCGGCAACCGTCCAGGCGGAGGGCAGGGCAAGCCACCCGGGCGGCGACGCATCGAGGAGTCCTGCTCTCATGCTCACGGTATCCTGGGCACGATGAGAATGCTTCGCATTCGCGTAAGAATGCCAGGAAGAAATCGTCCGCGCTAGAGGGCGAACGCCGCCTTTTGCGAACCCTCAGCCAGCGGCGCCGCGTGCCTGCCAGTCGGCAAGCGAGATGCGCGGCATCTCGAGCCGATCGGTTGTGCGCACATAGCCGCCGGCGCCATGCATGCGACCAATCAGGCCGAGCCTCGGCGTGTCGATGTAACACCGCGACGCGTCGAGCACGCAGGCATCGTCGATCTGGAATGCGAGCACCTCACCAAGCACGACGGCACGGCCGGCGGCAAGGTCGACGAGCTGCAGAAGCCGACACTCCAGCGCCACGGGGCTCTCGGCGATACGGGGCGGAGCGACATGCGTGCTGGGCAGGGGTGTCAGCCCCGCCTCGACGAGCTCATTGACACCCGGTGGGAAGTCGATCGCGGTCACGTTCATCGCTCGTGCGGCTTTTTCCGGCACAAGGTTGACGACGAACTCGCCGGAGCGGCGGATATTCTCACCGGTATCCTTGAGGCCGGGCTTCTTCGGCCCGATCCCGATGCACACAACGGGCGGCGAGCCGCAGACAGCGTTAAAGAAACTGTATGGCGCCGCGTTCGGCACGCCTTCGGCGTCGAGCGTCGTCACCCAGGCGATCGGCCGCGGCACGACCGTTGACACGAGCAGTTTGTAGGTGCTCTCGGGCGAAAGTGCGGCACAATCGAACAGCATCGTACCCCCTCTGATCGTCGCGGTGTCGCCTGCGGCCCTCCGCTTGAACACGCGCGCCGCGGGTTTTAGCGGAGAGCGGAGCGACGGCAACCACCGAGCGCTTCCTTCACGTTCACGAGGAATTAAAGGGATCCGCGTAACACAGCGGGGCCAAGGTCCGGTTCTGCCCGGAGGTTGCTCGGATGAAGCTGGTGATCAACCTTCCCCTCCGCCTGAAGCTCGGGCTTCTCGCAGTCATCCCGCTCCTCCTTCTCGCTGTGCTCGTCTGGAGCGTGCTTGACAAAGTCGCGGGGATTGAGACGGCGCGGGGAGACGAGACGCGTGCCCTCGCGGCCGAGCGGCGTGTCCGGGATGTCGCAGTGGCTGCAGCGTCGCTCCAGGCGTTGAACCGCGCTTTGTTCTCGGCGCAGACGGCATCACAGATCGACGAGATCAGAGGGGCGGTGGTGCGCGTGCGGGATACCGTACTTGCCGAGCTGGACCAGATCGCGGAAGGTCGCGAACAGCCGACAGCCGCAACGATCGCTGCCTACCAGGAGAGTTTGCAAAGGCTCAGCGAGGCGGTTCTGCGCGCGGCCGAGCTTCGCACCCAGCTGATCGCCAAACGCGACGAAGCATTCTTCCCCTCGGCGCAAACCTTCGAACTGCGCTACGAGGCTGCTTACGCAGGTCTCGAGCTCGAGGGCCTCGAGCCGCGGACACAGGAGGAACTGCGCGGGCGTCTCGCCGCGGTGGGCACAGGAGCCGCCGAAGCAAGAATCGCTGCGCTCCGTTATCTCGCAACCGGCGACGGCGCGCAGACACAGCGCATGCGGCGCGCTACCGCAACTGCCCGCACCCACATGCGTGGCGCGCTGACCATCGAGGTCAATCCCCGTTACCGTGGCGAGCTCGAGCAGCTCTCCGTCGCTCTGGCAAACCTTGCCGACTCGGCCCTGGGACTGAGTGGCCTGACGGCAGAGCTCATCGAGCATGACAGTGCCGTCACCGCCGCGGCGATCATCGGGGTGGAGGCCACCGCTGCCGCTGTGGCCGCGACATTCGCGTCCCGAGCCGAGCAGGCCGGAGCGCGCATGGGCGCGAAGGTGGAGACGACGGGCGAGGATGTCCTCAAAATTTCTGCTGCGATCGCCGCACTTCTTCTGATGATCTCCTACCTGATCGGAGAAATGGTGGCACGACCGACGAAGCGCATCACCGGTCTTCTGCAGCGGATCGCTGAGGGCGACACGCGGTTCACGCTCGCCACGACGGTGCGGCGGGACGAGTTCGGCCTCATGGAGAAGGCCCTCGCGACGCTGCGCGAGACGGCGGAGAAGGCCTTCGCACAAGGGCAGATGCTCGACCAGCTTCCGGTCGCCGTCATGGTCGCTAACCCTCGCGACGAGTTCCGCATCAGCTACATGAACGCTGAATCGCGGCGCGTTCTTGGCACGGTTGAGCATCTGCTTCCGGAGAAAGCTGATGCTCTCCTTGGCAAGAGCATCGACATCATGCACCGCCACCCGGAACGCGTGCGCACGATCCTGTCGAACCCCGCAAATCTGCCGCATCGCGCCCGCATTCGCCTCGGCCCGGAGACGATGGATCTCCGCATCAGCGCGATGACCGACCGCGGCGGGGACTATGTCGGCGCCATGCTCGTCTGGAAGCTCGTCACGCAGCAGGTCAAGCTTGCCGAGGATTTCGAGGCGAGCGTCGGCCAGGTCGCCCGCCGAATGGGCGACAGCGCGGCCAGTATGAAGTCCGTCTCCGAGGCGATGAGCGAGGCCGCTTCCGAAACGGGCAAGCGTGCCGTCGCCGTCGCTGCCGCAACCGATCAGGCGGCAGCAAGTGTCCAAGCCGTAGCGGCCTCGGCCGAGGAACTTGCCGCCTCCGTGCAGGAGATCGGACGTCAGGTCGCGGAAAGCGCACGCATCGCCGCCGAAGCAGCTCGCGAGGCGGAGGCGACCGACGCGACCGTCGGCAGCCTCAGCGAGGCGGCAAGTCGGATCGGCGACGTGGTGCGCCTGATCGGCGATATCGCCGGGCAGACGAATCTGCTCGCGCTCAACGCCACGATCGAGGCGGCGCGCGCGGGCGAAGCGGGCAAAGGCTTCGCTGTCGTCGCCTCGGAGGTGAAAACGCTGGCCGCTCAGACCGCGAAGGCGACCGAGGAGATCAGCGCCCAGATCGCGGCGATGCAGGCGGCGACCAGCCGCTCGGTCGAAGCCATCCGTGCGATCGCGGGAACGATTGCGCGGATGAACGAGATCTCTGCCGGCATCGCCGCAGCGGTCGAGGAGCAGGGCGCAGCGACGGCCGAGATCGCCCGTGCTGTGCAACAGGCTGCATCCGGCACGAGCGAAGTCTCGGGCAGCATCGGTGCCGTCTCCTCAGCCGTCGAGCAGACAGGCGAGCAGGCTGCCCATGTCCTATCCGCCGCGAATGCGCTGACCGCAGAGGCAGACCGGCTTTCGCACGAGGTCGAGCGTTTCCTGGCTGAGATCCGAGGGCGTTGAGGTGTCGGGTCAGGCCACGCGGTCGGGCGGCTCGCGTCCGGCGAAGAAGGCGTCGAGATTGTCGAGCGCACGGAAGCCCATCGCGTTGCGCGCCTCGAGCGTTGCGCTGCCGAGATGCGGGAGCAGGAATGTGTTGGCGCAGCCAAGATAGCGCGGATCGAGCGCGGGTTCGTTCGCATAGACATCGAGCCCGGCAGCGGCGACATGGCCGGTCCGTAGCGCCGCGATCAGCGCATCGTCATCGACAAGTGTCCCACGCCCGGAATTGACGACGATCGCGCCCCGCTTGAGCAGGGCGATCCGTTCGGCGTTGAGCCACTTCGTGAGGCCTGGACCACCGGGAGCCGTGAGTGCGAGCATGTCGACGATCCCAAGCATCGACGCCGCGTCGCTGTGGTAGATCGCTCCTCGCTCAAGCTCGGGCGCAAGCCGCCTGCGGTTGTGGTAGTGCACCTCCATCCGGAAGCCGCCCGCCATGCGCGCCACCGCGCGGCCGATCCGCCCCATGCCAAGAATGCCGAGGCGCTTGCCAGACACTTGCGTGCCCAGAAGCTGCGTCGGTGCCCAGCCTGTCCAACGCCGTTCGCGGACGAGCAGCTCTCCCTCCGAGGCACGTCTGGCTGCCCCGAGCAGGAGCAGAATGGTCAGCTCCGCTGTCGATTCCGTCAGCACATCCGGCGTGTTCGTCACGATGATCCCGCGTGCACGGGCGGCCTCAAGCGCGATGTGATCGGTGCCGACCGAGAAGGTCGCGATCACGCGGATGGAGGTTGGCAGCGCGGCGATGGTGTCCTCGCCAAACGGGTCTCCGGCGGCGCAGAGGATCGCGTCCGCACCGGAGGCCATGGCGAGCAGGCGTGCGCTATCGGCCGGCACGTCCTCAGGGTTCTCGGCCACGATCGTGTAGTCGCGGCGAGCTCTGGCCATAACATCGGGCGGGAAGAGCCGGGTGAGGGCAAGCCGTGGCTTTTGTCTCTCTCGCATGCGCTACTAACTGGTCATCATGAGCGTCGCTTCCTTACCGCGATCCCCGGCTCGCGGCGAGACGTCGTGGGAGAGGAGCCGACAGGAGAGCACGTGCCGTGGTTCGAGCCACGGTGGTCGGAGTGCTTGTCTGCCTCGCGGCCTCTGAGGTGAGGGCCTGGGATGTCGGAACCACGATGCCGCGCATGGATCTGATTGACGGCACGGCCGCACCGACCCCGTACGACGCCAGTACCGATCGCTGGGTCGCGCTCCGGATCGGCGGCTCGAGGTGTTCGCCCTGCGCCGCTGAGCGGCCTTACGCGGAGGCCCTCGCCGCCGCTCATGGCATTGCGGTCAACACCGTCACGGTGCCGCCACAGGGCGGACACGTCGATGCTGAGTTACCGCGCGAGATCGAAGCCGCGGCGCGTCGCGGCGACAGGCTCCGCCGGATCATGCGCCGCGACCCTGCGGTGCCCCTGAACCCTCCGCCACCGCGGCTTCCCGTGCCGATCACCTACGTCATCGCGCCTGACCGTCGCATCGTTGCGCGCTGGTCGGGCACCGCCACTTATTCGGACAAGAAGGCGCATCCGTTCGCACCGCCGCCCACGAGGCGGGACTGGACGGAGGCGACGTTCGCCGGCGTCGGTGCGCCGCTCCCGGCAGGTCTGACTGACGAGGCACAGCGCCTGCGTGACCGGCGCTTTCCTTCCCCCTGCCGCTAAGCGGCCTTGCCGCTGCGCCGTCGGCGCGAGGCTTGCCGATGCGGCGGCGGTCCTTACGATGCGGGCTCCTGGGAGGGAGGAGGGCTCGCATGGATCTTGGGCTGAGGGGCAGACGTGCTCTGGTGATGGGCGCCTCGAAGGGGCTCGGACGCGCTGTTGCCGAAGGACTCGCCGCCGAGGGGGCGACTCTGTGCGTCGCGAGCCGTGACCTCGCAGCACTTCAGACGCTCGCCGTCACCCTCTCGGCCGCGAGCGGCGCACCGGCCTATGCGATCGCGGCCGATGTGGCCGACGAGGCGGCGATGGACCGCCTTGCCGATGAAGCGGTTCTCCGCATGGGCGGGGTTGACATTCTCGTCCTCAATCACGGCGGCCCGCCGGTCGGGCCAGCACTCGAGCTCGACCTCGCCGAGCTGAAGGCTCAGTTCGCGAAGATGGTCGTGGCACCGATCCGGCTTGCGATGCGGCTTCTGCCCGGGATGCGGGAGCGCAGGTGGGGGCGGATCATCACCATCGGCTCCTCCGGCATGGTCCAGCCGCTGCCGAATATGGTGCTGTCAAACACCCTGCGTGCGGCGATCGTCGGCTGGAACAAGACGCTCGCGAACGAGGTCGCGGCCGATGGCGTGACCTGCAACATCCTTGCCCCCGGCTCGATCCTGACCGACCGGACCAAGGACACGGTGGGGTTCATGGCGAGGAAGGAGGGGATCTCCTTCGAGGAGGCGATGGCGAAGCGCGCGGCCACGATTCCCGCCGGCCGCCTCGGGACGCCTGAGGAATACGGCGCCGTCGCGACCTTCCTTGCCTCCGAGCGTGCCTCTTACATCACTGGCTCGATCGTCCGCTGTGATGGCGGCATCGTGCGCGGGTTCTGAGAGCGGGATCGTGAAGGACGCCGCGCAGATCGAGCCTGATCTCGCGCTTGCAGAGCGCCTCTTCGACGCGCTCCGCGAGGCGAGCCTCGATCCGCCCGGGGTGACCCGCGATGCCTACGGCCCAGGAGAGGAGCGCGCGCACGCCCTCTGCCTCGAGGCTGCCGAAGGCGCGGGGCTCGCGGTGAGCCGCGACTTCGCGGGCAACAGCTACGCGACGCTTGCGGAAAGCGATTCCGAGGAGCGGACGCTCATCATCGGCAGCCATCTCGATTCGGTTCCTCACGGTGGCAACTACGACGGCGCTGCCGGCGTCGTCGCCGGGCTCGCAGCACTGGCGGGTCTCGTGCGGGCCGATCGGCGCCCGCGCGGCGATGTGACGGTGATGATGACGCGCGCCGAGGAGAGCGTGTGGTTTCCGGTCTCCTTCGCCGGGGCGCGTGCCGCGCTCGGGTGCCTGCCCGTGGAGGCGCTAGCCGCGAAACGATCTGATACCGGCGACACCCTCGCCCAGCACATGCGAGCCCTCGGCTTCGAGCCGGAGGCGATCGCTGCCGGCCAGCGACATCTTGATCCTGCGCGGATCGCCGGCTTCATCGAAGCGCACATAGAACAGGGACCCGAACTCATCGAGGTCGGCCGGGCTGTCGCCGTCGTGCCGGCGATCAGCGGCGGCTACCGGTTCCGCAAGGCGCGTATCACCGGCGTCTATGCCCATGTCGGTGGTGCGCCGAAGCGGGTTCGGCGTGACGCCGTCGCTGCGCTCGGGCATAGCATCGCAGGGATCAACGCCGTGTGGGATCGGCTTGACGCCGAGGGCCACCGCATCATGGCAACCTTCGGCGTGGTCGGCGTCGATCCCGCCATGGCCAGCTGGAGTCGCGTCCCAGGCGAGGCACGCTTCACCCTCGACATCCGCGGCGTCGACCTGCCCGCTCTCGCCCGGATGCGCGTGGCGCTGGACGACATCGTGGCCGAGGCCGAGTCGAAGTACGGGGTGACGGTCTCGCTCGGGCCGGACACAGGACCGCGCCCGGCATTCCTCGACCGCGATCTGCTCCAGCGACTCCGCGACTGCGCCTCGGCCCGATTCATCCCGTTCCACGAGATGCCTTCGGGGGGAGGACACGACGCTCTTGCGTTTCACGAGGCCGGTGTCCCGACCGCGATGCTGTTCATCCGCAACCAGCATGGCAGCCACACTCCCGACGAGGCGATGGACCTTGCCGACTTCGCCGAAGCCGCGCGGATTCTCGCCACCCTGGCCGCGACGCACTGAACACCACGCCCTCGATGCCCGCGAAGTTGATCCAATCTCTCGATCTCGCCACCCGCTTGCCTGAGGAGCATCCGACGCTCAACTCTGAGACCATGGGCATCACCCGCGAGATAGTCAGCACGGACGAGCGCAGCGCTCGCGGGATCCTCGGCCGAGCAAGGGAAGGCGTCGAGCGCGGCGTGTCTGCTGGTCACGCATGCGAGCCCTCCCTGGCGCGTGCCGGACCTGATCGGTCATCCGCCGCTGTCATGATCGGCAGCAGGTGCCACACCGTGCCGCGTCGTCGCGACGTCGACGGAACGGCCGGAGTGCCCAGGAGACCTGCGACCGTCTCCGGGCACGGACGGCCATGCTTCGCGCCTTTGCGCGATGCAACCGAGAGGGCGGTTCGCGGCAAGGACACCCCTGCACGGCGCAGCGCGAAACGGACTATGCTCTCCGGCTGCCGACAGGATGCGGCAATCTTCGCCCACGCGGACACCACTCCTGGAACGATCCTTGTACATATCGGGAAGTGCTGCCGCATCCCTGACGAGGACATGTGCATGGAAGACGTCGCCAAAGAATGCCCCGCGCTGGCGGTTCTAGAGTCCAGGGCCTCGTGCTGATGGCCGGCGCGCGGCTTGCCGTCGACATCGGCGGAACCTTCACCGACCTCGCGCTCGAGCATGGCGGCCGCCGATGGACGGCCAAAGTTCTGACGACGCCCGCCGCCCCGGAGAAGGGCGTGCTGGAGGGCGTGGCGGCGATCCTCAAGGATGCCGGTCTCGTTCCCTCGGAAATCGGCGTTCTCGTCCATGGGACCACGCTCGCAACCAACGCGCTGATCGAGCGCAAGGGCGCACGCACGGCTCTGATCACCACTGAAGGCTTCCGCGACGTGCTCGCCCTCGGCAATGAGGCGCGCTACGACCAGTATGACCTGCAGATCGTCCTGCCCGAGCCACTTGTGCCACGGCGGCTTCGCCTCCCTGTGCCGGAACGGCTCGACAACACCGGCGCTGTGCTCAAGCCGCTCGATGAGCAGGCCGTGCGCGCGCTCGTGCCGCTGCTCAAGGCCGAGCGGATTGAGGCGATCGCGGTCGGCTTCCTGCACGCCTATGTCAATGGCGCGCACGAGCAGCGGGTGCGCGAGATCCTCGCCGAGGAGCTGCCGGGCGTTCCGGTGAGCCTCTCCTCCGAGGTCTCGCCCGAGATGCGCGAGTGGGAGCGGTTCTCGACGACGGTCGCCAACGCCTACGTGCAGCCGCTGATGAGCCGCTACCTGCGAAAGCTCGAGAGGGGCTTGCGCGAGGCGGGGATGACTGCGCCGCTGTTCCTGATGCTGTCGGGCGGCGGGTTGACCACCGTCGACATCGCCTGCCGCTTCCCGATCCGCCTGGTCGAAAGCGGGCCGGCCGGGGGCGCGATCTTCGCCGCTCACATTGCGCGCGAGACCGGGCTCGCGCACGTTCTCTCCTATGACATGGGCGGAACGACCGCCAAGGTGTGCCTGATCGATCACTATCGTCCTCAGTCGTCCCGCAGCTTCGAGGTGGCGCGGGTCGGACGTTTCAAGAAGGGGTCCGGCTTGCCGTTGCGCATTCCGGTGATCGAGATGGTCGAGATCGGAGCGGGCGGTGGAAGCATCGCGCATGTGGACGGCATGGGGCGCATTGCCGTCGGCCCCGAGAGCGCCGGTGCCGACCCTGGGCCAGCCTGCTACGGCCGCGGTGGCACGAGGCCCGCCGTGACGGACGCGAACCTGGTGCTCGGTCGCTACGAGCCGACTCGGTTCGCCGGCGGCCGTCTCAAACTGTTCCCCGATGCCGCGCGGGACGCGCTCGACCGAGAGGTTGGTGCGCCGCTCGGGCTCGTCCCGGAGATGGCTGCGCTTGGCGTTGTCGAGATGGTCGACGAGAACATGGCGAACGCGGCACGCGTGCACGCGATCGAGAGCGGGAAGACCCTCAGCGGGCGTACGCTGATCGCCTTCGGCGGCGGCGGTCCGGTGCATGCCTACCGCGTCGCGGAGAAAATCGGGATCGGTTCCGTGCTCGTGCCGTCCGGTGCCGGCGTCGGCTCGGCGATTGGCTTCCTCCGTGCGCCGGTGTCCTTCGAGGTTGTCAGGAGCCTCTATCAGCGCTTCGCGACCTTCGATGTGGAGGCCGTCAATGCGCTGCTCGTCGCGATGAGCGAGGAGGCGCGGGCTGTGGTCGCGCTCGGTTCTCAAGGGGGGGAGGTTCAGGAGCGCAGACTCGCCTACATGCGCTATGTCGGGCAGGGCCATGAGATTGCCGTTCCGATCCCCTCCCGTACACTCGACCTCGACGCTGTTGCCGCCATCCGGGCGGACTACGACCGCCTCTACGCCGCATTCTACGATCGGCCGGTTCCCGGTTCCGACGTAGAGATCCTCTCGTTCTCGGTGACGGTCGCGACCGTATCGGACACCGTCATCCCCGAACCGGTCCAGCCGGACGCCGTCGAGGCGACGCCCGCGCGCCACCTGGCCGTACGCGACACGGCAACCGGAACGGTCTCGGACTGGCCCGTCTACGAGCGGTCCGCCCTTTCGCCTGGGTCGATGCTCGCCGGCCCTGCGATCATCGCCGAGGACGAGACCTCGACCTTGGTCGGGCCCGGCTGGTCGGCACGGATCGACGGGTTGGGCTACATTCGCCTCACCCGCAGCATTCCCTGAGGAGGCAGGCGATGCACCAGATGGCCGACCGCCAGCTCTCGGCGCTTGCGAGGATCCAGACCCAAGTCATGTGGAACCGGCTGATCGCGGTGGTCGAAGAGCAGGCCCAGACGATGATCCGAACAGCCTTCTCCACCACCGTGCGCGAGGCCGGCGACCTTTCGGCCGGCGTCTTCGACCTCAAGGGGAGAATGCTCGCACAGGCGGTGACGGGAACGCCCGGGCACGTGAACTCGATGATGGAGAGTGTGGCGCATTTCCTCGCGAAGTTCCCCGCCGAGACGATGCGGCCCGGCGATCACTACATCACCAACGATCCTTGGCTGGGGACAGGTCATCTTCACGACCTCACCGTCGTCACGCCTGCGTTCCTGCATGGCCGGATCGTCGGCCTCTTCGCCAACACCGCCCACATCATCGATATCGGCGGTCTCGGCATGGGGCCGGAGGCGCGTTCAGTGTTCGAGGAGGGGCTCTACATCCCGATCGTCAAGTGCTTCGAGCAAGGCCGTCCCAACGAGACCTTCTTCGACTTCATTCGGGCGGGATCACGCACGCCCATCGAGCTCGAAGGCGACATCTACTCGTTGTGTGCATGCAATGAGGCAGGCGCGAGGCGGCTCATCGAGATGATGGAGGAGTTCGGCATGGAGGGGCTCGACCCCCTTGCCGAGGCGATCTTCGACGCGAGCTTGCGCGCAACGGAAGCGGAGATCGCGAAACTGCCGAAAGGGACCTTCCGTGCCGAGATCCGCTCCGACGGCTATGAGGCTCCGGTCACACTCGCGGCCGCGATGACGATTGGGGACAGGACGATCGAGGTCGATTTCTCGGGAACGTCGGGTCTCTCGACGCGGGGAATCAACGTTCCGCCGGCCTATTGCCGCGCCTATTCTTGTTTCGGGATCAAGGTCGTCGTCGCGCCGGATATCCCGAACAACTGGGCGTCGCTGCAGCCGTTCCGGATGAGGATTCCAGAGGGCTGCATCCTCAACGCTCCGCGGCCCTACCCGGTGGCGGTACGGCACGTCGTGGGGCAGCTCCTGCCCGATCTGATGATGGGGTGCCTCGCCCAAGCCGTCCCGGAGAGAGTTGCGGCCGAGGGGGCCTCGTGTTTGTGGAATCCGCCTTTGCGTGGCGGCACGCAGGTGTCAGGACCTGCGGCCAAGATCGAGGATTTCGAGATCATCACGTTCAACTCGGGCGGCACGGGCGCGCGCGCGACGAAGGATGGGCTTTCCGGGATCGCCTTTCCCTCTGGCGTGCGGACGATGCCCGTGGAGGCGACAGAGAATGTCGCGCCGGTTGTGTTCTGGCGGAAGGAACTTCGACCCGACAGCGCGGGTGCGGGCCGCACGCGGGGGGGCTTCGGCCAGATCCTGGAGATCGGCACCAAGGGGGACGCGGAGTTCGCCGTCAATGCCATTTTCGATCGCGTGGGGAACCCGCCGCGCGGCCGGCTCGGCGGCCGCGACGGAGCGTCGGGGGTGGTCAAGTTGAAGTCAGGAGCGGTCCTGCGCACCAAGGGCTTCCAGATCATTCCGGAGGGAGACCGGCTGGTCCTGCTTCTGCCGGGTGGGGGCGGCATGGGTGACCCGAGGGAGCGTGACTGCGAGGCGATCGCCCGAGACATCGCCGACGGGCTGATCAGCCCGGAGCGGGCGCTCGCGGATTACGGCTGGGCCGGGTGAGCGAGCGGTCGCGACGCCTGCGCGGTGCACGGCGATGCCGAGGTGCCCCGTCGCCCGCGGAGCACCAGCGCGAGGCGCGTTCGCGGCGGCCGGGCACGTTTCGGCCGGAGTGACCTAGGCCTTCATCTCAACGATCCAAGGCGAGCGAAGGCTGCGGACGGTCGGAGGGGCAATACCGCCTCTCTTCTCGCGATCAAAACAGTCGGACAATACGCGTGCGGAGCGGAGGCTGGTGGTGTGACCCTCGGGGTATACTGCGCTCTCGGGTGAAAGGCACCGCATTCTGCGAGAGTGAGCGACTGAACCGGCGTCATTGCGGGGCTTCAAGACCGTCCGGTCACTGCCTCGGGGATGTCCTGGTCATCCCTTGACGGAGGCAGCCGTCACGGTGTTTACGAGCGGCCGCCCGGCGGCGAAATCCCGGATGTTGGCGAGCGTCGTCGAGGCGATCGCGCTGAGCGCCTCGCGGGTGAAGAAGGCCTGGTGGCCGGTCACCAACACATTGGGGAACATCAGCAGGCGCTGCAGCGCGTCGTCCTGGATGATCTCGGCGGAGAGATCCTCGAAGAACAGATCGGCCTCCTGTTCATAGACATCGATCGCGAGGCCGCCGAGCTGGCCGGTCTTGAGGGCGTCGATCGCGGCTTCGGTGTCGATCAGCGCGCCGCGCGAGGTGTTGACCACGATCGCCCCGGGCCGGAGCAGAGCGAGGCTCTGCCGGTCGAGAAGGTAGTGCGTTTCAGGCGTGAGAGGGCAGTGCAGGGTGATGATGTCGGCGTTCGCGAGCAGTTCCGCACGGCTTGCATAGACGACGCCGATCTCCTCGAGCGCTGCCGCGCGGCGCACATCGTGCGCGAGCACATGGCAGCCGAAGCCGGTGCGCATGATCCGGGCGACGAGAGCGCCGATCCGCCCGGTGCCGATCACGCCGACCGTGCGGCCGTGGAGGTCGAATCCCAGAAGGCCGTCGAGGGAGAAATTGTTCTCGCGCGTTCGCGTGTAGGCCTTGTGGATCCGACGCACGAGCGCGAGCAGGAGCCCGACGGTGAACTCCGCGACCGCGTGCGGCGAATAGGCGGGGACGCGCACGACGGAGACGCCGTGCGCCTCGGCTGCCGCGAGATCGACGTTGTTGAAGCCGGCGCATCGAAGCGCGATCAGCCGCGTGCCGCCGCTTGCGAGCGAAGCGATCACGGACGCATCCGCCTCGTCGTTGACGAACAGGCACACCGCCGGTGAGCCCTCGGCGAGGGAGACGGTCTCCCGGGTCAGCCTCGCCTCGAGCCAGCGGAAGTCGAGGCCGGCCGTCCCTGCCTCCTCGAAGCTCCTACGGTCATACGGCTTGGTGCTGAACATCGCGACGCGCATCCGATGGGCCTCCGTCGAGCCTGCGGGAGCCGCAAGTCTTGCATGCGCGCGCCTGCCGTGTCTGCCGGCTGACGGGGTCAGCCACCCGGCTCCATCCTTCGCGTGATGGAGCCGCTGCCGGCCCTGGTCGACTTCTTCGCCCCGAGAACACGGGGGTCGAACCTGGCCAATGTCGCCCGCTCCTCCGCCAACCGCGGCGTGCGGGCGGCGCTGCCGCACATGCTCTGACTGAGCTTCGGATTCCAATCGCTGATCGTGCTGGTCGGGCTTGGCCTCGCGGGCCCCTTCGCGGTGAGCCCCACGCTGCATCTCGCGCCGAGATCGAGCGGCTTGGCCTCGCTGCTCTGGCTCGCCTTGAGCGTTGCGCGTGCGGGCGCCCCGGAGCAGGGGACCGCCAGGCCGCCGCTCGGCTTCCTCGGCGCCGCGGCGTTGCAGCGGGTCAGCCCGAAGGCTCGGATGCTGGCGCTTGCCACAGCGAAGCAGCAGGCCTAATCCCGGCTCCTGGAGGAGTTTGACCGATGGACCACACGCTTCTGCGCGACGATGCCTGGGCCGACCTGCGCGGCGAGGTGGCGAAGCTCTGCGCGCAATTTCCCGGCGAGTACTGGAGAAAACTGGACGCCGAACGGGGCTACCCGACGGAGTTCGTCCGAGCGCTGACCGAGGCTGGGTATCTCGCGGCGCTGATCCCCGAGGAGTATGGCGGCGCTGGGCTGCCGCTCTCGGGTGCGGTGGCCATTCTCGAGGAGATCCATCGCCAGGGCTGCAACGGCGCGGCCTGCCACGCGCAGATGTACATCATGGGGACCATCCTCCGCCACGGATCGCCGGAGCAGAAGCGGACCTATTTGCCCGAGATCGCCGCTGGACGTCTGCGGCTCCAGGCCTTCGGGGTGACAGAGCCGACCTCCGGAAGTGACACGACCTCACTTCGGACGACCGCGCGACGGGAGGGGGACCGGTACATCGTCAATGGCCAGAAGGTCTGGACATCGCGAGCTGAACACTCCGACTTGATGCTCCTGCTCGCCCGCACGACGCCACGTGACCAGGTTGCGAAGAAGACGGAGGGGCTCTCGACCTTCATCGTCGACATGCGGGCGGTCCGGGGCAAGGGGCTCACCATCCGCCCGATCCGGACGATGATGAACCACAACTCCTGCGAGGTGTTCTTCGACAACATGGAGATTCCGGCTGAGAACCTGGTCGGTGAGGAGGGCAAGGGGTTCCGCTACATTCTCGACGGGATGAACGCCGAGCGCATCCTGATCGCTGCCGAATGCATTGGCGATGCGAAATGGTTCACCGAGAAATCGGTCGCCTATGCCAAGGAACGGCACGTCTTCGGCCGCCCGATCGGGCAGAACCAGGGCGTGCAGTTCCCGATCGCCCGCGCCTACGCGCAGTGGCGCGCCGCGGAGCTGATGGTCAGGGCTGCCTGCGAAAAATTCGAAGCCGGGCTCAATTGCGGGGCGGAGGCGAACATGGCGAAGATGCTCGCCGCCGAGGCCTCATGGGCGGCCGCAGAGGCGTGCGTGCAGACCCACGGCGGGTTCGGTTTCGCCGAGGAGTACGACATCGAGCGCAAGTTCCGCGAGACGCGTCTGTACCAGGTTGCCCCAATCTCGACCAATCTCGTGCTCTCGTACATCGCCGAGCACGTTCTCGGCATGCCGCGGAGCTATTGATGCCGGAACTTCCGCCGCCGGGAACGTTTCTGAAGGCCAAGGGGTTCGTCACCCGCCTCATCTTCGTGGTCAACGGGCCGGCGCGGGAGCTCGAGGCAAGGATCGGCGACCACCGGGGCAGGCTCGACCGGGGCTGGAGCCTTCTGCTCCTGAAGGAGAAGGTCGCGCCGGGGGAGATTGCTCTCGCCGGATACTCTCATCTCACAGGAGGTCGCATCGGCCCGCCGGAGCAGGGCCTCGCCCGCCAGACGGTCGAGGCAGACGCCGCGGGGTTCCTCGACATGGGGCGGGTGAAGCGCTCCCTCGCCGAGAGCTTCGTGTTCGCCGGGCCGCAGCGGATCGTCAAGATCATCACCGCCACCGGGCATGACCCGGCTATGCGCGAGCCAGACCAGTATCCCGTCGGCAGCGGCATCCCACAGTGGATCCTGCTCACGGAGAAGACCTTCATCGTCGCAGCGACCGTCGCCCCCGGCATGACCTATCTCGGCGGCGGGCCGGACGCGGGGCCGGCGGGGTTTTGGGTCGATCCGCGCGCGGCGAATACGCTCTGAGGGCGCGCGCGGCCACTGCTCCGAAGCAAGCGAGTGCTGCGCTGACAGCCAAGCGGGAGGGAAACGCGGTTTCTGATGGTGAGGCTCGACCAGCTGCCCTCCTCGCCGGCGCATCGAGAGACTAAACTTCGGGGAAAGGACATCGACCATGCCCGCACCGAAACCGCTTGAGGGGCTGCTCGTTCTGACACTGGAACAGGCGGTGGCTGCGCCGTTCCTGTCCTGCAAGCTCGCCGATGCGGGCGCGCGGGTGATCAAGATCGAGCGGCCGGAGGGCGACTTCGCTCGTGGCTACGACGACTACGCAAAGGGCCTCTCCAGCTACTTCGTCTGGCTGAACCGCGGCAAGGAAAGTCTGGTCGCTGACATCAAGAACCCTGAGGACGCGGCGCTCCTGCATCGAATCCTCGCCCGCGCCGACGTGTTCATCCAGAACCTCGCTCCAGGCGCTGCCGCACGAGCCGGCTTCGGTTCGGCGTCCCTCCGAGAACGCTACCCTCGCCTCATCACCGTCGACATCTCAGGCTATGGCGAAGAGGGCGCCTACGCTCAGATGAAAGCCTATGACCTACTCGTGCAGGCGGAGACGGCGCTCTGTTCTGTCACCGGCAGGCCGGAGGGACCAGGCCGGGTCGGGACCTCGGTGTGCGATATTGCCTGCGGCATGGCTGCCTACGCCGGGGTGCTAGAGGCGTTGATCGAGCGAAACAGGTCCGGCCGGGGAACCGGACTTGCCGTGTCTCTGTTCGACGGCATGGCGGACTGGATGAACGTGCCGCTCCTGACTTACGAGGGCACCGGTCGCCCGCCGCCGCGCGTCGGCCTCGCTCACCCATCTGTCGCCCCATACGGAGCGTTTGCGCTCGCTGACGGCGGACAAGTGCTGATCTCGATCCAGAACGAGCGAGAATGGGTTGCGTTCTGCCGGGAGGTGCTGCGCGACCCGAGTGTCGCGACCGACGAGCGTTTCGCCTCGAACGTCGCTCGGGTGCGAAACCGTTCAGAACTCGATGCCACGATCGCGTCTGTGTTCGTGAGCCTCGACCGCGCGACCGTCACCGAGCGACTGGCTTTGGCTGGCACCGCGTACGGGTTCGTGAACGAGGTGCCCGACCTTGCGCGTCATCCTGCGCTGAGGCGGATCACGGTCGCGACGCCGAACGGCGAGATCTCCTACGCCGCTCCCCCTGTGCGATGGGCTTGCGGCGATCGGGACTATGGCGCTGTGCCGGCCATCGGCCAGCACAGCGACGCGATCAGAAGGGAGTTTGCCGGCTGATCAGGCCGGGGAAGAGGGGGGCGGCAGTGACGAGGTGTTCGGCGCCGGCGGGGGCGCGCTGCACGGGCCGGCAAGGGCCGGTGCGACGGCAAAGCTGACAAGGAGGGCGGCGGTTGCAAGGACACGCATAGTCTCGTTCCTTTTCGATGCTGGCATCTGGAGAATGCATATCTGGCATGTGCGAATCAAGGGGCGCGTCTGACCGATGGAACGCGGCTGCCAAGGGGCGTCACAACGGGGATCGGCGCGGCGCGGTAGGCATCGAGCCCCATGCCTGTGGCTCGGTTTCCGCTCGGCCCCGGCAGAATGCGTGCTGGTGCACCTGTTCCCACGGCGGCAGCCGGCCGCGCGGCCCAGACAGCGAGCTGCGCCGCACGGTATTCCTCGGCCGCAATCCGGCTTTCGTCGGGCCATGCGGCCATCACGCGGCGCTGATAGGCGATCGCGAGCTCCGGCGTGTGGGAGTGGTAGCTCGCGGCAGCCTGGAGCCAATTCTTCGACGCCTCGTGCAGTGAGACAAGGAAGCGGGCGGCATAGGCGGCGTTCTTCTGAGGGTCGAACGCATCTTCGAGAGAGGCGAAGGCATCAGGATGGTGCCGCAGGTTGACCTGCAGGCAGCCGACATCGATCGACCGCACACCCTCCGCTTGGAGCCGCCTGACGGCAGCGATCGCCTCCGCCTTGGTGGCGAAGAATTGCCCACGGCCTTCGGCATTGATGGTCCAGGGCCATGGGCCGAAATTGCCGGTCACCGGATCGCGCCTGCCGCTCTCGACCCGGCCGAGAGCGGCAAGGAGTGCGTTGGGGATCCCATGCGCGCGCTCTGCCGCGCGGATTGCCGCGCGGCAGAGACGGATCGGCTCGCTGGCGAGCTGAGTGGCGGGCGCTGCGGGGAGCCCTTGGTTGGCGTACGCGCACGGCATGGCGGCCAGCAGCGCGAGCGTGACGGCGATCAGGGTCTTGAACGAGCTCATGCCGCGGGGGTTCGAGCAACGTTCGTGCCAATCCGCAGCGTGAGAGCGCGGGTTTCGGCGGTGTCAACAGAAGCTTCGAACCCATGCATCCAAAGGGGACAGGCATGCTTCTGGTGCAGTGCAAAAAACCTTGCAGGCTTTCAGGGCACAGTCTACGTTGTGCATCGCAGCATGGTCGTGAATGCGGCCTTGTTGCCTTTCTTGGACGTTTCCTCCCTAAACTTGGCCGCCCCTCGGGGCGGCCTTTTTTTTCGCGTTCATCCTCGGGAAGGGCGGTCTCGAGGTAAGACGGTGTCGCCTGGGCCGAGCGCCCGCTGCATCAGCACGCTGTCCACCCAGCGGCCGAACTTAAAGCCGACGCTCCGGAGCCGCCCCGCCTCGCGAAACCCGCAGGACCTGTGGAGAGCGATCGATGCGTGGTTCCCGGAATCCCCGATCACGGCGATCATCTGTCGGTACCCCACGCCTGTCGTCTCGGCGATCAGGGCGGTGAGAAGGGACCGCCCGATACCTCGGCCTATCATCCCCGGAGCCACATAGATCGAGTCCTCGACCGTGAAGCGATAGGCACTTCGTGGCCTGTACAGTGCCGCGTAGGCATAGCCCACCACCTTGCCGTCAAGGTCCTCGGCGATCAGCCAGGGAAGGCCGCTGGCGAGCACGGCCTCGCGCCGCCTCGCGAGTTCCGCGAGGTCGGGCGATGTCTCCTCGAAGCTTGCGAGGCCGGTCGTCACGTGGTGGCGGTAGATGGCCGCGATGGCCGGAATGTCGGCCTCGACCGAGGCGCGGACGAGCGGGGCTTGGGCGGAAATCCGGTGCATCTCGACACCCGAGGGAGACTCGTGCCGCGAACGGGGAACGGCAGGGGAAGCGCGCGTCAGCCGCGTTCGAGCATGGCCCAGTCCGCGGTCGCAAGCGTGGCGATCACCCTCTCGAGCCGGTCGCGCAGCGCGTCGAAGCCGCCATGTCGGACGATCCGCTCCTCATCCATGTAGAGGGTTCGGGCGATTTCAATCTGCACCGCGTGGACACCGTGGTGCGGCCGCCCGTAGTGGCGCGTGACGTAGCCGCCTGCATACGGGTCGTTCCGACGCACGCTGAATCCCGCCTCGAGGAACGCCTCCTCAAGACGGCGGACCGCGCTCGGGCTCGCCGATGTGCCGTGCGCGTCGCCGAGAATGATCTCGGGCGGCCGAAGCGGCCCTTGTGCAGTCAGAGTGGGCATGGAGTGGCAGTCGATCAGAAGGCAGAGCCCGAACCGCTCCCGCGTCGCCGCAATCAGGCCTGCGAGCGCCTCGTGATAGGGCCGCCAGCAGGTGGCGATACGCTCCTCGGCCTCGGCGAAGGAGAGCTTGCGGCGATAGATCGGCTCTCCGGTCGCCACGATCCGGGCGATCGTGCCGAGCCCGGCGCCGACACGCGGCGAGGCGGCATTCACCCAAGCGGGAAGCTCGCTATCGAACATCTCCGGGTCGAGTTCCCAGGGCTCGCGGTTGGGGTCGCACCACACCCTGGGAAACAGGGCGTGGATCAACGGGCAGCCATGGCGCGGCGCGCTCTCGAACAGTTCCTCAACAAAGCTGTCCTCGCTGCGCCTTAAAGCATGTGCATCGAGCCGAGCGGCCGCCAGGAACTGCGGAGGATATCGGCGGCCGGAGTGCGGCGAGGCGAACACGAGCGGAGCGCGCTGGGGCTCCGGCATCAAGACGGCATAGGCGGCGGTTTCCACCGCGTTCGAGGTGTCGGGGCGAACCGGGAGATCCATCGCCCGCGATGAAAGCACCGCTTCCGGCCGCCTGTCACCGTGCCGGAGTACCTTGCGGGCGAGTGCCTCGCTTGCCTGGGGTGAGGCCTCCCGGTATACGCTCGCGCCGAGGGCGCGTAGCTCAGCGGGAGAGCACCACCTTGACACGGTGGGGGTCAGAGGTTCGATCCCTCTCGCGCCCACCAGCGGTCGGCGCTCCCGCGCTCCTTCTGCCTGCTTGACTTGGGCGTCGAGGGACCTCACCTGGGCGCCGCATGGAGCCACCCCTCCCTCCAAAGTCCGCTCGCAAGGATGACCGGTCATCGCCGGCGCCGGCCGGCGGCGGAGCAAAATCCGCCCGCGTCGCGCGCAGTGCGGCCGCGCTGCGGGAGAACCTGCGCCGCCGCAAGGTGAAGACGCGAGCCCTTGCGGGCGTGACGCGGCCCGATACCCCGGGCGGTTGAGGCCCCCGCGCCGCTCCGCTACACGCTTTCGTCGCCACGCACCCTGCCGGAGTCGCCCCTGATGGGCCTCATGCCCGACCATTGGATTCGCCGCATGGCGCTCGAGCGGGACATGATCACCCCCTTCGTCGAGAAGCAGATGCGCGAGGGGGTGATCAGCTACGGGCTGTCGTCCTATGGATACGACGCCCGCGTCGCTCCCGACTTCAAGATCTTCACCAATGTCGAGAGCGCCGTGGTCGACCCGAAAGCGTTCTCTCCCGCCTCCTTCGTCGACCGCCGGACGGATGTCTGCGTCATTCCCCCCAACAGTTTCGCTCTCGCGCACACGGTCGAGTATTTTCGCATCCCGCGCGATGTGCTGGTCATCTGTCTTGGCAAGTCGACCTATGCGCGCTGCGGCATCATCGTCAACGTCACACCGCTCGAGCCCGAGTGGGAAGGCCAGGTGACGATCGAGATCAGCAACACCACGCCGCTGCCTGCGCGGATCTACGCCAACGAAGGGATCTGCCAGTTCCTGTTCCTCAAGGGCGAGGAGCCCTGCGAAACGTCCTACGC
>Ga0209017_10000409_pt1 | contig 42929 bp, 29 predicted proteins | sample YNPBryunderm2012_FD_185812 | JGI IMG/M metagenome (GOLD analysis project Ga0209017, IMG submission 185812) | Anoxygenic and chlorotrophic microbial mat microbial communities from Yellowstone National Park, USA - YNP Bryant MS undermat 2012... ...
ATCTGGGACCATCTGGATCTGGTCTCGGCCTTCGCCGGTGCATTCGCCGCCGATGCCGACGGTCAGGCGGCGCTGCTGGTGTTCACGCTCGGTCCCGTGCAGAGCTTCATCCAGGCGGCGCGCAAGACGGAAGATCTGTGGGCCGGCTCGCACCTGCTTTCGAGGCTGCTCTGGGAAGCGGCTCGTCCGTTGTGTGAGGAGCTGGGGCCGGACGCCATCGTCTTTCCCCGTCTGCGCGGCATCGCGCTGGTGGATTTGTGGCTGCGCGATCGGATGGGCCTGCCGCCCGTGCTGTTCGAGAAGTGCAAGAACTGCCGGTGGAGGAACTGCGCGCCCGACGCCAATCCCCTGTTTGCGGCGGCGCTGCCCAACCGTTTCGTGGCCATCGTCCCCGCCAGCCGCGCCGTCGAACTGGCCGAACGATGCCGGGATGAGGTTCGCGCGTGGCTGCTCGATCTGGGCCTGCGCGTGGTGGACCGTTTGCTCGAAACAGCCGGCTACAGGACGCCCGGAACGGAACGGGACGAATCCGTCCCCGCCTACCAGCAAATGCGCGAGCAACTCCGCAATTACCCGGAAGTGCACTGGGCCGTGACGCCGTTCAGTCTGATCCGGGCGCGCGATGCCTCCCGGCAAACCGCTCTCGACGTCCGCGAGTTAGAGGAAGCGATGGCGCCGTTTTACGAGGTTGCGCCCGACAAGGCGCCGGGTTTCCTGGACAGCGACGCCTGGAAGCTACTTCGTGGGGACATCGCGCTGCCGGACGGCACGACGTTCTACTTGCCGAATCCCGGCGTGCTCTATCCTGCCATTTACGATCTGAACGAGCGCTTGCTGGCCGCGGCCAAAAGCGTTCGCAGGTTCGATCCTGCGCGGCACGAGGGCTGGCGCTGCACGCTGACGGGAGAGGCGGAGTGGCTGACCACGGATCGCGCCCACCTGCACGTCCCCAAAGGCGAACGCGCGAGCGGCAAGGTCGAGACGCTGTGGACCCGGATCGCCGAGCGCAAGCCGGCCTGGGCCAAGCGCGGCGAGCATTTGAGCGCGCTGCCTGCCATCAAACGGCTCTGGCCGACTTTGTTCGCCGAGGAAGTGAAAGGCGAAACCAGAGGCCTGACCGAGAGGTTCGTGGTTTCCACCCACACCATGGCCTTGGCCCGGCAACTGGAAGATTGGCTTCAGGACCATAGGACGGACGCCGAGGTCTTGAAAGAGCTCGAAGACCGGATCGCCGCGACGCAGCCGGGCCAGGTCGCTCTGCCGCGCCGCCTCGTGGTCAAGCACCGCGAAAATCCCAGGCTGGAGCTGGCACGCCAGATCCCGGCCTTGCTGGACGCTGCGCGCGAATCCGAAGACGAAGCCCGCTGGCAGGAGGATCAGCGAATCGTGCGCCTTGCGCTGGCCGGCGTCCGAAAGATCGAGGATGCGCCGCGCCTGGAAACTTACTACGGCCTGCTTATGATGGATGGCGACCGCATGGGCCAGATTCTTTCGGGCGATGCGGAAACGTCCATAACTTACGGCGAAAGCTTCCATCCGCAGGTTAGCAGCGGGGTCCAGGAACGCTGGGGCCGTTGGCGCGCATTAGAAAGTTACCTGAGGCAACGCCGCCCGGTTTCCCCCAATCGTCACATGGCGATTTCGGCGGCCCTCAGCGATTTTTCGCAGGTGGTCGTTCCTTATCTTATCGAGGAAAAGTATCCGGGTCGCTTGATTTACTCGGGCGGCGACGACGTGCTGGCGATGCTGCCCGCGGGCCAGGTGGTCGAAGCCGCCCAGTACTTGCGCTGGGCTTACAGCGGTTCCTTCCCTGAGGATGAGCAAGAAAGTTGGGAGAGCCTGCGCAAGCAGAACAGGCTGGTCGCCCGAAACGGCTTCGCCTGGCTTAATGGCAGGCTGATGCGCATGATGGGAACGCGCGCTACGGCTTCTTGCGGCGTCGTCATTGCGCATCACCAAGCGCCCCTTTCTTTCGTGCTGCGCCAGTTGCGAGAGGCGGAGCAGAAAGCGAAAGCGTTTTCCCGGCCAGCGCCAAACGGTTCCGCCGGGACCCGGGATCGCGACGCGCTCCATCTGGTCGTGATCAAGCGTTCCGGCAGTACCCTTGAGGTCACCCTGGAATGGGGCGAGCAGGTGCAGTTGCTGGAGGAAATGAGGAAGTTTCTGGCGCGCGAGGATGTTTCGCGCCGGGCCGTCTACCATGCCTCCGAGTGGCTCGAACGTTTGCCGGACGCCGGGGTGCGCCTGGACAAAGAGATGCTCGGGGCGGTGCTGGCATACCAGTTCCGGCGTCAGTCGGAGCGCGAGGCCAAAGAGCAGGCATCCGATTTGGCCCGCCGGCTGGCGGTGGTGGCCGCCGAACAGCCTCAACCGAAAAACTGGCTGACTAACTTGCTCCACGTGGCGGATTTTCTGGCGCGCGAGCAGCGCGGGGAGGCGGGTCGTGAGTAACTCGAGTTACTTGTTTCTGGAGCCGGTGGACGTACTGTTTTTGCGCGGAAACAAAGGTTACGGCGATCCGGGAAGTTATGGCGAAAGCTATGTGCCGCCGTGGCCGTCGGTAATTGCCGGAGCGTTGCGGTCGCGGATTCTGGCCGACGATGGCTGCGATCTGGCGGCGTTCGCGCGAGGCGACCGGGTACATCCCGAGTTGGGCACTCCCGCCGAACCCGGCCCGTTCCGCGTCACGGCCTTTCACCTGGCGCGCCGGTTCGCCGACGGGCGCATCGAGCTATTGGTGGCGCCGCCCGCGGATCTGGTCGTCGCAAAGGATGAGGAATCTCTGGTGATTCGTGCAATGCGCCCGGTCGAGGTCGGGAAAGTTGCGCCGAAACTCAAGAGCTCGTACCCGCTGCCGCTGTGCCCCGTGCTGGCTCAGCCCAGACCGGCCAAGCCCGTGCGCGGTTACTGGCTCACGGAGGAGGGTTGGCGGCAGTATCTCGCGGGCAAGGTTCCCGACGCCAGCCATCTGGTGCGTTCCCGCGAGCTGTGGGATTTGGAGCCGCGCGTCGGCGTAGGTTTGGATCCGGGGACGCGGAGCGCGTCGGAAGGCCGGCTTTTCACTGCGCAAGCCGTGATCTTCCGGAAACGGGACCCTTCGAGCCGCAACGGTGCGGATTTCGATGCGGGCTTCCTAGTGGGCGTGGCGGGGGCGAAACCGCCGCGCCAGGGCATGCTTCGGGTGGGCGGCGACGGGCGCGCCATGACCATCTGCGATGCGCCTGAGTATCGTTTGCCGGAACCCGACTATGGCGCCATCGCGCAGGCCGGGCGTTGCCGGCTCGTGCTGGCGTCGCCCGGAATTTTCCCGGATGGCTGGCTGCCGACCGGGGTGGAAGAGGACGCGGGCAGCTTCGTTTTCGATCTGCACGGCGTCCGCGGGCGGCTGGTGGCAGCGTGCGTGCCGCGCGCCGAGATCATTTCGGGTTGGGATCTGGCGCAGGAACGTCCCAAGCCGGCCCGACGCGCCGCGCCGGCCGGCAGCGTCTACTGGCTGGACGAACTGGAGGCGAGGGAAGAGGATCTGCGGCGGCTGGTGGCCGAGGGCCTCTGGTCGGCGAACTGGCTCGACGCACAGCGTCGGGCGGAAGGCTTCAATCGCATCGGGCTGGCGGCCTGGAGCCAATAAAACAAACAGGAGGAGTTATGTTCAAAGAACGCGCAGCCATGTTTCTTTACTGCGTCAGCCCCGTACACATGGGTACGGGGCAGGCCATCGGCGTGATTGACAATCCTATTCAGCGCGAGCGGCACACGGGTTACCCGTGCTTCGCGGGTTCGGGAATCAAGGGCGCCGTGCGGCACAGCTTCGAGCTGCTCGGGGGCAAAAAGGAAGATCTGGACCGCCTGTTCGGACCGGAGGCTGGTTCGGGCCAACTCTACGCCGGGGCGGTGAGCTTCGGCGACGCTCAGCTGGTCGCCATGCCCGTGCGCAGCCTGAAGGAGGGCTTCGTGTGGGTCACCTGCACCCATGCGCTCTGGCGTACGCGGCGGTTGCTCGAGCTGGTGGGCGCGGCGCCGAACTGGCAGGCGGTCGAGGACGTACCCGAGGGCCAGTGCCGGGTCTGCGACACGACGTTGCTTTACCAGGACAAGCTTCATCTGGAAGGCTTTGAGTACGCGGCGCAGAAGTTCGAAGGGATCGGAAAAATTGCGACCTACTTGGCGGAAAACGCGATCCCAGCGAGCGAGGATTTCAGGTACTTTCGCGACAAACTCAAGCGACACCTGGTCCTGCTTTCTGACACCGACTTCGCCTTTTTCGCCCAGCACGCAACGTTGGTGGAACCGCACGTCCGCATCAACCCCGAAACGGGCACGGCGGATGAAGGCGGCTTGTTCTATACGGAGAACCTGCCGCCGGAGGCAATCCTGGTGGCGCCGCTGATGGCCAGCCAGACGCGGGACAGTCGCGGTGAACCTCTGGACGCTGGCAAAGTGATGGGCGTGATCAAGAAAGTGATCAACGGCAGCAACGGCAAGCAGGGCAAGCTGCTTCAGATCGGCGGCGACGCCACGACCGGGCGCGGCCTCGTGGTGGCCCGAATCGTGGGAGGTGGCGATGCAGACCATTGAGCAACAGCGGGCGCTGGACGCCTGGCAGCGCTGCAAGAACTACAGCAAGGAGCAGGTGAACGTGGCCAAAGGATTGCCAGCGCTCATCATGAACTCCGGCCTGATGCAGGTGCTGGCCTTCTGCCACCACAAGGGCGATGCGCACGAAGCGATCGCCGGTGATCTGCGGCAGTGGCTGGCCGGGCGCTTCCCGGGTGTTTTCAAGGGCGAGACAGACTTCGAGCCTTTCATGGAAGCTCTGTTCAAGGCCGCTCCTGCGGACTACCAGGCCATCACGGCGGAGGCGCTGGCGTGGCTGAAGTGGCTCCGGCAGATGGCCTCGGCGAGGAGGGGAGGGTAGCCATGCCGAGTCCGGCGATTCCCTTGTATCTGCGAAATGCGGCCGGTGCCCAGTTAATGCAGAATGCTTCGCCGGGCCTGCGCTTCGGATTGCTGCTACGGATCTGGAACAGCCAGTGGCGAAAGGAAAAGGAGCCCAGGCAAACACAGGAGGCGCTGAAAGCCGCCGTGCAACTTTCCGCGGATGACCGGGCCCGGGTCAGTGCGCTTTCCGCGCGCCAGCGCGCGCTCGGCGAGGCCGTGCCCTCCCACAGGCTGCTTCGGATCGAGGCCAAGGCCATCGCGCCTTTCACCACCGGATTGGGCAACGAGCACCCGCTGGAAAACGGCTTCTCGTTCCTCAATCCTTACGGGCTTCCCTATCTAGCCGGCAGCGGCGTCAAGGGAGTTCTGCGGCAGGCCGCGCGGGAGCTGGCCGGCGGCCAGTGGGGTGACAGCAAGGGCTGGAGCGAGGAGCCGCGATACGAGATCCGGGTTTCAGCAGATCCGAACGAGCCGCCCCTTCGCCTGTCCATGCTCGATGTTTTGTTCGGGCGCGAAACCGAGCCGGGTGAGCAGGAACATTTTCGCGGCGCGCTGTGCTTTTGGGATGTGATCCCGGAAATCGAGGGCGAGGCTCTGCTGGTCGAGATCATGACGCCCCATTACGCGCATTACTACCAGCCGGAGGTCGGCTCCGGCGCCCCGATGCCGCCGCCGCACGATTCGGGCCAACCCAATCCCATCTGCTTCCTCACCGTCCCGCCTCGTTCTCGCTTCCTGTTCCACGTAACCTGTGACACTTTGCACCTCGAGCGCACGGCGCCGGATCTGGCCAAAGACGGGCACTGGAAGCAGTTGATGCAAGGCGCCTTCGAGCACGCTTTCCGATGGCTCGGCTTCGGCGCCAAGACCGCGGTGGGTTACGGCGCAATGCGCCGTGCCATCGAGCAACAACGAACGCCCGAGGTCGCGGCGCCGTCGAAGATTCAGGCTGCCGAGCGCACGCCGTGGAAAGGCGCCAGGTTGACTTACGACCCGGGCCAGAAAACAATCACTGCCATCTCGGGCAACCAGAAGACCGCGCCGCTCAGAGGCTCGGAGGCCGAGAAATTCCTCGGCAGTCTGGGCGAACAGCGCGCCGATGTGCTCAAGAAAAAGCGCAGCCTTGACGGTGTGGACGTGCTCGTCGAAAAAGTGGGAAATCTGATCCTGCTCGTCGGGCTGTCGGGTAAGGATTGACGGTGGCATTCAGCCCGCCGGCTCAGCACGCAACTGACTCCGCTGCGCAATGTGAGGGGAAGGCGCCAAGCTGAACGGAAGCGGATTTCGTTTAACCCCCATCGTGGCGAGTCGGGCCTGACCGACGGAGGCACGCCACCAGCGTCGTTGAGACGACCCTGGGTACCGGCACTGGGTCAGGCAGCGATCTGCGGCTCTTCAGTGACGCAGAGCGTGCTGAAATGCGTCCAGGGGGTGTGACCCACGTTAAAGCCGAACCTCGGCGTGCTCGCCATGGGACGAGGCGTGGTGGGACAGCCAGTGGAAGTCGCCCCCCACCGTGTTTCCGCCACCGCGCTCGCTTTAGCTCAGGCTTGGCGCGGGTTTTTGCACAATTAGCGACACCCAGAGGATGTCGCAGCCGCAAATCATTGTGATCAAAAGGGTAGTTTCAGCCTGGCGGTGAGGGTGGGATTCGAACCCACGGTACCCGGAACGGGTACAGCGGTTTTCGAGACCGCCCGATTCAGCCACTCTCGCACCTCACCGTTACCTACCTTAGCGCATGGGACACCTCTGCGGCAACGCCGCCCCCCAAAGGGAAGACCGATTTGGGCGCGGTCTCCGCAGGATGGCGATCCTGCTAAAATAGAGGGCGGCGAGCCCTGTGTGGGCTCCGCAGTTCCCCGGTCGTCTAATGGTAGGACAGCGGCCTTTGGAGCCGCGAGTCGAGGTTCGAATCCTTGCCGGGGAGCCAGACCCCGAAGCCATAAAATCCCCTTTTGGCTTGACGCCATTGCCGTCTGCGGCCGCCCGTTAGCCCGAACACTCGCGGGGATTTGCGTTTCCGTGCGGTTCTGCGTTGAAAAAGGTGCAGACAGGGCCACCCGCTCAACCGTCGTACTTCAGCCCGTCGGCCTGTTGGAACCCTCCAAGCGTCCTGTTCTCTGCGTTGAAAGACGAACGGACGGCAAGCTCACTACGCACAGGCGTCGCGGAGCGCAGGGTGGGCCCAATGGCCTGGGTCTTCACCGACGCTGGCTCGAGGGTGGGACGATACCTTTCAGACGCAAGGCCGAAGGGATCGCGGTCAGGCTCGGCCGGCTTGCACAAGATGCGCGTCAAGGACGGCGACCAGCCTCCGGGCGAAGTCCACCGACGCGGCAACAGGCTGGCTGATGCGATGTACCTCGAGCGCCCTGCGAGCCTCTTCCACCTTGCGCACTCTCGCCCGCAACTCCTCGAATGAAGTCCCTGTGGAAGGCCGCGACGATGGGGACGACATACGGCCTGCTCACAGTGCGGCCGGGATTTGCCGGTTGCACCGGCACGGGGCGTCGTCGGATACAAGTCCGCAATAATTCCGGAGAAATGCCGGCATGGCGGCCACGCGCCTTTTGCAGCTGCTTGCGTAAGAGCGCCGCGGAAATGCGCAACACCTCGGCCGCTTGCAGGCCGGAGACCTCCATGATCTCGCCCAGAATGTAAGCCGCGCGGTGCGCGGCATCGAGACATTGGAGCATCCCCAAGGTGCAGCCGATCTTTACCTCCTCGACCAAACAGGGAGTGCTCTGTCTCGGAGGGTGCTTCGGGGCTGATGGCGGCGACCACATCCGCCCCAAGCTGCTCGAAACGCATTGTTCGCTTCTCGCCGGCGCGCCTCATGAAATCCAGCACGTAGTTCACGGCAATCCGGCAGGCCCACGTACTTAGCTGGCTGCGGAAGTCGAACCGGGACAGGCGCGTCACGATGCGGATCAGAATTTCCCGGGTTGCGCCTTCCGCGTCCTCCCGACTGCCCAACATCCGCAGGGCCAGGCCGAAAATGTCTCCCTGGAGCGCCGCCACCATTTGGTCGAGCGACGCCCGGCTCCCTTCAAGCGCCCCACGGGCCAGTTCTTCCAACTCGTCAGGGGTCCTGCCTTTCGGCTCACTTCATCGCGTTTAATATTTTTCCGCGGGTCTCGAGATACCTTTAACCCAGCATGGCGGCATCGAGCAGTAACTGGCCTAATCCGATCATGCCGGGCGCTTCCCCTTTGGAGGTTGATTCAGGCGGGCGCCGCGGAGCATAGCAGGGTGAAACGGAGGCGATCGTATTGAATATTCGCAGATGGAGCCGCGCCGCCACGCAGGGGCGCCGAGGAAATTCGGTGGCGCCAAACGTCGGCGGCTCGCGCCGCTTGAAGCGGCCGGCGGGCGCCGCCCCGCCTTCGAGCGCCGCGATGGCGGAGGTTCTCGCTGCTATCCTGCCGGCAATGCCGAAAACGGTCCAAGTCGGCGGGCGGCAACGGGGGTACGAGTGGCTGGTCACTTATTCAGGCGTCTTTCAAATCGGCCTGGGCTACCCGGGACTCGTCGCCGCGTAAGGCCCCGGCGGCGCCAGAAATTAGTATTATGGTGAAACGCTGACTGCAGCTGACTTCTCATTACAAATTTCGGGAGGTTCGCGCTCGTGTCGTCGCGAGGCAAGCTGATCGTCCTGGCCGCCGCTAGCTCGGAATCCAGCGAGTACTTGCGTTCGCCCTGGCGTCAGATGTTGTTGGCTACTTTGCCCTCCAAATATGCCAAATATCTGGGCGTCAATTGGTCCACGGACGTAGAAGTGCGGGAGGACGGGCAGGCCAAATACGTACCGAACGGCCTGCGCGTCATCGAGGCACTGCTGGCAGATCGGTTCGGCGAACAAAACATCGCCGTCTGTTATGCCGACCAGCTCGAGCGCTTCGTTGGCGAGGACACGCGGGCTGTGGGCATTCATGCGCACAACCCGCTCGGCATCACCTTTGCCACCGACGTGTACGCAGGCTTTTACGGGGCTGACTGTGAGCCGATCAACGCGACGGAGTTCCGCCGCCTGATCTGCCACCCGGTTCTTCGCCGCCACAAAAGCCGGCTCAAAATCATCGTCGGCGGCCCCGGCGCCTGGCAGATCGAGCACAAGGGGCTTCGGCAGGAGTGGGGAATCGACTGCATCGTCCACGGGGAAGCCGAAGAGGTGGCCGTGGAGTTGTTCGAGGCCGCGCTGCGCGGTGACGCGTTACCGGCGCGCGTGGAGTGCGACAGCCCGAGGCTCGAGAGCATTCCCCGGATCCGCCACCGGGCGACCTTGGGAGTGGTCGAAATCACGCGGGGTTGCGGCCGCGGTTGCCAGTTTTGTTCCGTGGCTCTCCGCGGAGGCAAGAGCATCCCCGTCGAGGATGTGGTCGCCAATGTCCGTGCCCAAGTAGCCGAGGGCGCGGACACCATCACGCTTACGACCGAGGATCTTTTCCTCTACGAGCAGGGTAAGAAGTTCCGCACCAACATCCCCGCGCTCAAGCGGCTGTTCCGCTCGATCGCTGAAGTGCCCGGCGTGCGCTACCTCGCGCTCACCCACGGCACCATTACCCCCGTGGTCGTCAATCCCCAAGTCGTCGAGGAACTTACCCCGTGGGCGGTCGGCATGAGCCCTTTCCAACACGAAAAATCCACCCATCCCGAGCATCGCTACGCGATGATGTTCGTAGGCTTGGAAACCGGCTCGGTGCGCCTCTTCAAAAAGTACATGCCAGGCAAGGCCTATCCCTTCCGGCCCGAGCAGTGGCCTGACGTGGTCCTCAAAGGCTATGAGATCATGAACCGCCATAACTGGTTCCCCATGGCCACCTTTATCATCGGCTTGCCGGGCGAGACCGACGAAGATACCAAACAGTCGCTCGAACTGCTCTACGCGCTCAAGGACTTCAAGGGCGTCATCATCCCCACGTTGTTTGTGCCGCTCAAGGACACGCGCCTGGAAAGACACGAAGGAGCGCGGGTAGCGCGCCTCACCGACTTGCAATGGGAGTTTTTCTTCACTTGCTGGCGGTACAATGTGGACTTCATGCGCAAGTCCTCCGGCGTCAAGCTCAAGCTAGTGATGGGCATACCGATCTATTACTACCTGTTGGGGCGCAAGCTCTACGGACCGGGCTTCAAATACCCGCTCCTCCGCCTGGGTCACTTTCCCGAGTGGTTCCTCCGCAAGAAGCTTTACCTCGACTTCAGCAATCACCGGCCGCCGATTTATAAGGTTCCGGAATCAGTGCCCATCCCTGAAGAGCACCGGCGCCCCGAGTTGCCCGTGTTGAGCTGAACATGGACGGCCGGGCGAAAGATGGACCCGAACAAGAATCCCCGGAATGGTCGCGTTCTCTGGGAGTTGAGACTTCGTGGAAGAAGAAGCCACCGGCGCCGGGAATTGTTCTTGCAAGTGCGTGTGGGAGAAGCGGCCCCTGCCGGCCATGTGCTGCGACCCATCCGGGCGATAGGCGCCGAGGCACTGCGGGCGCAGGCTTTGCCGATGCTGAAGGCGGTCCGCAGCAAAGGCGCGGAGGCTGCACCGCGGCCGACTTACTGGGCGGTTATGGGACGGCTGTCATGCGGCGCTCTCTGCGGCAAGCTTCTGGATATCCGGTATTCGGGTCGGCAGGCTGCAGCGGGAGAGTGGGAAAATGCAGCCATGGGCAAACCTGTCGCGTTACCAGTCGCCGTGAGTGCGGTATGGATCGCTGTGATTCAGGCGCGGCCGGGCTGGCCCCAAGTCCTGCCGGAGCCGTTCGACGTAGGCGCCACCTACGAGAGGACTCTGCACGTCAGCCCGCAGGGAAGGTCAAGCGGTGACGGGTCGCCGCAGGCACCGCTCGATTCGATCCGCACGGCGTTGCGACTGGCGACGCCCGGCACGCGCATCGTGGTTCATGCGGGAACCTACTTGGGGAGCACCTCCTTGACCGGGCTGCGCGGCGAACCGGGCCGGCCGATCGCCATCGTCGCCGAAGGGGAAGTGGTGCTCGATGCCGCGGGCGCCTCGACCGTGCTGGCGGGCAGTGACCTGCGGTACGTGGTCATCGAGGGTTTCACCCTCCGGGGCGCGACGGTGCACGGCATCAATTTCGACGACGGCGGATCGTACAACACGCCTGCCGAGCACCTCGTGCTTCGCGGCCTGACCATCGCCGGCGCCGGTTCCGGCGGCAACAACGATTGCATCAAGCTGTCGGGCGTGGATCGCTTTTTCGTGCTCGACAGCGAGGTCTGGGGCTGCAACCGGGGGGAGATCATAGATATGGTCGGCTGCCACGAAGGGGTCATCGCGGGCAATTACTTTCACGACCCGGTCGCCAACGGGGTGCAGGCCAAGGGCGGCAGCGCCGACATTCTGATTCACGCGAACATCTTCGCCGACATTCCCGGGCGCGCAGTGAACGCCGGCGGTTCGACCGGCCTCGAGTTCTTCCGGCCGCTGGACGCCCCCTACGAGGCGGCGCGCATTCGGGTGATCGGGAACGTTTTCCTTCGCAACGGAGCCGCGAGCGGGGCCAGCATCGCGTACGTGGGGTGCGACGGTTGCGTCTTCGCGCACAACACGGTGGTGGAACCGCGGACTTGGGTGGCCAGGATCTTGCAAGAGACGACCGGACCGCGCTTCGTCCCGTCACGCAACGGCCTGTTCGTGAACAACATTGTGGTGCTGAAACAGGCGGACCTGCGCACCTTCGTCAACGTAGGACCGGGAACCGCGCCGGAGACCTTCGTGTTCGGCTCCAACCTCTGGTACGCGCTCGACCAGGGGCCGGATTGGGCAGGGCCGAGGCTAACGGGCGGCATTCCGCCGGAAACGGGATCCGTCATCCAGCGTGACCCACTTTTTGCCGATCCGGCGCTAGGCGATTATCACATTCCGTTGAACAGCCCGGCGCGGGGAGCAGGGCGAGTCGCGACGTTTGAAACCACACCGGACTTCGACGGTCGGTGTTGGGCTGATCCGCCGGCCGCGGGCGCTTTTGAGGCCGGGTTGCCGCGCAGGCGGTGGTCGCTCATCCGGCACGCTGTCGAGGGCCACGCCGGTCAGGGACCGAGAATGCCGACACTGGTCACTCGGGCGTGCCCAGTCCCTTGCCTTTAACCGCCTCAGTTCCTGGCCGTATCATCGCCCGCCCAAGTGATCAGGTTCGGAATCAAGGGTGATGTCAGGTCCGGATGGCACGGAAGGACGCGAATGGTGTATCCGTGCCGTCCGCTCCGTACGCACGGCGCCAGGGTCCCCTGGAAAATCCAGCTACCTCCCGAGCGCTCGCCGGTAGATTCCAGCCGGGCGGCCACGGGATCCAGTATTTGCTCGTCGGAGCCAAGCCGACCCACATAGAGTTCGACGTTGACATCGTCGGGGGACAGCGGTCCCAGATGCACCCGGACGCGCACGCTGGCCCGCTGGCCGACCACAAGGTCAGTCAGGCCGCGCTCCACCGCTTCGACGCGAACCTCCCTCCAGGCAGCCCGAACCCGAGCCAGCCAGGCGGCCAGCGCCCGGGCGCGAGCGGCGTCGTTTTCAGCCAGAGTGCGGTGCAGGGCATTGGCCACCAGGTAAAAACGTTCCGTGTACTCGCGCACCATGCGATGGGTGTTAAAGAAGTGGCAAAGCGTGGCGATCGAGGTGCGCATCCGGTCAATCCAGCGACGCGGCAGCCGGTCCCGGCCCCGTTCGTAGAAAGTGGGAATCACGTCCCGCTCCAGCAGATCGTACAGGGCCTCCGCCTCTACCTGATCCTGATATTCGCGTTGATCGTAAATTTCACCGCGACCGATCGCCCAACCAATCCGGTGATTATATTGATTCCAGGCCTCGTCCCACCAGCCATCCAGCGTACTGACATTGAGCGCCCCGTTTGCGGCGGCTTTCATCCCGCTGGTTCCGCTGGCTTCCAGAGGCCGCAGCGGGGTGTTCAGCCATACGTCACAGCCCTGGACCAGGTACCGCGTTACCGCCATGTCATGATCCTCCAGAAAGACCAGACGCCGACGAAATTCCGGCTGCCGGGCCAGCGAGATGATCTGCCGGATCAGCTCCTTGCCGGCGCCGTCGCGCGGGTGGGCTTTCCCCGCATAAATGACTTGCACCGGACGTTCCGGATCGTTCAGCAGGCGTTTGAGCCGCTCGACATCCCGCAACAGCAGGGTGGCGCGCTTGTACGTCACAAATCGGCGTGCGAATCCGATGGTGAGGGCCTCCGGATCCAGCGCCTCTTCCGCGGCCTCGATTTCCGATTGGGGAGCGCCGCGGCGCCTGAGTTGCTCGCGCAACCGCCGTCGCGCAAAGGCAACCAGCCGCTCGCGCCGCCGCTCGTGCGTGCGCCAGAGTTCTTCCGGCGGGATGGTTTCCGCCCGCTGCCACAAGGCGCGGTCCGCCGGCTCTTCGCGCCAGTTGGGACCCAAGTAGCGGTCATAGAGCTGGTTCATCTCGTGGGAAATCCAGGAGCGGAAGTGTACGCCGTTGGTTACGTGACCGATGGGAACCTCCGGCTCGGGGACGTTGGGCCAAATGCCGGCCCACATACGACGGGTCACCTGGCCGTGAAGCCTGCTCACGCCGTTGGAAAAAGCCGCCAGGCGCAGCGCCAGCACCGTCATGCAAAAGGCCTCGCCGGGATCGCGCGGATTGCGACGCCCAAGACCCAGGAACTCGTCGCGCGAGATTCCCAGTTGCGGGTAGTAATCCGAAAAGTAACGGTCCATCAAATCGGGACCGAAAAAGTCATGACCGGCCTCGACTGGGGTGTGGGTGGTGAATACCAGGCTGGCGGAAGCAAGTTCCCGGGCCTCTTCAAAGTTCAAACGGTAACGCTGCATGAGACGGCGCACGCGTTCCAGGCCCAGGAACGCCGAATGTCCCTCGTTCATATGGTAGACCGTGGGTTCCAGCCCCAGCGCCTCCAGCGCGCGGTAGCCCCCGATTCCCAGCAAGATTTCCTGTTTGATCCGCATTTCGCTGTCGCCGCCATAAAGCTGATCGGTAATGTCCCGGTCTTCGGGGCGGGCGTTGAGGCTGATGTTGGTGTCCAACAGGATCAGGGAGACGCGTCCCACATGGGCTTGCCAGAGCTGGGCGTAAACGGGCCAGCCGGCGAACGAGACCTCGACCAGAAGGGGCTTGCCGTCGGGGGAGCGGAGCAATTGCAGGGGCAGGTTGTGGAAATCGTTATCTTCGTAAGCTTCTTGCTGCCAGCCGGATTCGTTCAAGTATTGCTTGAAGTATCCCTGCTGGTACAGCAGCCCCACGCCCACCAGGGGCAGGCCCAAGTCGCTGGCCGACTTCAGATGGTCCCCCGCCAGCACCCCCAGGCCTCCCGCGAAGATGGACAGGCACTCGGTCAGCCCGAATTCCGCAGAGAAGTACGCCACTGAAAGGCTGTCCGCGCGGCCGTACACCCGCCGGAACCACGACCCCTCCCCGGCGAGGTATGTCTCCAGGTCGCGCGCAACGCGCTCGACGTGAGCCAGGAAGGCGTCATCGTGGGCTGCGGCTTCCAGTTGCGCCTGGTTGATCGTGCCCAGCATCAGGACGGGATTATGGCGCGAGGTTTCCCAAAGTTCGCTGTCCAGCCGGCGGAACAGCTCGATGGCGTCGTGATTCCACGCCCACCACAGGTTGTAAGCGATCCGCCGCAGCGGCTCCAGGCGAGGCGGCAGGGCAGGCGCGACATTGAAAGCTCCCAGTGGTTTCATGGACATTTCCCCTAAATCATCGGCGGGAGTCGGCCTCCGGCTTGAGACCCTTCGGCGTGGCCGGATAGCGACCGAACAACTTCAAAGCGCCGGCGTGCACGCGGTGCAGCCAGCCTGCGTCCTCGAAAAACATGATCGGGCACAGACCGGCTATGACCGACATGCCGCGGCTCCGGCAGAACTCAATGGCTTCGGGGCTTGCCGCCCCGCGTCCTGCGGCGGCGTAGAACCAGACGCGGCGCACGCCCGCTTGCTCGCAATCACGAGCCAGCGTCAGAGCCAGGCGCGGCGGCGTCATCAGCAGCACGACCCCGGGCGCCGGCTCGATCTCCGGGATCCTGGCGTAGCAGCGCTGCCCGTCAATCTCCACCGCGTTCGGATTCACCGGAATCGCCTCGTAGCCGCGCTGCCGTAACTGTCCGAGCAGCCAGCGGCTGAAATCCAGGCGTCGTCGGGAAACGCCTGCTACGGCCCAGCGCTTCTGAGCCAGAAAATCCCTGACGGTTTCCAGCGATGTGGCGGACATGAGTGCGTCTCCGCGACCAATTATAGTGCGCCGCCGGCGTCGCCGCACGCGCAGACAATTTCGGAATGCTGTAGAGTAGGACAATGCGTCGGTTTTTCGCTTTATGTCTAGTCTCCGCAGCCGCCGTGCCGGCCCAGCCGGTGAGCATCCAGTTCAAGTCCGTTGATCGCACGATTTTGAGCGAGCGCCTCAATCGCGTCAGTACGGATAACGCCCAGCGGGCGCAACGCCTGCTCGAGATTTTCCGCGAGGCCGGATGCACCGGCGACCGCCTGCGCGAGCAGCCCGTCAAAGGCTCCAAAGTCCCCAACATCATCTGCACGCACCCCGGCCAGAGCGAGGACATGATCGTCGTGGGAGCTCGCCTGGACTGGTGGGGGTCGGCCGGGCAGGGAGTGATTGATAACTGGAGCGGCGCGGCGCTGCTGCCCACCCTGTATCAATCGTTGCCCGAAGGCACGCGCCGACACACATTTGTTTTCGTGGGCTTCTCCGACCGGGAATCCTATCCGGAAGGCTCGCGCCATTATGTTCGGCAGTTGAGTCGCGAACAACGCGACCGCACCCGCGCGATGATCCAACTGACATCGCTGGGCACCGGCCCGGCCCGCGTCTGGATGAAACAATCCGACCCCAAATTGATCAACCACATCGCTCGCGTGGCCGCGGCCATGAAAATTCCGGTCACCGGCGTCAACATCGAGGAGGAGATTCCCAAGGACGACGCGGCCGCCTTCCGCGACGCCCGAATCCCCACGCTTTCCATGTACTCGCTGACGGCGCAGACTTTCCCGCTATTGGGCACGGCGCGCGACACGGTCGAGGCCATTCGTCAGGACGACTACTACGACACGTACCGTCTGGTCGCCGCTTTCCTGATGTTGCTGGACGCCACTCTGGCGCCGCCCGCTCCGTAGCCCGCCCGCACCCCTGGCAGGCCGAGAGCGAAGCTGTTAGGGTGTCCATGTATGCGAAGACTATCGGTCTGGCTTCTGCTCGGCGGGGCCCTGGCGGCCGCGCCTGCCGGCGAGCTTTGGTCGCGCGGTTACTCGGTCATCCCCGCGCCGCAACGGGTGCAGTTCCAGGCCGGCGAGATCCTGCTCGACGACTCCTGGAGAATTGACGCCGGGCCTCTGGGACTCTTTCATATCGCCGTCCGGACCCTGGTGCGCGATGCGGCTGCGTTCTATCAACTTGCGCTGGGCGCCGGGGTGGGCCCCGGCATCATTCGCCTGCGCGTGGACCCGGGTGCGGTCGCCACCGAGGCCGAGCCCCTGGTGGACCGCCAGGCCTACCGCCTGCGGACGGGCGACGGCTGGGTCGAGATAACGGGCAACTCCGACCAGGGCCTCTTCTACGGCGTGCAGACACTCTTGCAGTTGATTCGCCGGGACGCTGCCGGGCGGCTGCGGCTGCCCGGCGTCATCGTCGAGGACTGGCCCAGGCTGCCTCTGCGCTTCCTGCATTGGGACACCAAGCACCACCAGGATCGCATCGAAACCTTGAAGCGCTATCTGGACTGGGCGGCCCGTTTCAAAGTGAACATGATCGCCTTCGAGCTGGAGGACAAGTTCGAGTATCCTTCCCGCCCCGTCATCGGAGCGCCAGGCGCCTTCACCACCGCGGAATTGCAGGAGCTCGTCAACTACGGCCTGGAACGTTTCATTCAGATCGTGCCCGCCATTCAGGCGCCGGCGCACATGGCTTACGTGCTCAAACATCCCGAGTTTGCTCATTTGCGTGCCGACGGCAATAACTACCAGAGCGCCCTGTGCCAGCCCGAAACCTACCAGTTGATCTTTTCGATGTACGACGACGTAGTGAAAGCGACGCAAGGCGTGGAGTATTTTTTCGTTTCGACGGACGAGGTGTATTACGCGGGCATCGAAAGCGAAGGTTCCCGGCCCTACAACCCGGTCAATCGCAGCCTCACCTGGGTCGAGTTTGTGCGCAAGGCGCGGGACTTCCTGGCTGCCCGCGGCCGGCGCATCCTGATCTGGGCCGAGTACCCCTTGCTGCCCGAGCACGTACCCATGTTGCCGCCCGATGTCATTGACGGCGTCATCGGCGAGGAGGAATATCTCGAGCCGGAGCGCAGGCTGGGCATCCGGCAGTTGGGTTACGTTTCCATGCAGGGCAGCGAGTACTTGTTCCCGGATCATCTGGCCTCGGAGGACGGGCCGGGCAGGCTGGCTTCGGCTTGGCAGTACCTCTGCCGCGGGCGGCACTGGCGCGGCCATCCGATCGGGGTGTTCGGGGCTGCCTGGGATGACTCCGGCCTGCACAACGAGACCTTCTGGCTGGGTTGGTCGGCCGTGGCGCAGTGGGGCTGGAATCCATGCACGGTGAGCCCGGAACAGCACGCGGCGGAGTTCATGAGGGCATACTACGGGACCCAAGTCGCCGGCATGGTCGAACTCTACCGCGCCTTGCAACGGCAGGCGCGGGCCTGGCAGCGCAGTTGGGAGCGCGTGGTTTCGCGGGTCCGCGGGCCCGGCTATGGAAACTCCTACGGCAAAGGTCATGGCGCCACGCGGTATGATCTGACGCTGGATCCGCCGCCCCTGCCCGAACTCCCGGATCTCAAGCTGCGCCGGCGCCTGAGCGAAAAGTACGGCGAGCGGTTCCGCGAAGCTGCCGCACGGCGCTTGGAGAACGACCGCCTGATCCACGCCTTGCACGAGAACCTGGGCCGGGCCGACCGCAATCATTACAACCTGGAAGTCTTCCTGTCGCTGGCGCGCTTCATCGGCGGCCACTGGCGACTGCTGGAGGCCATGGCTGCCGCCGACCGCGCGCTGGCACAGGCCGAACTCGCCGCCGTGCGGAACGACCCCGCGCAGGCGGTCGCTCACCTGGTGAGCGCTCACAATACGATCACCGGCGCCCGGCAGCAGAACGAAGGCGTCTTTGCCAAGCTGGTGGCGGTCTTCGAAAAGAGCCGGTTTCCCAAAGGCCGATCCGTAGGAGGGCGGAAGTTTGTCCACGTGCTCGACGACACCAAGGATCACTGGGCGGATCGTACGCCGGACATGGGCTTCATGATGGCCCCCGAGCGCAGCACGGGACTGGACGATTGGGCCCGCGACCTGGAAAAAATCATCCGCACTTACGCGGCTGAACACAAGACGCCCGTGCGCGGCCTGGTTGCGCCGCGGCCGGAAGAGTAACTTCCGCCGTCCGCCATCAAGACAACCTGATCCTTACTTTTCGGTCTTCTGCTCCTGCTTGGGCGGTCTTGACAACCGCCCCGCGGGAATCCTTACAATAAAAAGCGCGGTTGGGCCGCCGCGCAGCCTTGGGGTCAACGGCGGGCGGTTCATTCCATCGAAGGAGGAGGGTCTATGAGGGCGATCTATTTCTGGACCGGAGTGGCGCTGTCGGGTTTGGCTTGGGTGGCGAGCGCTTTCGGGCAGGCGACGGCGCAGCTCAGCGGTCTGGTGGCTGACGCCAGCGGGGCCGTGATTCCGGCTGCCGAAATTACCGTGATCCACACCGCGACCGGTCTGGAACGCCGGGCGCAAACCAACGAGCTGGGCCTGTACGTGATTCCTTTCCTGCCTCCCGGCGACTACCGGATCACGGTCCAGAAGACCGGCTTCCGGCAGGCGATTCGGGACCAGGTGCGCCTGGAAGTCAATCAAAACGTGCGTCTGGATTTCACCCTCGAGCTGGGCGCGGTCACCGAGAGTGTGGAGGTGCGCGGCTTCGTGCCGTTGATCGAATCCGAGTCCTCCGCGCTGGGTCAAGTGGTGGAAAGAAAAGCCATCGAGGACCTGCCTTTGAACGGGCGCAATTTCGTGCAACTGGCGATCCTCGGCCCCGGCGTGGTCGGCGTGGGCTATGGGGCGCGCGGGACCATCATGAGCGGGACCCGTCCCGATGACTTGCGGCCCGGCTCCGAGCTGTTTTCGAACGGCAACCGCGAAGGTTCCAACAACTTCCTGGTCGACGGCATAGATAACAACGAGCGCCTGACGCTTTCGATCGTTCTGCGTCCTTCGGTGGAGGCGGTGCGCGAGTTCAAGATTCAAACCTCGCTTTTCGCTGCCGACCAGGGCCGCAACGCGGGCGCGACCATCAACGTCATCACCAAGTCCGGATCCAATGAATGGCATGGATCGCTTTACGAGTTTCTCCGCAATGACCGGATGGACGCGCGCAATTACTTCGCCGGCCCGGGCGCGCGCAAGCCCGCTTACCGCCAGAACCAGTTCGGAGCCAGCTTCGGGGGCCGTATCGTGCCCAACAAGCTCTTCTTCTTCGGCAATTACGAGGGCTTCTGCCGCCGTCGGGAACGGACGTTCGTTAACACGGTGCCGCTGCCGGAAGTCAGGCAAGGGGATTTCAGCCGCCTGCGCGACATCTTCGATCCCCTGACCACACGGCCCCAGGCGGGAACGGCCAGCGGTTACGTACGTGATCCCTTTCCCGGCCGCAGGATTCCGGCCGCCCGCTTCGACGCCGTCACCGGGCGGCTCATCCAGGCTTACCCCATGCCCCAGTTGGACCGTCTGACCGCCAACCACGTGTCCAGCCCCAAGGAAAAACAGCGCTGGGATCAGGGTGACGGGCGGCTGGACTGGAATTGGAACGAGCGCAACCTGATTTTCGGTCGCTTCTCCCGGCAAGATACCCTGACCACGCGGCCGTCAACCTTCCCCGACTCGCAGATTCCCGGCTTCGAAGGTCGTGTGGGCCTGGGCAACGAGGATACTTTCGCCGGCGATTCGAAGCTCAAGGCGTACCATTCGGTCCTCAGTTGGATCCGGACCTTCTCGCCGACCCTGATCATGGAAGCCAAGATGGGCTTCAATCGCTTCAACCTGGACTACCGACAGGAGGGCGCGGCCGAGGGCGCCCGGCTGGGCGAAAAACTCGGGGTTCGCGGCTCGAACCTGGGACCGCGCTCCGACGGCATCCCCATTTTCAGCCCCGCCGGTTACACCGGCATCGGCCAAACGCGGTCGCTCCCCATCGTTCGGATCGAGAATACTTTCCATCCCCGCGCAGATTTTACCTATTTGCGTGGAGCGCACTCGCTGAAATTCGGCGGGGAAGTGCGACGCCGCCAGATTACCCAATTTCAGACCAACCGCGGCAACGGACGCTTCAATTTCTCGGGCATCTTCGTCAACAATCCCAACCAAACCGCGGGCACGGGAGACGCCATGGCCAGCTTCTTGCTGGGCGCCGCCTCGACCATCGAGCAGGACTTTACGCTGGTCTTTCCCGGTTTCCGCTACACCGAATGGAACCTCTACCTTCACGACGACTGGAAGGTCACCAGCCGGCTGACTTTGAATGCCGGCATACGCTATGAGTACGACACCGTTCTTACCGAAGTGGCCAATCGCCTGACGAACTTTGATGTGGTGACCGGAAAGTTGCTGATCGCAGGGTTCAATACGAACGCCACGACGGGCATCCGGCCCGACCGCAACAACGTGGCTCCGCGGCTGGGCTTCGCTCTGCGCCTGCGCGAGGGTAGCGTGTTGCGCGGCGGCTACGGCGTATTTTACAACCCGTCGGGCAGCGAAGCCGTGTACATGCGGCGTCACCGGCAGCTTCCCTTCGGCCCCATCAACGTCGTGGACATCAATCAGTACTCGGCGAGTCCCAGAAGGGTCCAGGACGGACTGGATCCCATTCCGGTGCTCGACTTTAACGTGGTGGCGAACAACCCGCAGGGAGGGATGCTGGCGGTGGATCCGAATATGCGCTCGGGTTACACCCAGCAGTATATCCTGCAAATCCAGCAGCAGCTTCCGGCGGATATGGTGGTGAAAGTGGGTTACGTGGGCAACGTAGGCCGTCGCCTGGATACCACGTACGACTATAACCAGCCCGATCCCGGTCCCGGAGCGCCCGGTCCGCGCCGGCCTCTGTTCCGGATCGCGCCGGCGGTGGTGGGCGTCACTTACAACGTGTTCGACGGGAAGTCGAATTACAACTCTCTGCAAGCTACTCTGGAGCGACGCTTCGCGAGCGGGGTCGGCTTCCTCACGGCCTACACGTGGTCACACTCCATTGACGACGTACCCAACGCCTTCGGCGGCGCCGCCAACGGACCGATTCCGCAGGACCGCCGCTGCCGGCAGTGCGATCGCGCCAGCAGCGGCTTCGACATTCGCCACCGCCTGACGCACAGCATGAACTGGTCCTTGCCCTTCGGCCAGGGACGCAAGTGGAGTTTTGCGTCGCGCCCGGTGAACATGTTGCTGGGCGGCTGGGACACCAATCTCATCCTTACCGCACAGACCGGGCTGCCTTTCACGCCCACGCTGCTGACCTCGGTTTCCAATGCGGGCGCCAGCCGCCCCGACCGCCTCAAGAGCGGCAAGCTCGAGAAGCCCGATCCGGCGAACTGGTTCGACACTTCCTTCAACGTGGCGGGGGCCGCCTGGGGCGTGCCCCAGCTTTATACGTTCGGCAACGCAGGGCGCAACATCCTTTACGGACCCGCGCGCGTGAACTTCGACTGGTCGTTCTTCAAGGATCTCTCCTGGAGCGAGCGGTGGCGTTTGCAATTCCGCGCCGAGTTCTTCAACCTCTTCAACACGCCCCAGTTCGATCTGCCGAACGCTTCCATCGGCGATCCCGGCGCCGGAAGGATCACTGGCATTGTGGGCAATCCCAGGCAGGTCCAGTTTGCGCTCCGATTCGCGTTCTGAACAGCAGCCGGTTCGTGTAGCTACTTTTGGAAGACGATTTTGCCGTCCTGAATGACCATCAGGGGCTCGATAGCGAGTATGTCATCCTCCGGGCAGGTCAGATAGTCTCGGTCAATCACGACCAGGTCGGCTAACTTGCCGGGCTCGATCGAGCCCAGCGTCTTTTCGGCGAACAACCGCCATGCCGCCCAGATGGTGTATGTCTTGAGAGCCTCTTCGCGAGTGACTCTCTCCTCGGGATAAAGGACCTGACCGCGATTCGTCTTGCGAGTGACGGAAACCCACATTCCGTGGAATGGATTGTACGGGTTGACGGCGCGGTTCTTGTCGTAGCCGATCATATGGTCGCTTCCGCCCGCGACCTGGACACCGGCGCGCAGATACGAACGCAAGGGGAAGAAATGCCGCATCCCCTGGTAACCAAAGACCTTCTCCAGAGCGGGAGCGTCGCAGTACAGCCAGGCTGCCTGCACGTCGGCGGTGACGCCCAGTCGCTTCATGCGGGCAATGGCTTCGGGGCTCTGGAAGCTGGCGTGAATGAGGTGGGACCGCGTCGGCGCAACGGGCTTTTCGCGGTCGAGGGCTTCCATCGTGTCCAGGAAGAGGTCAATGGCGCCGCCTCCCTGGGTGTGGGCGCTGAGGGACCAGCCGCGTTCCCGGGCTGCGCGGAATACCGCGAGGAACTTCTCCGGGGTCGCGAAGAGTTGTCCGCGATCCTTGGGATCCGTCTTGCCGTAAAGCCGGCGGCCGAACGCGCCATAGGGTTGGCGCTGGTACGCCGTGCCGATGGTCATGCCCCCGTCGAAATTGACCTTGAAGGCGCCGAACTTCAGCCAATCGTCGCCCAGGTTGGTCCGCCAGGGGCGGGAGCGAATCTCGGCGATGATCTCCTCCGCGGGCCGCGCGATGTTGACCCACCACGTCATCACCACCCGCACGGGCAAGCGTCGCTCGGCTTCGAGGCGCTGGTAGAGCGAGATTTCTTCCGGTGTGGCGCCGCCCTCGCCGATCGTGGTGATGCCGGCTTCGCGATACATGCGTAACATTCGCTCCAGGGCGGCGAGTTTCTCCTGCTCGGTGAAGGCCGCAGCGGGCCTGACGCCTTTCAGCAGAGACTGCGCGTTGCGCAAGATACCGTTGGGTTCACCGTTCCTGTCCTTTACGATTTCGCCGTGCGGCGGATTGGGCGTGTCCCGCGTGATGCCGCTCAGTTTCAGCGCCAGCCTGTTGACTACGACGACGTAACTGGCGTCGAACAGGACCGGATGCTCGGTGGCCACGTCCAGCACCTCGCGCGTCGGCATGCGCAATTCCTTCAGCCGGGTGGGAAAGGTGCGGGGTACGATGATCCATTCTCCCTTGGGCGTCTTGCGAGCCTGGGCGCGGATGTAATTCTGGATGGCGGCGTAACTGTCCAGCGGCGGCAGGGGCTCGCGGAATTCGCTCAGGCCGGCCTCCAAAGGATGCAGGTGACTGTCAATCAGTCCCGGCACGACGGTGCGCCCGTGCAAATCCATGACGCGCGTCGACGGACCGCGTTCCGCCTTCAGGATTGCCTCATTATCGCCCACCGCCGTGATGCGGCCGTTCTTGATCGCGACTGCCTGCCGGATCGAGAACTGCGAATCCACGGTGACGATCCTGCCGTTGTAAAGAATCAGGTCGGCATCCGGGCTCGCGAGCAGAACGCCGGCCGGAAGCAAGACACAAAGCACCCGCAGCATGCTTGTGATTTTAGCGCACGCTGCGGCCGATTCCGTGTCAAGATAAGAGCGATGAAGCCCGCTTTGTTGTTGCTGACGGTAGCGCTTGCAGGCCGGGCTCAGGAAAGTGCTCCGCCGAGGCCGCAGATCCGCGCCTCGGCGGAAGCGGTGATCCGCGCACGACCTGATCAGGCGCAAATCGAGGTGGGCGTGAGCAGCCAGGCCGCCACGGCCCAGGCGGCGGCCATGCAGAACGCCGCCCAGTTGGACGGGGTTCTGTCCCGCCTGCGCAAGATACTCGGCCAGAGAGCCGAGATTCGAACCGCTGCTTACTCGCTGGTTCCCAATTACCGCTACCCGCGCGAGGGGGGCAAGCCGGAGATCGTCTCTTACACCGCCACGAACATCCTGCTAATCGAGAGCCGCGACCTGGAGGAGCTGGGCTCGCTCATTGACGCCGCGACCCAGGCCGGGGCCAACACGATTCATAGCCTGCGATTCCTGTTGCGCAACGAAGACACCGTGCGCCTGGAGGCCCTCCGGCAGGCCACGCAGAAGGCGCGAGCCAACGCCGAAGCCATGGCGGCGGCCGCCGGCATGAAAATCCTGCGCGTGATCTGGATCGAGCAAACGCAGGCGCCCGGGTTCCGGCCCATGCACGAGATCGCGCTGGCGCGGGCCGCCGAAGTCGCGGCGCCTTCCGCAACCCCGATCGAGGCTGGAACCATCGAGGTGCGCGCCTCCGTCACTCTGGTGGCGGAGGTCGCCCCGTCCGGCCCTGTCAGCGACCGGTGAGCTGACGCTGCAAGCGAGCCGCCTGGGCGTTCAGGTTGCTGAGCTGGCGCAACTCGTCCTCGGTGGAAGCCAGCGCAGTTTGCAAGCGCGACAATTCCGGCATCTCGGCCCCCGGGCCCTCGGGGGCCCGGTCCGGCCGCACGGTCAGGCCGCGCAACTGGTCGGTCAATTCGCGATAGCGGCGCAAGATGTTGCCCAGCGTATTTTCGCGACGCCGGTTGATTTCTTCCAGTTGCCCCAGCAGGCTCCGCACCCGCGCGCTTTCGTCGGCTGCCTGGCGATTCTGCTTGTGCAACAGCAGGTTGGTCGTCTCCAGTTGCACCAGTCGGTCGCTGCTGCTCTTGAGTTCGGCTTGCAAGGCTTCCAGCACACGCGATTGGCTGGCCAGCTTCTCCCTGGACTCGTCGAGCGCCGCCTGAAGGACCTTGTTCTCCTCCTGCGCTTTGGCCGCTTTGTCCTCCAGCTCGTGCCATCGCGCTTCGGCTTCGGCCAGGGCGCGTTGGGCGCTTGCCAGCTCATCTTGCACTTTGAGCAGGCGGGCTTGTTCCAGGTTGGATACGGGCAGGGGGCTGGCCCCGGCGGGCGGCGCCGGCGGCGGCTGCTCGCCCAGTTCGATCAGGCGCGCCCGTAATGCCTCGTTCTCCCGCGTGACCGCTTCCCGCTCCGCCGCCAGCTTTTGCTTTTCGGTTTCCACGGCAGCCAGGCGCGCCGCGCAGTCGCCGTGCCGGCGCGACTGCCCCACGAGAATCGCGACGAGCGCCACGACGGCCAGCCAGGGCAACAGCAACGCGGCCGCCCAGATTCGGGAGGAACGGAGGTTGCGGCTCATGACCTCACCTCGGCAATGCGAAACGGTTCCGGTAGGAAAGCGGCCCAAGCTCGCTGTCCAACTGGAGTTGGATGAGATTTCCGCCCCGCACGGGCGCTTCGATGTCCACGCGATGCATGCGGATCACGCGCGCCAGGGCGGCGGCGATGGCCTCCGGGATTTCCTGGCGGCTGCGGCAGATTCGGCTTTCCCCGCCCAGCGCCGAAGCCAGTTGCATCAGGCCCGTCTGGTAGGCTTCGTTGAGACGGTCGCTGCGGTAATTCAGGTGCACGATGGAAAGGGGGGTTTGAAAGCCCGCGATCTGCCGGTCCAGGCGGGCGATCTTTTCTTTGATGAGACCCTCGGGAAAACGCCGGCTCAGATCGTGTTGATCGCTGTAATTGACCACGGGATTGATATAGTCGTCGCGGTAATTGTAAATGCTGGAGTCCGTAACGTACAGCAAGGCCACGCGTACGGCGCTCTTGGCCAGGATCGAGTCGGTGAGTCGCAGGGCGATGGGCAGGCTTTCGAGCAGCCCGGCTTTGCCGGCCACGGGCAGCTCGCGGATGAGGCGCAGCACAGGCTCGCGCTCATTGGTGGGATCGGCGAGCGCTCTCAGTCCGTCCTGGGCGCGCAGCACGGCCACATACACGTTCTCCGGCAGCCTGGCAATCTCCGCCGCCAGCGCTTCCTTGGCCAGCTCCACCAGGCTGAGATCCTCGGTCAGGTCCAGGGCCAGCACCAGGAGCAGTTCCTCGGAAGGACCCATGACTCGAATGACGCGCCCCGGACGGTCTCCGGCGGACGCCTTGAGCGACCGCGCCGACAACGCCGGCCCAACGCCGTTTCGCGCTTCGAGCCAGACCGGCACGCGGAAGACCCGGGGCGTGTCTGCCTGGGCCAGCCCCAAGGCCAACAAGGCGGGCAGAATCGCGCGTCGCATCAGAAGCTGTACCTCAACCCCAACTGGATGATCCGCCCCCCGCGGGAGCCGATGATGCGCCCGGCGTTCACGTTGGGAGCGCCGGCGGGACCGATTACGGTATCGGGGTCTTCCCAGTTGGCGTGATTGATGAAATTCAGCCCGGTGGCCGTGAACTCCAGCGTGCGGTCGCGCCCGACGGCGAAGCGCTTGGTGAGCGCGAGATCGTGATTCTGGCTGGACGGGTTCCGCAGGAACGGGTGCGTTCGCGAGGCGTTGCCCAAACTGAAATCGCGGGGCTGCACGAAAGCCCGCGGGTTGAACCAGAGTTCGGGCCCGGGGCGGGCAACCCGGGGGTTGACGCCCGGAACCACGTCCACGTTCAAGGTGTCCAGCACGCCACCGGTATTGTTGAATTGGGGCCGCAAGGCGATGGGTTCGCCGCCGGAATAAGTCGAAATGACGCTGACCGACCAACCGTCGCTGAGATGCCGCCGCCAGTCCGGGAAGGCAAGCAATGGCTTGTTGGTTCCGAGCGGCAGATCATAGCTGCAACTGAAAGAGATGGTATGCGGACGATTGTAAGCGGTCAGCGACCATTCGTTGCGCCGGTTAAAATGGTCCTGCCGTCCGTAGGGTCCGGAGTAATCGTCGAGTTGCTTGGATACTTCGTAATAGAAGCTCAAAGTAAGCCCGTGGGAAGCTCTTTTTTCGACCCGGATAAATCCTGCGTCCCGGTGATATCTTCCCAATGGCCACGAGCTGAACACGTCGAAGCCCTTGTATTGCGGATAGGGCCTCAGGCTGCGATTGAATGGCTCGTCGTTGAGTTGATCCCGGAAGCGCAAGGCGTCCGGATGAATGGCGTTGGGGTTGGCCGCCCAGTTGCCCACCAGCAGGTCCCGCCCGCCGGAGTAGGCCGCGCCGATGGTGACCACGACGGCTCCCGGCGCTTCGTGTTCCAGGCTGAGCGAAGCCGATTGGTAGACGGGCTGCCGCGAGCTGCGATCCACCAGATCGGCGATGGTGTCGTTGGCCGCTTCGGGGCGCAGGTCGGGAACGGGACGGGTCGGCGGGGGCACGCCGTCCGCCAGGCGCAAGGCCGGCTCCAGTTGCACGTTCGGCGCGATATAGGTGGGCGTGCCGTTGAAGCCTTGCGTGCCCCACTGGACGGAGTAAATGGGAATGGCGCCGTAACCTCGCGAGAAGCCGGCCCGGATGACGGTTTTGGTATGACCCAGGGGCGTCCAGGCCAGGCCGGCGCCGGGCTCCACTTTTGCGCGCACGGGCTGAAACGCGCGCCCGTTGCCGTCCCGCGCGGCCACGATCAACGCGCCTTTGCGCCCGTTCACCGGATTGACGACGTCAAGATCCACGGTAGACTGCCGGTCGTATTTTTCCACCCGGGGGGTCTGCACATCCAGATTGATGCCCCAGTGCAGAGTGAGGCGGCCGGAGGCCTCCCAGGAATGCCGCAGGGTCGCGTTCGCGGCGGTGGAGCGGAAGTAAGAGGGCGAGCCCACGATGCTGAGCTCGGCGTATTCCGCCAGGCCCAGCAAGAAACTGGCAAAGGCGTGACCGGTATTGACGATGCCGGGCAGGCTGGTCAGCCCGGACCCGAAGCGGAACGTGCCGGCAGGATACTGCGGATAGTAAGTGTTCACTTGGGATACACGGTAATTGGCGGCAATCCGTAGGTTGTGCCGGCCTTGCTTGGTGGAAAATCCCTCGGACCACTGATACCCGTTGCGCACCACCCGTGAAATCGGGTAAGGCCGTCCCAGCGACAGGTAGGGTTGGAGACGGAAGTAGGGAAATCCTTGTCCCTCGACGCCTTCCAGCCCGAGTTCGCGGGCAAATTCGCGCCGGTTGCTCGCGCCGCTGGCGGACGTGTCCGAAGACGCTCCGAAGCTCAGCGTGTTCACGCTGCGCGGGGAGATGGTATAGACATGCTCGAACGAGCCGCGCCGATTCCGGAAATCGCGCTCCGGCGCCCCGGGATTGGCAGGCGTCGGGAACCACGGCGCCGGCCCCTGAAATCCATTGGAAAGCGACCAGTTCAGGCTGAGGCGGTGACTCTCGGCCAGCGAGTGATCGAACTTGCCGATCCACCCGTCGGCCGTGTTCGTCTCCGGAGTATGGATGAAGTAGTTGTTGCGAAAGAACGGGCCCACGGCGGCATTGGGCGCGGGGTAATACTTCAGGGCACGCTGCGCCACCGGGTCCAGCCGCGCGGAAGGGATCCGGTTGCCGGGGAAGGGGTCGCGCAGATACTCCAGATTGTCCCGGTTCACAGGCAGAGCGGGATCGTAGGCGAAATTGAGGCGCGTGCTCAACGGGTCGTAGATGGGCAGCGGATTGCCCGCCTGGTCCACGGTTTCCGACCAGTCCCCACTGCGTTCCGGCATGGTGGGGATGGTGCGCAGATAGGAGCGTTGAATGCGCTCTCGCATCCCCTCGTAGGAAACCGAGAAGTAAGTGCGGCGCGCGCCGTCGTAGATGCCAGGCACGACCACCGGTCCGGCGAGGTTGAAGCCGAACTGGTTCCGGCGCAGCATGGACTTGGTTCCGCCGCGCTGGCGCACCTCGTGGGGAATGGCGTCCAGGGCGTCGTTGCGCAGATTCTCGAACACCCGCCCGTGCCACCTTGCCCGTCCCGGCGCGCTCCGCTGCCGGGCGCTCTCCGACCGCAAGCCGAGCAGGCGGGTCTGGGTCTTGAACTCCTCGATCGCCTTCTGGATCTCGCTCGGCCCGCCGGCTTGCCAGGCCGACAACGCCGGCGCGAGGAAGAAGACGCCGATGGCGATCCGCATCAATTCAAGTGTACCCTGTCAGCAGAGTGCGGCCCGCCGCTGGCGGCGGCCGCGCCCGTTGACAATTGGGAGTGCCTGATGAAACTTCGCGAAATTGCCGAGTATTTGGGTTGCGAACTCGTGGGGGAGGGCGACATCGAGATCACGGGAGTGGCCGGCATCGAGCAGGCCGGGCCCACGGAGTTGACCTTCCTCGCCAATCCGAAATACGCGCCCAAGGTGCGTCACACGCGCGCGGCCGCCATCCTGGTGTCGCAACCGGTCCGTGATCATCCCATCGCCAGCCTGGTGTCGTCGAATCCTTACCTGGACTTCGCCCGGGCACTCGAATTGTTCTACCAGCCGCCCAGGCCGGCGCCCGGAATTCATCCCTGGGCCTCGATCGCACCCTCGGCGCGCATCGGAGAAGACGCGTACGTCGGTCCGTTCGCCGTCATCGGCGAGGACGTGGTCATCGGACGCAACGCGCGTATCTATCCGCACGTGGTGATTTACCAGGGCGCCCGGATCGGCGACGACTTCTGCGCTCACTCGCACGCTGTGGTGCGCGAGTTCTGCCGGATCGGCCACCGCGTCACCCTGGGCAACGGCGTCGTCGTGGGCGGTGACGGATTCGGTTTTGCGCGCCGCTCCGACGGGTCGCATTACAAGATCGTGCAGTCGGGAATCACGGTCATCGAGGACGATGTCGAGATCCAGTCACTGTGCTCGATTGACCGCGCGACGGTGGGCGAGACGCGCGTCAAGCGCGGCGCCAAGATTGACAGCCTGGTGCAGGTCGGCCACGCCTGTGTGGTCGGGGAAAATTGCATCCTCTGCGCTCAGGTCGGGCTGGCGGGCAGCACCGTGCTCGAGCGGAACGTCCTGCTGGCGGGACAGGCCGGCGCAGCGGGTCATCTGACGATCCACCAGGGGGCCGTGGTGTATGCTCAGGCCGGCGTAGGCGGCGACGTGGCTGCGGGCGCCACCGTCGCCGGCTCTCCCGCCTTCGATGCGGCCCAGTGGCGGCGCGCCGTCACGGCCTTTCCCAAACTTCCGGAAATGCTCAAGACAATGCGAGAATTGAAGATGAGGCTCGAAGAGCTCGAACGCAGGATCGCCGCTGGGGACACCCAGGCGACTTCACAGGAACGGTGAGAGATGGCGCGATTGCATCAGCCTTGCGATCACAAGGTTGCTTACAAGAACGAGGAATTTCTGGACAGCGCGGACGCGCGTCCTTTGCGGATCCTTTCCGAATACCTGGAACCCTACTCGCACTTCCGGCGGGAGAAGATTCGCGACACCATCGTTTTTTTCGGATCCGCGCGAGTCCAGGAGGACGGACCGCTGGGCCATTACTACCAGCAGGCGCGGCAACTGGCGCGCTTGCTGACCGAGTGGTCCGAGTCGCTGGAGAATTCCAGCCGGCGCTTCGTGATCTGCACGGGCGGCGGTCCCGGGATCATGGAGGCGGCCAACCGGGGCGCCTGGGAGGCGGGCGGCAAAAGCATCGGTTTGAATATCGGCCTGCCGTTCGAACAGCTCCCCAACCCTTACATCACGCCCGAGCTTTGTTTCGAATTCCACTACTTTTTCATGCGCAAGTTCTGGTTCGCCTATATGGCCAAGGCGCTGGTGGTCTTTCCCGGCGGCTTCGGCACCATGGACGAGCTCTTCGAACTGCTCACCCTCGCGCAGACCCAGAAACTGGCCAAGCGAATCGTCATCGTGCTGTACAGCTCGGCCTACTGGAAGGAGATCGTCAATTTCGACGCGCTGGTGCGCTACGGCATGATCAGTCCCTCGGATTTGGACCTGTTCCAGTACGCCGACGATCCCCAGTCCGCGTTTGAAATTCTGAGGGAAGGTTTGACCCGTCTGTACCTCCGGCCGGAGGAGCCTTTGCCCGAACAGGAGTCGGAGACCCCTGCCATCGCGAAGTCGCGGACCGGCCCCATGGCCCGCACCGCGCGTTGATCGTGGTTCGGCCGGAGAGCGGGCCGGACCGCGCCAGGCAGCGAAGCGGCTGGGTTCGAGCCTGCGTTACAATGTTGCCTTTACGCTCCGGAGGTTGTCGCCTTGGCTGTTCTCGCTGCTGTGATGCGCCTCTACAGTTACTTGTTTCATGGTGTCCTTTCTTTGGTCATGGTGGTGATGGCTCTGGTCTCGTGGCTGAGCGGCGCGCACGCTCTGGACTTGGTCCTGCTGCCCTGGAGAGATGAACCGCTGCGTTGGACGCTGTTCGTCGGCGGCCTGGTCGGAATGACCGCGGTGTGGCTGGCCACGCGAGACCGGGCTGCGGTGTTTTTCCTGGGGTGGTCGGTTCTGATCTTTCTGGTTCTGTTGCGCGGTTTCTTCTTTGGATGGGTACACTACGTGCGCGGGCCCTACTCGTTGAACTGGGCGCTCCTGCTGACGCTGGCTTCGCTGCTGGCCGCGGGCGGAGCCTGGCTTCAGTACCGCAGCTTCAGAAGCGCAACCGCCTGAGAGCCTACGGTTCGATCCTCGTCCCCAGGACCTGGAGGAATCTGGCCAGCCATTGGGGCTGGGCCGGCCAGGCCGGCGCCGTCACCAGATTGCGATCCAGGCAGGCTTGATCCACCGCACAATCTACCCAAGTCGCTCCGGCGCGTTGCACTTCGGGGGCCACGGCGGGGTACGCGGTGACGCTGCGCCCTTCCAGCACGCCCGCCGCAGTCAGGATTTGAATTCCGTGGCAGATGGCCGCGATCGGCTTGCCCGCCTGGGCGAAGTGCCGGACGATTTCCAGCACGCGCGGATTCAGGCGCAGGTACTCGGGCGCCCGGCCGCCGGGAATGACCAGGGCGTCATAGGATTCAACGCGAATTTCGTCGAACGTCGCATTCAGCGCGAAGTTGTGGCCGGGTTTCTCGCTGTAGGTCTGATCCCCTTCGAAGTCGTGCACGGCCGTGCGGACCTTCTCGTCCGCCTTCTTGCCCGGGCAGACGGCGTGAACGGTGTGGCCCGCCATCTGCAAAGCCTGGAACGGGACCATTGCTTCGTAGTCTTCGACGTAATCGCCAACCAGCATCAGGATTCTCTTGCTCGCCATAGCACTCTCTACTTTAACCCAGACCGTGCTGCGCCGAACCGCGCAGCGCGATAAGCTGGAGACATGGATTGGTTGACCGTATTCCGGGGCGTGGATCCCGGCGGGCGCGATCAGGCGATCGAAGTATGCGAACTGTTGCGGGACGCCGGGCTCACAGCCGAGGTACATTCCCCTGCCGAGCGCGGCGTGGCCAGCGGCACCTACGAAGTCCGGGTTCCTGCCGATCAAGCGGAGCAGGCCGAGCAGGTCATTGCCTCCCACCGCGAATTCATCGAGCCCTCGCTCGATACCTCGCACGAGCTCGACCTGGTGACGGTCTTCAGCTCCGACGCGCACAATGCCGAAATGCAAGCCTCGGCGGTGCTCAGCCTGCTCGAGGCGGCCGGGGTACCCGCCCTGCTGGTCAGCCCCGGCCCCATTCCCAGCCTTCCCTATCAGGTGCGCGTGCCGCGAGTGCGGCTCGAGGAAGCGCAGCGCGTGATTCAGGAAGCGGAAGCAGCCGGCCCCGCCGCGGCCGAGGAGGCCGCAGGCGCGGGTTCGGAAAGCGAGTGATCTCGCGCAATTCGCTCCTACGACCGGGCGATCCCGGCAGCCGTTTTACAGGCGGATCAGACTGGCGATCCGCACCGGCTGCCCGCCGGAGTCCGCGCTGCGCACCGCAGCCACCCCGGTCAGCAGCGACATCGCCCCGGCGCGCGAGCCGGCCCGCTGCTTGAGCGGATCCGGCATCGAGGGATCGAAAATCATGGCCCGGAGCCTCGGGTCGGCGCCGAAATGTCCCCCTTTGGCGTGCGGGATCACGAGCACCTCGGATTTTCCGAAGTTCCGGGTGACCCGGATCTCGTCCTGCCGCGGCACCTCCCAGGGCTGCCGTTCGTACACTCGCACCTCGATCCGCCCGTTCATGCCGTTGAACGCCAGGTGATAACCTTCATAAGGCATGAAGGCGTTAAGTGAGTAACTCATGAGCGCCCCGGTGGAGTAACGGACCTGCGCTACCATCGTGTCGAAGATGTCTATGTCTTCGCGAAAGACGCAGGCGTCACGGTAGTAACCGTCCTCGGACTCGCACTCGGCGTAAAGCTGCGTCAGCCGCTGGTTGCGCGTGATGTCCCAATAAAACTCGCAGCGGTCCTTATGCGCGCAGTTGCGGCAGTTTTTGCCGCGGAACGGGCCGTTGCGCCCGTACTTGCGCAAATCCCCGAAGGCGGTGACGACCGCCGGATCGGCGTCCAGGTACCAGTTGATGAGATCGAAGTGATGGGTCGCCTTGTGCACGAACAAAGTGCCCGAATGAGCCCGGTAAGCATGCCAGCGACGGAAGTAATCGGCGCCGTGGTAGACGTCCAGATACCAGTGGAAATCGACCGAGGTCACCGGGCCGATGGTGTCGGCCATGAGCAGTTCTTTGATCTTCTGCGCCGTGTTGGAGTAACGGTAATTGAACGTCACGATCACCTTGCGCCCGGTCTTCTTTTCGGCGTCCAGAATGGCCTGGCACTTGACCTCGTCCGTGGTCATGGGTTTCTCGGTGATCACGTCCACCCCGAGTTCCATGGCGCGGATGATGTACTGGTGGTGGGTCCCGTCCGTGGTGGTGACTATGACGTAGTCGGGTTTGGTCTCCCGGACCATACGGTCAAAGTCCGTGTACATGGGGGCCTGAACGCCGATCAGCCGCTGGGCCACTTCCATGCGTTTGCGGTTGGTATCGAACAGGCCGGCAATTTGCACTCGGTGGCCGAGTTCCTCCAGCAGCTCGCGGCCCCAGGCGCTGGTGGCGCGGTGGCCTGTACCGGCGATGGCCACGCGCACGCGCTGCTGGGCGGCGAGGGGTGTGGCCAGCGTCAGAGCCATGAACTGACGACGCGGCAGCGAACCTGTGCGCATAATTCCTCCTGGATGGATCACGTCTAGTTTACAAATCACCGCCCGGTCCCGGCCGGCTCCAACCGGCGGCGAGAGTTCGTCCGGCGCTAGGCGGCCTTGCGCAGGCGCGGCGCGGTCTTCGGCGTCTGTGAGTGGAATTCCTTCTTGCCATCGGCGCGCTTGCGCAGCTCGAAAGCATCGTACAGCGTGCCCTGCGCGGTGCGCGCCTCGAATCGGAGCCGGTCACCCTCGATGCGGATCACCTGGAACAATTGCGTGTCTTCCGCGACACGATCGAAGTCGTGACGATCGAGGGCGTACATCTTGGCTCCGCTGACCGACCCCACGTACACCGTGCCGCCTGCGTCGCCCGCGGCGCCTGAAGCGCGTCGCGGCCCGATACGCGCGTAGGTGTGGTCGTGGCCTTGCAGAACCAGATCCACGCCGTATTTGTCGAATATCGGCTGCCACAACTCACGCAGCGTCTTGTTGTCGCGACCGCGTGCGCTGGAGTAAATGGGGTGATGAAACACGGCCACCGTCCAGCGGTTCGTGTTGCCGGCCAGGATCTTTTCCAGCCATTCGGCCTGCTCCTTGCGTTGGATCACGGAATTGAGCGCGATCAGCCGCATGCCCTGGATATCCAGGTAGTAACAAGTCTCCTCCAGCCCGGCCGGACCGTTCAGCGGAAAGTTGAATTGCGGCCGCCAGTTCGGCGTGATACGCCGATCGTCGTCGTACTCGTGATTGCCCGGGGTAGCCAGCACCGGCACCATGCGATGGATGAAACCGGCGCCTGCGTGGAACTCGCCCCACTGCTCGTCGCGGTCGTTGTTGTTGATCAGATCGCCCGCATAGACAATGAAGCGGGCGTCGGGGGCAGTGGCGAAGGCCCGGCGAATCACGCGCGACCAAAGCGAGTAAATTTCGTTTTGCACGTCACCCAGATACAGGAACGTGAGCGGCTCACCCGGCGGACCGGCCGTGCGGAACTGGTTCCATTCGCTCCAGTGCCTGCCCGCGCCCACCCGATACGCGTAGACTCCCCCGGGCCGCAGGCCCGTGAAAGTGACCGTGTGACTGTGCGCCGCTCCGGCCTTGGTCTCGTACCGCTCGGTGACGGCCTCGAGCCGCCGCGCTCTCTTTTCCAGATCCGGCCCGTCATCGGCTTCGACGATTTCGGCGAAGGCCTGGTTCACGCTGGTGTCGGTTCGCCAGGTCACGGACATGGTGGTCGCGGGATCGCCCGACCATGTCAGGATCACCCGGTCGGGATTAGGACCGGGAGCAAAAGGTTGCGCCGCGGACTGCTGAAAACTGAATGCGCCGCCCTGAAGGAACAGCAAGAACGCGCCGCCCAGAACCGGCGCATACATTTTCCACCGGAAACTACGCCTGCTTGTCATTGACCAGTTGCCTCCCCTGGGTCGGGGGATCCTTCGAGCTGCGACGAGGCCAGCCAGGTTTCCCCCTCGACTCACTCAGTGTACAGCACCGGCGTCACCCGCCGTTCACGGAGGCGTTACGATTGTGCTGCGACAAAAGCACTGGTCTTGAGGGGCGAAGCGCATTACAATACACGTAAAGAAGGCCTGCCGGCCCAACGCCGGTTCGCCAGGAGGCTCGGCCATGCCCGCGGCTGTCTCCCACGATTCCCCTTACGCGGGATCCTGGTATCCCGACGACCCCTCGGAGCTGCGTGATCTGCTGGAGCGCGTCTTTGCCGATTCCCGGCAGCGGACCGGCCCCTATCTGATGCCGCGCGCGCTGGCCTTTGTCGTCCCCCACGCCGGCATCGTGTACTCGGGGGTCGCAGCCGCTGCTGTCTACCGCCATCTCGAAGCGATGGCGCCGCGTCGCATCGTGTTGCTGGGATTCTGCCACCGCGGCGCGCCTCCGGGGCTGTGGATCCCGCGCATTGACTCGCTTCGCACGCCGCTGGGCGAGATTGTGCTGGATCGCCAACTCGCCGCGGAACTGGTCACGCGGCCGGAGTTCGGTTTCCTGCCCGAACCCAGCCTTTGCGACCACTCCATCGAGATCCAGTTGCCTTTTCTGAATCGGGTGGCCCCCGCTGCCTTGCTGTTGCCTGTGTATGTCGGGCACGTGGATCCGGCTGTGCGCGAACAAGCTGCCCGCGCGCTCGCCGATGTGATGGATGCACGTACCGTCCTGCTGGCCAGCTCCGACTTCACCCATTACGGCAAGTCGTTCCACTACGAGCCGTTCCCCGCCGACGCCTGGGTGGCGGAGCGGTTGCGCGATCTGGACGAAAGCCTGATGGAAGCCGCGGGAAGCTTGCGCCCTGAGCTGTTTCTGGAAACCCTGCGCACCACCGGCGCCACTCTCTGCGGGTATGAGCCCGTCAGCTTGCTGCTCGCCACCCTGCGGCTGCTGGAAACAGGCGAGGAGATCTTTCAGGAGACGCTGGATTATCAGACTTCGGGCGAAATTACAGGCGATTTTCGGCACTCGGTGAGTTACGCGGCGCTCGGCTATTTCCCGTACTCGGCTTTTTATGTGGGCCCCGAAGACCAGGCGGCCCTGCTCGAGAGCGCACGGCGGACCCTGGCGCATTACCAGCAAACCGGCGAGCGCCGGCCTATCCTGCCGGAAGGCGGCACGCCGGCGTTGCATCGGCGCGCGGCAGCCTTCGTGACCCTCCACAAGGACGGGCAACTGCGCGGCTGCGTCGGCCGTCGCGCCGCCCTGGAGCCGCTGGCCCGCACTGTGCCGGAAATGACCCTGGCCGCGGCGCTCGACGATACCCGATTTCCCCCCGTCGGACGGGAGGAGACCGGACTGGACGTCGAAATCTCGGTACTCTCACCCTTCAAGCGCATCCCGGATCGCTCTGCATTCCGAGTCAACGAGCACGGCGCGGTGTTGCATTGCGGCATCCACCACGGACTGCTGCTGCCGCAAGTGGCCAGCGAGCGTGACTGGAATGCCGACCAGTTTTTCGAGGCGCTGGCGCGCAAGGCCGGGACCACTCCCGCCGTCTATCGCGACCCCGCCGCGCGCCTGTACGTCTTCCGCGCGCAAATCATTCACTGAGACTGCGCGAAGCGGGCCAACCCGCCCTCAAAACATCAGCCGCAGGGCAAGCTGAACGATGCGAGGATCGTTGGCCTGTGCCGGCGTGACCTGCCCGAAGGCGGCCGAGGTCAAGCTCGTGTTGGGAGCCCCGAAGCCGGGCGTGTTGGCCAGGTTGAAGGCCTCGGCACGCAATTGCAGCTTCATCCGTTCGTAGACCGGAACATCCTTGAAGAGCGAGAAATCCAGCGTCACCGGCACGCGGGTCCGGATTCCCGGCAGCGTGCTGCTCAGCGTGCGCAGCGTGAAAGGCGGTTACTGCATCCACGCCACCGGTTCCGTGGGGTTGGCGCAGTTCTGCCTCACGTACGTGGTCAGCACCGTGCATGTATTGAACCAGCGCTGCAAGGTGGGCTTTGGCAGCTTGGGGTTCACGCCCGACGACCAGGCGCCCGCCGGCGCGCTCACCAGCGTGCCCGTCATTGCCCGCACGATGAAGTTCGCATGCCAGCCGCCCAGAACGTGCCCCACGGCTCCTCGGCTCTGCCCGAAGAGGGGCAAGGCATAACCGCCGCTGACGACCAACAGATGGTTGGGTTCGGATGCCTGCGCTCGCGCCGGCTTTTCCACCGGATCCTGTTCGTTCAGGTAGCCGCTGGCGCTCATCGGTTTCGACCAGGTGTAGGAAGTGCGGAAGTGCAAGCCCGCGCTCAGCCGCTTCTCCAACGAAGCCTGGAGCGAATTGTACGAAGTGCGCCCGTACGGCCACTGCGAGATCGTCACGCTGCCGAAGTGCGGGTAGGGGCGCAGGAGTTGTTGCCTGGGCACCGTGGGCCCGTTGAAGGCGCTGCCCGGCAGCAGGCCCGCCAGCGGATTGGGGACGGCGGTGAGCAGGTCCGAGCCCAAAGCCAGCAGCTCTGCGGGGACGAAGTTCATGTTCTTGCCGGTCCCGAAGTCGCGCGACCGGTTCACGACATAGGAAACCTCGAGCAACATGCGAAAGGGCAACTGGTGCTGGATTCCGAAGGAGAATTGCCAGACATTGGGCACTTCGCGACCGAACCAGGCGGCGCTGATGTTTTGTCCCAGCAGCGTGGCAAGCCCCAGCGATCGCCCGGGCGGCTGGATGATGCCGGTCGGATAGGGGTTGCTGAGGCGGTTGGCAGGCGTCAGCCCGCCGTCGGTCGAAGCCGGCCTCGATTGAGTGAGCGCGGGTCACGCGGTTCACCGTGGTGCTGACCGAGTGCCAGTCCGTGGTCGTGTACTGGCTTTCGGCGGCGGTCAGCGCGGCGTATTCGGTCACCGCCACGCCCGGGAAGGTTAAACGCGGAAGCTGCGCCACCAGGCAGCTCGGAAAGCCCAGCGCGGAGGGGTCGTACTCGTCGCCGTAGCGCTTCAAACCGAACGGATGCCGCACCCAGCCGTAGCGGTTGTCCACGACCAGCACGGGGCTGGGCACTGCCGTCCACGTCAACGCAGCGCCATAATTATTTCGCCAGTGCTTGTAGCCGAAATCTCCCGGCGGGCCGGCGGGGAAGGGGAAACCCGCAGCGCCCTTGGTCTGGGTCCGCACGTTGCGAACGAACCGACCCATCAGCTTGTGGTTTTCGGTCATCTGCTGATCCAGCCGTACGGCCTACTGGTTAGAGCTGTCAATGTCCGCGTTGGGGCTGTTGACGTAGTTGAACGCCCCGGTGACCGTGCCCGGTTGGTTGGCACGAGGCCAGAAGGGGACCAACTTCGCGGCCACGGGGTCCACGCGCGCGCCGGGGATGCCATTGCCCGGAAACGGATCGCGTACCCACGAACCCCCGACCTGTCGAGTGGTCAACGGATCATAAATCGTGATCGGCTGGCCGTTGGCCTGCAAAGTCTGTGAGAAGTCACCCTGTCTCTGATGATCCGTGGGCACGGTGCCTACGAAGGGAGTGGGGTTGCTGTTGCGGATGGCCTCAAAAGAGAACATGAAGAATGTCCGGTTGCGCCCGTCGTAGAGGCGAGGAATCCACACCGGGCCGTCCAACTGCACGCCGGGCTGATTCCACCGGTACACCGCGCGCGGCCGGTCGGCCCAGTTCGACTCGAACAGGTTGGCCGTGAGCTTGTCGTGCCGGAAATAAAGGAACAGCGAACCGTGCAGCTCGTTGGTTCCGCTTTTCAGTGCCAGATTGATTACGCCGCCCGAGGTGCGACCGTACTGCGCGTCATAAATGTTGGTCTGAACGCTGAATTCCTGCACCGCCTCGGGTGACGGAACGAAGCCGACGTAGGTGTGACCGCCGCGCTCCGGCGGCGCGTTGTGCACGCCATCCAACAGGATTTCGTAGCGCCCTCCGATTCCCTGCATGGACATCTGAGCGGCCGCCCCGTCGAAGGGCCTTCCGTAAGAAGCCACTTTGCCCGTGTAAAGGCCGCTGTAAACGCCCGGCGTGGTCGCCGCCAGCAAAAACGGATTCCTGCCCAGCAGCGGCAGGTCGCGCACCTTGACCGAATCCACAAGCTGGCCTCGCGAGGCCGTGGCGGTCTCGAGCCACTCGGCTTCCGCAATCACTGTGATCGTTTCCGTGGTTGCGCCGACCTCCAGCGTCAGATCCACCTGGAGCCTTGCGCCCACGTAAAGCCGGACCGGCTCGCGCACCGCTTTCTTGAAACCGGGTGCGGTAGCGGAGACGCTATACCGGCCGGGAATCAACAGGGGCGCGACATAGACGCCGCTCTCGTTCGTGCGGGAGGTCGAAACCACGTCGGTGTCGAGGTTCCGGATTTCCACTGTCGCGTTGGGGACCACGCCCCCCTGAGGATCCGCGACGGTCCCGCTGATCGTTGCGCGGAACTCCTGTGCACGGGCGGCAACCAGCGCCGGAGCCGCTCAGCACAGCAAATTGAGCCTGAGAGAGCCGGCAACGCTTCTCTTACTTACCAGCAACGCTTCTCTTACTTATATGGGACCTCGCGGAGCCTTTCTGCTTCTCGCTACGGACAAACCCCTAACACGCCTCGTGCGCCGGCATGCGGTCAAACAGGCGCCGACACATCCGCAGACCCTGTCCTCAGGAGCCGACCCAGTGGTGCATTGCGAGAGCAAGTCGCCCCCGTTCGTGCCGCCAAAAACCGGGACGCCACGGGGCGGCTAGCGTATCCGGGCCCTCCGGCCGGCAGGCGCCATTTCACCGGCGTGGATGGGGTATATCCGGGCATGCGCCGAACGCGCGAACTCAACCATCTCCCGATATGGCAAATCCTGTTGATTGACGAAGCCGAGGTTGTAATTCTCGCCGTCGAAGCGGCCCGTGACCGGCTGATCCACCATCTGGAAATAATGGACTCCCACGATGTCCGGATGCGCGGCGGCCCGCTCGAGATAATACTGATAGGCCACGCCGCGCTCGGTTTGGTCGCGCACCATGACAAGCGACGGCGCATAGCCGCGCTCGGCCGCTCCAAAGTGAAACTCGCCGATCAACACTGGCCGGCCGGTGAGCCGGGCCAACTTTTGAACCAGCTCGGGCGGCGGCTCGAAGCGGTAGATGTTAATGCTGACGACATCGAACACGTCGTTGGCGCGCAACACCGGATCCGGCGCGGCGCCCGCCCAGCGAATGCCCAGGATCAGGTGGTTGGGGTCGGCCTTCCTGATAGCGGAGCAGACAGCTTGAAAATAGCGGCGGGACAACGTCTCCATCAACTCCTCACGCGTCGCGGCGTCGTCACCTTTTTCCGCCAGAAAGCGGCGTACGAAGTCCTGTGTGGCCGAGGGCTCTGCGTCGCGCAGGATCGAATCAATCAGGTTGCGATAGGGCCAGCGCGGCTCGTTGCCGATGAAGTAGCCGATTCAGCCGCGGCTCGTCGCGGAAACGAGCGCACTGCGTCCGGGCGTCCTCTTCGGCGCTGTGCTGGAACTCCTGGGCGTACACGTCCGGGAAAGCCTGCCAGCTTTTACGGCTGTGCCCCACGCGCACGTTGGTCACAAAGGGCATCGCCGGTTGCTCGAACAAGGCCGCGTCCGACCAGTTGCCGATGGTGTTGAAGCCCCAAGCCTTGAGGCGACGGACTTGGGCCGCTTTCCAGCGCGCTGCGAAATGCTCTTCGCCGTGCCGCAGACGCACGTTCGCCTGGTAGAAATCCGCCGTTTCGCCGGCGCCCGGCGGCAGCCTGGCGAAAAGCATCTCGCGGCCTTTCACCCGTGTAGGATCGCGATATCGCACGCAATCCATCCCCGCCGACCAGAACAGATGCCCGTCGGGATCCACAAGCCACCAGCGCCCCTCGATGCGCGCCGTGTGGAAGAAACCGGTTGCTCGTTCCCTGCGCTCGGCCCAGCCGCCGTGAGCCGAGTAAGGAAATTTGGGCGGCCGTTCCAGCTCGGCGTCCTCTCGGCTCCAGGCTTGTTTCAGCTCCTCCAGCGAGTGCACCTTGCCCGGCATTCGGCCGCGATCCACTGGCCGAACTCGTCCACCACCGGGCGCGTCAGAAGCACCTCGTCGGCGACTTCACCTGTGACGAGCGCGAACGGACCGAGCCGCAGCGTGACCTCGCGATTGGGCGCCATGCGGATCGCCAGCGACTCGACCTCTCGCAGGTCAATGTGATTGCCCCAGTTCGACAGCCAGTACCTTCGGAACTGGCGATTCTTGGTGTACTCGCGCGTCAACAGGGCGTTCGGGATGACCGCCTTGACAGGCACGTTCTCGAAAGGCTGCACGCGATAAGTAAATACCTGCCCTTGCCGGTTTCGGATTTGCAGCTCCCAGCGAATGGTGGAATTGGAAAGAAAGTCAAAGCACAGGCTGTAGCGCGTCCAATCCCGAGCTGTTTCCGGAACAGGCACGGTGAGGCTCCCGGGCGTTTCCCCCGGCGCGAAGCGCAGCACCACGCTGTCCGGCTTGGGCCCCGGCGCAACCTGTACGCGTTCGATCTGCGCTTTCTCGAGATTGTCGGGGCGCAGGAGCCCGGCCAGGGGGTTTTCAGCCCCTGCCACGTTGAGCGCAGCTACAAGCGCAACCATGAGTTTTGTGGCCGTTTTCATCAGAAATCCATCCTCATGCCTACTTGCACCGTCCGGTTACCGCTAACGCTGGTCACTTGCCCGAACAAGGGGCTGGTGACGGTGGTGTTGATGCCGCCCAGCGTGTGACGATTGAAGGCGTTGAGGAACTCGGCCCGTACCTGGTAGCGCCAGCGCTCACGCAAGCGAAAGTTCTTGAGCAGACCGAAATCCTCGTTGCGCGTCCTGAAGCCGCGAATCCGACCGTAACGGACGGCGGCATTGCCCAGCGTCAGAGGCGGCGGGTCCGAGAAGAGCGCCTTGTTCACGTAGGTGTTCTCCGGCGCCGCGATGTCGGCGAAATTGAAGCGGGAGCCGTCAAAAGAGGCGTTCTTCATGGGCCCGGGAGCCACATTCGGTCGCTGGCCGCCGTTCCATCCGTTGGGCATGGGGTTGGAGGCGCCTCCAAAGCCCAGCGGGCTTCCTGAGTAATAGTTCAGGATGCCGGACAGCGACCATCCGCCCAGTACGGCGTCCAACACGCGATGCGGCAGCGCCAGCGCCCGCCCTTTGCCCACCGGAATATCCCACTGAAAGTAAGCCTTGATCATGTGGGGCAAATCGAAACTGGCCGGCGTTTTTTCCAGGCGCAGATTGTAATAATCGAGCGGCCCGGCATTATCTCCCAAAAAGGAAGACTCGGTGTTGGAGAGCACCTTGGACCACACATAGTTGGCGTAGACGGTCAAGCCCTTGCGCAATTGCCTGTCCAGTGTAATCTGGAGCGAGTGGTAATGCGAGAAGCCCAGCGGCGCGGCGTAGGGGCTGATGGTATTGATCCCCGAAAGCTGGGGGAATTGCCGCAGTGCACCGGCGACCGGCACCCGCGCGGCAAAACTTCGGCTGCTCTTGCCGAAGAGGGACGCTCCCATTTCTGGCTGCTGGCTTGCCGAGAAATCATACAGCTTACCCTTGCCGCCTGAGCGTGTTCTTGCACCGGCCCTCACTTTCGTCGTCCCAGGCGCAGCAACGACAGCTCCCGCGTGACGATGTCTTCCAGCGCCTCGGGATCCCCCTTGGCGGGGCCGTGCCAGACGCTGC
>Ga0209017_10000420_pt1 | contig 42376 bp, 21 predicted proteins | sample YNPBryunderm2012_FD_185812 | JGI IMG/M metagenome (GOLD analysis project Ga0209017, IMG submission 185812) | Anoxygenic and chlorotrophic microbial mat microbial communities from Yellowstone National Park, USA - YNP Bryant MS undermat 2012... ...
TCAGTAGGACTACTGAACTTCAAGGTTCACAAGGCCGCGCCTCCGTGGTGGAGGGTACGCTCTAAGTCGCGTTCGGCAAACGGTTTAGGTGATTGGAGACGACGGGAGTCGAACCCGCAACCTTCGGCTTGCAAAGCCGACGCTCGGCCAGTTGAGCTACGTCCCCGCAGGGTAGGACGCACGGAGCTTTAGCGCGTCTCAGGGCGATTTTATCCAACGACGGGTTGGAAGCAAGAGCGTACGGTTTGGTTACGGAGCAGATGAGGCGTCCCTTATTGCCCCAACATCATGCGATCCAGCGCAAAGGTGGCCTCGCGGCGGCTGGCCCAGCGGGTGATGCGGTAGCTCACCTGGCCGCCGAAGGCCAGGCTGACCTCGGCGATCCGTTGGCGAATCATCGAGGGGGATTGGGTGATCAAGCCGGCGCGGCGAATCCGGCCACCGGGCAAGGGATGTTCGATCGAGACGGCGAAGAACGGAATCGGGTCGTACTTCTGACGCGCCAAGTGGAGGTACACTTCTTTGACCAGGCGAGCAGGTTCGGGCCGGGGCTTGAGGAAATGGCGGGTGAAGTCGGCCCAATGGTCGTCGGGCGTTTTAGTCGTCAGCGGCTCGAATTGGGCGAGTTCCCTAAGGTAGGCAACGAAGTCAGCCCGCTTGCGGGTGACTAACGCGTGGGTCAGCGCCCAAGCGAGGGCGTATTCGGTCGGGTTGAGTTCGGTCTTACGGACGATGTTCTCGATCCAGGTCAGGTTGGGGTCGTGATCCAGGCTTTTGAGGCGAAGGTCCACGTTGCGAACTTGAAAATTGGCGGGGTCGTTGAGTTCAGCGATGGTCGCCATATGGAATGGGTTGACCTTGCCTAGACCGGCCCACTCGGAGTTCCTCTTGGTGCCGGTAGGGGCGCAAAACTCGGCCATTCCCTCGATCATCCAGATCGGCCACGGAGCCAAACGGGGCTGGACCCCTAGATTTTGAAGAATCTGATGCGCTCCCTCGTGCGCCACGGTTTGAGCCTGACGCATCGCGTAGATCTCAGGGTTGGACGCCTGATTGACCGAGGTTTCGTAAAACACGATGTGGTTGGAGAGAATTTCGTAATACGCCTGCACCTCGGGGGCGACATCGCGGCGGGCGCGGAAGTCCTCCTCACGGGCGTGAATGATCGCCACCAGGGGGAATTCTGCTTCGTGGACCTCCAGACCCCAATCGCGGAAGGTCTTCAACAGCCCAGCGTACAATGATTCCAATAACCGTCCGCTCTGCTCAGCAAACCGTTCGGAACCATCGTAGATCAGCACATAATGGTCGGTGATTTTGGACTTGAACCGGGCGTACTCAGGACGGGCCAGCAGGCTGTTGCGAACTTTCTCTTTGGAGTCGGGTTCGAAGGGTTGCTCGGTGGTGGTCAGTCCGTCCACGAAGCCGATCCGTCCATCGGGCAACACAACGGCGATTTCATTGTCACGGCGGCCGTGGAGCCTTGAGACCACGAGTTCGCCGTTGGGCAAGCGAATCTGAATCCGTTGGGGTTCCGGTTTGACCGCGACAACCGGCGCGGGTTTGACGAGCGCCTGAGCGTGGACGCGCGGGGTAGGGCCGTGGGACGAGGCAACCGCCAGGAAGGCAACCATCAGGAAGACCAGGATCAACCCGCGAGTCAAGCCAGAGACCACAAGACGAAGGCCACGCGGCGAATCCGCACATTTGGGAAACCCGGCGGGCTGGAGTGGGCGTCGAGGCGAGCCGAACCGAGCGGTCGTCATAGACGGGAGCTCCCGAACGGTCATCGTATCAACAGGGTGAAGCGTCGTCGTTTTGGATTGAGGGCGGCGGAGCGAACCAGGTGGTCTGGCGCGTGACGCCGACCCGTTCGGAGTCGGTTACGGCGGGGTGAGCCAAGTGGAGGAACCTCGGTTGAGTATCAGTAGCGGGTGACGGTCGGGTCCACTTCGACGGCCCAGGCGTCGATTCCTCCCTGAAGGTTATACACTGGAGCCAGACCGTTCGCCCCTAGAAACTCCGCCACGCGCTGGGATCGGACACCGTGGTGACAATAGACCACGATTGGCCGCCCTTGGTGGTCGGGCTGGGTGAGACGTTCGCGCAACGCATTCCAACCTTCGGCGAAGGCGGTCAAAGGCAGGTGTTGATCCATGTGAGGGGGCGGGGGATTCAACTTGCACAGCGCCCGTTCGGAGTGTTCGCGCACATCCAACACAATCAGGGGGACGGAACCGTCCAACCGCCGTTTCAACTCGATGGGAGTCAGGGTCCGAAACGGGAGGTCGGCGCTCATGCGGGGGGATCTCCAGAACCGGGTGAGGGGGGACGAAGACGAAGAGGTTGACGGGGGCAGGAACCACCACAGCGGCAGCGTCTCAAATCATTTTGACTTTTCTGATTTCGTTGGATGCCGGATCCAGATCGTGTAGTTTGGGCGGTTGAGATGAAGGCGGATGGGGTTGGTTGCGGGCGCGGTCGGGTTGCTCCAAACCTTCCCACCATGCGGAGTGCGGTCATGGTTGCCTGATCTTGAACCGTGCCATTCCCTGTTTCTCGTGATCATTTTCGGAGGGAGTGGTGGGATGGTCGAGTCAGCGCTGCTTGATCTCCAGAGACGGATCAGGGAGTTCCCGCCAGTGTTGTTATTGGTCTTAAGTCTTAAGTGGAGTAATCCGCGCATCGAGCGCCGCCAGGTTCAAGCGAATAGGAAGGATTGAGAGGAGAGGAAGGTTGATCGACCGGTTCAAGAGGAAAGGTGGAACGCAGCGGTCATGATCCGACGGACGAAGCCGCCGCCGTGTCCACAAGTGATGGTGTGGCCTCCGGCAGCGGCTTGACAAGAGAAAAAATGAAAAGGGAACGAACAACGGCAAACCTGAGCCCTCACCCTGTCGCAACGAAGCGAATGTTGCGGAAGGAACGGCATGGTTTGCGCCAAGGGGAGTGAGCGGGATCGGCGAAGGCCACGAGCGGAGGGACGTCTTCACCGAGTCAAGAACTCCGTCAACCTCTTGACTCGGTGGGATGTCTTCTCACAGTTCGATGAGACCGCCTTGCGAGGCGTTGGCGTCCTCCTCCTCCTCTTCCTCCTCTTGGAACATGCCTTCTTCGAACGACTGGAACTCCTCCTGCTGAGTGACGACGCCAAGCTCGGCGAACGCCTCGGAGACAGGAATCGAGGGGTCGGGCAAAACGCGAACTCCGGTGGTCAGTTCCGCCCCATCGACATTGAGGACAACTTTGTAGATGCCCTCGCCAGCGGGCACACGGGGTCCAAACGCGGGAGCGCCTCGGCCCCGCCCAGCGGTTTGGCTAGTGGAGACCGCGCCCGAACGCGGGGGGGGGTTGCGGGTCAGATCCCAGGGAATCCGGTGTAAGCCCGGCTCACGGCGCGTGGGCAGACTGCGGACCAGTTTACCTTCGTAGTCGAAGATTTGCAGACTGACCTTGTTGGCCCGTTCGGTCAACGCATAGGTGATCGCGGTGCCGGAGGGGGGATTCTGGGCGACGAAGCGGCGGTTGGTATCACCCCGCGAGGGAGCCGACCGCCAGCGAATCCCAGCGATCGGCTCGAACAGGGTCGCCTTGGCCTTGAGAGTTTCCGGCTTAATCTGCCGGATCGCCGCGATCTCGCATGCCCAAATCGAACGACCGTGGGTCGCGGCGATCAACTCTCCAGAGGTGGGATGTTGCGCCAGTTCATGCACCGCGACCGTCGGCAGATCGTTGTTGATCGGGGTCCAGGAGCTGCCGCGGGTCACACTGGCCCAGACTCCAAACTCGGTCCCCAGGTACAGCACATTGGGGTTGACAAGGTCCTCGCGCAACACCCGGGTCGAACCGAAGGCGGGCAGGTTGGCGTTGAGGCAGGTCCAGGATTGGCCGTAATCTTCGCTCACATAAATGTACGGCCGATCGTCGTTGGAGCGGTGGGCGTCGAAGCAGGCGTAGACCCGTCCGGCCTCGGCGCGGCTGGCCTCCAGCGAGGCCACCCAGTAGGGACCGGGCAGGTGGACGTTTTTGGAAACTTCGCTCCAGTTCACTCCGCCGTCGCGGGTCACCCAGAGGTAGCCGTCGTCGGTGCCGACGTACAACACGTTAGGGTCGCGTGGGCTTTCGGCGAGCGCTGTGGCGGAGCCGCGGTTGGTGCGGGTGATTTCCGGCGAGATGATCCGCAGGTCGCGGCCCTGGTTGATGGAGCGGAAGACGTAGTTGCCCGCCGCGTAGAAGATCCGCGGGTTTTGGTTGGAGAGCAGGAACGGCGTGTTCCAGTTGAAACGGAACCGCTGACCACGCTGGTTGGGTATGGGACGGATCGAGCTACCTTCACCAGTGCGGAGGTTGCGGCGGCCCATCGCGCCGTTTTGACTGGTGTAATAGATCAGGTCGGGATCGGTCGGGTCGATGGCGATGCGGAAGCCGTCGCCGCCGCCGACGCGGAACCAATCCGAGTTGATCGAGCCGGAGTCGCCGGGCACCCGCATCGGGCCGCCCCAGGAGCCGTTGTCCTGAAGACCGCCGTATACCTTGTAGTCGCGTCGAGGATCGACCGCGACGTGGTAGAACTGGCCGATCGCTTTGGTGTTCAAGTGGTCCCAGTTGGCCGCACGGTCATAGGTCTGATAGATGCCGCCATCGTTGCCCAGCAGGATGTGCCGGGGGTCGCGGGGGTCGATCCACATGGCGTGGTGGTCGGCGTGGGTGCCGCGCCCGGCGTCGGCCCGAAAGGTCTTGCCGCCGTCGGTGGAGCGGTACAGGCCTACTCCCAACACGTACAACACCGACTCGTCCACCGGGTCGATCCGCACTTGGCTGAAATACATCGGCCGCGGGTTGATCGAGTTGATCCGGGTCCAAGTCTCGCCGCCGTCGGTGGATTTGTACACCCCGCCGGTCTCGGGGCCGATCGGACCTTGACGATCTTGCACATTCTCGATCTGGCCGTTGAGCATCGCTTCATAAGGACGAGACGGGTCGTTGTTGAACATCCCCGAATCGTTGGTTTCACGGGGGCGTTCGGCCAGGGTCAACTCGGTTTCCAGGGTTTTGCCGTCGCGTTCGTAAACGATTTTGACTTTGTCGCCCGGCTTGCGGGTCCGAAGCAGGGACACCAGCGCGTTGTAGCTTTCCAGTTCGGCGTCGCCGAACTTGACGATGACGTCGCCCGCCTGGAGACCAGCGGCCGCGGCCGGTCCTCCTTCGATCACCGCGTCCAGGACGGCGGGACCGAGGTTGGACCCCTGAATCCCCATGTACACCCCCGAGACGGCTCGGCCCCCTTGGGGAGGATCCCCCATCCCGTTTTTCTCCGACTCGACGATCGCCACCACAATGTTAGGGTTGGCGCGGAAATAGTCGATGCCGATGCGTCCAAGCTTGCAGCTGGGGAGGCCCTTGGTCAGACGGGTCCAGGTCGCGCCGGCGTCGGTGGACTTGTAGATGCCGGCCTTCTCGCCGTAGCGCACCGCCGGTTCGTTGCCGTCGAACTCGTCGCGTTGCCGTTGGTAGGCAGCCGCCAGAATGATGTCGGGGTTGGCGGGATTCAGTTCGATGTCGATGATCCCGGTGTGGTCGTCTAGAAACAACACCCGCTCCCAGGTTTTGCCACCGTCAGTGGTCTTGTACAGGCCGCGGGTCTCGTTGGGTCCGTACAGCCGCCCGAGGGCTCCGACGTAAACAATGTCCGGGTTGGTGGGATGAATCCGAATCGAGCCAATCTGGAACGAGTCGCGTAAGCCCATGCACGTCCAGGTTTTGCCGCCGTCGGTGGACTTGTACACGCCATCGCCGTAGGAAACCGAGTTGCGAGGATTGTGTTCGCCGGTCCCTACCCAAACGATGTCGCGGTGAGAGGGGGCCACGCACACGTCGCCGATCGAGACAGTTGATTCCCGGTCGAACTGATGTTCAAAGGTAATGCCGTTGTTGGTCGTTTTGAGCAAACCGCCGGAGGCGGTGGCAGCCCAGAAGGTCGAAGGGTCGGCCTCGTAGACTGACAGCGCCACGATTCGCCCGCCCATCACCGCTGGACCCAGCGAGCGCCAAGTGATCCCTTTAGCCCACTCCTGTGGCATCGCCGGGGGCGACTCGGGAGTGGCCTCATCCTTGGGTTTGGCCTCCTCCGCCGGCTTGTCCTGGTCGGGCTTGGCCTCCTGCATTGGGGTTTTTGGTTCGTCCGCTGGCTTGTCCTGGTTGGGTTTGGAGGTCTCAGTCTGGGGAGACTCGGGTTGGTTAGCGGGTGGCTGTTCCGCCGGAGTCTCTGGAGCGTGAGCCGGATCGGGCTTGGCGGCGTCAGCGGGAGGTGGAGCGACGGGGGCAGGAGTGGGTGGATCGGTGGAAGCAGGTTCCTGGGCGACGACGAACGTTGAAGCAAACATCGCCAACCAGGCCAGGCTCGCGGTCGTCACCGCGAAACGCGCAAAGGTTCGCACGGAAGCCTCTCTCTCAATCAGGCAATCAGGGCGTCGAAAGAGTCAGGGGACAGCTGTGGATCAGGGCCGACCGGCGGGGAGTTGCAAGCTGGGACTGATGTTGTCGAATGGGACGGTGGGTATGGACTCTTGGTCCAAGCGGATGAAAGGAACCAACGTCTGCCCAATTGAAATGCGGGCCACGCCGAGACCGCTCCATTGGGGCTGACCTGGTGCCGAAACCGAGTCGCCGGCCGGGTCAGGGGCAACGACGCGTTGGGCGCGTCGTGACCATCTCCATCTTGGAACAAGCGACATCAGTTCGCCAGTTGTCCCATGAGCGTGGACAAAGCAGGGGCCGAACGACCTTGAAATCTCAACCGTGGTGAACCTGGCGGGAGCGGGCGGGGGATTTGGCTCAGCGGCCGCTGAGGATTGCCAACAATCCTTCAGGAGCGGGGGCGTATTCCAGCGGCTCCATAGCGAAGGAGGCCCGGCCCTGGGAAACCGACCGCACGGCGTTGGAGTAACCGAACATCTTTTCAAGGGGCGCTTTCGCGTCGATCACCTGAAGTTTGCCCCGAGGGTGGATCGCGGTGATTTCGGCCCGGCGGCTGTTGAGGTCAGCGATGACGTCTCCCAGATACTCCTCGGGGGTGACGACCTCCAATTTCATGATCGGCTCCAGCAACACTGCGCCCGCCTGTTCTTGGGCTTGCTTGAGCGCGTCTTCGGCGGCGAAGCGAAAGGCGAGTTCGTTGGAATCGGTTTCGTGGGCTTGACCGTCCACCAGGGTGACCTTGAGATCGACCAACGGCGAGCCGGTCTCGCCTCCCGACTTGGCTGCCTCGCGGATCGCGTTTTCGATCGCGGGGATGAACTCCTGAGGAATCACTCCGCCCTTGAGACGGTTGACGAAGGCGATTGGCGGCGCGCCTTTGGGCTGGGGGGCGGGCTCCACGTCGATCCAGACCCTAGCGAACATCCCTGGACCGCCGGTTTGGCGGATGAACGAGCCTTCGACCCGATGGACCGCGGTTTTGAAGGTCTCCCGATAACTCACCCGGGGACGGCCCACCCGGGCTTTGAGGTTGTAGTCCCGGATCATCCGGTTCTTGATGATCTCCAGGTGCAGCTCCCCCATCCCGGAGATGATCGTCTCGCCGGTCTCCTCGTTGACCTTGTAGTTGAAGGTGGGGTCCTCGCGAGCCAACGCGGCGAGGGTGTCGGCCAGCTTACCCTTGTCGGCCGAACTCATCGGCTCGATCGACATGCTGATGACCGTCTCGGGAAACTCGATCCGTTCCAAAAGGATCGGGTGCGCCGCGTCGCAAAGGGTGTCGCCGGTGAACGAGTCCTTTAAACCCACCACCCCCACGATGTCCCCCGCCTGAGCCACGTCGATGGCCTCCTTGTCGTCGGCCATGATGTGATACATCCGCGAGCAGATTTCCTTGCGATCCTTGCCGGGGTTGTACACCCGCGTTCCGGCCTTGAGACGCCCAGAGTAGATGCGAACGAACGACAAGTCGCCATGTTGGCTATTGGTGATCTTGAACACCAGGGCCGCCAGCGGCTCGTTGGGGTCGGGTTTGCGGGTCAGTTCGGTCCCCTTCTTGGGGTGGTGGCCGACGATTGGCGGTTTGTCCAGAGGGCTAGGGAGGTAGGCTAAAACCGCGTCCAGCAGCCGCTGGACTCCCACATACTTGAAACTCGCCCCGCACAAGACCGGTTGCGCCACGCCGGCCAGGGTCACCCGCCTCAAGGCCGCCTCGATCGCCTCTGTGGTCAATTCTGCCCCTTCGAGGTGGGCCATGTAGGCCTCAGCGAAGGCCTCGTCCAGGTCAGAGAGTTGGTTGAGCAGATTCTCCCGCCAAAGTTCGGCGTCGGCTCGGCAACGTTCGGGAATCGCCGCGTATCGAATCGTCTGTCCCTTGTCTTCGAGTTCGCTGTAAAACGCTTGCATGGTGACCAGGTCGATCAAGCCCTCGAACTGACCCATCGACCCTTCGGGACCGGCCCCAATCGGAATCACGACCGGCAACGGCCGCGCTTCTAGACGCTCCTCGATCTCCTGAACGACTCGATCGAACTCCGCGCCGATACGATCCATCTTGTTGATGAAGCAGATTCGGGGAACCTTATATTTGGTCGCTTGACGCCAAACCGTCTCGCTTTGCGCTTCGACCCCTTCGACGGCCGAGAAGATCACGACGGCTCCATCAAGGACCCGCAACGACCGCTCCACCTCGGCAGTGAAATCGACGTGGCCGGGGGTGTCAATAATATTGATCACATGATCTTTCCAACGGCAGGTGATGGCTGCCGAAAAGATCGTGATACCCCGTTCCTGCTCTTCGGCGTAGAAGTCGGTGGTGGTGGTGCCGTCGTCTACGTCTCCCATCTTGTGGATGGTGCCGGTGTAGTACAAGATCCGCTCGGTGGTGGTGGTTTTACCCGCGTCGATGTGCGCGACGATGCCAATGTTGCGAAACCGCGTCAAATCCGCCGTTTCGGCGGCCTGGCGACCCGAATCCATCACAAACCACCCCTCGCGCTGGCGAACTCAACCACCACCCGGACGCTCATCGAACTCGAGCGGAACGCCCGCGCTGATCATCGCGGAAACCATCCACCAAACCAACCCCGCAGGGCCGTTGCGGGATTCGGCCTGGTTGATCCCATGCCCCATTTTAGCGAATCGACGAGCGTCTCGACAGCGATTACCCAACCCAATTGGTTTGTGATGAAACGCGCTACGCGCTGTTAGGGGTTGGGAACGTTAGGCGGGAATCGCCGCAGCGCTCAGTTCGGACAACTTGCGCACCGCCTCCTCGTAAGCGCATCGCACTTGCTCGCCGTCCCAGTCCACGATCCGGTCGGGGAACTCATGGTGACGGCCCCAAGCTGAGAGATGCCGGATGAGGTCGATCTTGGAGCGTTGGTCGATTTCCCGCGCCCAACTAAACAACGCGCGGCCCGTGCGGGGTGGTACAAATCCCTCCCGAGTTCCACTTTCGTCGTCGCGTTGCGACCGTGCTGCGGTGGCGGCCACGGTCTCGACGCCTGAAATCTCCGGCGACTCTCTCACGGAACCAGGAACCGAGCGCGCTGTCGGGTCCTCGCTCTGGACACTTCGCGCGGCAACGGGACCGCGACGTTCCCGACGTAGAGTGTCCGCCGCGGCCGTCGGTTCCGAACTGGCTCCGGGGGCGACGGCAGCTTGGGCGGTCCCACGAGCTTCTTCAGATCGCGCGCTGCGGGAAGCGCGTTGGAAGTTCGGAATCCCGTCGCCGTAAAGGTGACGCCCCACCCCGAACTTGGCCGCGGCCCGCTTGAAGGCATCCGAATAGGCCGATTTTTCGTCGTCGCCCGAGTCGGCCATCCCCGCGTAGCCTCCAGCGTCGCACTTGGTCACGGTCGTGCCGTCGGGCAGCCGCACGGTCAGGCGGCACACCACCGACTCCTCATTGTGTTCATAGTCGTCCCACCAGTTTTCCGGGCCCACCACCTCGTCCAAACGGTTCATCACCGTGCGGGCCGTGATGTAGGAGAACCGCTGGTTGCCTTGAACACGGGTCTTGATTTCCCGTGCGTCGAACGGCGCGGCGAGGTCCGCGAACAGGTCAGGAAAGCGTGTCATAGGTCCCGCCCCCCGGAGGCGTGCTCGACGAAATCCAGTGGCTACGGTCCACCAAGGTCATCCCCTCGACCCCGTCACCACCCGTCGAAGCCCCTCGGTTCCAATCCACCGGGTGCCGACCGCCCGCCGGACTCATTCCCCTTCCCAAGGAACCCGTCCCGACGCAACGGCCCATCCACTGGCTCAGGTTCCGCCCTCACCCCCGTTTTGGTGAAGACCATGACACCAGTGAACAAAGGTTATCTTAGCCCGGGTTGTCACTCTGTCAAGAGGTTCAGCTTCAAGATTGTCGGGTTGGTTCGGTTGGGGGAGCTGGTCGGGATGGGGTTGAGGGTGTATCAGGGGGGCCGAGGAGTTGGCGGGCCTGATTCCAGGCAGTCTGGAAGGGGGGGTCGTTCCGTGAGGCTTGCAGCGCGTTGAGAAGGCGTCGGGTAGGGTCGAGTTCCGGGATCGTCGCGGAGCCGGGGAGGTTGCAAAGGTTGTTAGAGGTGACGTAGAGCCGGGCCAGGTCGTGGCCGGGTCGGACCCGTTCAATGCGATAACAACCCGGAACGACCGCCTCGGGTTCCTCCCACTCCAACTCGACCGCGTCGATTTGGGCGGGTTGTGCTTGCGGGTCGAGTTCGTAGCGCAGGGTGAGGTGAATTACGCGGCGTCCGGCGCGATCGCGGTAGCGAGCGCCAATCGTCGGGGCCGGGTGGTGAACGCGGGCCTCGGCGGCGGGACGTTGGAGACGCTGTTCCAAGGTCCATCCGAGCTGTCCGGCGAACCAACCAGCAAGCAGACCGGAGATGCGGGGCGGATTGACCAGGGGATCGCCGGCGGTTCGCGTCCGAATCGTGAGGCTCGTGAGACGTTCGAGATGACGATGATTGGGCGGCTCGAACCGCTGGGCGATCAGGTCGCGCCAGGGGGTCAAACCGAACCAGGCCAGGTCGTGGACATAACGGAGCCGATGGGCTTCGATGAACCGGGCCAGGTGCTCGAGGGTGCAATCAGAAGCGGGGTCGGGGAGGTCCAACAGCACTCGGGAGGCGTCGTTGGCGAGTTGGGCCAACAGCTCGCTTCGTTCCGAGTCGTCCGGCGGTTGGGACCACCAGACGACCACCGGCAGGTCGGCCTCCAGCAAGCCCCGCACCGCCGAAGGCAACAACCGCTGAGCCTCCGGTGCGGCGAACAGGGCGATCTTTTCCGAACACACCTGAGGGCGTCCCGGCGCGGGCAGATGACACGTCGCGGCCACCTCGGCCTCGACCTTCTGGCCGCGTCCTTCCTCCAAACCCAGCAAGATCGCGCGACAGGGGTGGGCGACTTGCACCTCATCGAGGCGTTCGGGACGCCCCAGCACCACCAGGTTGCACAACACGACGCGCGTCACCGAGGGCCGGCTCACCTCCGATCCACTGGCCTCCTGAGCCGACTCACCCCACAACCGGGTCAACTCGCGCTCGATGTGAGGCAACTCGACCGGCACGCCGATCCCACGTAAAAACGCCTCATGGGTCGGGTTGCTGAAATTCACCATATGCTTATTTCCTTTTTTTCATCTCGCATCGCCCTCACTCTGCCTGAAACCGCAGGTAGCGGGAATAGACTTCCAGGGTCATGGCGGCGAGGGCGGTCATGTAGAGGCGTCCGCCGTATTGGCCGTACACCGTGTCGTCGGGGTCCCAACTCCCGGCGAAGGGACCGTCAAGCCGCTGACGGCGGGGCAGCTCGACCTTGAGGCGGTCGTTCCAAGCGGTCCAGGCCGGTCCCCCTTGTTGGAACAGGGCGAGGGTGGCGTAATACCAGGCGTAGAGGTTGTATTCGCCGCGGCCGGGGGCCTCGCGGAGCAACAACTCGGTGGCCTCAACGACCGCCTCGGCGGGGATCGCGGTTTGGCCGAGGAACTGGCGGCAGACCCAGGCTTCGGCCGTCATAGCGACGCTGGGAGGGCGTCCTGGCTGATAGCGGGCCAAGCCGCCCCGGGTGCCGGCCCGCACCCGATCCAGCCAACGCTCGGCGGAGGTCCAGGCGTCGGCGGGCACGGCCACGCCGCCCTCGCGGGCCGATTTGAGGGCCAACACCACCCAACCCAAAACCGACGTGTCCCCCAACGGGTCCCCCGGTTTGTAACGCCAGCCAATCCCGTCGGCCGCCCGCGACCGCGTCAGAAATCCAATCGCCTTCTCCACTGGGGCGCGCAACCGGGCATCTCCGGTCAAGGCATGCGCTTCGCTCAGCGCCAGGGTGGCGATCGCGTGGCAATACAAACCCACCGCTAGGCTAGGACCCCGTAGGTCGCCGTCGGGCTTCTGCTCGCGGATCAAAAACGCCAGACCCTTGGCGATCGCGCCGCGATAGGGACCGGCTTGGTGAGTGTGGCCCGCTCCCATGAACGCCAACAGCGCCAAGCCGGTCATCGCGGTGTCGGCCTCCCAATAAACGCTCTCGGCGGTGTCAGTGACCCCGGAAGGGTCGTGCTGGGTATAGGAGGTCTCGCCGGGAAGGATCCGGCCGTCGTCGTCGCGGCGCCGACCGCCATTCCAACGCCCGTCGGCGTCCTGATGACGCTCCAACCATTGAAGCGCCAACGCCACGGCGCGTTCGGTCCGCTCGGTCGCGCCGGCCTCACGGGCCAGACGTTGCCGATCGGGAGCGAAGCGGGGTTGGAACACCTTGGGCACCTCGTCCAACGGCCTAGGGGCCGGCGGCGGGGCCAGACGGGCCGGGTTCAACGTCTCGAGAGGATTGGGGTTGGAGGGGTCCGACTCGAGAGCGTCCAGACGTTCGGTCAGATCGACCTGGGGACGAGCCGAGTCGCGTGGTGTCAACGGATCGGGACGCAAGCCGCGTCGGACCGCGTCCCGGGCGGCCCGATCAAGCGCAACCTGGTCGGGGTCGGCCTTTGGCTCTTTGGACTCGCCCCCAACCACCTGCGAATCTGAACCTGGGCGGACCACGGGCAGAATCATCGAGGCATCGAGGGGAGCGGGACCATCTAGTTCAGGGCGGGGGTCAGAACTCAACGCCGGATCGGGTGGATTGGCCCTAAGCCGCTCGACCGGGTTTAGATCAAGCGCAGCGGGCGCGTCTCGTTCCGGCGGGATCAGGGGAACCGGATCGGGACGTTCCTCGAAGGATGGGGGGCGGCCGGCGGCCACGGCCGAACCCAGGGCGTCCGCTTTGAGAGATTGCCGAAGATCGAAGACCTCCGCCGCCTCAATCGCCTCGACGGGTCGATCGAGCCGCGGAAGACCGATGCGGGACGTCTCCGCAAACGGCTCGCCCGCCGCCCCCCCCAGACGGATCGCCACCAAACGCTCGCCGTTGTCTTGGTCCAAACGATCAAAAAAGGCGCGGCGCACCACCGGCGATTGCCCGCCAACAATCAGGACCACCAGATGAATCGCGACCGAAACCGCGAGGAACCGACCAATCGGGTTGCGTGTTCCCCAAACCCAACGAACCCAAATCGTCGCGGCGGCCAGCAGTCCCGAGCCGACCAGCGCGGCGCGTCCGTCCCAGCAGGTCAGTTCAATCACCCAATCCAGCGGTGGCGCGTCCATCCTCGGCATCCCCAACGCGGGCCTCTCGTGCGGCGATAACGGCTCGCGGCCATTCTATCGACCCGCCCATCCAGTCAGCGAGCCGTACCACGCGATCACGCGACACTCATGGTAGCAATCCCATCTCCAGCCCCCTCCCTCCGCCGCGTCCAAGGATGGATTCAATCCGATCCTCTCGTCGCCGTCGCACGACCTCAAACGACATCAGCAACACGCAAGCAGTACGGAGGGAGAGCACCACGGTCGGTGGGCGGTCCATGTCGTTGAAAAACGCGGAACGGAGCGGTATGATAGCATTGTGTTCAGCAATTCGACCGGAATTCGACCGGGCGAGGCTTATGATGCCGCAGCCCGTTCCACCCAGGTCCTCTTTGGGCCCGTTTCGACGTGATCGCCCTGATCCCACCCCGCGGCGAACGTGTTTCAACCCGGAGGGTTGATGCCTAGGTCGTTTTCCGAAACGTCCACGGAACCTTGGTTGTGGATTCGGTGAACCACTCCCATCCTAGTGCCGCTCGTCGCCCGCTCTCACCGTTCCTGAGAAGGACGCCCGAGCTGGACACGTTGAGCTTTAGTCGTCCGGTTCAAGTCGGCCGCGTGATCGCCGATCTCTTCGCTGCGCGGGGCTTGGCGCGCCGCGAGGCGAGTCTGGATCTCGAACGTGCCTGGAACGCCGTGATCAGCGAACCGCTCCGACGACGAACTCGGGTGGGTGTTCTAAGGCGCGGGGTTCTGGCCGTGCTGGTGGACCACCCGATCCTGTTGGAGGAGTTGGCCGCCTATCGCAAACCTCAGCTGCTCGAAGCGCTTCGGCGGGAACTGCCTGGCGCAGTGCTGCGTGATCTCCGGTTTCGTCTGGGCGCGATCGAACCCCAACCCCCACCTCCCACGTCGCCGCCTCCAGGCCGCTCCTCCTAAGCGAATGAATCGGGTGGGGTTGGACCTCGACCAAGACCACGTCGTCTGGTTTGGCGGCCATCGAACAGACGGGATCTCACCCCGCCTTGAGGGGGGGGAAGCGGGTCATCGTCGTTGTCAGGATGGTTGACTGTTGGTCCACCTCATCCACCTCAATAGTGCATTGGTGACCTCGCGTGGTGAAATTGCTTCCTCGCCGTCCCTGGTCCTTGAGTTGAGTTTGAGAGTGACGGAATCGCCAATTCCCGTCCGCCCCAGCTCCTTGTGGAGATGAAGATGGAACCCGGATCGAGGAGTTGGTTTGGCGTCGAGTCATTGGCCCGCCGAGTCCCCGGCCATCGCGTCGGGGCATCCCTTTTCCTGAAGCCGCAGGTGCCTTTGTCATGGCGTTGAACGAATTCGACGGACCTCCCGCCCCCACCGCCGAACTCGCCGACCGACTGGTCGCGGCGGTGAACAGCGAGGACTATTCCGAAGCCCATATCCGAGACCTGGAGGGGATCGAGGCGATTCGGCTGCGTCCCGCCATGTACATCAACGACACCTCATCCCAGGGGCTTCACCACCTGGTCTTCGAGGTCGTGGATAACTCGATCGACGAGGCAATGGCTGGGTACTGCAAGCACATCCACGTCCGCATCCACCCCGACGGCTCGGTCTCGATCACCGACGACGGCCGGGGCATTCCGGTGGGACGCATCGCCAAGCACGACAAAAGCGCATTGGAGATCGTGCTGACCAAGCCGCACTCTGGGGCGAAATTCGACCACAACAGCTACAAAGTCTCCGGTGGTCTGCACGGGGTTGGCCTCACGGTGGTCAACGCCCTTTCCGAATGGCTCGAGGCGGAGGTGCGGCGGGAAGGCAAGATTTGGCGTCAGGAATACCGCCAAGGGGTGGCCCAAAGCGACGTCAAGGCGGTCGGCCCGGCGACGACCACTGGCACTCGGATCCACTTCCTGCCCGACGCCACCATTTTCCCGTCGATCGAACTCGATCACGACACGTTGGAGAAGCGGCTGCGGGAACTCGCCTTCCTAAACAAAGACGTCACCATTCGCTTGACCGACGAGCGGGGTGAGGGTGAACCCAAGGACCAAACGTTTCCGACCAACACCGGCCTGAAAGGGTTCGTTGAATACCTCAACCGGGCCCAGACCCCGATCCACCCGGTGATTCACCTAGAGGGATACGACGACGAAGCCGACGTCAGCGTGGAGGTGGCTCTGCAATACAACGACTCGATCGCCGAGAACGTGGTGACCTACTGCAACAATATCTCGACGCTGGACGGCGGAACGCACCTGACCGGGTTTCGGTTGGCGTTGACCAAGACGCTGGGTCAGATGGTCAAGGCAATCGGCTCCACGTCCAAGAAGGATCTGGCCGTCTCCGGCGAGGATTTCCGCGAGGGCCTCACGGCGGTCATCGCGGTCAAAGTGCGCGACCCCCAGTTCGCTAGCAACTCCAAACGCAAGCTCTCCAACCCCGAGGTCGAAGGGGTGGTCAGCCGGATCGTCACCGACCAACTCGGACGGTTCCTCGAAGAAACTCCGGCGATCGCCAAACGTCTGGTCCAAAAGGCTCTGCTGGCAGCCGAAGCGCGGGAGGCGGCCCGCAAGGCGCGGGAATTGGTACGCAACCGCAAAGGGGTGCTGACCGGCGGCGGTCTGCCCGGCAAGCTGATGGATTGCACCAGTCAGGACCGCGAATCGTCCGAACTCTTCCTGGTGGAAGGCGACAGCGCCGGAGGCACCGCCGAGGGCGGACGCGATCGCCTGTTTCAGGCGATTTTGCCGTTGCGGGGCAAAATCCTCAACGTTGAACGCGCCCGTCTGGACAAGGTGCTAGGCAACGAGGAGGTCCGCAACATCATCACCGCCGTGGGCGGCGGCATCGGCGAGGATGAGGATCCGTCTAAACGCCGCTACGGCAAAATCGTCATGATGTCCGACGCCGACGTGGACGGCTCGCACATCCGCACCCTGCTGATGACCTTCTTCTACCGCCAGATGCCCAAGCTCGTGGCCGAAGGCCACCTCTACGTGGCCCAACCCCCGCTCTACATGATCAGCCAACGCAAGGAACGGCGTTACGTTCAAACCGAAGCCGAAATGCATCGGCTGCTGGTCGATTTGGGGTTGGCCGGGTCTGAACTGGAGTTCCTCGACCCCCCCAGCTCGCCAATCACGCCCCGCGTGGTCTCGGGCGAACGACTCCGTACCCTGCTGGAGATCGTGGTGGGTCTGGAACAAGGGCTGCGCGCCTTCGGCAAACGCGGCATCAAAGCCCGCGACTTCCTGGCACTGGCTCATCCCGCCACCGACCCGGCCGTCAACCCACTCGCCGGATTACTGCCGCTTTACCACCTCAAACCCCGCCCCGACCACCCCGAGGATGTCGAACGCTGGTTCCACACCGCTGACGAATGGGCCGCCCTCAACGAACCAGCGCGGACCGCGGAACCGCCCCCGCCCTCGACAATCCCTTCCAACTCCCAGGACAACGCCCCCACCGCAACCGAAACCCCGTCCCCCCCCTCCACACGCGAACACGAAGCCCTCGCCCCCGAGGAACTTGCCGAAGTACGCACTCTCAACAAATGGCTGGCCCGTCTCCGAGACGAATTCGGTCTCCGCGCCGACACGCTGCTCGATCGGGAAGTCACCGGCGACGACCCGCCCCCCCGCTTCATCATGCGCCGCGAGGGCGACACCCCAACCGCGTCCAGCGAGACGGAGCAGGACCTCTCCAACGCTTCCTCTCCCCCCACCGGTTACCCCCTGACCAATCTGCTGCAACTTCCTAGCCTGGTGCGCCGTCTGGGAGAACGGGGCCTCAAAATCACCCGCTTCAAAGGATTGGGCGAAATGGACGCCGACCAACTTTGGGACACCACCATGGACCCCGCCCGCCGCACCCTCCTCCAAGTCCGCCTCGAGGACGCCGCAGCCGCCAACGACCTGTTCACCACCCTGATGGGGGACGATGTTGAACCCCGTCGCGACTTCATCGAGAAACACGCCCTGGATGTCAAAAACCTTGACGTTTGACCGGTCCACGCCCGCAAGTCCGGGTCAATCCCACGAATCCCTCCCCGAATCGAGCAAATTGGGATTGACTCGGCGCGGCTGTCGGACCACCATGTTGGCGGGTGGGGTGGAGGTGGTGAATCAACCCCTCCTCCATCCTCCATGATGGTCCACAAAATCGGGAACGAGCACGAGCGCGAGATCCCTCGTGATCCCGTTCCCGGTGGTGGAAAGGTTCGTCGAGTCGCCACGAACCCGAACAACTCCGTTTCCGATCCAACGACTCGACTTCCTCCCTGGACCCACCTGCCTCCACTCGACGTTACGTTGGTACCCAGAGCGTCGCCAAAACAACGCTACCTTGGCTGGTCGGATTAGACTCAAGGGAATCGGTCCACGTCGGCGTGACTCGAACCCCCCGACCCTTCGGTAGGGTGCCCCAAGCCGCATGGCTCGGGTTTGTCTCGTCGCGTAGGATAGCGTGGGATGCCAGGCAACGTCGTCCACCGCAGGGCACCGCCCTCGTTACTCCAGGACCATCTCCTCCCAAACCACTCTCCTCGGCGTTAGCGCATTTCCGATTCCGGCGCGGGTCCTGCCGGACGGCTGACCCAACCAAGCGCTGAACCTGGTCTCACGAGGGATGATTCCAGTCCATTCCCGCGCCTGCGTCCCCACACCATCGTACGATTCGGTCCCAGGACGCGACGCGACGCCGCGAACGACCCCATCCCGCCGGTTCAGCCGAACTCACTGGATTTGTTTCGCCGTTTGCTTGAAACTTCTTATGACGTGCCAACCCGCTCATACCCTCGTTTTTGCATGTTCACACGGTTTCCCCTCCGTGTTCGCGTCGTGGTGGGCGGCACGGATCCCACGTTGGGTTAGGGTTCGTATGACTCCTAGGTGCATGGCGGAGTCGTTTTGATTTGTTGGATTCGCTTTGGACGGTTGGTCACGCGATGACGATCCGATCCCACCGGGTTCCGGAAGACGAACTGGCACATTGGCGGGCATGATCCCGTCGGGGTCAGTTGGCCAAGTCCCTTTGTTGACCCTCCGTCACGCTTTCCGCTTCCTCCTCTCCCCCGACCCGATCCTTCGGAGCTTCGGCGGCTACGGTATGCAAAACTTCAACGCAAACACATCTCTCTCTCCATCCGGCGAGCAACCCGAATCCCGGGCCTCGGAGTCCGAACCGGCTCGTCCCGCTCGTCCCGCCCGCAGCCGCGCGGCGGCCCCCGCCTCGTCCCGCGGGGTCAAGGCAAAGACGCGGAGCCGTCCTGAGTCTCAGACTCAAGCCGGTGAACCGTCCATAAGCGCGGCTTCCTCGGGTGCGCCCGCCACCACCACCACCACCACCGCCACCCCGGCGCGGGGCCGTTCCGCGCGGCCTCAGCGCGTCGCCACCAAACAAACTCGTGTCACTCGTGTCAAAGAAACGACGGCCACTCTGAACCCCAAGGACACGGTGGACACCGACTCGTCCTGCCCCGCCCAGACCAACCCCGCCACGCCACACCACGACTCGGCCGACTCTCCGCGAGCGAGCCACGCGAACGTGCTCGTCCCCCAAAATCCAAATCAAAGTCCAAACCAAGAACGCCTCTCCACGTCCGAGACCCAGGCCGAGACGGCTCGGCAGGCCGCCCGCGCCCGTCGTCGGATCACGCGAACCGCCGCGCCCGACCAGGTTGAGGGTGCCAACCACCCTTCCCGAGTTCGATCCCGACGAAGCGAGCCCGCCAGCAACGAAGCGCCGCCCCCAGGCTCCGCCCCCTCAACGGACCACCAGGCCGAAGCCGCCGCGTCCCCGCGTCGAACTCCAACGACGCGCCAAGCCACCGAACGCTCCGCCACCGGACGATCCCGTCGGATGGTTGGAGAACCGTCCGTCCCGCCGTTCCCCGCCAACCCTAGCCGACTTGACGAGTCCCAGTCTCTCGCCACGCTCCCCATCGAGCAGGGCCGCGACTCCGCTAACACGGCCCCTTCGGCAACCCCGTCGCGGCGTCAGACCGCCGCCCGACGGACCGCCTCCTCCACCGCGCCCCAACCCCAAGCACATAATACGTCTCTTGCTGACAAGTCCAAGGATTCCTCCACGGGCCGCGGCGCGTCAACGCCACCTCGAAGTCGAACCCGCGGCTTGTCGGAACCAACCGCGTTGTCGTCTCCGGCGTCACGGTCCAGGCGATCCTCCGCGCTCACGCCGCCGGAGGCGACCTCTGCCACCTCCTTGGCGACAAACGGACGTTCGAGTTCTGCTCGAACCACCCTCCGCGCTCAACCTCGAACCGAGCTTTCCGCCGCCGAATCCCCAAGTGTCACGCCGGTTCCTCCGGACCCGGAAACCCACCGACGACCCGCCACCTCCTCCGAGCGCCAGGCCGACGCCGCCTCCCGAACCTTCGGAGCCGGCCTGCTCGACGACGAACCCGACAACCGCGATGTGACACGCCCCGCTGTCGCTTCGAGCGAACCGTTGGACAACGCGATCGAGTTCGAGCAGGAACGAACCCGGGAACCCAACCTGAAACTCGCGCCTCGGGTGGCCCGCAACTTCACCGACCCGGTGCGGGCGCGGGGCCAATCCTACAAGGATCGCGGTCGTGTCCACTTCTCGAAGATCAGCCCGGACCACATCACCGCCACGGTGGAGGGGACCGAGAACTACCATGTCGAGGTCAAACTCCGCGAAGGCAGATTGGTCGTTTCCTGCACATGTCCTTATTATTATCCCAAGGGAACGCCGTGCAAGCATCTCTGGGCGACTTTACTGGCGATCGACGACCGTAAGTTCATGACGGCTCCGCCTTCCAAGTCGCTGCGTCTGGTTCCGGATGCGGACCGTCTGCCGCCCTCGCCCCACTTGAGCAACCTCGAGGATTTGGAGACGCCAAGCCGCCTCGGCTCCCCAGCGGCTTGGGGCGAGCCTACCCCACCCACGCGAATCGATTACGGTCCTTCCGCCGGTCGTCGCGTCGGTTCGGGTTCGCAGGGTCCCGGCGTGACGGGACCGCCCACACAGGACCGGCGAAATGCACCCGAGCGTTCCCGGGCCACGACGGCCGCGGGATCGGCGGCGGGTGGCTACAGCCCACCGTCCTCACGTGGAACCCGAGTCGATCCCCGCGATCCAGCCCGTGCCGGCTACGGTCCCAACACCACGGGAACCACCAGAGGATCGGGATCTCGAAGCGCGGGTCCCGGGGGGGCGAGCCGCTACGGCGAACCCGCGCCTCCGTTCCAACAGGGGGGGTCCAGCACGGTCCGAAGCCGTTTCGACGGCGATTCGGGCGGTCGAACCGCGACCGGCTACACCGAACGGTCCCGCTCCAGCAGTGGGTATGGTCCCGGTTCGGGCTACGGTCCGGGCGGAACGGCACGGGGAGGCAACGGATACGGGCCGCCACCTGGCTCCAATTACGGCCCCGGCGCGTCCCGTCCCTCGGCTTCGGTCGCGTCTGGAAATCCGTCTTCGGTGAAGCCGACCACGGGTGGAACGATCGCCAAACCGGGCTACGGATCGACACCGATCCCGCAGGAATATCTGGAAATGCCCCCGCATGTCCTGCACGCCCGCGCCGCGGCCCTCGGCGTGCCCGCCAATCTGCCGGTCACCCCGCGTCTGGTCGCCAATCTCGAAGCCCTGCGACCCCCGCCCCACCTGTACGGCCGCAAGGCCAAGAAGTGGATCGCAAAGGCGCGGGGCAAGGTCATCGCCCGCGAGGAGCGGCTCCGGGAACGTTATTTGGCCAAGCAGGCCAAACTCAAGGAGAAGGCGGCCCTCAAGGGCAAACGCCCCCTCTACTACGTGCTGGACGTCGCGGCGACCAACGAGGCTCAACAGGTGGTCATCGAACTGTTTCGCCGTCCCCGCAAAATCGAAGGAGAAAAAGAACCGGGTCTGAAAGCCTGGTCGCCCCAGCATGCTGCAGGCAAACCCAAACTGATCGCCAACCCCGAAGACCGCGAATTGATCGAGTTGTTGGAACAAGCTTCAGGGGAAGGGGCCTCGGCCTTCAGCATGCTCTCCTCCACCTCGACAACTTCCTCCAAGACCGAGGAAACCGAACCGGGCGAGACGACCCGCAAGCGGGGACGCTACGCCATCGGCGTGGCAGAGCAGGCCGCCTCGATCCTTGACCGCCTGGCCCGCACCGGACGCTTCCGATTGCGTCACCCCGACGACGTCAAGGATGGCCGGGAGCCAGCTCCGATGCGCTGGGAGGACAACGAACCGTGGCGGTTCCGCCTGGATGCCCGTCAGGAGATCGGCGGCGGCCGCTGGATCTGGCGCGGCAGCGTCCGCAAAGGCGATGTGCGGGTCGATCTCACCGAGCCGGTCATCATGCTGCCCGGGATCGTGGTGCTGCCCGGCGGACGGGGCGGACGGTTCGACGACGCTGGCATCTTCTTCTGGCTGCTCAGGTTGCGCCACGAAAAAGAGATGCTGCTCACCCAGCAACAAAACGACTCAATGCTGGGCAAACTGCTGGCCGAGGCCAAGGTTCCCGCGCGAGAACTGTTGGAATCCTTGGAACTCAAGGAAGTCGATCTCCCGCCCAAACCGCGGCTGATCCTGCGCACCCCTCGCTATGGACGACCCGGCGACAACCTCTTGGCCGAATTGTCGTTCGACTACGACGGCACGATCGTGCCGGTGCTGCCGGCGGGACGGGTCGCGGTGCAAACCCAGGAAAAACGGGTCATCCGCCGCGACGAAGCTCAAGAAAAAGCCGCCTTGGCGCTGCTTGAGGAACTCGGGTTCAAGGAATCCAAGGATTATCGTCTGGAACCGGGTACCCGCGAACTGCCGCCTAAACGGATGCCGTTTGTGGCTAAGGAACTGGTCCAGCGCGGCTGGCTGGTCCAGGCCGATGGCCTGCCGATCCAACCGGTCCGCGAGTTCAACCTGGCAGTCACTTCGGGAATCGACTGGTTCGAGCTGGGCGGCTCCATCCGGTTCGGCGATCAGTCGGTGGAACTCCCCAAACTTCTCGAGGCGGCCCGCCGCGGCGAATCACTGGTGACCCTGGGCGACGGCTCAATGGGCGTGCTGCCCGAGGAATGGCTGCATCAATACGGAATGCTCGCCGACCTCTCCAACGTCACCCCATCGCAAACCGGCACCATCCGGGTCGGCAAGGCTCAAGTCGGCCTCCTCGACGCGCTGATCACAGCGCAGCCCGAAATCCGCTTCGACGCCGGCTTCGAACAAGCTCGTCAGAATCTGGCTCAGTTCCAGGGCGTCAAGGAAATTGCCACCCCGACCGGCTTCCAGGGTGAACTGCGCGCCTATCAACGCTTGGGCGTCGGCTGGTTGGATTATCTGACCAAATTCGGCTTCGGCGGCATCCTCGCCGATGACATGGGCCTAGGCAAAACCATTCAGGTGTTGGCCTTCCTGCAACATCGCAAGAACACCGGCGCGTCCGGCAAGACTCCATCCTTGATCGTGGTGCCACGCTCGTTGGTCTTCAACTGGCTCAACGAGGCCGAACGGTTCACCCCCGGCCTCAAGGTCCTGGACTACACCGGCACTCACCGCCACCAACTCCGCTCTAAGTTCGCCCGCCACGACCTGATCGTGACCACCTACGGCACAATGCGCTCCGACATCGCCGAACTGTCGGCCTTCGAATTCGACCACCTAATCCTCGACGAGGCTCAGGCGATCAAAAATGCCGACAGCCTCTCCGCCCGCGCCGCCCGCCAACTCAAAGGGCGTCACCGATTGGCGATCACCGGTACGCCAATCGAAAACCACCTGGGTGAACTTTGGTCGATCTTCGAGTTTCTCAATCCAGGCATGCTCGGCTCGGCCACGGTCTTCCGCCGTTTCGCTGGTCCGCTCACCGCGCCTGGTCGTGACAAGGAGAAAGACAAAGACGGCGACCCAATCGGTGGCGACGCCCCCACCCGCAACGCCTCCTCCAACCTGGCTGACGAAGGCACCCGTGCCCTGCTCGCCCGCTCGATCCGACCCTTCGTGCTGCGACGAACCAAAAAGCAAGTGGTTCAAGACCTGCCCGAAAAGTCGGAACTGGTCCTCTACTGCGAAATGGAGCCGGAGCAACGCAAGGACTACGAGGAACTCCGAACCCACTACCGGCGCGCTTTGCTCGGCAAGACCAAAGGCGGTTCGCATCTAGAGGTGTTGGAAGCGCTGTTGCGTTTGCGTCAAGCCTCCTGTCATCCTGGCTTGATCCACCCCGACCGGGTCGATCAACCCTCGGCCAAGCTCGACGTGTTGTTGCCCCACCTCGCCGAAGTCATCGAGGAAGGTCACAAGGCGTTGATCTTCTCCCAGTTCACCCGGTTTCTGAACATCGTCAAGGATCGCCTGGACAAGGAGGGGATCGTCTACGAATACCTCGACGGCAAGACCCACAACCGGGCCGAGCGGGTCGAACGATTCCAAAACGACCCCAACGTGCCGGTCTTCCTCATCAGCCTCAAGGCCGGCGGCCTTGGCCTCAACCTGACCGCGGCTGAGTATGTCTATTTGCTCGATCCCTGGTGGAATCCCGCGGTCGAAGCCCAGGCCATCGACCGCTCGCACCGGATCGGCCAGACCTCGCATGTGTTCGCCTATCGCCTCATCTGCCGCGACACGGTTGAACAGAAGATCATTGAGCTTCAAAAGACCAAACGCGCCCTGGCCGACGCCATCCTCGGCGGCGAGGGCGAAGGCATGAGCGCCTTGACCCGCGACGATCTCGAATTCCTGCTCTCTTGATTGGATTTGGCTCGCCCTCCCTGAACCCACCAACACAAGAGGCCGTTCCAGGGAAACTCATTCATCGTTTCCCTAGAACGGCCCGTTGGTGGGGCTGGGAGGGAGGGGCGAGTGTTGTTGGACAAACGCGTCGCGTCAGGATCAAAGGCCGCTGAGGCGAATCCGTTCAGGAGTCAGATTCGCCTCGGCGGCGATCGGCACTACTGTGAACCGCTTGGGACCGACCCCCAGAGGTTCCAGGACATGCGGGAACGCCCCCGGGATCGACTCCTCGGCCACAGTCAACTCGGCGATGGAAAACGGCAATCGATTCTCAATCCGGTACCGCGTGTGATCGCGCTGTTGAGCCATTTTCTTGATGGACACGAATCCCCGTGCCAAAGCGGTTTCCACCGCCGTCCGCGCTGCCTCGGCGTCACCTGGGGTCGTCAAGGAGGCGGTGGTCGAACCCAGCGAACGCCAGCCGGTTCCCAGTCCCGGTTGAACCGCGAAGACCTCCACTTTCAGGGTTAGGGGTTGGTCATGGGGGTGCGTGTCGGGCCAGGCCGCTTTGATCCACAGGGCCGTATGATGAGGCGCGAGGGGACGCTCGGAAGCGGCGATGAGCGTGGCGGGCAACCCCAACAATCCCCCGTGCGTGATCGCCTGGGACAACGCCTCGGCGGAGCTGGTGTGGGTTCCGTATCCTTGTACCGTCACCATCAGGCGTTCACGCTTCAACTCGTCAGGCGTGGCGGGCCGTTGCTCACGGCTCAACGCGAGATCGGTCAGTTCGACCAACCGCGCGGCCAGGGCGACCTCATGCGGATTGATCTCTTTGCGTCCCAACTTAACCAACTGGGACCAACTCAGGTGGTTGCGCAGGTGCCAGGCAGCCGCTTGCGCTACCCCGCGGGCGCAGCTGGTGCGCGCCAAACGGCCCATCACCGCCGCCAGCCGGACATCGCCCGAGGCCGACTCGATCGTCTCCAGCACGAAGCGATGCGAAGGCGTGGGAGTGGGCTTGCCGTAATCCAGACAGACGCCTGGCAAGGCGATTTTGAGGGTTCGACCGGCAGGCAGATCGATCACGTCCCCTGGGTCGTCGTCGGGCCGATCTCGGCCAAACGCCCCCTCAGGCAAGCCGAAGCCACCCAGCCCCATGTTTTGTTGCTGTCCCGTGGCCGCCACCGCCACCAGACCCGGCGGCAGGACAATCGCCAGGCGGCGGGGGGTTTTGTTAGTCAATGCCACCCGCACCCGGGTCTCGCCGTCCCCCGTGACCAACGTCTCCACCAAACCCTGCCGAGTCGCGTTCAGAATCGACACGCGATCACCCATTTGACCGCGATCAGGCGCAGGCGAACCACTTCGTGCGAGGTGATCGGCGACCGGCGCGACAGCTTGACTCCAAACTGGTTCCCCTCCAAGCCCGCTCGACCACGCGACCAACGCCAGGATGAGGACCGCCCGCCCGGGTCGCCACGTCGCGGTGCCTCTCCCTTGCCTTGCCATCCGCATGAGGTCCTCCTTCAGTCAGATTGCCTTCAAGCGCGAACCGACTTCCAACACCGATACTCGCCCTTATAACTTGGTGGACGCCATCTTGGGGTAAGCCATTCGATCGTCATGTTGGTTTTTGTTGGTTTTTCCGCTCTCCTCGGCTCATTTCGGGTTGACATCGACGAATGACAAGCGGCACCATCGCCGCGCTGGATGGTTTGATTGGGTTGGGAGTCGGTGTTCTCCCCTCATTTTCAATTTCAATCACACCGACGCGGAGTCCCGTTTTCTTCCCGTGGAGACGCTTCGTCATGATCACGACACCCTACGACCCACCGCCATCTTCTCGATCTCCATCGCCGTCGATTGGTGAAAAACATTCCGGCAAGGGGGTCAACCGAGGCGTGCCAGCCGTGCTCAACCGCAATCGGATCAAGCGCCGACGGTTTCTCAAACACTCCGTCGCCGCTCTAGGCGCGGGTCTAGCGGGCTGTCTGGGTTGGACCTTTTGGATTGAACCGTTTTGGGTGGAGATTGTCGAGCGGCCCCTACCCCTCCGCAACCTGCCCGACCACTGGGTGGGCAAGACGGTGGTTCAAATCAGCGACCTTCACGTCTGCAATCTGCTCGACCTGGACTTTATGCGCCGTTCCTTGGCTTCGATCGCCGAACTCGATCCCGAACTGGTGGTCATCACCGGCGATTTCATGACCTGCGAGCGGGACGAATGGATCGACACCACAGCGCGGGTGATGGAGTCGTTGCGTCCAGGGCGGGCTGGCATTCTGGCGGTCCCGGGCAATCATGACTATGGAGCCGCCTGGGACCGTCCCGAGGTGGCCGAATGTTTGGGGCAACGCCTAGGCGACCTGGGGATTCGTCTGCTGCGCAACCAGGTGGTCAACGTCAACGACCTACAAATCATCGGGTTGGACGACCTTTGGTCCGGATGTCTCGACGCGGCCAAAGTTTGGCCGCGGGTCGATCCCAACCGGGCCTCCTTGGTCCTTTGTCACAACCCCGACGCGGCCGATCTGCCGATCTGGAGCGGCTACCAAGGCTGGATTCTGGCAGGCCACACCCACGGCGGCCAATGTAAACCCCCGTTTCTGCCTCCGCCCCTCCTGCCAGTTCGGAACCGCCGCTACACCTCTGGAGCTTTCGACCTTTACGACGGTCGTTGGCTCTATATCAATCGCGCGCTTGGTTATCTGAGGCAGGTTCGCTTCAACGTTCGTCCCGAGATCACCCGATTCATCCTGGTCCGCGACGCCACCCCCGCCAAGCCGTCGCTAAGACCGCTCGGCTGAGGGTTCGTCCACGTCGTGTCATTTCATTGCGATCATATCTTCAGGGACAAGGGCGGCACGCCTTTCCCACGTCTCAAGGAGAACCGAACGGTTCGCCAAGGTTCCGCAGGGGCGCTTCATCGCCTTCGCATCATGGGTCGATCCGCCAACTCGATCGTTCGATCAACGGTCGGCTTGGTCCTCGGCATCGGCGCGGGGACGAGGATCACCCAACGCGCGTTTGAGGAAGTCACGCGACAGTTTAACCGCGTGAGCTCCAAATCCGCCATGTCCGGCGGTCGGATAAATCATGAACTCGAACTCCAGATTGGCGCGCTGCAGCGCGTGCGCCAGTTTGAAGGCGTTTTGCACTGGCACGTTGAAATCCCGCCCACCGTGGACGATCAGCAGCTTCCCCTTGAGTTTGGTGGCAGCTTCGACCACCGAAGTCTCCTGATAACCCTTGGGATTCTCCTTGGGTGTGAGCATATACCGTTCAGTGTAAATGGTGTCGTAATCGCGCCAATCGGTCACAGCGGCGTCGGCGACGCCGGCGGCGAACTTGTCGGAGTGGGTTAAGGCGAAGGCCGCCATGAAGCCGCCGTAGCTGGCTCCGACGATACCGACGCGGGAGGTGTCGCAGTAAGGACGCTCGTTCTTGAGCCACTCCAGCGCCGTTTCGAGGTCGTGAAGTTCCGTCACTCCCAGACGCTTGTAAGCCAACCAGGCCGATTTGGCAGAGATGTCGGAGGCCGAGCGGGGATCGACCCGGAAAACGATGTACCCCTGCGCGTTCAGCGCCTGGTCGCGCACCCGTCCTCCCTTCCAGGAGTCAGAGACCGCGGGAAAACGCGGGCCGCCGTATACGGAGAGGTACACCGGATACACCATCGACTCATCCAGATCGGCAGGCGTGATAATCTCGGCATAAATTGTGTCGCCATCCGCCGTGGGAATCGCCACCAATTCCACCTTGGAACCGCCGGGATTGGCGGAGTCAGAACTGGTACTCGTGTCGGTGTTGATGGTGCGAATCGCCAGGCCATCCTCGACCGACCGCAGGGTGATCGTGGTTGGGGTGGTATGGGTCGAGACTCGATCCAAAAACAGCGGACCCTCGGGCGCGAGGGAGACCAGGTGGACGCCGGGCCCGGGAGTGAGTCGTTTGAGGTTGGAGCCGTCCATCCGAGTGGAGTAAAGCGCCATGCCGACCGGTTCGTCCTTGCGGGACGTGAACAAAATCCGGTCGTTCTCCTCATCGACCCTGAGCAAGCGGTGAATCGCCCAATCGCCCCGGGTCACCTGTCCCAACAACGCGCCGTCGCGGGAGTAGCGGTAGAGATGGCGGTAGCCGTCCCGTTCGGAGAGGAACAGGAACGAGCCGTCCTTCAGGTGAATCGGAGCTTCCCAGGTTTCGACCCACGCGCCGGTGGTCTCGCGGAACAGCTTGCGGGCCTCGCCTTTGAGGTTGATCGCGTACACGTCGAGCCAGGTTTGATTCCGATCAAGAACATAGGCATAGACTTCCTGGCCGTCGGGACGCCAGTAGGCGCGAACGATGAGGTGGGAGCCGTCGGGGTTGTCGGGCGGGTCGAAGAAGACGGGGGACGCCTGTTGTCCGTCCTCCTGGTCGATCGCCACGATCCCGAGTTTCACCGGCGGGTTGGGTTCGCCGACGCGGGGATAGGCCGGGCGGGGCGAGGGGGTGAAGCTGATGGCGTCGAGTACCGGCAGGGGCGGAACGGGGGTCTCGTCGAACCGGATGAAGGCCAAATGCCGCGAGTCGGGCGACCACCAGAACGCCTTACTGTCGCGGTCGAACACCTCCTCCCAGTACACGTAGCTGGCATCGCCGTTGCGAATCGGACCGCCGCCGTCATGGGTCAGTTGTCGGGTTTCCTTGGTTGTCGTGTGGGTGATTGTCAGGTTCAGGTTGCTGACCTGGACGCGCCATTGGCCGTCGGGCGAGACATAGCCGGGGACGGCGACGCCGCCAAGTTCGCCTCTTAGACGGTTGGCCACCGGCAACTCGGGCAACGGGCCGTCCAGCGGGGTGATCTCGCCGGTGCGGGCGTGGACCTTGTTGCGACGATCGGGAGTCAGCCAGTGGTCAGCATCAAGCCAAGGGCCGGGGTCTGGCTCCCGACGAACGGCTTTGGGTGGGTCCTGCTCTTGAAGTGTCGAGACATTGGGGCCCGACCTAGGCGAGGCCAATTCCGCGGGTGGCGTGACGGCGATTGGTGTGATGGGCAGAGGACGGGTCGGCGCGGTGGCCAGTCGCGCTACGGGGTGGTCGCCACCGACTTCCAACAGGTCGTCGAAGGCGTTCCAGGCGGTCAAGCCGTCGTCGGAGCGGGGTTCCAGCAACAAAACGGCAAGGGTTCCCAGCGGCTGGGTGGCCGGAACGACCCGCCAACCAGCGGGAACCACCCGGCTCAGTGTGCGCCGGGTGGTTCCGACGGTGAGCAGGCGATGGTTTTGGAAGGTGCGTTCAGAGTGTTCCAGAGCGTCGATCCGATCGACTTCGAGTTCCAGTTCGATCGGTTCGCTCAGGGTCTGGACCGTGAGGCCGTGACGTTCGAGGGTCGCCACCGCTTGCGACGCCTCGGGGGGCAGCAGGTAGGCGAAGGGCCGGGGCACGGTCTCGTCGGCGACGATGTCATTCATCCAGGAGACCGTGTAATCTTTGGGCGCGTTTTGATCGGAATGCCGCTCATACCCTTGTACGACCAGTGGTTGACTCACCGGTTTGATTCGTTCGCGGATAGCGATAGGGTCACCCACCTGTCCTTGGCTTTCTCGGCGGGCCTGTTGGCAAAGGGCGTGGACCTGGTCGCGGTCGCGGGCCACGCGCTCCAAAATAGCGCGGACGTATTCACGGGTGGCGATCACGCGATCCTTGTAAGGTGCGTGGCTGTACGCTTCGGTAAGGACCGACACGCAGCCCCGCAGCCCTTGATAGTTGGTGCCGTAGCGGGCGTGACCGGGGTAGGACAACCAGCGCTCCCCAGCGCGGTCGAAGTAACCGTAGAAGGTCGAGGTGAAGCCAGTGGCGCGCTCCAGGTCGGCCCCGGCTCCCGGCAACAGGTCGTTGCGGAGATAGTCCCGCAGGGCCGGCGAGGCGGCGGGGTGTTTGGAGCCGTCGTAGGTCATGGTGTGCCGAATCGCCGACCCGTTGGTGGTGTGGGTCTCAATCACCACATGGGGTTGACACCGATTCATCAGATCGACCAAGCCGCGCAACTCGGGGGTTTCGAGCTTCATCCAGTCGCGGTTGAGGTCAAGCCGCTGGGCGTTTTCGCGGGTGCCGACGCGCGCTGGGCCGTGTTGGCCGGGGCGGTTTTGCTCGATTGGACCAAAGGCGTCGTTGCCGTCGGGGTTGAGGATCGGTGCCACGATGAACACCAGAACGTTCAACAGGGGCGAATGGGTTTCAGCAAGGTCGCGGACCAGGGCGGGCAGCGCCTCCTTGCCACAGACTTCGCCCGCGTGGATCGCGCCGGTGGCCAATACCACGAGTTTGCCCGAATTGGCAACGGCTTCCGGGGTGTCGATGGGCGGCTGGGCCAAGATCAGGTGGGGCAGGGGGCGGCCCTGAAACGATCGGCCGTAGTCCCCCAGACGAATCACGTCGGGATGCCGTTGAGCCAGCTGCCGCAAATGATCGACGACCTGCTCATACGTAGCAGTCTCTTGATAGTTGGATCGTTCGGCAATGGTGGGAAGTGAGGCCGGCGCGTCGGCGGAGGCGGCAAACGGCCACCCGGCCAGCGAGAGGACAAACGTGAGGGCGGTGAACTGCCACGCGCGGAGGGGAACCATAGCGGAATAACTCACAGGCGAATCTCGCTGGGATCGAGCGACCAATCGGGTCGGGCGGAACATCAACAAGCGTGAACAGACGCGGACCACGGTCGGGCGATGATGTCAGTGGCAAGAGTCGGAACCGGTGAGCCGAACCGTGCGTGGCCTGGGTAAAGACCGAATTGGGTGCCTGGACGGAGGCTCGACGTTTCACCAATCATGGCCCATGTCTTCACGATACCTTCGGATCGAGTTCGACGCCAGCATGAACCGGTTCGTACCATCGAGGTTATAACCTGAAGGAACGAACCGGTTTTCGGCGGCGGCCGTGGTGGTGGCGGTGGCAATGTTGTATACCACGACGCCATTGAGATTGAGAACTTCAACGTCGCCGACCGCACGATTGAATTTGAATTCGTTAAGCGTTGGAGGCGGTTGGTTTGACCAGGGACGACTCGACCTTGGCCTTGCCGCCGGGGGAAGGCTTGGCGAGCAGAGCCGCCAACACTGTCGCGGAGATGGCGAAGCTGGAGTAGGTGCCAGTTACAATGCCGATCACCAAGCAGTAGGCGAAGCCATGAATTCCTTCGCCTCCGAAGAAGTAAAGCAGCGTCACCACGAACCAGGTGGTCAACGAGGTTAGAATGGTGCGGCTCAGGGTGACGTTGATGGCGTCGTTGATGTTCTGAGTCGTCAGGAAGGGCGATTTGCCTCGGATTTCCCGGATGCGGTCGAAGATGACGATCTTGTCGTTGACCGAGTAGCCAATGAGGGTCAGGAAGGCGGCCACCATCGGCAGGTCGATCTTGAACGGTTCGATCATAAGGATTTGTGAGACGACTGGGACGACCGAGAGATAGTGGGCCATTGCGATGAAGCCCAGGGTGATCAGAACGTCGTGGACCAGGGCGACAATGGCGGCGATGCCCCAGGCCAAGCTTTTGAAGCGGAGCCACAGGTACGCGGCGATCGCAATCCACGAGGCGAGGACGGCGTAAATCGCCAACAGTTGAGTTTCGCCCGCCACCACACCGCCAAAATTGGTTAAACGCTCGAAGAGGAGGCTGGGGGTGTTGGGCACGTCGGTCACCAAACGTTCCAGTTTGGGACGGATCGTGTCGGGCGGCAGATCGGTGCGCAACACGAGGCTGGTGGTCGGCGTATCTGGGCCGGCGTCGGCCTCGATCGTGGCGCGGACGATCTCGAATCGGCTTTCGGGGTTTTCGATCGCTGGGCCCGGGTCGTTGGAACCCAGGATGCGGGCGAAGAGGTCCGCGACCCGCGAGGGGGCCAACGGCACGCTGACGTTGAGCGGGAACGCGAACCCGCCCGCGAAGCGACTCGACGGGGACGACGACGGGTTGGACGAATCGGCGGGAGGAATCGCCTCAACCTGGCCAAAACGCATGGCGGGACGTTCCAAGACTGCGCCGAACGCTTCAATGATCCGCGCTTGAACCTCTTGAGGGTTCGTGTCGGTGGTGCGGATGTTGAAGCGATAGCCGCCACCGGTTCCGGGGGTCGTCGTCTCGGTGGACGGCGTGGTTGGGGTCTGGCCAGTCGCGGGATCCGCTTTGGCCTTGGTTTGATTCGAAGGCCGCTCGACGTTGAGGGTTTCCACCGTCACGTCGGGTAGGTTGCGGCTTTGCTCGCGCACCCAGGCGATCCGCTGACTGTCGTTGAGCTTTAAAAACTCTCGAACGCGATCCACCTCGGTCGCTGTTAGGTTCTCCAGACTGGAGGACTGATCCTTGAGACGAATCGTCACCAGGGTGCCCCCGGTGAAGTCAATGTTGAGCAGTCGGCCCCCCAGCGAAGTGACTGCCACGAGACCCACCACGATCAGCGTCAACGAAACCGCCTGGAACCAGTACCACAACCCCAAAAAGTCGATCGACGGCTTGGTCAACACCGAGGCGAATCGGAACTCTTTAATCCATCTCTTGTGCAGCAGGTATTCGAAGATCCAACGCGAATAGACCACGGCGGTCAGCATGTTCCAGATCAGACCCAGGATCAGGGTGATGGCGAACCCTTTGATTTCCTCGGTGCCCAGGTATAGCAAAATCAAGCCCGCGAAAATCGTGGTCAGGTTGGCGTCCAGGATGGTGGACCACGCCCGGTCGAAGCCGCTGCGGACCTGCTGCGCCAAGCCGGCCCCCCGGTTCTTCTCTTCGCGGATGCGCTCGAAAATGAGAATGTTGGCATCCACCGCCATGCCGATGGTCAGCGCCAGACCGGCCAGACCCGGCAGGGTGAAGGTGGCCTGTCCCAGCGACATCGCCGCCAGCAGCAGCAGCATGTTGAGCGCCAGGGCGAAAACCGCGATCACGCCCGCATAGCGACCGTAGTAGAAGATCATGAAGATCGGCACCAGCAGCATCGATACGAAGATCGCCCGCACCCCTTTGTTGATCGTATCCTCGCCCAAGGTGGGACCGATTGTTTCCTCGAAGAGCGGGTTGGGGTCGAGAGTCGCAGGGAGGCTGCCGGAGCGGAGGATGTCGATGAGGTATTTGATTTCGGCGTTGCTGAAGCCGTTTTGGCCACCGGAGATGATACCGCGGTCCTTGATGATGGCGTTGAGGAATGGGGCCGACATCACTACGTTGTCCAGCACGATGGCTAGCATGTAGCGAAAACGCCCGTCCTCCTTGGGCTGATACTGGCGGGTCAATTCGCCGAACCGCCGCGCTCCGGCCGTGTTAAAGCTGAACCCGACCGCGTTCTTGAGTTGGTCGTCGATCTCTTGGCGAACCGAGCGCAGATATTCGCCGGTGACGTTGTAGCGATCCCGCTTAGCGAGGATAAAGAACTCCTCATGGCCTGGGCCCCGCTGCACGCGACGCACGTAGGGGCTTTGCGGGTCGGACGGGTCCGGCGTGGTGGACATTTCGCTGGGGATGTAGCGAAGTTCATAACTCGTCACCTTCTCGAACGGGATGGTTCCCTTGACGGTGAAGGTGTTGGAGGAGTTGCGCAGGATGGCGAATTCCTGAGTCTCGGCGCGGGTGGAGCCTGGTCGTGTGCCGGTGATGCGGAGTTTGGCCTTGCCGGCGTAGGCGTTGCGGACCAGGTTCTTGGAGAGGTCGGTGAGGGTCGTCGAGGTGTGGGAGACTCCTTCGCCCGAGCCGGTGAGTTGCTCGCCGAGCTTGACGAACAAGTAATTGCTGCGAAGGCGGGGTAGGACCGCTTCGTTGCGGTCGGCCTCAAGCGCTTCGATCTGGGAGCGGTCGTCGCGGCGGTTGGCTAGAATGCGGAACTCTAGCGAGCCCACGTCGGTCATTCGCCGTTTGATGTCCTCGACTTCCTCGGGGGTGGCGCGGGGCAGGAGGATTTCCAGACGGTTTTCGCCGGCCGAGCGGATCGTGATGTCCTTGAGGCCGTCGGGGTTGAGCCGTTGTTTGAGCGAAACAATCAGGTCATCCAGACTGCCGGGGGCCGCCGAGCCGCTGGGCGTGGCGTTGGGGTCGTCCGCGGCCGGGTCGAGGCTGCCGGAATCGACCGTTGCCTGGTAAACCAGGATCGTGCCGCCGGAGAGATCGATCCCCAGCTTGAGTCGTTCCTCGGGGGGATAAATCAACCAAGCGGCTAGCAGGGCCGACAGGGCGATGACGGTCAAACGCGATCCGTGGTGTTTCATGGCGGGAGCGAGGCGGTCCGGTTTGGGTCAATCCGTTGGGATGCGGTCCGGCGGGTGGCGGGGCGATCCCTCGTCGGAACGGAACAAAGAACAAGCAACGATGAACTTGTCGGATGAAACGAAAAGACCAATCGCTCAATCGGTCGAGCTCATGGGCCGGTGCGTTCTCAGGAAAGGAGCCAATCCGTTCGCATCGGCTGGCCGCGGCTGGCCGGAGGGGTCATGACGACGGGGAGACTGATTGCGGTTTGGACTCGGCGGGCGAGGCTTCGGTGTGCGGCTTCGCAACCGGACTATTGGCCGATTGGAGGACTTTAGCGATCGAGGCCCGTGAGAAGCTGACCTTGATTTTGCCTTCGTCATCGAGCTTGAGGACGATTTTGTCCTCGCCGGCGGGGGCGGAGACCACCGTGCCGTAAATGCCGCCCACGGTCAGCACCTTGTCGTTCTTTTTGAGGGCGGCGAGTTGGGCAAGGCGCTCCTTCTCCTGGCGACGTTGCGGCGCAATGATCAGGGCATAAAACAACACCATGACCAGCAGCCAGGGAATCATGAAGGTCAATAAGCTGGACGTGGCGGCGGGTTGTTGCTGGGCGACCAGAATGAGGCCGAAGCCGAGGCCGAACATGTGGGAACCATCCCAATTGGCTGAAGGTGGTGGAAGCGGATCCATCCAAGCCGGCGCGCCCAAATCCGAGCGGATTCCAGTTTGGTTCGGAGCGAAGGCGACGTGGCGGTGTGGAGCCGTGATTCGTGGCGAAGCCAACCGCCATCGAAGGGGCGTGGCGTTGGAGTCGGTCAAACCAACCCTTGAGACCACGCGACAGGTTCCGAAGGCCGGCTGGCGGGGCAATCGACTCGCGCCCAGGCGTCCACAGATGGAGTGGATCGCCCTTTGCCAAGCAGCTAGCTTAGCTTTCCGACCCGAGTGCGGCAAGTCGATCTCGTTGGAACTGGACGTAACGGCCTTCAGAAATCGCCCGCCTCATGTCGCGGGTCAAGCGGTGGAGGAAGGCCAAGTTGTGCAGCGAGGCCAGGATTGGCCCGAGCATCTCGCCGGCGATGAACAGGTGGCGGAGGTAGGCGCGGCTGAAGGCGCGGCAGGCGGGGCAGTCGCACCCCTCTTCGATTGGTCGGGGATCGCGGGCGTGGCGGGCGTTACGCAGCCGAACCTGGCCCCGCGCGGTCATACAGGTGGCGTTGCGGCCATTGCGGGTGGGCCACACGCAGTCGAACAGATCGATGCCAGCGGCCACCGCGTCCAAAAGGTCTTCGGGGCGTCCCACTCCCATGAGGTAGCGAGGTTGATTCCAGGGCAACGGGTGGACCGCCCCTTCAAGAGCCCGACGAATCTCTTCGGGTCCCTCGCCTACGCTGACTCCGCCCACCGCGTAGCCGGGAAAGCCGATCTCCACCAGAGCCTGGGCGCACTCGGCACGCAAGTCGGCGTGAGGCCCCCCCTGGGTGATGCCGAACAGCGCTTGGTCAGAACGGGTGTGCGCCTCGCGGCAACGCCGAGCCCAACGGATCGTCCGCGCCGTTGCCTCGGCAATGGTTTCCTTCGAGGCGGGCAACGCTGGGCAGTGATCCAAACACATCGCCACATCTGCACCCAGACGCTCCTGAATCCGAACTGCGGATTCCGGGGTCAGTTCCAAACGGCGGCCATCGAGGTGGGAGCGGAAGACCACCCCCGACTCGCTGAGCTTGGCCTTCTCGGCCAAACTGAAGACTTGGAAACCGCCCGAATCTGTTAGGATCGGGCGGTCCCACGCCATGAACCGGTGAAGGCCTCCGAGTTCCTCGATGATCGCCTCGCCGGGGCGCAGTGCTAGGTGGTAGGTGTTGGCCAGCAACATGGTCGAGCCAACCGACCGAAGCTGGTCGGGCATCAACCCCTTGACGGTCGCCTGTGTGCCCACCGGCATGAAGGCCGGGGTCTCGACCACCCCGTGCGGCGTGGTTAACCGTCCCACCCGCGCCGAACACCCCCTGTCGGCGGCTCGCACCTCGAAACGGATCGCGCCGTGCTCAAACCGGGTCGGACGCCCCAGGGAATCGGTGGCGTTAAGGCCGTCGCGGTCAATCATTCTTGAGCTTGAGGCCCAATTCGCTCAGCTTGTCGCGGACCTCGTTGAGCGACGTCACACCAAAGTTCTTGCACTCGAGGAGTTGATCTTGGGTGTGGGCAATGAGTTCGCCCACCGTGGTGATTCCTAGCTTATTCATGCATTTGCGGGCTCGGACCGAGAGGTTCAGCTCGGTGATCGGCATCGCAAGCTTAGCGCGTTCTTCGGGCGAGATCGGCTCGTCAACCGGTTCCACGGCCACTTTGAAGCCACCCGCCTCACCGTTCTCGATCGCCATACCCAGCCTGAGCGACTTGGCCTCCATCATCGCCTTGATTTCGGTGAGCGAGGTCTCGCCGAAATTCTTGGAGCTGAGCAGCTGACTCTCGGTGATCCGGGTCAGGTCGCCGAGGGTGCGAATCCCCATTTTCTTGAGGCAGTTGCGACTGCGCACGGAAAGCTCGAAGTCGGTGACCGGAATCTCCAAGACCTGCCGAAGATGGTCGTAACGCCGTTCGGCCTCCTCGTCGTAGTACATCTCCTTGCTGGCCCGCACATCCTTGAGATAGAGCCGGGCTCGGGGGTGGTTGGGGTAGATGTCCAACACCCGTCGAAAGCACTGTTCGGCCTCGCGGTACTTTTCCTCGTCCTCATAGAGAATACCGAGGTTGATCAGCGCGCCCAGGGGAACCGGCGGCTTTTGAACGCAGCGTTGGTAGAGTTCACGAGCGGTCTCGTCGTTGCCTGCCAGGTCGTTAAGATAGGCCAGTTGAAAAAGTGCTCCCGAGTGGTCCTTGTCAAGTTTAAGCGCGGTCTCAAAGGCTTCGGCGGCCTCCGCCATCAACCCTTCCTCGACCAGCAGACACCCACGCTGATGGTGGTATTCCGCGATCGACTGAGCGCGATCCTTGAGCTTGTCGAGCAGTTCGCGGGCTTGATCGGACTCACCCAGCCGGCGCAGAGCGCCGGCGCGGTGGAGTTGGGACTTGTCAGCGAGGTAGCCGAGTTCGGCGGCGGCTCCGAACGCCTGGGCAGCTTCACGGAACCGTTGCTGACACTCCAGGGCCAAACCGCGGTAGTAGTGGGCCAAGCCCACCTCCCCAGCCTTCTCCAGGTGGCCGATTCCCAGGCTGTAGCGACCCAGCAAAACCTGGGCGACGCCCAACCGGAGATGAATGTCGGGACTCATCGACTGGGCGTGCTTGGTTTGCATTGCCGCGACGGCTTCACGCAGGGTGCTGTAGCGCGATGGATCGCGGCTGAGGGCCTCAAGCAGATCGGCCACCGCCGATTGGTCGAAGGGGTCGCGGTCCAACAACATCCGCACGTCGGTCGTGAATCTCATGGCGCTGGTGGCCATCGTCTACCTTCTCCCACTCCGCATCGACCGTCGTTGCCCCGACGGCAACCATCGTTCATCCACTTTATCAACCTCGCCCCAATTCGGCAACCGAGCGTGGACCCGGGCGACTGGACGCGGACACGAGCAGAGGGTGTTGCGAGGGGAAACCCACGGCTCGCCGGGCGAAGCGTCACGGGCGCGGGTCAATCCTCATAAGACTCTTCAGGCCGCGCGATCTTCTGGAGCGAGGCGGCGTAGACCACTCCCAAGGTGGGCGCGGTTCGCAAGCGGGATTCGAGGCGGCGACGTCGTCGCCAACGAGCGCGCAGCCACATCGCCCCCAACCAACTGCTCGCCGGCCATGACAGTAGAATCACCGGCTCCAACCAACCAGGCTCTAGCCAAGCCAGGGGGGTCAGGAGGCCGAACCAAATTCCCAGGAAAACAAATTTTCGTCTGATCAACAACCCGCTCCAAAACCATCCCACACTCAAAAGCGGGGCTGCAACGAGGACGACCACCCGGCCGTCGTAGTCGAACGCGGTTCGGAAAAACTGGTCGAATCCCGCCGCCGCCACAATCAGCGTGCCGATCGCGGCCCACCCCCCCCAAAACAGAATCGCCAGGGCTCGGGTCTCCTCAAGGGGATCCACCTCGTCCTCCTCCTCGTCCTCCTCAATCGCTTCCAGGTCGAATTCGGGCGTGTCTTGGGTTGGAGTTCCCGCGGTGGCATTCTGGCGTTCGGAAGCTGATTCGACGGTTTGGCGCAAGGGCGAAGTTCCCATCGGTTCGCTCTGCGCCTCGCCCTGATGATGGGTTGGCGGGGCCGAACTCCAGGCGGTATTCGCATTCGCCCCGGAAGCCTCAGCCACGCGTTCGGTGGAGCAGGGCGGAGCAGGAGCGGATCTCAGCGAATTGGACACATTGGTGCGCCGCCCGGCCCACCAAAGGATCAACGGCCCGCCAAGCCAGCCGAACGACCAGGCCACCAGGGCCGCGACGGTCTCGAAACGAGTTTGGTCGGGCAGGGCTCGAATCAGAGACCAGATCAGGAGCCCCCAAACTTGAATCCCCCCCCATGCCATCAAAACCCAGTCCCAGACATAGTGTCGCGCCCAGTCGTCCAACGTGTGAATCGCCCTGGATTGGCCGCCTTCTTGAGTGTCGGGATCGTTGATTGGTGTGACTGCCGCGTGATTCCAGTCGAGGATTGGACCCGGTGACGCGCTGGCGTGAGCCGAGCGGGGGAAACTCGGCCGAACCGGCGACAGGGAGGACCAGTGGCGAAGTGTCAACTCCACCACGTGCGGCTTTCTCGAACGTTCGCGTTTTGGTTGGGAACGAGGCACTTTCCAGGCCGCCTGCGACCAGTGGATGCCGCTCATCGGAGGACGCTTACGGGGGCGTCGTCGCCGCCGCTTCCAGTTCCACCACATCAAGACCGCCCTCGAAGCCTACGATCAACGACCTCCCTGGGTTTCGCCACGCCCGGGTCGGTTCCCTCCGATTTTCCTCGCCTGGTCTTCCGAATCGTCCTATTAAGATGAGAAGTAGGCTCCATTCGCCGGCCGGGTCCGCGAACGCGAACGATTGTGTCTCCCTCTTGCCAAAGAGGCAATTGGTTTCCGAGCCACTGGCCGCGCTAGGCCGCTCGAATCCCGAGAACTGGTGCGATGGTCTCCCTGAGCTGCTCAATCGAACTCGCCGTTTTCGAATTTCGGGAGAATGGATGAAACGGTAGCGACGTCCATGTTTCCAGACAAACGCGATGCGGACAAGTTCGCCGAAAGCACAAACCCTCTTCGATCTTGAACCCTCTTGAACCCTCCGGCGACTAGATTAGGAGTCGATTGACGTTTCCCCTCGTCGCCACTTGCGACGCCATCAGAATCCGCCCACGGTATGACGATCCGCGACCGCAACCACCAACTGCTGATGGGATGCCTGGCTCACCGTTTGGGCTTTCTGGACCGGCGCGCGCTAGAACGGGAACTGGTCGCCTGGACCGCCGACCCGTCCGAATCGCTCTGCCAACGCCTGGTTCGAACGGGGCGAATTGACGAGACAATCACACCGTTGCTGGACCGGCTGCTCACTCACTTGCTGGAACGACACAACCACGATTTGGGAGAATGCTTCGCCGCTTTGGAACTGCCCAGTGGTCTTCAGCGCGATTTGGAGCGTCTGGTCAGCAACCCGACCCCCACCCCGACTGCGTATCCCCCCAGTTCCCCGGCGACCTTGGAACTCACTCTCGAACCATCCCGGGACTCGGACGATTCCTACGCGAACTTGGTTCTGGAGGAGGATTGTGTTGAGGATTCGATCCTCGAGCGGCTTCTGGTCGATGAACCGACCGCTGCCTTTCGCGTCGTGGCCGCCTCGCTGGAACAAGCCCTCACCAAACGGCCTGAGGATGCTCGCGTGCGTCTCAACCTGGCGCGCGGCATGGCCACCGCCGCTTGGATTCTCAATTTGCTGGACCGCCCCGAGGAGGCGCTGACCGAACTCAGACAGGCCCTGGGCCATTATCGCTACCTCGCCAACCGTCATCCTCAGTCACCCCTTCCTTACGAAGGGATGTTCTGGTGTCATCGGCTTATGGAACGGATCGCCCGGCGGTTGGAGCGTCCCGAGGACGCCCGTTTGGCGCGTCGCTCCGCTTTGCAATGCCAGGCTCAAGCACTAGATCGGTTCCTGGCCTGTCACCGTCAAACCCGCGATCGCGACGCGGAGCGAATCGGCCCCTCGTCCCAATCCCCCCCCTCCTCCTCGCCCGACGTTCCCCCTGGCGGCCACCCCACCGAACCTGGCTCGTCCTGGGAAACGTTGTTGACCCTCAACGAGCAGGGCGCGACGGTGGTGGCTCCCCCTTGCGTTGAAACCCAGGGTGAACTGGCTCGGCTCCAAGCCGAGTTACAATTAGTGGACGACCACCAAACCCTCTCCCACCTAGTCTCCGACCAACCGACGACCAGCCACGTTCTGTTTGACCAGAGCGGGTTGGACCCCGAGACCCGTGACGCCCCCAAGTCCTTGACGAGCAAGAGCAATCCGCTCGACACGACCGCGTCGCCGAAGTCCGAGTCCCTCACGGGGGAAAGCACGCTTCGGCCCGCCATCAAACCCACGATCGTGATCCGGTCCCGTCCGCGGCTGGCGGCCGCGTCCGGCGAGTCCTCCAACGTCCCCTCGGAGGTTTCGGATGCCTCCTCGCCCGGTCAGGAGGACGCCTCGCACGATTGGCCTCATGGTTGGCGTTATCAGGTGTTGGGCATCATCTCAAGCGGAGGCGCGGGACGTATTCTCAAAGCCGAGGACCGCGACCTAGGCCGCCAGGTCGCCATCAAGGAGATGCAACCCCACCTGGCCGGGGATAGCCTGGCCCGCGCCCGCTTCCAAATGGAGGCCGAAATCACTGCCGGCCTTGATCACGCTGGGGTTGTTCCCGTCTTCGACCGTGGCCACACCCGCGACGGACGCCCATTTTACGTCATGCGCCTCCTTGCCGGCGAAACCTTCCGCGCCGTGGTCGATCGCCTCCATCAAACCGAGTTCAACAGCCACGATCGTCGGTTCCGACGTCTGCTCAATCACTTGGTCAGCGCGTGTCAGACCGTCCACTACGCCCATACCCGAGGCGTCATGCACCGCGACCTCAAACCCGAGAATCTCATGGTGTGCGCGCCCAACGAGCTGATCGTGATTGACTGGGGTCTGGCCAAGCTACTAGAGCCGCTTCAACCTATGGCCCACGCGGATCGAGACCCGGCCGGATCTCGCCTGGAGGTTTCCCCCAACCTCCTTGTCCCCGCCGACGCCAGCCAAGTTGAAAGCGACTCTTGGAGCCGGACGCTCGATCCCCGACCGATCCGTCCCGCCTCGATCGCCTCGATTGGCAACACCGTGTTCGACCGCGCGGTGGGAACGCCTCAATACATGAGTCCCGAACAGGCTCAAGGACGGATCGACCTGTTGGGTCCCGCGTCGGACGTGTTCAGTTTGGGGGCGACCCTTTGGTATCTCCTAACCGGTGGTCCTCTTTACGATTTCCAAGACCTGGATTTGATGCTCGACCAAGCCGCCCGCGGCGGCCCGCCCTCTCGTCACCCCGACCCGCGACGAATCGACCCGGCCCTCACCGCTATCGCTCTTCAGGCCCTCGACCCCGCCATCGACGCCCGACCCCGATCAGCCAAAGCTCTGGCCGAAGCGCTGGAGGATTGGCTCTGGTCCACAGGTCGCGCTCCAGCTCACGGTGCCGCCGCTCTCAGCTCGGGTGGTCATCGCCCCTTCAAGCCTCGCACCGCCGGACGACGCTCAGGTTGATCCCTGCCCTTGCCCCAACCACACCCGCAAACCAACACGGTTCGTCCCGACGGAGTCGCCGGGGTTGCCGCTCCCCGGTCGCGGTCGCCGCGGCACCGAGGCGTCGTGCCCAA
>Ga0209017_10000421_pt1 | contig 42375 bp, 33 predicted proteins | sample YNPBryunderm2012_FD_185812 | JGI IMG/M metagenome (GOLD analysis project Ga0209017, IMG submission 185812) | Anoxygenic and chlorotrophic microbial mat microbial communities from Yellowstone National Park, USA - YNP Bryant MS undermat 2012... ...
GCTCGCCGAACTTCGGGAGGCGGGAGTGGCGCTGCTGGACCAGACGCCCCGGGCCGGTTCGCGTGGGATGGCGATTGCGTTTTTGCATCCCAAAGCGGGCTTGGGAGTGTTGACCGAACTATGTCAGCCGGCTGGGTCGCACGCGGCTTCGGCGTAAATGACCCCAAAGCCGCCGTCATGGTTGGTCCATGACCAGGTTCCATGACTCAGCGTTGTGGAGCCGGATTCGCCTGGTCCTCAACCCCGCGTCGAGCGAGTCGAGAGTGTCGCCATGTCTGCCGACCCCGCCCGTGAACCGATCGTTCCTCAAGGAATGGCCGAGCGGGTCGCCGAGTTGAATCGACGACGCCGCAAAGTGATGGAGGGAGGAGGAGCCTCCCGCTTGGACAAACATCGCAGCGAGGGCAAGCTGACGGCTCGGGAACGCATCGAGGCGTTGCTGGACCCCGACAGTTTTCAGGAAATGTTCTTGTTTGCCCGTCATCGTTGCACTTTGTTCGGCATGGCCGATAAGGAGTTGCCCGCCGACGGGGTGGTGACCGGCTACGGCGCGGTGGCCCAACGTCTGGTGCACGTCGCCTCACAGGACTTTACCGTGGCCGGCGGTTCAGCTGGCGAGGTGCATTGCGATAAAATCGTGGAGGTGATGAAGGACTCGCTCAAAACCGGCTCTCCCTTCATCTTCTTCAACGATTCTGGCGGTGCGCGGGTGCAGGAGGGGATCGACTCGCTGGCCGGTTACGGCCGCATCTTTTATCACAATGTGCTGCTCTCGGGGGTGGTTCCTCAAATCGCCTTGATCTGCGGCCCCTGCGCTGGTGGAGCGGCCTACAGTCCGGCGCTGACCGATTTCACCATCCAAACCCGTAAAGCCCAGATGTTCCTCACCGGTCCCCAGGTCATCAAGGCGACCACCGGCGAGGTGGTCACCGCCGAGGAGCTCGGAGGAGCAGTCACACAGATGAATTATTCGGGCGTGACCCACTTCGTGGCGGAGGACGACCATCATGCCGTGGCGATCGCCCGCGACCTGTTGAGCTACCTGCCCTCCAACAACGCCGAAGACCCGCCGCTTCGACCCCACGACGGCCGAGTCGAACCCGATCCAACCCTGGCCGACCTGGTGCCAGTCAACCCCCGTCAGGCTTACGACATGCGGGCGATCATCAAGCGTTTGGTCGATTTTGGCACCTTCCTGGAGGTGCATGAAAACTATGCGGCCAACGTCATCGTCGGCTTCGCGCGGATCGTGGGCCGTCCGGTGGGCATCATCGCCAACCAACCGGCTGTCATGGGCGGGGTGCTGGACATCGACAGTTCCGACAAGGCGGCCCGATTCGTGCGATTCTGCAACGCCTTCAACATCCCGGTGGTCAACCTAGTGGACGTGCCCGGCTTCCTGCCCGGCATCCGTCAGGAATACGGCGGTATCATCCGTCACGGGGCCAAGATGCTCTTCGCCTACTCGGCCGCCACCGTCCCCAAGGTCAGCGTTATTCTACGCAAAGCCTACGGCGGAGCCTATCTGGCCATGTGCGCTAAGGAACTCGGGGCCGACCGGGTCGCCGCCTGGCCCACCGCTGAGATCGCCGTCATGGGGGCCGAGGGAGCCGTCAACGTCGTCTTCCGCCGCGAAATCGAGTCGGCCGACGACCCCGAGGCCAAACGCGCTGAACTGATCGAAACCTATCGCGCCAACTTCTCCTCGCCGTTCGTGGCCGCCTCGCGACGCCTGGTGGACGACATCATCGACCCAGCGCAAACCCGACGCTATCTGGCGGTCTCACTCGAGGCGCTGCGCAACAAACGGGATCATCGTCCTGAAAAGAAACATGGGTTGATTCCTCTATGAATCATTCGACAAGCGTGTGCATTTCGTGGAGGGGACCGGTCCTGGTGTGGGCCAACGCGGCCGATCGGGGAATCGCCGGTCTCGACGAGGGGATCGCCTTGATGGTGGTGGGGGTGTTGGTGGTGTTTGTGGCGCTGGCGTTGGTGGGTCTGACGATCAACCGAATCAGCGCGGCGTTTCAAGAACGACCCGAATCATCAGGAGAATCCTCCCATCGTTCGGCTGGAGCGTCGTCGCCTTCGCCCTCGCCCTCGGCTTTGGCCGCGTCGAAGTCGAAGTCCGAGTCCGACCTCTCCTGCCCTTTCGGTGTGGACCCGCGGACGCTCGCGGTGCTCAGCGCCGCGGCGTTCGTGGCGATCCGCCGACCGGTTCGGGTTGTCTCAGTGCGTCACTTCGGCGATCCCGCGGCCTTCAGCGCTTGGCGCGATCAGGGCCGGCTGCTGCATCAATCGTCGCATGCTTTGTCACGGCGGACCACTAGTTGAACCGTGCTGATTCCAATAAGTTCACGTAAACGTCATGATTTTCAATCACATCTTGAGTTGCCAAGCCATGAAGCTCAAAATCACGGTGGAAGGTGTTGCCTACGAGGTGGAGGTGGAAGTGTTGGAGGAGTCCTCCCGAGTCGAGACGACCCCGCCGCTTGCAACAGCGGTGGCTCCGACGTCACCGCCTCCGCCCGCTCCGCCCGAACGGGTCGCCTTGCCCGACTCAGTGGGTGCGATGAGCGGCGATCGAATCTTCCGCGCTCCGATTCCCGGCGTGATTTTGGAGGTGAAGGTGCGCGAGGGGGACAGCGTGGCACTCAACCAGCCGATGATGACGATGGAGTCGATGAAGATGGAGACCGCCGTGGCTGCGCCTCGGGCCGGTCGGATCAAGCGGATCTACGTCTCGGAGCGGGACTCGGTCAAACAGGGTCAAGAACTCGTCGAGTTCGAATAAGACCCGCCATAGCTCGCAGCGCCGGATCGGCTTGGCACCGCCACTTGACTTTTGAGGTTCGATGGCCGCCATGTGGGAATTGCTTGTCCGTTTTTGGGAGACCTCCGGCTTCGCCCAGGCTTACTGGGGCAACCTCGTCATGATCGGCGTGGGTCTGCTGTTCCTTTATCTGGCGATCCGTAAAGGCTTCGAACCGTTGCTCCTGGTGCCGATCGGGTTCGGCATCCTGGTGGGCAACGTGCCCTACAACGTCAGCAACCTGAGCATCGGCGTCACCGACGGACCGGTGAGCGAAGAAGAATTGGTGTATTACACCACCGACCAACCTGTGACGATCGAGGGGGTGGAGGTTCCGCCCTGGACCCGCTTCTTTCCGCCCCGAGACTCGAATGATCCCCCCGCGCGTCGCTACTTGGCCAAGGATCTCGTCGATCAGGGCCGCGCGGTCATGGTTCACGCCAAGAGCCTGATCGCCTACTCCGGACCCGTCGAGCGTCCTGGCGTCCTTGAAGTTCGCCAGGGACGGCGCATCCTGGCGGTCGAGCCCTCGCCCGAAGGACGTTACCCGGCCGTCGTCACTCCCAAGGAGATGGACCCCTGGAATGCTGGGGTTTACTGGTTCTTCTATCGTGGGGTCGCCTGGGGGATGTTCCCCCCTCTGATTTTCCTGGGGATCGGAGCCTTGACCGACTTTGGCCCCCTGTTGGCCAACCCCCGCCTCATCCTGCTGGGGGCCGCCGCCCAAATTGGCATCTTCGGCACCTTGATTGGCGCGTTGCTGTTGGGCTTCAGTCTCCGCGAAGCGGCCTCGATCGGGATCATCGGCGGGGCCGATGGCCCCACGTCCATTTTCGTCTGCACCCAATTGGCCCCCGACCTGCTGGGCGCAGTGGCGTTGGCCGGCTACAGCTACATGGCACTCGTGCCGATCATCCAACCGCCGATCATGAAGCTGCTGACCACGCCCGAGGAACGACGCATCCGCATGGAGCCACCTGGGACCGTCTCCAAAACCGCGCGGATCGCCTTCCCAATCGTCGGCTTTTTGCTGACCGCCTTCCTGGCCAACGGAGCGCTGCCGCTGCTGTCGATGCTCTTTTTCGGCAACCTGTTGCGTGAGAGCCTCGTGACCGAACGCTTGGCCAAAACCGCCTCGACCAGTTTCATCGACATCGTGACAATCCTGCTAGGCTTGACCGTGGGGGCCAAAACCCGCGCTGGCGACTTCCTGACCTGGCAGACCATCTCGATCTTTGTTCTAGGGATGGTGGCCTTCGCCCTTTCTACCGCGGGTGGCGTGCTGTTCGCTAAACTCATGAATCTGGTCAGCCAGACAAAAATTAACCCCTTGATTGGAGCGGCCGGGGTCTCGGCAGTGCCCATGGCCGCGCGGGTGGCCCACAAGGTCGCTCAGGAATCGGATCCCCAGAACTTTGTCCTGATGCACGCGATGGGACCGAATGTCGCGGGGGTGATCGGTTCGGCGGTCGCGGCCGGGGTTTTGCTGTCCTACTTTGGTTGAATGAGTGGGATCCCCTAGCTTGTTTCCCCCGCGCGTCGAGACTATCTCACCTCATCTCATCGCAAAGGAGATCGAGCCATGTCGGTTGGGACCGAGTTGAGCGCGGGTGAAGCCGCGGCCATGATCCCTCACGGCTCCACCGTGGCCTTCAGCGGGTTCACCGCCGCGGGGGCGGCCAAAGCGGTCCCCCGCGCCCTTGCCGCCCGCGCTGAGGCCGAACATCAAGCCGGTCGCCCCTTTCGATTGCGGGTCTTGGCCGGAGCCTCGACCGGAGCCAGCGTCGATGAGACGTTGGCCCGCGCCAACGCGATCGCGTTTCGCGCCCCCTATCAATCCAGCAAAACCTTACGCCAACAAATCAACCGCGGTGAGGTCGAATTCGTCGATATGCACCTGTCCCACGTGGCTCAGCAGCTGGGGCAAGGGGTCTATGGCACGATCGACTGGGCCGTGATCGAAGCAACCGAATTGACCCACGACGGCAAACTCTACCCCACCACCTCGATTGGTCTGAGCCCCACCTTCTGCGACCTCGCCGCGCGGGTGGTGGTCGAACTCAACCAGGCCCATCACCCCCGGTTGCGGGAGATGGCCGACATCGTGACCCTCCCCCCGCCCCCCCATCGCGGGGTCATCCCAATCGAGCAACCCCTAACGAAGATCGGTCGGCCCTACATTCAGGTCGATCCCGCCAAGATCGTCGGCGTAGTGCGAACCAACGAGCCGGATGAGGCGGTGGATTTAGCGCCCCCCGACGAGGTGTGCCGCCAGATCGCCCGCCATTTGGTCACCTTCCTGCTCGAACAAATGGCCCAAGGGCGGCTTCCCGCCGACTTGCCGCTCCAAAGCGGCGTCGGCAATGTCGCCAACGCCGTCTTGGGTGAACTGGGCGAATCCCCCGACTTTCCTCCCTTTTTGATGTACACTGAAGTTTATCAGGATGCATTGATCGAACTGATGCGTCGGGGACGCTGTCTGGGGGCCAGCGCCTCGGCGCTGGCGGTGAGCAAGGCGGGGCTTAGGACGATTTACGACGAAATCGATTTCTTCGCCCCGCGGATCGTGCTGCGGCCCCAGGAAATCTCCAACCACCCTGCCGTCGCCCGCCAACTCGGGGTCATCGCCATGAACACCGCGCTAGAGGTCGATCTCTACGGCCACGTCAACTCCACCCACGTCCACGGCACCGACCTCATGAACGGCATCGGCGGGTCGGGCGACTTCGAACGCAACGCCTTCCTCAGCTTCTTCATGTGCCCGTCGGTCGCCAAGGGGGGACGCATCTCCGCGATTGTGCCAATGTGTTCGCATGTGGACCACAACGAGCATTCGGTGCAGATCGTGGTGACCGAATATGGTCTGGCCGATTTGAGGGGGGTGGCTCCTGAGCGCCGGGCTGAGTTGTTGATCGAGCGTTGCGCCCATCCGGCTTATCGGGACTACCTGCGAGGCTATCTAGCCGGAGCGCGGGTTGGCCACTTGAGGCACGATCTGGACCGCGCCTTTGAATTGCACCGCAATTTGATCGAACATGGAGCAATGCTCCCCGGTCTGACCCTCTCGGAGGCGGCTTCATGACAACCACCACCCCACGGGTGACGGTGACATCCGACGAACCGTTCGACCTCCGCGCCACCTTTCCGCCGCCCTCCTACGAGCAATGGCGGTCCTTGGCCGAGGCCGAACTCAAAGGCGCTCCGTTTGAGAAGAAACTGATTCAAACGGTTCTCGAAGGCATCGCCATTCCGGCGCTTTCCACTGCCCAGGACTGGGACGGCTCTGGGGATCCACGCGGGTTTCCCGGCTCCGCGCCGTTCCTGAGAGGATCGGACCCGTTGGGCAGCGTGATCAACGGTTGGGACATCCGCGCCGATTGCCAAGCGCCCCAGGTCAACGAGGCCAATCGGATCATTCTTGACGAGCTGATGAATGGGGCCACGTCGATCCATTTGCGGTTCGACGCGGCCTCCGCCTCGGGACTGGACCCCGACGACCCGCGTTCCTCCGGCCTGGTAGGTCACGACGGGGTCATGATCGCCCATCTGGGGGATTTGGAAACCGTCCTGGCCACGGTCCGCCTGGACATCGCGCCAATTGCTCTGGACGCGGGTGCCGGCGGCTTCGCCGCCTCGGCACTGTTTTTGGCGCTGGCCGACCGCCGGGGTGTCGATCGCGCGGTCCTCAAGGGAGAACTCGGGCTCGATCCCCTAGGATCCTGGGCCCGCGACGGGATGCTTGCCGGTTCCTTGAGTCAGGAACTGGACCGTTTGGCCGACCTTTGCGCCTGGACAATCCGCCGGACGCCACACCTGCGTTCGATCGAAGTCTGTTCCAGTCCTTATCACCACGCCGGGGCCGACACGGCGCAGGATTTGGCCTTCACGATGGCCACCGCCGTGGAAATGCTCCGCGGCCTGATCGACCGCGGGCTCGACCCCACCGCGGCGGCCCGGCAATTTGTCTTCAGCGAGTCGCTGGGCTGCCGCTTCTTCAAAGCCATCGCCAAGCTCCGAGCGCTGCGGGGACTCTGGGCGGTGCTGAGCGAATATCACGGCGTTCGCGCTGAGGGCCGCGCGGCCAGGATTCATGTGCGTACCTCGCGGCGGGTTCTGACCACCCGCGACCCGTGGATCAATATGCTGCGTGACGTGGCCGCCTGCTTCGCCGGAGCGGTGGCTGGGGTCGAAGCGATCACCACCGCGCCTTACGATTCGGCGATTGGTCCGCCTGACGATCACGCCCGCCGCATCGCTCGCAACACCCAAATCATCCTCCGCGAGGAGTCGCACCTGGGCCGGACCCTCGACCCGGCCGGGGGCTCCTGGTCGCTGGAGCATCTAACCGACACGCTCGCTCAGCGCGCTTGGGAGATCCTCCAGGAGATCGAACGCCGTGGTGGTATGGCGGCGTGTCTTCAGAAGGGATACGTCGCCGAGTTGATCGACCAGGCGTACACCAAACGATCTCGAGATATCGCCACCCGCAAAGAGGTCATCACCGGGGTCAGCGACCACCCCGATTTCCGCGAACTTCGGTTGGAGCGACCCGCGCCCGACCAGAAGGCGTTGGCCCGCGAGGCGGTCGAACGTCTCCAAGCCTGGAGGCGGGCCCTGGGAACGCATGACTCCCAAGCCTTGACCCAAGCGCTGGACCATCTGGCCCGGGTCGCCCGGACCCCGTTGAAAGAGCGACGATTGGGCGAGTTGACCACGGCTGCGATCGCCGCGGCCCAGGCGGGAGCGACGTTGGGCCAAATCCACACCCACTCGTTGGCTGATCCCACGCCGTTGACCATCACGCCGCTCGCGATTCATCCGGCCGCCGAGGCGTTCGAGGAACTCCGCGACGCCGCGGACGCCTTGACCGCCGCCCGAGGCGGACAACGTCCCCGGGTCTTCCTGGCGACCCTGGGCAACACCGCCCAGTCGCTGCCCCGCGCCACCTATGCCCGCAACTTCTTCGAGGCCGGGGGCTTCGAGACCATCGAGGGACCGGGTGGGGAGGACCCCGAAACCATCGCCCAGGCATTCCGCGATTCCCAAGCCAAAATCGCCGTTCTTTGCTCAAGTGATCCGCTGTACGAAACCCTGGTGGAACGGATCGCCCCGGTGCTGAAACAGAACGGCGCGCGGACCTTGATCCTCGCCGGCGCGCCTGGCGCGCGCGAGGCCAAAGATCGAGCAGCGGGAGTGGATCGGTACATCTTCATCAAGTGCGACGTTCCCAGGATTCTTCGAGACCTCCTGATCGAGGAAGGAGCCAAGCTGTGACCCCTTCTTCTTCCTCCTGCCCGCCCGCCACCGGCACCCACCCTGATTTGACCGCGATCTCCTGGGATCAGGTCGCCGCGCGGATGCGTCTGGACCCCTCCGCCTCCTCTGAGGCTCTGGCGTCATGGCGTGCGCGGGTCGAGACCCTCAGCGGCCAACCCGTCGAGCGTCTGGCCTGGCCCTCGGCCGAAGGGATTTTGATCCCCCCCCTAGCCACCGCCGCTGACCTGGACGGGATCGACCACCTCGACTCGCTGCCCGGCTTCCCGCCCTACGTGCGCGGTCCCTACGCCACCATGTACGCCAACCGCCCCTGGACCGTCCGCCAGTATGCCGGGTTCTCGACGGCCGAGGAATCCAACGCCTTCTACCGCCGCAACCTCGCTGCCGGTCAAAAAGGACTCTCCATCGCCTTCGACCTGCCCACCCACCGCGGCTACGACTCGGATAACCCGCGCGTCGTCGGCGACGTGGGCATGGCAGGGGTCGCCGTCGATTCGATTCTGGATATGCGGATTTTGTTCGATCGCATCCCGCTCGACCGCATGAGCGTCTCCATGACCATGAACGGCGCGGTGCTGCCGGTCCTGGCGCTTTACATCGTCGCCGCCGAGGAACAAGGGGTTCGGCCCGACCAGCTTTCCGGCACGATTCAGAACGACATCCTCAAAGAGTTCATGGTCCGCAACACCTATATTTATCCACCCGAGCCCTCGATGCGGATCATCGCCGACATTTTCCGCTACACTTCCAAATATATGCCGAAGTTCAACAGCATATCGATCAGCGGTTACCATATGCAGGAAGCCGGAGCCACTGCCGACCTTGAATTGGGCTACACCCTGGCCGACGGTTTGGAGTATCTGCGTATCGGCGTGGACGCCGGACTGAATATCGACGAGTTCGCGCCCCGGCTGTCCTTCTTCTGGGCGATTGGCATGAACACCTTCATGGAGATCGCCAAGCTGCGGGCCGCCCGCTTGCTTTGGGCGCGGTTGGTCCAGAAGTTCCAGCCACGCGACCCCAAAAGCCTGGCGCTGCGGACCCACTCGCAAACCTCGGGTTGGAGCCTGACGGCCCGCGACGTGTACAACAACGTGGTGCGCACCTGCATCGAGGCGATGGCCGCCACCCAGGGCGGCACCCAAAGTCTGCACACCAACTCGCTGGATGAGGCGTTGGCGTTGCCCACCGACTTCTCGGCGCGGATCGCCCGCAACACCCAACTGTTCCTCCAGGAGGAAACCGACACCGACACTTTCATCGACCCCTGGGGCGGCTCTTACTTCGTGGAGCGTCTCACGGCCGATTTGGCCAAGAGGGCGTGGGGACATCTGGTCGAGATCGAAGCGGCCGGTGGCATGGCTAAGGCCCTGGAGGCGGGCATTCCCAAAACCCGGATCGCCGAGGCGGCCGCCCGCACCCAGGCCAAAATCGACTCGGGAGCGCAGGTGGTGGTCGGGGTCAACCGCTTCAAACCGACCGGCGAAGAGGCCATTCAGGTTCTCAAGGTGGATAACTCCGCGGTCCGCGAGGCTCAGGTGCGGCGTCTGGAGCAACTCCGCGCCCAACGTGATCCGGAGAAGGTTCGTCAGGCTCTGGAGGCGTTGACACAAGCGGCCGCCAGTGGCCAGGGGAATTTGTTGGAACTTACAGTCGCGGCCGCCCGCGCTCAGGCTACGGTGGGCGAAATGAGCGATGCGCTGGAAAAAGTGTTCGGACGCCATCGGGCCGAGTTTCAGGAAGTGCGTGGAGTCTACGCCCGCGAGATTGGCGAGAACAGCGACGCAATTGCGCGGGTTCGGGCCAAGGCGGAAGCGTTCGAGGCTCATGAAGGGCGTCGTCCCCGCATCTTAGTGGCCAAACTCGGTCAGGACGGTCACGACCGCGGCCAACACGTTATCGCCACCGCATTCGCCGATCTCGGCTTCGACGTGGATGTGGGGCCGCTGTTCCAGACCCCTGAGGAGGCGGCCCGCGACGCGGTGGATCAGGATGTCCATATCGTCGGTGTCAGTTCGCTGGCGGCTGGACACTTGACTTTGGTTCCGGCCATTCGTCGTGCCCTGAACGATCTCGGGCGGCCTGACATTTTGATCGTAGTCGGCGGTGTCATTCCCCCTCAAGACTACGAGCCGCTCCGTCAGGCCGGAGTCGCGGCAATCTTCGGGCCGGGAACGGTGGTCTCGGAAGCGGCCTCGGAGTTGATCGACCTGCTCGAAGCTCAGCGTCGAGTCAGCCCCACGGAGTGAAGCGAATCGGAATCCTGTCAAAGTCCAGCCGATCTCGACCAATCGCTGACCAAACCGAGGAACGTGATGTCCGGGCCCTCCTCAATCGCGCCGGGATTCGTCCCGCCTCCGCGGCCGCCACGCCTTCCCCTGGAACAATGGGTCGAGCGAGTCCGGGCGGGCGATCGCAACGCTCTGAGCCGGGCCATCACCCTCATGGAATCGACCCGCCCCGCCGATCGCATTGAAGCGCAACGGTTTCTCGATCGCATTATGCCGGACACTGGGCGCGCTTATCGGATTGGGTTGACCGGGACCCCCGGCGCGGGGAAAAGCACCCTCATTGAATCATGGGGGAAAATGCTGATCGATCGCGGACACAAAGTGGCGGTGTTGGCGGTCGATCCGTCGAGTTGGCGATCCGGTGGCAGTCTGCTGGGCGACAAGACCCGGATGCCCGGTCTGGCTGCCTCGCCCCACGCCTACATCCGACCCTCCCCCAGCGCGCGGACCCTGGGCGGCGTCGGAGCCAAAACCCGCGAAACCCTCCTGCTGTGCGAGGCAGCCGGGTTCGACGTGGTGGTGGTCGAAACCGTCGGCGTCGGCCAGTCGGAGGCGGTGGTGGCCGAATTGACCGACACCCTGGTGGTGTTGCTCATCGCCGGAGCCGGCGACTCGTTGCAGGGCATCAAGCGAGGCGTGTTGGAATTGGCGGACGTGTTGGTCATCAACAAGGCCGACGGCGACAATCTCTCCCGCGCCCGTCAAGCCGCCGCTCAACTTCGCGCGGCCGTCAAGCTGCTTCACCCCCCCCCCGCCGACGCCGACCACGCCTCGGACCGTCCGGGGGCCGACGGGTTTTGGTTGCCCCCCGTGTTGACTCTCAGCGCCGCGACCGGAACCGGTCTGGACGAGTTCTGGGCGACCTTGCAACACCATCGCCACTACCTCAACCAACAAGGACGCTTGGAAAAACTCCGAGCCGGTCAGGCGGTGCGTTGGATGTGGTCAATGGTGCGGGAGGGCTTGAATCAGTATCTCCAGAATCATCCTCGGGCCCGTCAGGTCGCCCATCAGGTCGAGGTGGAGGTCGAGCAAGGGCGGCTCACCCCCAGCGCCGCGGCCACGGCGATCCTGGCGGCCGCGGGGTTGACCCCCTGAACCCCGCGCGTCGCGCCGCCGGGTGTTCGTGCCATTCAGCGTCAAATCCATCCGTGCCATTGCCTTTCCTTGGGTTAGATCGCCTTGCTTCCAATTGTACGCCGACGCGGTGGTTGCCGTGCCGGTTTGGCGTAGGATCCGCCGGGTAAACCGACGCGGTGTTCCGGGGTCGGTTACAATTCCACTACGGCGAATCGGCTGGTGACCGACCTCAGCCGTGGTTCCGTTGGCTTCGGTCGTCCGCCGCCAACCCGACTCCGCCAGCCTCATTCCACCTCGGGACCTGAGATGTTCACAGGAATCGTCCAAGCTTTGGGAAAAGTCGAATTCGTTCGTTTGGAGCCCCCTGGACGCCGCCTGGCGATCCGCTGGCCCAACCTTGGAAATACTGGACTCGCCTTGGGTGAGAGCGTGGCTGTCAACGGGTGTTGTCTCACCGTGGTGGAATCCCGCGGCGAAGTCTTCATGGTTCAGGCGGGTCCCGAGACCCTGAACCGAACCAACATCGGGCGGTTGGCCGCGGGGGACGTGGTCAATCTAGAACGGGCGTTGAGCATGGGGGACCGTCTGGGCGGACACATCGTCCAAGGCCACATTGACGCCTTGGCCACCCTCCGCAGTCGCCGCCCCGAAAACGACTGGGATCATCTGGTCTTCGAGACTCAACCTGAGTGGACCGAACTGATGGTCCCCAAAGGCTCGGTCACCCTCGACGGCGTCAGCCTCACGCTAGTGGAAGTGGGGATCGTGGAGTTCTCCGTGATGCTGATTCCTCACACCCTTCAAGTCACCACCTTGGGGCGTTTGCCCATCGGTGGACAAGTTAACCTTGAAACCGACATTCTGGCACGGCATGTTCGTAAACTGTTTCAAGCCTGGATGAGCCACGCGGGTAAATCCAGCCCCACCTCGCCGTAACAACCCACGTTCACCCCTCAGATTCCACCCACCTCGACTGGACGAAGAGATCTTACCTCTCTCTACGCACGAATCATGGCGCGACAGACCCTGGGATACTTGCGGACCCTCTTCGAACGCGAGGGGATCGCCCCCCGGAAACGGTATGGTCAAAACTTTCTGATCGACCTCAATTTGCATGATGTCATCGTGGCCGCCGGCGAAGTCGGTCCCAACGATGTGGTGTTGGAAGTGGGACCAGGCGCGGGCGCGTTAACCCGCCGTATGGCCGATCTGGGAGCCGCCGTGATCGCGGTGGAGATTGATCCAGCGATGGCCCGCCTGACTCGAAATGCGGTCGAAGGCCGCCCTAACGTGCGGGTCTTACACCGCGACGCGCTCGCCAACAAGAATCGGATCGCCCCCGAGGTGCTGGACGCCGTTCGCGCGGGGCTGGCGGTCGATCCCGTCGCCCGGCGGTTCAAACTGGTGGCCAACCTGCCCTACAACGTCGCTACCCCCATTCTCACCAACCTACTGGTCGCCGAGGAGCCCCGGGTCGAATTAATGGCGGTCACAATCCAGTGGGAGGTTGCCGAACGGATCGTCGCCACCCCCGGAACATCCGCCTATGGCGCACTGAGCGTGTTGACCAACGCTTTGGCCTCCGCCGAGATCGTCCGCAAACTGCCGCCTTCGGTCTTCTGGCCGCGCCCTCTGGTCGATTCGGCGATCATGGTGATTCGGCCCGATCCAGCGCGACGCACCCGTTTGGGAGATGTGCTTTGGTTTCAGTCGGTGATACGCCGCGTCTTCAACCATCGCCGGAAAAACATCCGCCGGGTTCTGCATGGCTATTATCGAGACATGCTCACAAAATCTGACATTGAGGATTTGTTGTCCCAGGCCGAGTTGGCACCGGACGCCCGCGCTGAGACCATGACGGTTGACCAACTCGTCGGACTGGCCCACCGTCTCAAAGAACGCCTGCACGCCGCCCCAAATTGGGACGGGAACTCGAACTCGAGCGAGGATTCGGAGGACGCGCTCGACGAGAAGGACGACGATGAATGACCAAGAATGACCACGACGAACGAGGTGGTTCGACGAGCCGACGAAGACCGCCCTGGGTCGAGACGATGGGGGGTTCTGCCCTGGGAGTCGGCGTTGAATCAAACCGCTTGGGATTCGGCGGTGGCCACCATTTGGGGAAATAGGTTGAAGCTGCGAATGCGTTCACGCAGACGTTCGGTTTCCTCCTCGGTGAGGGGAGTGAGAGGTGGGCGACATGGTCCCAAGTCCAATCCCAGCAGACGACAGACTGCCTTGGTGCCACGGACTAGGTTGAGCGGTTCAACCGCCCGCACGAACGCCGTGGCCTCGCGTTGAGCCGCGCGGGCGGCTTCAAGGTCGCCAAGTTGGACCGCCGCCAGGATCCGGGCGAATCCCGGGGCCGCACAGGTGTAGGAGGTCCCGATCGCGCCGACGACCCCGTGACAGGCCGCCGCCAGCAGTAACTCGTCCACGCCGAACAACACCTCGAAACGATCGGCCGCGATCTCCAAGCAGGCTTGCAGTTCCATGAGGTCGGGGTTGGTGAACTTCAATCCGGCGAGGTTGGGCCAGCGTTCGCCACCCAAACGAAGGACTTCGGACGCGGGCAGTTCGACACCGGTCAGGCTGGGAATATCATAATAGAAAAAAGGGCGGTCACCGGCGGCTTGGGCGATGGGGGTGAGGAACTCCACCAGATCGGCGACGGTCCGAGGCCTGACGTAGCTGGGGGCCAGCGCGGCGACGGCGTCGGCCTTGAGCTCGCGGGCCTGGGCGGCCAGAGCGATCGAATCGACCTGGCAGTTTGATCCGACGTGGATGAGCAGCTTCAAACCGGCTCCCGGCTGTTGCGGGGCGATGGTTTCGGACCACACCCGCGCCAGGGTCAAGCGTTCCTCCAACGTCAGCGACGACCATTCCCCGGTGCTTCCCCCAATAAAGACCCCGACGACTCCGGAGCGATTCAAAAAGGCAGCCTGGTCGGCGATGCGGGATGGATCGAGCGTGCGGGTCGCGTCGTCGCGGAACGGGGTATGAGGCGCGGCGATCAGACCTCGGAACCGTGGTGATTGGCTTAGGCGGGGCGTCGTCGCGGCGGGCCGCAAAGAGGATGGGAAGGGGCTGCTCATGGTCGATTGGATCTCCCAACAAGCATGGTAAGGATGGGTGGTAAGGATGGGTTTTGGGGTCGGGTCATTGATCGGATCAGATCAGATCACAGCGGATGGACCAACGCGTGGCGAGCGACTCCAACCCCGAAGTGATGGCGAACGCGGGTTTGTTCAGGTGGGTCGCGGTGCGAATCCCCGCGCGTGGTTGATTGTGGCGGTCGGAGCGTGGCGGGTGGAGCCAATTCTCACCGTGTCTTCATCCGCGACGCGGGACTGGTTGTTCCGCGGGGTACAATTGCGGCTCATCCGTCCCGCACGGCGACCGCCAGCAGATACCAAGGGGAGTCGTGTCGTTCGTCGGTCCAAGGGCGGATTGCGAACGGGTCGAACGCCTGCGCCCAAGAGGGGCCGGAGCAATCGCCAACCTCGCCCGCCACAATCGCCGGGGCAAGGTGCCTTAGCGTTGGGTCCAGGTCGGAGCGCCGTCGTGGGCAAAGCCAGGACGCTACACGCCAAAATCCCCTGATTTTCAGCCAGGCGGAACGCTCCGCCCTCAGCGAGGCGGTCCGCCACCAAGGGGCATGATAGGGGGTCTGACCATACAGGTCGAAGCGCGCGAAGCGAGGTGTCAACAGGTCGCGGAACTCCCCAGCGTCCAGTTCGTGGAGGTGGTGGGGATTGTCCACCCCGTCAGTTCCCTCTCGATAAACTGGCCGATTCGGGGTCGAGATGATCAAACGCCCGCCGGGTCGAAGAACTCGGACGCATTCATCCAAAAACCGCGCGGGGTCGGTCAGATGTTCAAGGGTCTCGAACGAGACGACCACCTCCACCGCAGCGTCGGCCAGCGGTAAACGCAGGGCGTCGGCGCGGACGATCCGCGGGGCGTGATCCACCGGGTGTCGGCGTGCCTCGTGGAGGACCCGTTGGCAGGTGGAGGCGTCCCGATCCAGCGCTAGGACCGCCGAGGCTCCAGCCCGTTTCAGACCGATCGCACCATAGCCCAGGCCGCAGGCCACATCCAGCACGCTGCGCCCAGCCACAAACCCGGCGGCGAAACGGTAGCGGGCCACATGCTCCCAAAAAATCCGCGCTCCGGCCCGGTTGGGATCCATCCGTTCGTCGATGGAGTCACCAACCCGCCGCGAGTTGTCGGTGAGAGTGAACATTGGAACAACTTCCCGAGCGGGACCAGGGACGCAACCAGAACTGTCCACCAGCGTTGAGGGATGATCCCCCGACGCGGCTTTCCCGGCAAGCCACGGCCCTCGCGTCTGCAGCCTTGCGTGTCTTGATCGTTTCCATTCCGGCAGTCGGTTTCCTTCCGCGAACCTGCCATTCCGGCAGGTTCATGTCCGGTGCCCAAAGTGATTGGCTCGCTGGAAGTCTCGATCAAAAGGAAGGTTAGGACAAATGACTCTGGGTGGTATGAAAGTTGCACCGAAGGTTGTTGAAGCGGACGATCCCCTGTCCGACGACTCCGCCCGAGCGCTCCGTGAGTGGGGCGGCTTGGGCGATTGAGCCGGCGGGAGAGTGGTTCACGCGACCCGACTTGGGGGCACGCGTTGTGAAGTCCAACAGCATGTGCGTCGTTGCGCGTCATTGATTTGGATGGGAGACCTAGTTGTGGCGAAGACCCTGATTTACGATGAGGATGCCCGTCAAAAGCTGGCTGCGGGCGTGGGCAAGTTGGCGCGAGCGGTGAAATGCACCTTAGGGCCGCGGGGCCGCAACGCGGTCATCGACAAAGGCTGGGGCGCTCCCACGGTCACCAAGGACGGGGTGACGGTGGCCGAGGAGATTGAACTGACCGACGCTTACGAGGACATGGGGGCCAAGCTTGTCAAGGAGGCCGCGAGCAAGACCTCCGACGCGGCAGGTGACGGCACCACCACAGCCACCGTGTTGGCCGAGGCGATCTTCCGCGAAGGTCTCAAGCACCTGGCCGCCGGTGCCGACCCGATGGCCCTGAAGCGTGGCATCGACCGTGCCGTCGAGGCGGTTGTCGAACACGTCAAGAGCCAGGCCAAGACGATCTCCGGCAAGAAGGAAATCGCCGAGGTTGCCACCATCGCCGCCAACAACGACCCGACCGTGGGCGAACGTCTGGCTGACGCCTTTGAGCGGGTCGGACGCGACGGCGTCATCACTGTCGAGGAAGGTAAGGGGGCCGAGACCACTGTTGAGGTGGTCGAAGGCATGCAGTTTGACCGCGGTTTCCTCTCGCCCCACTTCGTGACCGATCAGGATCGTCAAGAAGTGGTTCTTGAAGACCCCTACATTCTGATTCATGAAGAAAAGATCAGTTCGCCTAAGCTGCTCATTCCGCTGCTGGAACAGATCGCCCGGGCTCAGAAACCGCTGCTGATTATCGCCGAGGATGTGGAAAGCGACGCGCTGGCGACCTTGGTGGTCAACAAGCTGCGCAATATCATCCAGGCCGCGGCAGTGAAGGCCCCCGGCTACGGTGATCGTCGCAAAGCGATGCTCGGCGACCTGGCGGCCCTCACCGGCGGTAAGGCGATCTTCAAGGATCTGGGCATCGATCTGGAAAGCGTCAAGCTCGACGACCTAGGACGCGCCCGCAAGGTGATCATCACCTCTGAGAACACCACGATCATCGAAGGGGCCGGCTCACCCGAAGAGATCAAAGGACGCGCCGAGAGCATCAAGCGCGAGATCGCCATTACCGACAGCGACTATGACCGCGAGAAACTCCAGGAGCGTCTGGCCAAGTTGGCTGGGGGCGTGGCGCAAATTTCGGTCGGCGCGGCCACCGAGACCGAGATGAAGGAGAAGAAGGCGTTGGTGGAGGACGCCCTGCACGCCACTCGCGCTGCTTTGGAGGAAGGGGTCGTGCCCGGCGGCGGGACCGCGTTGATTCGCGCCGCGGCCGCGCTGGATGCGATCAAGTTGGAAGGGGATGAGGGGCTCGGGGTTGAGATCGTCCGTCGGGCCATCGAGCAGCCCGCTCGCGCGATCGCCGAGAACGCGGGGATCGACGGCGCGGTCGTGGTCAACAAGGTGCGTCGTCATACCGATCCCCACTTCGGGTTCAACGCGGACACCGGCGAATACGGCGACATGTTCAGCTTTGGCGTGGTGGATCCGGCCAAGGTCACCCGCACTGCCTTGCAGAACGCCGCCTCGGTTGCGGGCTTGCTTTTGACCACTGAGGCGATCGTTGTCGAGGTCAAGACCAAGGCTAAGGAAAGCGGCCATCACCACCACCACCATGACCACGGCGGTATGGGCATGATGTGATGTCAGTGGGAACCCGGGCGTGGCGCGATTTTCGGTCGAACCTGCTTGGCGGCCCGGAATCGCGTCCGAGGTCGTTTTCATCGGCCTCATGGGATCGCCTCGACGCGGTGACCCATCTCGCCGGTGTTCCCCATCCGATTCGGTTCTGGTGTTCTTCCCTTTCTTCAAGTTCGTCGTGTTTTTGGAGAGATCAACGATGTCCATCACCATTCGTCCGCTTGACGACCGGGTCGTGATCGAAGAGGTCGAAGCCGAAGAGAAGACCGCCGGCGGCATTGTGCTGCCCGACACCGCCAAGGAGAAGCCTCAACGAGGTCGCGTCCTGGCGGTCGGCCCCGGCAAGTTGCTGGACAACGGCGAGCGGGCCAGCATCGGCTTGGCCGTGGGCGACGAGATTCTGTTCGGCAAGTACTCCGGCACCGAGATCAAGGTCAATGGCAAGGAGGTCAAGATCCTCCGCGAGTCCGAAGTTCTGGCCAAGATCGTCAACTGAGTCTACCCGCGGACCAGTTCGCGGTCTCCGCCGACTCGGAGAAGGTGGCCTGGCCGGTTCCGGCGATGACGCGACACGCCACGCAAGTCGCGCCGCTGTGGAGGATCGCCCCACCTTCTCCTCCGTGGAGAGACCCGACCCGATGATTCGCCGTACCCTGATGGCGTGTTCGGGTTCCCTGGTTTGGGGTCCCGTTCCGCACGGTTTCTTGTTTCAGCGATGAACCATTTCCACCGGAGTCTTCAACGTGCCCAAGCAATTGATGTTCGCCGAGTCGGCCCGGCGCAAGCTGTTTGAGGGAGTCGACGTGTTAGCCCACGCGGTCGGGACCACCTTGGGACCGACCGGGCGCAACGTGATTGTCAACAAGTCGTTCGGCGGTCCCGCCGTCACCAAAGACGGCGTGACGGTCTCCAAGGAAATCGAGTTGCCCGACCCCTTCCAAAACATGGGGGCCAAACTCGCCAACGTGGTGGCGAGCAAGACCTCCGACGTGGCCGGCGACGGCACCACCACCGCGACCATTCTGGCCCGCGCGCTGTACCGCGAAGGTCTCAAGTCGATCTCCTCGGGAGCCAACCCGATGGCGGTGCGCCGCGGCATCGAGAAGGCGGTTGAAGCGGCAGTCGCCGAACTGGGTAAGCTCTCCCGCGAGGTGTCCAACCGCGACCAAATCGCCCAGGTCGGCACCATTTCGGCCAACCACGATAAGGCCATTGGTGAAATGCTCGCCGACGCCGTCGAACGGGTCGGTCAGGACGGCGTCATTACCGTCGAGGAAGGCAAGACCTCCGAGACCCGACTGGAGTTCGTCGAGGGGATGCAGTTCGACAAGGGCTACCTGTCGCCCTACTTTGTCACCAATCCCACCTCGATGGAGTGCGTGCTGGAAGACCCGTACATTTTGCTCCATGAGAAGAAGATCAGCAACATCCGCGACCTAATCCCGCTGCTGGAGAAAGTGGCCCAGAAGGCTCGTCCGCTGCTGATCATCGCCGAGGATGTCGAGGGCGAAGCGCTGGCGACCCTCGTGGTCAACAAGCTTCGGGGCGTCTTGAATGTCGCCGCCGTCAAGGCTCCTGGCTTCGGCGATCGCCGTCGCGCTATGCTTCAAGACATGGCGATCCTTACCGGAGGCACCGTGGTCAGCGAGGACCTCGGCCTCAAGCTGGAAAATCTCCAGATCGACCAGCTTGGTCAGGCCAAGCAGGTGATCGTTGACAAAGATTCGACCACCATCATCAACGGTCTGGGCTCGAAGGAGGAAATCCAACGGCGGATCGCCCAACTCAAGCGTCAGATCGAGGAGACCGAAAGCGAATACGACCGCGAGAAATTCCAAGAGCGTCTCGCCAAGCTCTCCGGCGGCGTGGCGTTGATTCAGGTCGGCGCGGCCACCGAGGCCGAGATGAAGGAACTCAAGGCCCGCGTCGAGGATGCTTTGCACGCCACCCGCGCCGCCGCTGCCGAAGGGATCGTGCCGGGCGGCGGCGTGGCCCTACTGCGGACCATTCCGGCCGTCGAGAAGGTGCGCGACTCCCTAGAAGGGGACGAACGCATCGGCGCGGGCATCGTCCTGCGGGCCCTTGAGGAGCCGATCCGCCACATCGCCGCCAACTCCGGTTACGATGGCGGCGTGGTCGCCGACGAAGTCAAGGCCCGGGGCGGTTCGATCGGGTTCAACGCCAACACCGGCGAGTACGTCGATCTCTACGAAGCCGGGATCATCGACCCCACGAAGGTGACCCGTTCGGCGCTCCAGAACGCCGCTTCGATTGCCGCCCTAATGCTCACCACCGAGGTGATGATCACCAGCATCAAGGAGGACGAGGAGAAGAACGCCAAGGGGATCGAGGGCGTGGTCCGCTAAGCCATCGCGTGCCCGGCCTCGCGGCCGGGTTGCCTTGCGGGTGAACCCGGCTCGACGAAGTGAGCGGCGCGATCGCCTTCTTCCCAAGTGTGGGGGTGGTTCTCGACAATGAACCACCCCCACACCGTCTCTTCAGATCAGACCGCGACTCCGATCGTCGAAGTCCAGGCGCGGGCCAACTCCAAGCCACCCACCCCAGGGGGGGTCAGCGTTAGGAACGCGACCCGGTTCGGATCGCAGCCGCGTGTCCCACGACCGACGCCCGGTTCGCCTCCAGGACGGATTAAACCCCAATGGGGTCTCTTCGCACAATCGAACTGCGTGGGTGGTGGGGTGGTTTAGTTGCCCCGCGCCTTTGGCGATGAGGCGTGTCGTATGCTATCGTTCCGCATCCCGCATGGGTGAGAGGTCACGTCGCAAACGCGACGAGCACGATGTGGAATGGGTGTGAGTCTCCGCTGGGGAAGGTGATCCGTTCATGGCCGCCAAGCGCGATTATTACGAGGTTCTCGGCGTCGAGCGGTCGTCGTCGTTCGAGGAGATCAAAGTCGCTTACCGCAACCTGGCCAAGAAATACCACCCAGACCTGAACCCGGGCGACCCCGAAGCCGAACAGCGATTCAAAGAAGCCGCGGAAGCCTACGAAGTGCTTTCGGACCAGGAGAAGCGTCAGCGCTACGATCGGTTCGGTCACGCCGGTTTGCAAGGGGCAGGCGTTCACGACTTCCGCAACGCCACGACCGACGACGTGATGTCGATGTTCGGCGAGATTTTCGGCTCCTCGCTGTTTGGCGACCTGTTTCGCCACGCAGCGCGGGGGGGGGCGACCGGTCCACGTCGCGGTCAGGATTTGCTGGCGCGGGTGGAGTTGACGCTGGAAGAAGCGGTACGTGGGGTCACCAAAACCCTGGAGCTGCGTCGTTCCGAGATTTGCCCGGACTGTCGGGGAACTGGCGCACGTCGCGGCTCCAAACCGGTCGTGTGTCACTATTGCGGCGGTCGCGGCCAGGTGGTTCACTCCCGGGGCTTCTTCCAAGTGGCGACGACTTGCCCCAGTTGTAAAGGCAAGGGCCAACGAATCGCCGACCCCTGCCCCACCTGTCGGGGAAGCGGGCGGGTCGTGGTCCCGACGACCGTGACCATTCCCCTACCGCCAGGGGTCGATTCGGGCGAGTGGTACCGCGTCCCCCGTCAAGGCGAAGTTGGTGACCTCGGCGGCGAACGCGGCGACTTGCGAGTGCAAGTCCACGTCAAACCCCACCCCTTCTTCGAGCGGGACGGTCTCAACCTGGTCACTCAGGTGCCCATCAGCTTCGCTCAAGCCGCGCTGGGAGCCGATTTGCAGGTCCCTACTCTCGACGGAGCCCAGACCCTGACCATCCCACGCGGCACCCAGAGCGGCGAGGTGTTCCGGATCAAGGGCCAGGGCGTTCCCGAACGCGGCGGCCGGACCCGCGGCGACCTGCTGGTCGAGGTGGTCGTCGAGATTCCCCGCGAACTCAACCCGCGTCAGGAAGAACTGATCCGCGAACTCGCCGAGCTCGAACACGAGAACGTCTCGCCGCGTCGCAAGTCGTTTCTCGAGAAGGTGCGCGATTTTTTTTCCGCCGAGTCCTCCGGCTCCCCCTCTCCACCGGAAGATCGTCCGTAACTCCTTGAAGAAGCAGGGTTCATCCGTTCCGGCGTGGCCTCCAACCACCCTCCAGCCGGTTCGCCTCGTTCCCGAATCCCGGTCTTCGGCGAGTCCGGGCATCGCTCAACCGGAGCCCGCGTCTCGCGGAGACAAACCAATTCGACCACACCGTTTCGCCGAATCACGCTTGAACCTGGAACCCTCCCATGACCACTCCTAACAATCCTCAACCCCAGTCCACCGCCGAACCTCAACCAGTTCCGGCAGTGGTCGAGGAGACCTCCTCGAGTCCTTCCCCGGAGTCCCCCCAAAACCAGGCGGTGGAGAATCCGCTCGCTGCGGAACTCGTTCGGGTCACCCAGGAACGCGACGAGCTGCGTGACAAGCTCCAACGTACCCTGGCCGACCATGTGAACTTCCAGAAACGAGCCCGAGCGCAAGCCGAACTGGAAATCAAATACGCCGTCGGTCCCCTGGCCGCCGAGTTGCTTCAAGTGGTAGACAACCTGGAACGCGCTTTGGACGCCGTGGACGCATCCGCCTCGGATCATCCCGCCACCGCCTCGTTGCGCGACGGTGTGGCGATGGTCCATAAACAGCTGCTCGACATTCTGAACAAACACGGCGTCAAGCCGATCGTCGCGCTTCATCAACCCTTCGACCCGCATCATCATGAAGCGCTGACCAATCAACCCTCCAGCGATCATCCCGCCGGCACCGTCCTCCATGAGCATCGTAAGGGATACCTGCACCACGACCGATTGCTCCGCCCCGCCCAGGTCGTCGTTGCCTGCGATCCCTCCCAAAGCGTTTGAGGTCGAACTAAGCCGCCCCAAGAACGGCTCAGCTTCCCACCCCGAACCCCGCGTCCGTCGGTTTCCCCAATCACCTTGAGCGGCCGCTACGATCAAGAGTCCCCAGTGTTCTCATATCCGTGTGAACGGAGGCGATACACGATGCCAACATACGAGTATGTTTGTGAGGCTTGCGGTTATGAGTTCGACGCCTTCGAGTCCATCAAGGCGGAACCACAGACGGTGTGTCCCGCCTGCGGCGCGCCCAAACTGCGCCGCAAACTCGGTACCGGGGCGGCGATTCTCTTCAAAGGGTCAGGGTTTTACATCACCGACTATCGCAGTGAGTCCTACCGCAAGGGGGCCGAGGCCGACAAGTCGACCGCCTTGGGTGGCTCGACGGTGAAAGAGTCATCCAACGGCTCGGCATCGCCGTCGTCCAACGGTTCGGCATCGCGGTCGTCCAACGGCTCGGCATCGCCGTCGTCCAAGGGTACCTTGGTTTCCTCAGCTGCCTCGGCTAAGACGTCCTCGTGAATCTCACTCATTGGAATCCAGGAGTGAACAGGTTGGCGGTTTGGTGACAACAAGGGGGTGGAATCATCCATCCGCTCGGGGTTGGCGGGACGACCAAGGATCGGAGGTTGGGTGATGGTGATGCGGTGTCCGATTTGCGGTCGATCCTTCGAGTTCGTTTCGTTCGAGGCGACGCCGAGCTTTCCTTTTTGTTCGGAGCGTTGCCGCTTGATTGACTTGGGGCGATGGATTGACGGCGATTACCGGATTCCGGCGACAGCCTGCGGCCCGGATGAGGAGGAGGCCGAAGAACCGGTCGGGCCGGTGGAGTCGGACCCGGACGAATAACGGGGAGTCGGTCGCTCCAGAGGTCCGAGCGAAGTGGTGAGGGTGAGCTTGCGCCGTAATGTCAAGAGGATGTCGAACGGTTGGCGGCGCATTTGTCGCACGCGACAAGCGTTTCAAGCGGTCAAACCGGTGAAAAACGGCGGGAATTGGTCGGGAAACAGATTGTGTCGTCTTTCCGAGACCTTTCCGAGCGGCTACGCTGCAAGCGTCTTGATCCGCCGCCCCGCCGTTTGACGTCCGCCGTTCCGACGTCGAGACGGCCACGGTGACCCGTCCGCCCCGGGGACCCGAACGTGATTCAACTCGCAGGAACGCCCGACCTGGCCTTTTCATTGACACGTCTGATGCCCGGCGAGGATCGCGCCCGCATCGACGCCCGCTTGACCCGGGTGTTCGACCAAACCCGTCGCCGCTATGCCTGCAACCCCCAAGTTGCTCCCCTCGTCGAAGAGGCGCTCAAGTTCACGCTGGAGGGCGGCAAGCGGATCCGTCCTCGGTTGTGTCTGGCCGCGTATCGGATTTTGACCCAGCGATTCGAACCGCCGCCGGCTCCCGTCTGGAACGTGGCCGTGGTTTTGGAAGCGCTTCACGCCTTCATGCTGGTTCACGATGATCTGATGGACCAGAGCCTGACCCGGCGCGATCGTCCCACCCTTCACGAACGCTACCGCGAAGGTCTGAACGTTTCGGCCCGAACCGCGGGCGATCTTGGAATCGTCGCGGGCGACTGGATGTTTGCCCTGGCGATTCGAATGCTGGGCCGTGCGGGGCTCCAAGGTACTCGACTTGCTCGAGTCGTGCGGATCATCGCCGAAATGCTTATCGAGACCGGCTTGGGTCAGTCGCTCGACCTCTTGCACGACGGCCGCTCGCTGGAGTCAATCACCGAAGAGGACATCACCACGCTTTACCGCTGGAAGACCGCCCGCTACACCGTCTCCGGTCCGTTGGTGTTGGGCGCGGCGTTGGCCAACGCGCCGGCGGCGACCCGACGCTGCCTCAACCGGTTTGGTGATCTTCTCGGGTTTGGATATCAGATTTGCAACGACCTTGAATCGCTCGAGGACGATTTGGAGCGCGGCGACCACGCCGATCTCGACACCGGCAAGCGGACCTACGTGCTTTGGACTGCCCACCGAGTCCTCGACCCTTTGGGACGCGCCGCATTGGCGCAGGCGCTAGAGGCCCCGGTGGGGTTAGAACGCCGTCGTCGCCTACGCGATCTGATTGTGAGGTCGGGCGCCGTCGCGTTGTGTCGCCAGCGGGTGCGCGACCTGCGGAATGAAGCAGTCGAATTGCTTCAAGAGGCTCCCTTGACCGTCGCCCAGCGCCAGGACTTCCTCGCGTTGGCTCAACTGTTCACCGATATGGGTTCCGCCGCGTCATGAGCATCGCTCCTCCCCCCTCCTCTCCCAAGCTCTCGGCCTCGCCCCTCCCCCCTTCGCCCTACGCGGGTCGCCCCCGCCCACCCCGTCCCCGCACCGGCCAAGGCAAAAAGGCGGTGGTGATTGGTTCGGGATTCGGCGGTCTCGCCGCGGCGATTCGGCTTCAGACCAAGGGCTACGCCACCACGTTGCTGGAGATGCGCGACAAACCGGGCGGCCGAGCCTACGTTTACGAGGATCAGGGATTTATCTTTGACGCCGGTCCCACCATCGTGACCGTGCCGTTCCTGTTTGACGAGTTGGCCGAGCTGGTGGGCCAGCCTCTCGAGAAGTACGTCACGATCGTGCCGTGCGACCCCTATTATCGGATCTACTTCCACGATGGCGCGTACTTCGACTACGTGGGCGAGCAAGATCGCCTTGAACGCGAGATCGCTAAGTTTTCTCCCGAGGATGTGCGGGGCTATCGTGATTTTCTGGACTACTCGCGGCGCATCTTTGACCGGGCCTTCACGGATCTAGCCGATCACTCGTTTCATTCGGTCTGGGAAATGCTCAAGGTCGCGCCCGACCTGATCAAGCTGCGGGCCGACCGATCGGTATTTGCCCAAGTCTCCAAATTCATCAAGCACCCGAAACTACGGCAGATTTTCACCTTCGAGCCGTTGTTGATCGGAGGTAATCCCCTGCGCTCCAGTTCTATTTACTCGATGATTCATTATCTAGAGAAAACCTGGGGTGTTCACTTCGTGATGGGTGGCACTGGGGCGTTGGTCAACGGCCTGGTCAAGATGTTCGAGGAGGCGGGGGGCACACTCAAGCTCAACCACCGCGTCGAGGAGATTGAAGTCGAGCGGGGTCGGGTGGTGGGGGTTCGGGTGGGTGATCAACGGTTCCCCGCCGATCTAGTGGTCTCCAACGGCGACGTGGCCAACACCTACCGCAAGTTGATCAAGCCAGAACATCGCCGCAAGTGGACCGATCGACGCCTGGAGAAGATGCGATACGCCATGTCGTTGGTGGTCATCTACTTCGGTACAAATCGGACCTATCCGCATCTGCCCCATCACTCGATTATCCTAGGACCGCGCTACGAAGGCTTGTTGACCGACATTTTCGACCACAAGATCGTCGCCGAGGATTTTTCGCTCTATTTGCACGCCCCGACCCGCACTGACCCCAGTTTGGCACCGCCGGGCTGCGAATGCTTTTATGTGCTGAGTCCAGTGCCCAACCTCGCCGGCGGCCAAGATTGGGAGGCGATCAAGGAGGAGTACGCCGACCGCATCCTGGCCTCGATGGAGAAAGAGTATCTGGTGCCGGACTTACGCAACCATCTCGTGACCAAGCGGATCTTCACCCCCGCTGACTTCGAAGGCGTGCTCGACGCCTACCAGGGCTCGGCGTTCCAGTTCGAGCCGGTGTTGACCCAGTCGGCCTGGTTTCGTCCCCACAACATCAGCGAGGATGTCGAGGGTCTGTTCTTTGTGGGGGCCGGCACCCATCCCGGAGCGGGTTTGCCCGGAGTCGTCAGCAGCGCCAAAGTGTTGGAGAAGTTCATCTAAATGATGGGACGCGAGACCACCTCCTGCCGGAGCGTCCCGACCGAAGTTCGGTGGGATCGGGATTGGACTGACTCCCGTTCCTCGCGCGGAATGGCGATTTGCCGGAGGATCACCCGGCGCTATGCCCGCACCTTTCATTTCGCCTCCCACTGTCTGCCACGCGAAGTCCGGACCCACGCCTATGCGGTCTACGGGTTTTGCCGCTGGGCCGACAACGCAGTGGACGACGCCCGAGATCCCTCTGAGGCGCTCGCCCGCATCGAACGCGCCCGCCAGGCGCTCGACGACGCCTACGGCACGGCCCCGGTTTCCGACGGGCTGCGGGCCTTTCGCTGGACGGTGCGGCGACGCGGCATCCCCCGCCAACCGTTCGACGCCCTACTTGACGGCATGGCGATGGACCTGACTATCAACCGCTATCCCGACGCCGCGGCGCTGGATTTGTACTGTCATCGGGTCGCCGGGGTGGTGGGAATCATCATGTCCTACGTGTTCGGATTCCGCCACGAACGTTGTCTGGTTCACGCCGATCAACTAGGCCGCGCTATGCAGTTGACCAACATCCTGCGCGATGTAGCCGAAGATCTGAGCATAAACCGAATCTATCTCCCCCAAGACTCGTTGGCGCGTCACGGTGTGACCGAGTCCGATCTTGGCCAAGCACGGGTCACCGAGGGGTTCCGACGCCTCATGGCTGAATGGATCGGTTGCGCCCGCGAACTCTATCGCGCTTCGGACGCCGGGATTCCCGACCTGATTGGTTGGTCGAGTCGTTTGACGGTCAAAGTGATGGGCAACCTTTACGGCGGGATTCTCGACGAGATTGAGGCGTTGGATTACGATGTCTTTCATCATCGCGCTCATGTGACCACGTCGCGTAAGCTCATTCGGTTGATCCGTTGTCTATTCGATCCGATCCTCGACCAACCGCCTCGTCCTTTGCCCCGCCGCCATCCGCCCCGCTCGCTCGCTGGCGTTCCGGGCCGCTCATCGTTCCCGACCTTGTCCCTCATGTGACGTTCGACCATGATTCCCCAGCCCCACCACGACATTCTCACCAAGCCAACGCACGTCGTTACCACCCCCGACCCCGACCGATTCTTCGCCTTCGAGCAACCTGGCGCTCACGAATGGTGGTATTTCGACGCGATCTCCCATGACGGCCGCGACGCGCTGGTGATAGTGTTCTATGCAGGATTGCCGTTCGATCCCTCGTTCGGCGTGGCGGCGATCCGTCACCACCGCGACCCTTCCCGTTTTCCTAAGCCTGACCCGCTGGACCATTGCGCGGTGGGCTTGTGCTGGTATCGGGACGGACAAACGGCGGCCTACGCCCTCAACGGCTTTCGCCGCCCCGACTTCTCCCACCGGACCGATCCGTTCACAGTGGCGATCGACGCCAACTGTCTGGAACGCGACCTCGAAGGCGTCTACCACCTGAGTCTCGACACGCCCTCGAAAAATGGCGACGCCCGCCTCAAGGCTAAGCTTCATTTCACCCCGGCGGCCTCTACTCGTCCTCTGGAGCGCAACCTCGGCGCGCCGGATCATCCCCATCACTGGATTCTGGCCGCCGCCGATTGTCGGGTCGAGGGCGATTTGGAAATCGTACCGATCACGCACGGACGTCCCCGTTTTCGCCTCCCGGCTCAACCCGATGGTCCTTCAGGGGGGCCCCGTAAGCTCTCCGCTGCCCATCTTGCGTTCCAAGGACGCGGCTATCACGACCACAACGCCGGGGCTGAGGAGATGTCCCGCGCCATGACCCGCTGGCGTTGGGGACGATTTCACTTTGAGGACCGGACCCTCATTTACTATCAGTCTGAACCCCGACCCGGCAAAGGCGACCCGGCCGCGCTCGTGATCGAATGCCGCGACGGGGAACCCATCCAACTCGACGAGCGGCCTGATCTCCAACTCGACGACCTCTCTCGTACCGTCTTCGGCCTACAGCACGCCCGACGCTTGACCGCCCCTGGTCACGGTCTGACCTGGGAACAGACCCATCTCGTTGATCAAGGACCGTTTTACCTGCGCTGGCTGCCTATTGCTCGTCGTCTGGATCAGGACGTCTCCGCTCCGATCATCCGCGGCATCTCGGAACTGCTCGACACCCATCACCTCAACCGGATTTGGTTCAACTGGATGATCCCGTATCGCCTCAAGCGTCCCGCTCCCAGCACGCCGCGTTCTTAAAAACGGTCCCATCGCTGGTTGAAGCCGATGCATCGGCATTTCGCCGCGCGAACTTGAGGTTTTTTTTAGAATGAGTGACGCGAACCGACAGGATTCTCCGTAGTGTTCTTTGACAGGTTGGGTCGGCTCTCAAAGCTCGACAAGGTGACACGTCACCGTCTTGGTTGGCGAGGCCCTTCCCGAACGCAGAGTCAAGGCGTGAGAGGCGGGACCCACTTTCCAAGATGAGACGCGGGGCGGTTCGGCTCGGATGGATCAGAACGTGGTCAACGTTGAGGAATGATTCCGGGGCATCGTCCTGACCCAACTGACTCCGCACCAACTGTTCGGCAAGCACGGAGGACGCGCCATGCTGGTTCTAAGCCGCAAACTCGATGAGTCGATCGTAATTGACGGCCGCATCGTGGTGAAGATTGTGAAGATCGACCGTAACCAAGTCCGACTGGCGATTGACGCCCCTCGGGAAGTGGGGGTTTATCGTCAGGAACTGGTGACCGAGCGTCAAGCGGAGGAAGCCGGCGCAGGCGCGATGGTCGAGTTCGTTCCAGCCCCCGACCTGCACGCAGTCGCTCACGCTTCGTGATCGGCTGGCCGGAAGCCGTCCTAGGTCTTCAGGGGCGATGGTTCTCCAATCGACCGTCCGCCAGGCGTGTTTGGGATGCCTCGCCCGATTCGATTCCGTCGGTCCCGCTGGAATCGCCACTCCATGATCCTGGTGATTGCCTTGGTGAAACCGTTTCGAGCGCCGATGGTCCTCCGCGCCCTGGAGGACTCATCGGCGTTGTCGATTACGGTGCGCGAGGTCAAGGGATTCGGGCGTCAGAAGGAGCGACTAGGATTATATTTGGGAAGTGAATACGCGGATGCGTTTCTCCCCAAGGTGGAGATCGCCATTGCGTTGCCCGACGCCTCGACGTTGGAGGAAACCATTCGCACGATTGTGACCCACAGCCGGACCGGTCGGATGGGGGACGGTAAAATCTTGGTGCTGCGCAGCGACGCGCCCGCTGTCATCTGGCGTGGGGAATGAAATGAATCTCGGTCTCGAACACGGGCTGGGTGACGAGACGTGACCCCGCAGGAGTCGCAGATTCCAACACGCCGTCAAGGCATGATCGCGGTGACATTCGCTCAGATCGGCCTCCCCGCGATGGGAACAACCTGTTAGGATCCCATTTCGATGGCGCGCTGGGGGCGAACAGGAATCCCGCGAGTAGAACGACCATGAACGAAGCGCGACGGGAAGTACGGCGGCCTTTGGGGTCGGCTCGCCCGGGTTGGATCGCGGTTTTACGCGAATCCACTGCGTTCCCGTTGATGATTCTCCTTGGGGTTCTGCCGGGACTATACGGGTTGACCCGTTGGGATTTGACGCCGCCTGGTCCTTGGTGGGGAGTGCGTGGTCTTCGAGTGGCCGAGGGTTGGATCTGGGACCAAACCGTGCCGATCGAGGGGTCCCCTGGAGGGGCACGCGTCGAGAACTCGTCGAGGGAGGCTCGGGAGGGTTCCGAGTCCACAGCGCTCGAAGTCGGCTCGTTTTGGACCGCGGCAGAAGCATCAAGCTACCGTCGGGTGGCCATGCAGCCGCCGCTCTACGCTTGGTTGGAGGGGATTTGCTTTAGGGTGTCGCCGCGACGCGATCCGGTGTTGTCGGTCTTGCCCAGCGTGGTTGCCGGGGCGGTGGTGGTGTTGCTGACCGGGAGCCTCGGGATGATACAAGGCGGGCCGCCATTCGGTTTGGTTGCGGCGTTGTTAGTCGCGTTCAGCCCTGCTTTGCTGGGATCGATGCAGAGAGCCGGCCCGGTGACTCTCGGCGTGGCTTTGATCCTGTCGGTGTTGATCTGTCATGTCAAGTTTCTACAGGGGACTCCGGGACGTCGGGAGCGTTGGGCGGTCCTCGGCGGGACGGCGTTGGGGTTGGGCTTGCTGAGCGTGGGCTGGAGCGCTCTGTTGGTGCTGCCGATAATCTGGCTGCATCATCTCTACTTGCGAACCGAAGCGCCCCCGGACGAACGACCGGCCAACATGTGGCGTTTGGATCGGGTCGTGCCCGGTTTGCCGCTCACCCTGATCACCTTAGGGGTCGCCCTGGCTCTGGCTGGTCCCTGGACTGGCTGGATGGCCTGGCGTTATGGCATGGAATGGCTGGACGCCCAACTCGTTCTGCCCCACTCACCCCGTCATCTCGGCGTTTCCCCTGGTTGGCTCCCCGACCGCCTCATCCTGGTAGCCCCAGTCACTCTCCCTCTCGCCCTCTTGGGAGTGGCGCGCCTGGTTTTCCAAGCGCTGAAGGATGATCCGCTGGCCAACGAGGAATCCCTGGCGATCGGCGCGCTGGTCGTCATCCAGACGGCGGTGGTGGCCTTGGCCTCCTCGGTCTGGAGCGGGGGACCGCCGTCCTTGTTCCACGCCCTCCTGGCGGTCGGCCTGGCGCTGTTGGCCACACGGGCATTGATCGATTTGTTCCAGCGGCAAACCAATGTTCGCCACTTGATCTGGCTCGGTCCAGCGACCACGGCCACTGTCCTCTGGTGGGCCTGGCCCGAACTGCGCCGTGAGTCCATCCTACTCACCAATGCCGAGTCGATCAATCCCGCGACGCTGTTGCGCCTTCACCTGGTGCTGGACATCATCCTACTGCTGGCCTTGGTGGTGGGGGGCCTGCATCGCTGGGCGCGACGTCGCCACGATCGTCAGCAGCGAGTGCTAGTGGTGGTGACCTGCTTGATCCTCCTGATGGTGGTGGTGACCGGCGTTCGAGAACTTCGGTTTCAGAATCAGGAAACCCGGGATTTGCTCGACCTTTACCGGGTTTTGATCAAGAGGCACGCCGAACGGCCGTTTGAAGCGGTCTACGTCGTCAACCCGACGTTTTCTACGCCTTCTCCAACCCCTTTCCTGGATCACTCCGATCGTTCGGTCGAGCCGATCCGCTTCACCGCCCCGGCAGGAGGACGTCTTCGTTTCATCCTGTCCTGCGCCTTGCCTGACCTGCCTGCGCGTTGGCTCGAATCGGTCGATCAACTCCCGCCTCCGGTGCCCAACAACTCCAAAGCCTCCCCCTCCGTCAACGCCGCGCCGCTCGTCGTTTCCCGACAACTCCCCTCCCCACCGGCCCCAGTCAACCGCTTGGTCATTTTGCATGGCGTTCGAACTCAGTTACCCTACTCCTTGCAGTCCGAATTAAAACTGCAATCCATCCACCCCGGCTCAACCGGCGTTCTCGACGCGCTGGCGACTCGGACCGACGACGAAGCCGCAACGAGTGCTGGATCACCGACCGAGGCAAGGTTTCGCCCATGACGGTCTCCCACACCAACGAGGAGGTTCCCGAACCTACCGCCGCCGGCCGGAGCCAAGGCGACCATACCGACTGGTCGTCACGGACCGATGGTTCTACACCCCTCAAATCGGAAAGCGGCGAGTCGACCAAAGCTTACGGGACCGATCCGTTGCCCGTCGTGGTCGGCTGTGGCTCGCCCGCGCGTTGTGTCCTGTTCGGCAAATACGAGTTGATTCGCCTCCTGGGTAGGGGTGGCATGGGCGAGGTCTACCTGGCGCGTCACCTGCAACTCGATCGGTTCCAGGCCATCAAGCTGATCCGCAACGCCCATCGGAACGACTCGCTTTATCGCGAGGTTTTTCGCCGCGAAGCCAAAGTAATGGCGGCGTTTAGCCACCCCAACGTCGCCACGGTTCATGATTTTCACGTCGATGCCGACCTCATTTGCCTCATCCTAGAATACATTGACGGCGTCAGCCTCGACCGCGTGATCCGTCCTGGCACGGCGATGCCCCTGCGCTGGACGGCCGCCCTGGTGGAGCAGGTCGGCGGGGCGATTCAAGCGGCACACGACAAGAACATCGTTCATCGGGATCTCAAGCCCTCCAACATCATGGTGGTCCAACCCCAGATAGATACCCCTCCACGGTTCAAGGTGCTAGATTTCGGTCTGGCCAAAATCCTCGAAGAGACCGAGACCCAGTCACTCATCGAGGGATTTCGCGGCACCCCGATGTACGCCAGCCCCGAGCAATGCCGGGAACTGCCGCCCCAAATGGCCTCCGACCTCTATTCCTTCGGAGTCATCCTATATCAATGCCTAACCGGCTCGACCCCATTCCACGGCTCGACCTACACGCTGATTCACCATCACGTGAACACACCTCCGCCGCCTTTCAGCCAGGCCAACCCGGACGCCGCCCGGCAGATTCCGCTCGGGATCGAGGAGTTGGTGACGTGTTGCCTGGCCAAAGACCCCCGCGATCGTCCCTCGTCGGCACGGGCGATTGTCGAGCGATTCCAAGAGTGTCTGCGGGAGTTTGAAGAAACGCCTTTGAATCGAACTTCATCTGTTTCCAGGTTGTCTCCAGCGACTCCCGACGGGGCGGGGAGTCGTGGCGGCGACACGCCCGGGCCGCCGGTTGCTGGGGGTCGCGCGTCGCACAAGACCAGCCCGGCTCGGCCTCAAGTGACGGCAAGGTCGCTGTCGCCACGCTCCGGCGAACGACGGACGCGCAGCGCCGCGGTTCCAGCCCCCGCCCTTGGCGACACAACGGGCCGTAAACCGCTGCGGTTCCAGTGGCGTCCACGCATGCGCCTCTACTTGGTGGTCACAACCCTGGCGACGGCGGTGATCGTGTTGAGACGGCATCCCGAATGGATTTCCTCGGCGGGTTTGCTTATCGGCATTCCTCTGGTCGTTCTAAGCGCGACTTTCCCCTACGCCACCTGGGAGTTTCTACTCTCGTTGTTTCGGTCGGGGCGTTCGACGCGGTCTTGACTTGAACCTACCCCCTCCCGGTTTGGCAATGGGAGCAGTGGAGCGGGGCGGGTCCGCGACGTGTGCCGTTGCTCTTGAGCCACGTCGGTTGCGAAGGTAAGCGAGCAACTTTACATCCCATGCCAGCTTGGCGGTTCGTGGTCAACCCCGCGTTGATCCGGAACGACCCCGAGTTTACAACGGTTGGGGGACGGCCATGCTTGTCCTAACAATCGTGGTGGATGGCGATCCCCGACTGGGATCCCCCCAAACCCCGGGCCACCACGAGGGGAGCATGGCGACTTATGGCGCGACGCAAAAATCCACCCGAATCCGTTCGCATGAAATGCGACTTGGCCAATCGTCTGAAAATCATCCGGGCCGACCTCTATGGCGAGCGCGGTGGACCTGAATTGGCCCGTCGGCTCAACTTGCCGGTTCGAACCTGGTATAATTATGAAAGTGGCGTGACGATTCCGGGTGAAATTCTGCTCAAATTCGTGGAACTCACGTCAGTCGAACCGATGTGGTTGCTCCACGGCCAAGGGCCGCGGTTTCGAACCCCTCCCCCCCTCTGGGGAGGTTCCAACGCTAATCCCACCGAGTCGGTCGAGGTTTTGCTTCGCGCAGCGCTTCAGAGGTTGGAGCGGGCCACCCATTCCCCCCCGTCTTGGTCATCGTGGCCCACCGCGACCGAGACATTCCCTCAAGGATTGGCGCGGGGCGGGCGGGATGTTGAATCGCTCCGCGCCCGCGAACCGTTGCCCGGTTTGCGACTCGAAGACAACCTTGCTGACGTTGATCCCGCCGCGCCTCAGCCCTTTTGGGTGCTGTCCAGTCCCGACGACCCCGCCCATGAACGCTTGACCCCCGCCCACGGCCTCCGTTATCGGGTTGCGCTGTGCGAATGGTTCAACGCCCGGCAAAGCGGACGCTGGATGATCGTCCGCGACGACTCCATCGAGCCAATCGCGCCTCGGGGAGCCTTCGTGGTCTACAGCGACACCCCCGAACCCCTCGACGACCTGGTGGGCAAGCTGGTGGCCGCCTGGCGCGGTTCGGTTTCCGAGGCGATCGGTTGGCTCGAACCTGTTGCCCAAGAGGAATCTCCCTCGCGGACTGAAACAGGTGAATCCCGAATCCGTTCCTACCGTCTGCGGTTGGAACGCTGCTCCCGCGATCGTCACCTCAAGCAACCGCCCGGACCAGGCGACAAGCGGATCACCGCCGATAGCCGTCCCGATCTGGACCCCATCGAGCAACCGGGAATCTGGACGGTTCGCCGGGTTTTGTGGGTGGTGGAGTCCTCCTTGGACCACCAAAGCGACACTCCCCCAGGCGTGCCTTGACGCCCCGGCCTCAGCGCGCGGAGTTGGAATCAGCCAATCCAAATCCGAATGGATCGTCTTGAAGCTCGTCCCAAACATGGGAGCTCGTGGGGTCGTAACGCCAAACGGTGACCACTGTGCCCTCGGCCGCTCCTTCAGAGTGAGGCGCGATCAAAGTGAATCCGTCGGCACGCACGGTCGAAGAAAGGATCGAGGCCCCCGAGATCGCCAAAGGTTCCACGCCACCCCGAGCGTCGAACCGCACGCGAGCGTAGTCAAGTCGTCCCAACACGGAGACCAGGTTCCGAGTCAAAGGCCGCCGGGTCGCCCGATAAGCCCATGCTTGACGCCAACCGGCCAGACGACGCACCACACGGCTGCCCAGAAGGTCGTAGGCGCAAAGACAACTGACAGGATTGCCCGGTGCCAACAGAATTGGGGTCGAGCCGATCGTCCCCAACCCGGTTGGTCCCGCTGGTCGAAGCGCCAGGCCGTGAAACGGCAGACTTCCCAATTCCGCCACCAAGCTTGGCAGATGATCCTCCGGCCCGGTGGAGGACCCCCCCGAGACAATCACAAACTCTGAGCGATTGGCGGCTCGCGCGAGGGCCTCAGCCAGAACGTGGCGGTCGTCGGCGAGGGGGCCCTGAATCTCGGCGTGGCCGCCGTCGCGCTCGACCAGGGCCGCCAGCATCGGCGAATTCATGTCGGGAATCCGCACGTCTGAAGGGGCTGACCCAACCGGCAGAATCTCCGGCCCCGTCGCTAGGATGGTCACCCGCGGTCGTCGTCTCACCAGAACCTCCCTCCATCCCAGCGCGCTCAAAACACCCAGGTCTTGAGGTCGCAGCCAGCGTCCCGGCTCCAGAATCATTTCGCCCGGCGCGACATCCTCGCCGATCCGACCCACGTGACGCCCCGGCGGGGTCGGTTCGACGACCTCGACCAGAAGCTCAGCTGAGGGAAGAGAGGCGGTGGAGGGGGCGTGATCGTGATCATGGACCCGAAGACGAGTGGCTTCGACCGGAACCACCGCATCTGCGCCCGGCGGCAACGGCGCTCCAGTGGCGATCGCCACCGCCTCGCCGCTGCCCACCACGACCTCAGCAGCCACCCCCGGGCGCGACCGTCCCACCACGCGAAATGTGAGGGGATTGGTGGGATCGGCGCCGAAGGTGTCCTCGCCCCGCACGGCGTAACCATCCATCGCCGCGCGGGCAAACCCGGGTACCGCCACCTGGGAAACCACCGCCTCGGTCAAGACCCTCCCCGCCGCCTTCGCCAGCGGCACCGTTTCCACCCCCGGATGGCTCCACCGCGTTGCGAGGCTCTCCTCCAACCAGGCGACCACCTCCGCGACCGGCCACCGTCTCCGAAACCCTTTCCCTCTGGGATCGCTCCAGCCTTGTGCCGACTCCATCACCCTCGACTCCCCGACGCCAACGGCCCCCACCGACCCGCGGCCTTGAGCGGCGATCGTTCCCAGTCGTTCCCCATTGAAAACCAACGTCGATGACGATAAAATCTTCTTGGCAACGTAGAGCTTTCAGCGCGTCGAATCAACTCACTCCGAAACGGGACGCAAACCGTCCCCATCGGAGATGGGTTCAGCTCGACACCCTTTAGGCAGCGTAGCTCAGCTGGTTAGAGCGACGGATTCATAACCCGTAGGTCGGCGGTTCGAGCCCGCCCGCTGCCACTAACGCGGTTTTTAGCTCGCGTGACGTAATTCCCCCACCATAGACGCTCGCGCGTCCGCGATCCCCCGCTGGTGGACGAGGCGTCTAATACGCTTCATCCCCACCACGCGGTTTAGTCGTTGAGGATACGCGCGAGGCGACGAATCAAAAGCGGATGAGACAATCGAAGAGTTTTTTCCGACTTGGCCGAATTGCGGTCATTCTCGACCTGTTCGATCTGATCCTTCAGGGCGGGAATGTTCAAGAAAGGGAGCAGGTGCGGGCCGATCGTGAGCATCAGGACGCCCTGAAATGCGACCCCACGCTTGCCGACCAACTTCATGGCAATACGATCGACCGTGAACTCGTCCAGGCGGGAGATGCGAGGGTTGATCTGCTTGATCCACGTCCGCCAGGTCCCCATATGATTCAGGGCGATGTGGCCCATTTCATGGCCCAGAATGAAGGAAAGCACCTGGGGATGACCCGTCATCAACGCCCCGTAAACGATTTCGTCGGTCAGCAGGATCATCGACTTGCGGCCCACCCGCACCGCGTTGGCGTTGAGCATCTCCGATTCGATGATGAAAACCTCGGGAGGATGATCCAAACCCAGTCGCTGAGCAAAAGTCTGAACGCACTGATCAATCTCGGGAAACTGCCGTTCGGAAACCTGAATGCCTGAACCTCGGATCGCCGCGCGAATTCTGCCCTGCCGGATCGATTCGATGATGGCCGCGATCAGCATCACCGCGAGAGCCAAGCCGTAAGTGATCAGGGTCAATCCAACGATTATCAAACCACCGCCCAACGAGGCGAGGAAAACTGCCCGACCCGTCCCCGATTCCACGCAGCCTTTGGGATTGACTGGGGGGCCGTCGATGGTCAAGCTCGGAAACACCGAACTCCTTTCGAGAAAATCATGAGATTGTTCATTGGTCATGACGCTGACTCATCATCATGTACAGGATATCGCGATCGAATGCGTGAACATGAGAATTGACAGTGGACATCGGCACCGGTGTCGGGCTGAAAGACAAACTCGGCTTTGACGACGTGATTTGCGATCCTATTGTGCCTCGTGAAATGACCTCACCTTATTACGTAAGGTTTGGGATGGAATCAACTTAAGAATGATATCGCACGCCAGCCATTCCAGTCCAGCGAGGGATTGGGAATCCGTTTCATCTGGGTGGCTAGGACCAAGGCGATTTGAGATCAGCGTGTTGCGATGTTGGTTCGAGGCCTGCCAGTGCCGACGCGTTGGAGCTTCGGGCATAAAACCTGCGGTGAAGACGTGGGCGACGCGATCGGTTTGAGGACCGATTCGCTCGGTGGAAGGGGATTCGATGGTTGGTCGAAATCGGAGCGTGTTTGGGGATGAGTCGTCTTGTCCCCTGCCCAAGGTTTGGAGTATGATTTATCCCCAGCGACCGAAGGCTGGTTCACGTTGTGGATCCCAACCAGCCGTGACGCACCCGTAGCTCAATTGGATAGAGCACTGGTCTTCGGAACCAGCGGTTGTAGGTTCGAGTCCTACCGGGTGTACTGACCAAACCTTCCCAGTCACTGCTCGACCCGGCGGTTCACGCCGGGGTTGAGCCTTTCCTCGTCTTGCGTTCGCGTTTTCCGCCTGTCTCCGCAAGGGGTTACGCCTCGTCGGGTACGGCCAGGTGATGCGACGACGCGGGTGCTAGTCGGCCCCGCCTAGACCGACCGGATGCTGGGAGGGTCCGGGTCGTCGGCCAGGGTTTGGTGGATGCGGTTGATTTGACTGCGGATGTTGAGGAACGCCTCGACAATGACCGGGTCGAACTGGGTACCCGAACCGTTGCGGATCATCTCCACCGCCTCCTCGTGCGTGTAGGAGATCGGGCGGTAACACCGATTGGCGGTCAGGGCGTCGTAAACATCACCCACCGACAGGATTCGAGCCGCCAGGGGGATGTTGTCCTCCGAGCTGCCGTGGGGATAACCGTTGCCGTCCCAACGCTCGTGGTGGCTTTCGGCGATCATCGTGCCGAATTCCAAAAGCGCATTGCCCGGATAGAGTAAATCGACCTCGCGCAAGGTGCGTGCACCGATGACGGTGTGCATTTTGATGATTTCGCGTTCAGGTTCGGTGAGTTGTCCTGGTTTGCATAAGATCGAGTCAGGAATCGCCACTTTGCCGATGTCGTGCAGCGGGCTGGCGTTGTAGAGGTTGTCGATAAAGAGTTCGTTGATGTTTTGAGCATAGCGAGAATGGGCAGCCAGTTGGCGGGCGATTGCCTGACAGTATTCTCGAATCCGTTCGAGATGTTTGCCGGTTTCCCGGTCGCGTGACTCGACCAGTTTGGAGAGGGCGAAGATGGTAGCGAGTTGGGCCGAGTAGGTTTTGCCGAACTGCTGTTTGATCAAGAGTTGCAATTGGTTGTGGGCGGCTTCGAGTTCGCGGTAGCGTCGCGCCTCTAGGTCGCTGAGGCGTTTTTTGGCCAGGCACGCCTCGATGCGGGCTTTGAGCAGCGCGGGGTTGTAGGGTTTGGTGATGTAGTCATCCGCCCCGGCTTGAAGGCAGCGGGCGATTTCCTCGGTGTTGTCCACCCCGGACACCACCACCACCGGGATTCCCTTGTAGACTGGATGGTCCTTGAGCCGCTCCAGGGTTCTGCGACCATCCATCACCGGCATGTTCAAGTCCAGCAAGATCAGGTCCGGCGGGTGCCGACGCGCCTGGATCATCGCCTGCTCGCCATCCTCGGCCAGAAATGCGCGGTGACCTAAGGTCAAGACCATCTCCGCCATCAAGAGAAGATCGGTGCGGCGATCATCCACGATCAAGATGTTGGCCTGCTCATGGAGCAGCCGCAACTCGCCGTTGACGCTTTGGCTGGGCGAGATCAGAGCATCGCTCGGAGGTTGGTCCTGGCCGTAGGAATCGCTGGAGGTCGGGGCGGACATCGCTTTCCTCGGTGGAGCCTTGCAAAGTCGGGTTCGACACTCCAACGACCTGACTTGAAACCCTTGCGTCGGCGCTTGGAGACCATTGGACGATGGTGGATTTCCCATGCGTTTCTTATTCTAGAGTATCGCCACCCGCTTCGCCGGATCCAAGTTCGCTCTCAGGGAACTTTTCTCAAAAACGGCAGGGTGGTTTCAGTTTTTGATATCACATTTCGTTTCGTGTCATTGGTTTAGGGAATCTCGTGAGCCAAAGGGAGTTGGATGGCGCGTCTGGAGAGGGGATGCTCGGATGAGACGAAGGCGGTGGCAATGGGGAGGTGGAACTGGTTGGAGGGGATTAATCCTGCTGGCGATGGGGTTGGGTTGGGTTGGCTGGGGGGAGATGGAGGGGGTTTACGGTCGGGAGTGGGAGTCGCCGGGGCCCGCGCCGGGGGATCGGGTGGTGATGGTGGGCGACAGCATTACCCAAGCGGGGGGTTACGTCGCGCGGGTGGAATCGTGGCTGTGGGCTGAGGCGGCTCGTCGGGGGGCTTCTCGTCCGGCTCAGGTGTTCAACCGGGGTCTTTCCAGCGAGACGCTGTCCAACACGAGCGAGGCGGACCATCATCCGCGCCGACCCTACCTTTACGACCGATTCGAGCGAGACGTGACGGGGTGGAAGCCCAACCAGGTGGTGGCCTGCTATGGCATGAACGACGGGATTTATCATCCGATCGACCCCACTCGGCTGGACCTTTACCGGGATGGTCTGGAGCGGTTGGCGCGACGGGTGGCGGCTCTGAGCGAGCCTGCTGCCACATTGACGTTGTTGACCAATCCGCCGTTTGATGCGCGGCGCGCACGGGTGTGGGAACCGGAGTCGCCCCGGTTTGGCTATCGCTTTCCCTATGTGGGTTACGACGCGGTGTTGCGTCGTCAAGCCGACTTGGTGCGGGCCTTCGATCCCCGTCTGTCGCCCGAGGAGGAGAATTCGGACCCGGCTTCCCCGACTTCCCGCCGTCCCCGGGCCCGGGTGGGGGATCCCCACCGCGTCCTCAACGCCTACCTCGCCGACCGTCAGCGTCGCCATGCCTCGGCGTTTCTCGCGGGTGACGGGGTTCACCCTGGCCCCGATGGTCACGCCCTGATCGCGTTGACCCTCTGGAGCCAAGGCTGGGGACGTTCCACGTTGGAAACCCCACTTCGAGCCGCGGTTCGCTTCGAGCCGGGCGCGGACGATGGGGGGGACCAACTTGGCCTGGACTTGCGGACCACCAAGCGGGATAACGCCTGGGATGCCCTGGCCCGCGAGGGGCCGGGCGGTTACGGCTTCATCGTGGCGGTCCCTCCCCCCTTGTCCTTGGGCGAGGGGGTCGAGCCGGATTTGGCCGCCTGGGCCGCTCGTCATCTCAACGGCGGCCAGCCCTGGGAACGTCAACCGCTCGTCTTGACCAGTCTGCCGCCCGATCGGGAATGGATCTTGTGGGCCGCGGGCGACGACCCCGAAGGCGAACCCGCCTGGTTCGAAGTGGGGTGGGGCAACTCCGACCAGTTCGCCCACGGTGGGTTCGACCTTGTTGATCCTGAACATGCCGCACGCCATCCTCTGGCTTCTGAGGCATCAGACCTCGATCGAGCCATGACCGCGCGTCGCGCGCGTCTCGACGCCGCTTGGCGCGAACGCCGCGAGCAAGGTCCGCCCGGCCCGGACGCTCTGGACGCGGATTGGGACGCCGAGGCCCGATCACTTTACGCTCGCTTCCGTCCGCGGCCCCTCCGCTTTCGTTTGACCCCGTGTCCTCCTGGGGACGCGCAGGCCGCCAACGCCTCGCCGTCGCATCCGCGGCCCAACTTCCTCATCATTCTGGCCGACGATCTGCGGCCCGATGCCGTGCGTGCTTTGGCGGGAAGTGGGCCTGGCACGCTGGCTTCAACGCCCCATTTGGATCGGCTGGCCAACTCGGGTGTGGTGCTGGATCGGGTTTACAACCTGGGTGGCGACATCCCGGCCGTTTGCCTGCCGAGCCGCGCCATGTTGCTTTCAGGCCGCGCCATGTTCCGCCACACCGCAGAACACTGGGCCGAGGGGCCGTCGCTGGCTGGTCACTTCCGCGAACAGGGTTATCTCACCTATCACCACGGCAAGAAGGGCAACACTCCCCTGCCCTTGCAAGCGCGCTTCGAGATCGAGCGTTACATCGAGGAGCATCAATCGCGGCTCTCGGGACGCCCCGCCGTCGAGATTGCCGACGCGGCGGTGGAGTTCCTGGAACACCGCGCCGCCCTGCCTCCCGACCAACGCCGCCCCTTTCTGATGCATCTGGCGTTGGAGTGTCCCCACGACCCGCTCGCGCCCGACCCCGCCGACCTGGCCGCGTTGCCACCCATCGAAGCGTTTCCGTTGCCCCCGTCCTTCCTACCGTTCCACCCCTTCGACAATGGCGAGATGCTCGTGCGCGACGAGCGTCTGGAAGCCTTCCCGCGCGACCCCCAAGCGATTCGGACCCGCTGGCGAGACTATCTGGCGGTGGTCGCCGGAATCGACCGGGTGGTGGGCCGGTTGCTTGAAGCTTTGACAGTGGCGGGTGAGCGGGACAACACCTATGTGATCTTCACCTCCGACCAGGGTTTGGCGCTGGGCGACCACGGCTTGCTCGGCAAGCAAAACCTGTATGAACATTCAATCCGCGTGCCCTTCATCGTGGCCGGACCCGGCCTGCGGCCCGGACGATGCGCGGCGATGGTCTGGCTGCTGGACCTGTTTCCCACCCTTTGCGACCTCGCCGGTTTGAAACCGCCTTCCCAACCCCTCGACGGAGTGAGCTTCGCCGCGGCTCTGCGACGCCCCGACGACCCGTCTGTCCATCCGCGCCAGTTTCTTTGGTTCGCCTATCGGGATAAGCAACGCGCTGCGACCGACGGGCGGTTCAAGCTGATTCGTTATCCCAAGATTCATCGCACCCAATTGTTCGATCTTTCGGCCGATCCCTTTGAGCAACACGATCTGGCCGGCGACCCAGCCCAGGCCGAGCGGATCGCTCAACTGACGGCGTGGTTGGAAGCGGCTCGTTCCGCC